>Ga0315336_1000276_pt1 | contig 179247 bp, 165 predicted proteins | sample ASW5metaG_FD_204512 | JGI IMG/M metagenome (GOLD analysis project Ga0315336, IMG submission 204512) | Ammonia-oxidizing marine archaeal communities from Monterey Bay, California, United States - ASW #5 | ecosystem: Environmental > Aquatic > Marine > Intertidal zone | place: USA: California... | reverse complement strand
AACTATCGGTCGCGGTCTCGCCGACGGCCAGGCTCTCGAACTGGCCGTTCGGATCATAGCCGATGTCGCTGCCGTTGTTGGTCACCGTGCCGGTGGTGCCCGAGCTGTCGACCGCCTGCACGCTCGGCGTGCCGCCGTCGGAATCGCTGTCGTTGGCGAGCACGCTGATGGTAGTCGGCGTGTCCTCATCCGTCGATGCGCTGTCGTCGACCGCCGTCGGCGGCACGTTCGCAGCGTCTTGCCAGCGGCTTTGCAGATAGTCCTCGACACCGCTTTGCTCGCCGTTGGTCAGCGCCCGGTCATAGTAGACGAACTCGCCAATCGAGCCGTCGAAGAAATGACCGTCGCCGTCGAAAGAGCCGTCGTGGAACCGGGTGCTTTCATCAACGCCGCCAAGGCCGATGTTCTGGTCATGCGCGTGCAGCAAGCTGACCCCGGGGACCGAACCAATGGAGACGCCGTCGATGAAGCCCTCGACCGTGCCCGACGCCTGATCATGAACAAAAGTCGCAATATAGGTGGTGTCGGCCGTGATCGCCGTTTGTGCGAAACTCGGGCCCCACTGCGTTTGCGCCAGGTTCCAGCCGTTCAAATAGAGTTGTCCCTGGTCGATGTAAAAACTGATCCCACGGATTTCGCCGCCCTGTTCGTAAAGCACCTGGCGGCTGGTGACGTCGCTGCTCGTGCGGAACGCCATCATCAGGGTCTTGCCCGTGTAGGGACCGCCGGTGTTGATGGTCGCGTCGTCAGCGATATCCAACCGGTCGTCGACACCATCGAAGCTGATCGCGGTACGGCCGTTAATGCCGGCAGCGTCGATCAGTGGTTGACTGCCGGACAATGTTTGGCTGGCATCGTTGCCTTGGCCCGATTTGTCGGCCCAAACGTCGACGTCATTGTCGCTGCCGGTGTCGGTGATCGTGGAGCCGTCGTCGGCGTCCAACCACATCACCAAATCGGCGACTGAATCCGGTACCGTTACCACGTTGCGCTACCTTAAAAACCACATCCGAAGAGGCGACTCGCGAACGCCGTACTCGCATCCGGCGACGGCAGCCCAAATATGTCGGGCCGCACGACCATCCGAAGACGTCGAAATTCTCGCCTGCGGGACTCTTCGACCCGCCGAATATGTCGTTATTATCAGTGTACTTATGAATTGCGTAATAGCGCCCAGCAACCAAGTGCCAAACGCAATTATTCGCAATTTCTGTTCTTGCCACGAATACACGATCGTCTGGAATTGCCGGAGACAATTCCTAAACAACCCCGGCGGCAAAATCTCCCCTGTCAACGCAATTTGCATTGTGCGCATGCGATACACTACCCCGTCTCACTTATTCGAATCGCGCGCCTAATTTTGACGACTCGAAACTGACACTACCTGTCAAACACGCGCTTATGCGCTACGACAAGACTTAACTTAACCATTTCCCGTCCTCATCAGCAACCCCGACAAATACCCGAGCCGACAGAACAGGTTTACATATCGAGCACCAAATTACTTTCAAGCAATTTTACTAAGCACTACGATATGAAAATAAAAAATACTCACTATATACGTGTATATAGTGAAATTTCACCAGAATTATAATATTTAATAACAAACAATAGAGGTTTCTACCGGCTCGAGCACAGGCCGTGGTCGATAGTTTCCTTGCCGCCGCGGATCGAGCCGTTTCGACTTATGAGGACATCCGGGGTTGCGCCAACGGTTTCACGGGCCACCGTGGAGGCTGAAGCTGTGCAGCCCCGGCCAGGGGTCGAACATCGGAGGAGATGGTTCGACCTGGCGCTTTGGCCAGCTTTGGAGCACGCGATCGTCTTCGGCCAACAACCGCGTAGATTCGGGATCGACCAGCGTGTAGACGCCGGACTTCATGTCGAAGAACCGCAACTTCCCGGTTTCCTGATGATATTGCTCGTCAAAAACAATATCATATCCGTGTCCGACTCCCGACGCTCTGTATTTCGTCCAACTCTGACCAGCGTCTTTACTACGAAAGAGCGAACGGTGATATACGACCGTCATAACACCGTTCTGATCGGTAATCATCCGTGCCCAGGTGGTTCTGATCGGCTTAGGATAACTCCAGCCGTGCCCTGGCCTGTAAGTTGTGATGAAGCTTTGGCTTTCGCCATAGCTCTGAAAAGTAATGAGCGGATGACCGTCAGGGTCAACGCCAACGAATGATATTATGTTATAGCCGTTTTTTCGAAAATCCTTTGGCACCACCACATCGGCCGTATCGAGGCGAATGGGTAGAGTCTCGAATAGCGACCCGTTGGACCGCCTGAAGGTTTCGCCACCATCGTCTGAATACGCGTACATGATATGCGTGTCTTTGCTGTTCGCGGTGTTGGTGCCATCATTGGCGCCGAAGGACAAATGCATTCTATTGTTTTTATCGAAGAACATGCGCGCCTTATAGCCTTGATAGGCGGTGTTCTTATATCCGGCATTCTCCCAAAAGAAAGTCTTGCCGTGGCTGCGACCGGCGAACCCATGCACCACATCGGCACCGTGTTCATAGTCCCGGCCACCGAGCGCCGTCCACCGCCGGTTGTCGGCATCGTATCGGGCGAGGCCGAGCGCCATGGAGCCCGCCGTCCAGCCACCGAATTTGACGCGGTGCCGAAACGAGACATACAGCTCCTTGTTCCGATCGCGCGCAAAATAGGGATAGGAGATCCAGGTGCCCGGCGGACTCATTGCATCATCACCGTGGAATGAAAACGACGATATGTCCTCGGGTTTATCGGAAACCACGTACTGCCAGGGATAGTCGTAAAACTCGTTTTTGTCCTGATAGCAGGGATTGGCGGCTTTGCTGGTGCGATAGGCCCGGCATCGCCCCCACGGCGAACCGTGCATATTGCCGGCGACGTGGATGTAGCCGTATTTGTCCACGCCGATCACCGGCAAATTGTGATGATTGTCCTCGTCCGTGGACTCGAAAATGACGTTCGTCGTGATCTTACCCGACGGCGGAATACGCGCAATCATGGTGCGAAATTCGACGTCGACCCACACCGCATAGATCACTTCGTTGTGGGTGAAAATTGTTTGAGCCCAGCCGCCCGGCCGGTTCTTCATATCGGAAACGGCAAAATGCTTATTCACAGTAAAGGATTCGGCCGATTCTTTCGCTAGAAAGTCGGACGCGGGTAAATAAAGGACGCACAGCATCAAACAAAACAACGCCATTCTAGCATGAAATACCATCGCTGCTTTCACACCTCTTCTCAGAAATTCCCAGATAGCCTTTATGAGCCACACCGATCATACAAATATGGAGCTGGCTTTGGAATAGCCAACCTTGTACAGGCTGCTGAAAGAGATCCGCTTGTCAACCAATTCGGCCTGGCGGAGAGGAACCAGAATTAGTGCTCCGGTTCAAAGCCAGATTCGCCGTGGATGGCGCTACGTGCTACCATAATTGCTTACCTGGGAGGGTTATCTAGGAAATCCGGACAGATGTGGCACGCGACCGCGCTGGATACAGGAGACGACGTTTTTGACATCGCCCACCCAGACCAGGCCTTCGATCATGTTGGACATTGGAACAGGCAAATTGCGTTCACGCAGAAGGTGCGGCTTGTGGCGTTATGCTATTTTGTGAGGCGTCCTGTCGCTGCTTCTTTGTCGACCCTTATTATCTCACACTCTTCGTACACCGGCCGCCCAAGCGTATTAAGTAGACAATCCTTCAGAAAATCAACGTCTGGGGGAAGAACTGCCGCGCTGGCACAGGACTGTGCCGATAGATGGTTGTTAAGGTCGATCAATAAGCCGTCCTGTAGTCGCTTGTGTTCGACTCCGGCACCGATATTCGTAAATGCGGTGAAGCAGAGATGATCGACCTTTTGCGACAAATAAGAAATAGCAAATTCGTACGCGATGTCGCAATCGTCGCCACGGGAACAGCGGGCGCACAAATAATAAACGTGGTGTTTTTGCCGCTGATCACACGTCTTTATGGCCCTGAAGCCTTTGGCGTGCTTGGCGTGTTCATGTCCGTCGCCGGGATTCTGATTCCCATCGCGGCGCTGACCTATCCCTTGGCAATTGTACTTCCTGAAGAAGATCGTGATGCCAAAGCTCTGATCATACTTTCGATTCTTATTTCATTCTTATTGGCAGTGATAGTCGGAGTCGTATTGCTACAATTTAAGGATTGGATTGTTCCGCGTTTTGGTCTTGAGTCCGTTGGCGACTTTCTGCTTCTCCTCCCGTTGGTAATGGTGTTTTCGGCTTGCTCGAACGTCGCCATGTTTTGGTTGATCAGAAAAAAGCTGTTTAAGTTGACAGCTAAAATCGCCGTAGCGCAAGCGGCACTCAATCAATGGGGCCAAGGTCGGATTCGGTTGGTTCAATCCAACCGCTTTAGTCCTGATCGTTGTCACTGTGATCGGCCATTTTGTCCATGCCTTGCTATTGGCCATCGGTATAAAGTCAAATACCACGACGAAAAACAAACGTTTAGCCGTCACCGCCCAAGACTTGAAAATAGTTGCCTACAGGCATCGTAATTTTCCTTTCTATCGGGCATCTCAAACATTCTTAAACCGGATTTCACATAGCTTGCCGGTGCTGTTGCTGGCAATGATTTTCAATCCCGCCGCAGCCGGGTTTTAAACGATCGCCAGAACGCCGCTGTCCCTGCCTTCCATACTAATCGGCAAATCAATAGCCGATGTATTTTATCCAAAATTCACCGAGGTCGCCCGCGCTGGACAAAACACCAGATCCCTATTGATTAGAACAAATCTTACATTGGCCGTAGTGGGTCTTGTGCCATTTTTCACAATCGTTGTGTTCGGCCCGTGGTTGTTCGCATTATTTTTTGGACAGGAGTGGGAGTATGCCGGTGAGTATGCGCGGTGGATGGCGATATGGATTTATTTCATGTTTATCAGCCCACCGAGCGTGACTGCCACCATGGTATTGGGGTTGCAGCATTATATCTTGATTTACGAGCTTTTGAGTATCGTGTTGCGCGTGGCCGCGCTTTTCGTTGGATTTTATCTGTTCGACAGTGATTTATTCGCCGTCGCCGCATTTTCTCTGGCGGGTGTGGTATTAAACATTACGTTGATATTGTTCACGATCTACTATACCGCCCATGCAAACATGATCAATGAATAGGAATTACGTTGTAGAAATAACATGCCAAATATAACTGGATTGAAATCTCCGATGCCATCGCTGGACCACGACAAGCAGGATTTGCTAGAATGGTCGAACTTTGCAACACACCTCACTGAGGTCGCCACGCTGCGCAAGAATGGTGAAAACACTACTAATAGGCACCACAAATCATGAACGTAGAAGCATTGCCGGCGGCGCGGCGGGGCGTCGAGATGACTAACCCTCTTGCCTTGTTGGAAACCTGCGCGCGGCAAAAAATTGCGGAACTGAAAGCCGGTAAAGCGATAGGCGGTGGGCGCAATGGTCCGCACAATCATCCGGAACCACCGTTACGGAACGCCGCCCACTGGTCCATCATGTTTTCTCGCCTCTATAAACTGACCGGTCGAGACGAGTACCTTATGGGCGCCCGGCTCGCCTATAGCGTTCTCACCGAAGATCCTGCTTTGCGAGCCGGCCGGGTGCCGGTATTGCGGTATATTGCTAACGATCCGGCCAATGGCGTGATTGGGCTGGCATGGTTAATTGAGTCGCTGATTATCACCGCCGAGGCACTGCAATGCGACTGGGGATATGAAACGGCCCGCAAAATCGCGACCCTGCCCGGTTTCGATTGGCAAGTCGGGTTCTGGAAAACCTCCAAACCCAATGGCGAGATAGCCGGTATTGACCCAACCCCGAACCATCAGCTCTGGTTTGCCATGGCGCTGTCTATGGTGCCAGACAAAGATTCGGAGACCAGTGACCGTCTTTGCAGATTCGTTCAGTGTTTCCCAGATTATTTGCAGCTCACGCCCGATCGGCTGATCTCTCATCTAGCCAACAATACGGGCATCGAAAAACTTGACCGGGCACAAAAATCCGTGAACTTGATGAGAATAACCCCTATCAACGCCCTCGTCCGACGGGTCGGCTGGCTGCATCCGCGACTACGCCGACTAATTAACTACTATACATACGCGACTGAGAAAGAGGTCGGCTACCATATATTCAATATGCACGCGATCGCACGATTGAAACGATACGGTATCAAGTTTGACAATATGGACGAGCGGATGGCCGCGGCCATTGAGACCATCCACGCGCCGAAATATCGGAAGACCCTTGAAAATAATAAGTGGGGATACCCGTACAATCCTCCGGGATTCGAAGTCCCAATGGTATTGTTGACGTTTGCCGAATCGGACCCGCGGTCAATAGAAGCTGCACGATATTACTATGACAAGCAGTTGAAGCTTACCTACGACATGGCAAGCACATGCTTCGATCGAAACAATCCAGATCCCAACACATTGTCTGCTCGCCTTTATACACTTTCTTTACTTGAGCTGGATGAACTTGAGCGAATTAGTCGGTCTTAGAGTCTGACTCGAAAGTATCTCAAAGATCACAATATTTTGCAAACCGGCGAATAAGAATACGGATGTGGGCGACGAGCGCCCAAGCGGTTGAGCTTTCGATTGTCTTCTCCCAGTCTCTGGCCAATCTGCGGCACCGTCCGAGCCAGGCGAAGGTGCGCTCCACGACCCATCGCCGCGGCAGCACCTTGAATCCGGTCTGGTCATCGGTGCGCTTGATAATCTCTATCGTCCAACTGCCGCGCGTGCTTAAGGCAGTGGCGAGCTTGTCGCCGGCATAGGCGCTATCTGCGAAGACATGGCGCAGAAACGGATAGAAACGGCGGATGGATGCAAGCACCAACACGGCGCCATCGCGGTCCTGAATATCGCCGCCGTGAACCACCAGACCGACCAGGAAACCGTTGGTGTCGGTAATGATGTGACGCTTGCGCCCCTTCACTTTCTTGCCGGCATCATAGCCTGAAGCACCGCCGGCTTCTGTGGTTTTGACGCTTTGACTATCAATGATGCCAGCATTGGGACACGGCGCCTTACCCTCAAGATCGCGACCTGCCTGAACCAGGGCATAATTCATCAGCGCCAGCGTGCCGTCGTTGCGTCACGCATAAAAATATCGCTGCACCGTCGAAAGGGGCGGGAACTCCTTTGGCAGCATGCGCCAGGCAATGCCGCCCTGGGCGATGTACAAAAATCGCGTTGAATACCTCCCGCATATCACTGGTGCGTGGACGACCGCCTCGACCTTGCGCCGGCACAAAGGGCGCAACAACAGTCCATTCCTCATCCGTCAAATCGCTTGGTTGCGCTCACAATTCCGTTTATGCTCCGTGCGGGTGATATCGGTCCAGGCCATGGTGGTCTCCATCGAATCTAGGCAATCCGAAGGAATCACAACCTACTGATATCACTCAACTACTTTCGAAACAGGCTCTAAGCCATGCGACTTGTCGCCAGAGGGTGGGAATTAGGTTTGTGGTTGTCCTGGCTGCGCCGAACTCGTACGTGCAATGGAATTTTCTAATCTCTAAGCTAGTGATCGGATGAATCGTTTAATGCTGGGCCGTTTGGCGAGAAGCAGGTTTGTTAGGAATGTTGCCGTCCTTTCGTCGGGCCAAACGATCGCTCAAGTCCTTACCATCGCAGCGTCGCCGATTCTCACTCGACTGTTTGAGCCTGACGCGTTCGGATCATTCGGGTTATTGATCTCCCTATCGAGCCCCCTCATCGTCATCTCGGGTTTGCGTTATGAACTAGCCGTCGTAACCGCCAAAAGTGTTACAGTGGCCGCCAATCTCTTAGCTCTTAGTTGTGCGATTGTGCTGTTGATGTCCGGTCTTGCAGCCGGACTTGTGGGCGCATTTGGCACTTGGATTGCCGCCCTCGTCGAACGGCCTGAATTCGAGGGATTGCTATGGTGGTTGCCAGTTTTCGTTCTGGCGGAGGGCACATACCAAGCATTCACTTATTGGTCCAACCGCAGGTCTCACTATCGACGACTCGCCATATCAAGAGCCCTGCAATCACTGTCCGCTCTCAGCTCGCAGATCATGGCCGGTCTAGCAAATCTGGGATTAGCAGGATTGGTCGTAGGGCGCGCGTTGGGCCAATTCATAGCAGCAGGCTTTTTGGCGGTTTTGATATGGCGAGATGACCGTTCTTTAATAAAAGCCTCAATCAAAACTGAGAAAATATTAGAGGTCGCAAAGCAAAATTCGCAATTTCCAAAATACAATGCGCCCCAGAACTTTATTAATTCACTGTCAATTGCCTTCATACCCTATACACTCGCCGCATTCTTTGGCGTAGAAATCGTGGGATTCTTTTACCTGGCCCAGCGCGTGATGGGCACACCCAGTGCATTTGTTTCAGGCTCTCTAAAACGAGTATTCCTCCAAAGTGCGAGCGATTTGCACAATCAAGGAAAAAGCTTCTATCCTTTGTTGGTCAAGACTTTCTTGGCTCTATTTTCTATTGGAATCATACCAGTAATTCTTCTGCTATTTTATGGGCCCGAAATTTTCACGGTCATCTTCGGCGCCGAATGGCGCAACGCGGGGGTCTTTGTGCAATGGCTAGTGAATTGGTGGTTCCTGGCATTCATTGCAGGGCCGGCCATGGAGGCTCTGACCATATTGAAACTTCAAAAATATCTGCTCTTCTTTCGAGTTACATTCTCATCAGCCCGTGTTCTATCCATCTTGCTTGGTGCAATGATAGGCGATCACATGACCGCAATCGCGTCTATTTCAATCGTCGGTGTTGTCTTTAACCTCATACTGATCGTTGGAACGCTGATCGTCACTCAGCGGCAATCCAGGCGAGTCGTCGGCGAGCACTAAGATAGGGTCCTGACGGCAGGTTGAAGCCTGAGCCTACCGAAAGAACAAGTTCACGCGCAACTAACCCGTCTTATTCTTGACGGCCCGTGTGAGGGGATGGCGGGTGTAGTCTAAGCGATTGATATGGCGTAGGATTCGGTTGTCAAAGTCAACCCTGTCCACCGCATCGAGCCAGCCACACCCGCCATGACCGACGATACGTTGCTGCCGTTCTCGTTTCCAGCCGTTCGAAGCAAAAAGATCACAGCCGCGTTCGACGGCGGACGGATCACCTCCGACGGCGGCGTCCTGTTGCTGGCCGCGGCTGAGCGGCGCCTGCGGCTTGCCGCGGTGATCTGCGATCCACGTGATCCGAACCGGGTCACGCACGCCATGGCCGACATCCTGCGCGCCCGCATCTTCGTGATCGCGTGCGGCTATGAGGATACCAACGATCTCGACCGGCTGCGCGGCGATCCGGCCTTCAAGCTCGCCTTCGGACGGTTGCCCGACAGCGGTCTGGATCTGTGCTCGCAGCCGACCCTGTCGCGGACCGAGAATCTGCCGGATCTGCGTACTGTCATCCGCCTCGGCGAGGTCCTGGTCGATCTTTGGCTGTCGAGCTATTCCGCGCCGTCCGAAAGCGTGACGCTCGACATCGACGACACGCTCGACGTCGTTCATGACCATCAGCAGCTCTCGCTGTTCAACGCCCACTACGACGAGCGCTGCTTCCTGCCAATCCAGTCCTTCGAACAGCGCCTCGAACTGCGCCTTCGATAACCGCATCACGCCGTCGCGCATCGACGGCCAAGTGAACTGGCCTTCTTCAATCCGTTTATAGATCAGCACCAGCCCGGTGCCGTCCCAAACCAGGACCCTCACCCGATCGCCGCGCTTCGGCCGGAACACAAACACCGCCCCCGAGAACGGATCGAGCGCCAGCTCGTTCTGGACCGCGGCCGCCAAACTATCCATGCCCTTGCGGAAGTCGACCGGTCAGACCGCGATGAACACCCGCGGCCGCGACCCCGGGATGATCATCACCCAGCCCGTAGTGCCGACGCGATCGCGCCGATCCGAGCGGCCGGCACGTCCGCCGCCAGCCGCACCAAAACACCGGCCGCTTCGATCTCGATCCGGCCCCAAGCGCAACCCGAAGACGGCATCGCCGGTGCCTCGACCATGCCCGGAACAAATCTGCCGACGACCTCGGCCGGCAACACCAGCTTGCCGTCTCGCGCCAGCCGGCGCCACGCAAACAGCTGATTGGCCCGAACATTGTGCTGGCGCGCCACCGCCGTGACTGAGACACCAGGCTCATAGGATTCAGCGACAATCCGAGCCTTGGCCTCCGGCGACCATCGGCGCCGACCCGTTGCGCCCGCAACTACATCGAGACGCGACGACACCTCTATTAACGGACTCACCTTTTGACTAGGCATTTGGTCTGTCTCTTCCATTTGCGATCCCCAAGATAGGCTCGCTAATGTTAGACATCACGCCATCAAAGCATAGGCGGTCGCAGGACATCGCTTACGAATCTCGTCAGGCCGTCCGCTGAGCTCGCTGGAGCCATGTCGCAAGCTCGGGGGCCGCCTTGGTGACTTGCTGCTTGGACAGATCGAGTTGATTGCACAACGATAAAGGGCTCGGACATCTATGGCGACGGCGTCAACGTGGCCGCGCGCTCGGATACTTCGCCCAACCAGGCGGCATCTCCCTATCCGGGACCGACTTCGAACACTCCGTCGGCAAAGTCGGCCTGGACGTTTCGGACGCGGGGGCGTAGCGGGTCAAGAGCAACAACCAGCCGGTTAAGGCCTATCGCATCGTGCTGGACAGTGAGGCAGAGGTGCGCAGGGCTGCTGGCTCTTCCGCCGGCGATACTGCTGCGCTCGAACTGTCTGGCAAATCGGCGGTCGCCGTGCTACTCCTCGGCAGCATGGCCAGCGACCCGGAACAGGAGTCCCTATTCGACGGCATTACCGAGGATAACATCAGCATTCATTCAACCTAAAAATATCCTGATTGCTCCATTTGGTCGTGCAATTGGATCTCTCTAGCAAGAGCTTTGTTACTTTCAACAAATTCGTTCTTAAAAGTCTGTGTTTGTTTCGCTGTCACCAACTCTCTTTTAAAGTTATTCTTAATGATTTTTTCGCTCCAAGATAACAGAACCTTAGGATAGTAGTATAATTTTCTTTCTTTTTTATCAGGGTCATGCTGAGAAATTTTATTCAATATTCTTTGAAAGTAAATAAGACTATCTGACCTAGAAGCGTTTTTACCTTTTCCATTTAGATCAATTGGTGAAAGACTTAGTCCTACTGCTTCCGACAAGTTCTTGTAGAATAGGTTCCTATAATTTCTGATGTTTTCGAACAGCAGAACTTTGACATTATCTCTCCCAAATAAACTAGAGTATACAGAATGTAGATTATTAAAATCTGCAGCTTGTTTATAAGCTATTCCGAGATCGCTTTTCAAAAACGATTCGAAATCCGAATCAATGCCAAAATGTTGAATGTCGTGCTTATAAACAGACTTTATCCAATCAGCTTGATTTCTGATAACCATTAATATGCTCGCATTAGGATAAATCGATTTTATTCTTTCGGCCATACTGAAAATATCATGATATATTACAGAAAGTTCTTTTCTATAGCTGAAATCTTTATCGGCGTAATTAATTAGTCTATGTTTAAATCTGCCGAGTGAGTAATTTTCATCGCTGTCTATAATAATTTCTTGTTTTTCATCAATCGATAATACTTTATTTAAATACTCGAATCCCTTTCCATAATACGGATTATAGGAGAAAAATCGCGTTTTCAACATTAGGGCAATTCTTGGATCTTCATTGAAGAGTGCTTGCAAATGGGTTGAGGCGCAACGCATACAACCAATATGTACTACTATGTTTTTCGTACTAGATAGGCTCATAATACTTTCATTTCCAGATCGCCAAGTTGTGGCCGCTGAATTTCACAGCTCACCGCACCGCCGTAAGAGTCTGACTCGAAAGTATTTCAAAGATCACAATTTTTTGCAAGCCGGCGAATAAGAATACGGATGTGGGCGACGAGCGTCCATGCTGTTGAGCTATCGATTGTTTTCTCCCAATCCTTTGCCAATCTCCGGCACCGCCCGAGCCACGCGCAGGTGCGTTGATGCAGGCGCTCGGACAGGGCTCCTTGCCTTCCAGTTCGCGGCCCGCCTGAACCAGCGCATAGTTGATCAGCGCCCACGTGCCGTCATTGCGCCAGCCATAGAAATAGCGCTGCACTGTCGACAGCGGCGGGAACTCACTCGGCAGCATGCGCCAGGTAATGCCGCCCTCGGCCATGTAAAGGATGGCATTGACAACCTCGCGCATGTCCGCCGACCGCGGCCGGCCGCCATTGGACATCCGCCGTATTTGCTATAATCACTCTTGTCCGATATCGTAGATCGAGCTGGAGCTGGATGAGTACCGTAGTGGATTGCTAATTCAAATCAATGCAACTTTTATTCAGCGGACTTGACAGTCGAAACCACACCGCTGGCCCAGTGGCGAAAGGTATTTTTGCCGTTGCGTCAATTTCAAGGCGCGATAAATGAGTTCACTTAAGGTCGTCGCCAAGTGTGCGCTTCCGTCTTGGACGTTTGATCAAATCCAGAACGCCCGTGGCAATATGCGAAAGCGCCAAAACCTTCTCGACTTCTCGGGAGACGATGTTGAATGCCTACTCTGCGGCCTGACTTTTAGTAGGTTTGCCTCGACCGGCGTGCTCGAACGGGATTTCTGGAAGAGCGCGGAGGGGCAAGAATTGCTAGAGAAGGACTTCGTTGCTGTGGCCAAGAAAATGTGTCCGATTTGCAGCTCAAGCGAGCGGCAAAGGCTACGGTATTTGTTTCTGCGTGATCGCATGAAAAACCTGGAGAAATCCAAATTCTCGATGCATGTCGTCCCACCTTTGTCATGGATCTAACGGAGATGGAATTTTCCGACCACAGCTTCGACGTGATAATCTGTTGTCACGTGCTTGAGCATATTCGAGATGATCGCAAGGCGATGCAGGAAATTCTCCGCGTGCTTAAGCCAAATGGCTGGGCGATCATCCAGGTACCGATCTGGGCCGAGAACACGGTCGAGGATCCTAGCGTTGCCAAGGACCAGTACGAGATGTTGTATGGCCATCGGGGCCACGTGCGCCGCTATGGTATCGACTATCCAGACCGTCTTCGCGAAGTGGGGTTCGACGGAACATTGGACTATTTCGCCCGAGAAATGCCTTCATCTGGGCGTGTTAGGTATGGCATAGATCCAGCGGAGATTCTCTTCGTCTGCCGTCGTGCAACACATTGACTGAAGCTATATCGCATTACACTTGGCTGGACCTGACGCTCACGACAACATTTGATGTGCTATGGCCGGCACCGCCCGCGATCTGCCGCAACCCAAATACGGCAATCATTACATAAACCCAAACAATATGATCTGTCTTGGCAATTGAGCTTTCAACAAAATTAACCAACAGCCCATACGCCCATAGCGAATAATATGTCGCGGTAATTCCAAAATCGCTATCTCCAATTCTATTCGAATCGACGAGCGGCGCGGCAAGGAACAACACGACTGCGGCCAAGCCGACAAAGCCCATCTGCAATACAACATCCAAATAACCGTTGTGCGCCTGCTGGGCCTGCCCCACCCAACCGTCGAACACGGATAAGGCCGACGCTTCGCCGTTGACGACCCAGAACGACTGGTAACCTACCCCCAATAATGGTGAGTCCACGACATGTTCTATAACGAGTTCCCATAGATTGGTTCTGCCGGTGAGCGACGCATCGCCCGTGGCCGTATCTAACAAGCCCTCAACGGAAAAAAAGGAGACCGCGACGAGCAAAAGTGCAAGAGCAACGAACATCGTCAGAAGCATTTTCGCCATTGCACCTGGGGCTCGACTGAATTTCGCAAACATATAGCCCGCGACCGGCATAATCACCAATGCCGCCCAGGCCGACTTCGATTGACTTTTGTACGCGAAGAATGCCCACGCGGCAGCGCCGAGCCAAAGCCACAATCGATACCTAATAAATACGAACCCGGCAAATAACCAAATGATCGCGGACGTCGCGCTGATATGCCCGGCAGAATTTTTGTGGCTATGCAATCCACGCCAAGCCGAATATTCACTGTCGCCCTGAATTGCCGTTTCCCCGACAAAAATTATCCCGTAGTAATTGTTGATCATTATGAAACCAGTTGGCAGAAGCAACGATATCACTAGCGTCCGGGGCTGCAGGTTCGACGTTATCGATATCAGCGATATCACAACCATTGTGAAGAGCACCAGTCGACGCCCAGCGACTTCCGGCGTCGAGGACCAGGTCAAACTTAACAATGCCCAAAACGCTATCAGCCCTATCGTCGCCAGATGGTACGATCTCCGAAACGTATAGCCAAAAGTTGACAGCGACAGGCCGATGGCAGCGATGAAGATAACGCTATAAGTAATTTGTCGCGTAGTATCACCAGTATTTGAGATTCGTGAAACGGAAATCAAATTTTCATTTAAGAATGGAAAGAAATTGAAATGCGTCATTGCTACTATGAGCAAGAAAAACATGCAACAACTAGCAATGAAAGGACGGACATTTATCATGGCTATTTGTGTATCTTTGCGTATTCGTGGTATCGAATGCCAAAATATACCGACAGTTTTCCGATGGCCGTTGCGATCATCAGCTCGCCCTTTAGGCGAATAATTTCGTCGAACAAGCCGGCGATCCAAAGAGCGCACCCAATGACAAAGCGACAAACCGTTCTGACGAAGCGTTCCAACTCCGCCAGCCACGAACTGTAGTAGATCCGGTCGATCCTCATAGTGACTTGGCCGCCTCGGTAAGCGCGTTGGCGCAGCCAAGACTTACTCACCCTACTCTTGGGCAGTGTCTCACTGACAACGGCCTGGTCGGACCACACGAAGGAATAGCCCAACCGCCGTAGATTTGTGAAGAATTCGGAGTCCGACCCGCCGGTTAGCGCGAAATCGAGGTTAAACGGAACGGGCTTCAACCTCTCGAAACAGGCGGATCGAACGAGACAGTTGTTGGTCGCTCCCACGGTCCGCACGGTGCCGTCGGGCGATCGCCGGCGCTCGAAAAATCGCCCGCGCAACGCCCAATCCGGCGGTTCCACTTTGAATCGCGGCACGACGGGACCGAATACGGCGTCAGCATCTGTACGCCGCTGAATGTCGACAAGATTATACAACCACTCAGGGGAAGGCTCTTCATCATCGTCTAACATAGCGATAAAGTCTGGCTCTGATTCCATCGCCAGCGCTACGGCAGTATTGCGTGCATACGGGATGCCTCTTTGTTCCTCAATGCACCATCGCAGCGGCCATTGGTAGTCGGGCGCGATTTCCTCACACGCTTTGATACCCTCGCCCGCCGTATCGTTGTCCACGACAACAAGAGACAGTGCGCCATCATATTTCACTTTGGCAACCGCCTGCAAAAGTCGTGTAAGTCCGTCCGGCCGCTGACAGGTGCAGATACAAAGAACTATTTTCACGTCAATACTCGTTTATTCGGTACTCGATACTGCTCAGAAATCCAATATATTCGACATTCGCTTAACAACGTGTCGATTTTTACTGAAAAATTCGAGGCGGACGGCAACACCTGCCTCAATCGTCGCTGTCGCCGCAAACCGCCACGACAACCTCTATATTGTGGTATGATACGCCTAAACACGCTACTACTCTCACCGTCACAATTTATTGAATGCATAAAACCCAGAACAAAACGCTACCATAAGCGCGCGCAAATCAAAATGATAATTCGGACATTATCGATAATTGTTTTGACGCCGTAAACGGGCCTTATCGACGAAAGCTTGCGCATGCCCACCCGTCCAGTCAAGGGACGCTGGTCGGCCGGCCACGCGGCAAACCGGTAACCCCAAGCATGATGATCCTGGCAACCTCCGCAGATGATTGCTATGGTCAAACTTGTTGCGGGCCACCCAAACGGTTATGCGGGCACCGCCCGCCGAGTTTCAAACGGGATATGCCGTTTGGCGTGTCAGACTTGCTGCTATTTGAGCGGTTGTGGTAACTGACGTTCATCTGCATTGCGGCCGAGTGAGCCTTCGGCGCGGCGGAATGATACGTGGTGCCGATACCGCCTGCCCAGTGCGACGATGAGGTAATGGTGCCGAACTTTCAAATGCTGTTGGTACGTGGGCGAGAGTCGCAATGAAAATTGCAGTAATCCACAACTTCTACAAAAGTTCCGGTGGCGAAGACCGCGTGTTCGAAAATGAGATTGACATCCTTAGACGGCATGGTCACACGGTATCGGAATTCACGATGCATAATGATGACGTCGATGCGATATCTCGTTTGCGCCTTGCCAAAGAAACCATTTGGAGCAAGCGTTCCTATGATTCCTTGCTCGAATTTTTTCAACGCTATCATCCCGATGTCGCTCATTTCCATAATACTTTTCCATTGATATCACCCGCGGGTTACTACGCCGCCAGAGCGGCCGGTGCCGCCGTTGTACAAACACTTCACAATTTTAGATTGGTCTGTCCCAGCGGGCAGTTGTTGCGCGCCGGCCGAATATGTGAGGACTGCCTCGGGCGCACATTCCCATGGCCAAGTGTTGCCCACGCATGCTACCGCGGCGAACGCGGCGCCACCGCCGTGATCGCAGGAATGTCGGCGTTCCATCGGCTACGTGGTACATGGACGGATCAAGTAGACCGCTATATTGCGCAAACCGAATTCGCAAAGGGCCGATTTATCGCCGGTGGCCTGCCGGCCGAAAAGATTGTCGTCAAATCGCACTTCGTCAGCGGTCAGCCCGCCACCGCCGCCGCGTCTCGACACCAGCGCGCCCTGTTTGTCGGTCGCTTGAGCGCAGAAAAGGGCATCGATACGCTTCTTCAGGCCTGGAACGAGCTCGAGACGCCAATCGACTTATTCGGAAGCGGACCACTATTGGAAACTGTCCAACGCGCCAACCTGGCGAGCATCCATGTCAAAGGAAATGTGACTCAGGATGAAGTGGCCAAGGCGATGGCGACCGCGAGTTTTATTGTTGTTCCATCGGTATGGTATGAGGGCACACCGTTGGTCGTCATCGAGGCCTTTGCCGCCGGATTACCGGTTATTGCGTCGAGATTGGGTGCGATGGCGGAAATCGTCGACGACGGTGTAACTGGCCTGCATTTTGAGGCCGGCAATGCGAGCGACTTGGCGAGCAAAGTGCGCTGGGCCACAGATCATCAAAAGGATATGTTACATATGGGCGAACGTGCACGCCTTGCCTACCAAACACGTTTTAGCGAGAGCATTGGCTATGCGAAGCTGATTTCCGTTTACGAAGATGTGCTTGGGACAGCAAAAACCAAATAAACCTTCGTCAATAAGTACATTGAGGCGGAACCGAAGGACTTTTCTTTACGAAGAACTATCTTGGTTTCAAGTGCACCCAAAGGTGCCAGCCCAACAAACGCTCGAAGGGAAGCCAGCCGACAGGCAATGGCGGCGCATGCATATGTCGGCGATAGGATTTGACGATCTGAAAATCCGGGAAGTCGCGTCGTACCGACGATAGATCGTAGACCTTGGCGTACGGATTCAGGGGACCGTCGGTGTTGCGATGGATGAAGTTCCGCATTTTCAGGTAGTTCATGAGCTTCATTTCGCGTGCATTTTTTGTGTGCTGTCCGTATATACCATCGACTTTCGATCCAGTCGCATAGAGAGCCAAAAGACCAAGACGGCGCAGCAGGAAAATCGACAACAAATAGTTCAACGACCATTTTGAGTACAGCATGACAACCAATTCGCCTGCCGGTTTGAGGACTCTGGCTATTTCTTTTTGCGCGGCCTTCACATCGGGAATGTGGTGCAGTACTCCGTGGCTGAAGACGATGTCGAAACTGTCCGTTTCGTAAGGTATAGAAAGCGCACTACCTTTTTTGATCGCCTGATAGTCCAAATTGCGAAGGGCAAATCGTGCCGTGACCCGTGTTACCGCTTCTTGTGTCAGGTCGAGACCGGACCACAACGCACCGCGCCGGATAAGTTGTTCGGAATCTGCGCCTTGCCCCAGGCCGATTTCCAATATCTGTTTGCCTTTCAACGGAATGGCGTCGAGACAGGACGGGATATGTCGCTCCGTCTTATAGCGATGCGCGTCATAGGTCGAAAAGAAGTCGAGATACGCCTCCGGTTCAATGCCGATGAGACCACCGACGCTGGCATCCCCGCACGGGTGCGTGTTCCAAAACTCTTCAATGGTTTGCTCATCCATGAGGTGTTCTCGAGATCCCATAATAATGAATTGCCGGTTTTACGATTTACCGCCTGTGGCGGCAAGCCGGTCATTACTAACCGGAGAATCTTACTATGGGATTGACCTATCCCTAGTACTGAACCGACCTGTCATGATGCCTCGGCAGCGCTATTAGGCCAAATGTAGCAAGGAAACGGCTTGATGAACAGCGCAGGCGGGCGCCGCTCGGCACCGTTTTGGCCTAAATGGAGGTCATCAGGGTTTTGTTGTCCGGTTCAAGTCGTCCTACAACCTCAGAACGAATTAATTGCGATTAAGACATTATCCAGCTGAATTATTTTCGGCTCAGCTAAAGATAATCTATCGTGTGGATTCAAGACGCTTTGCGATGGACGCAGCATGTCACACGGATCATCTCCGGTCTCCGATTTGATCTGTTGTCACCAAGCGCTTAGGCGGTCCAACAAAGTTCAGCGGGCCACTCTCGTGGCCGAGCGACCCGAGAATATTGTCACAGAAGCTCTAAAGCAACGACTTCAACGCCGCCCCACCACGGGGGGAACGCAGATTCTATTGACATCGGGCAACTAACGATACATTGTACTCATTAGACAAAAGTCGCCAGAGAATCAGCGAAATTGCCCGCGATGACCGCACCGAAATACGTTGTTCGGCTAACCATCTAGTTGAGAAATCTTGACCGGCATAACTTCTGGTTCTGATGGATTGAGAACCACGCGTAGGGAGTGAGTATGGCTAGTGAGCATTTGGCCAGCAAATACAACGATAAAGTATGAACTTGCCAGGCCATGTAAGGCTAAGGACTTCATTCGTATTGTCGATTATCCAAGTGACCGTTTGAAGCTTGCGTCAAGCATATTACGGACCATTTCGAAGGAAGCTCTATTATGGAGCTTGGCGGTGGAGAGGGGGCTATCGCCCGAAGCCTCCTCGCAACCGAACTTGAGTGTCGCCGTTACGTACTGACGGATCTTAGTGAGTACCGTGTGCGGCGGGCGGTGAATTCGATCGACGATCCTCGGATTGAGGCCCAAACGCTCGATATTGAATCCAGCTCATTCGATGGAGTCAACGGCGAGACTTTCGACTGCGTGATCATGGTGGCTCTCATTGAACATTTGATCGACCCTATCCTTGCTATGAAAAATGTAAGGGATAAGCTCAAGCCCGGCGGATTTGTCTACGTTAATACGCCAAATATTGCAAAATGGCCGCGCCGGGCACGACTGATGCTGGGGCAATTCCCGTCAACCGGGGGCAACAAGGAGGGATTGCGCACCTACGGCGGCGACCCCGTTACTATCCTCGACGGCGGGCACTTTCACTATTTCACCTTCCACGCATTTTCGAAATTACTCACCGAATATTGCGGCTACTCAAAGTGTCAAAAGTTACCCTATTGGGCGGGCAAGCGTCTCATGCCTAAACCACTTGAGGCCGCATTGGCAGCGGCGTGGCCGGAGATGTTTTCAGAACTCTCGCTGATCGCCTACAAATAGGGAGGCTTCCTGCAACGCGGCCGGAACGAGGATCATTGTCCCACCGGCTTGATCACGCAATGATCGAAACGAGCCCGGCCGATGATCCGGACCCCGTGCCGCTCGCACATCACGCATTCGTGATCACCCGTGCAGCCCTATACGAAAGTTGGTATCGCACGCATCAACGTCGCACGCGTCGCGCATTAAGTGTTGGGCGATATCCAGGCGAAAATTGCCAATTCGACTGTTTATATTACTTAAGTCGAAAAAGAATCAGTTCAATTCTGCGCCAATTACCTGACTTCAGTGGACCAGTAGCCAGAATCCTGTTTGCAGTTGACGCGTCATTGGGTATTGTTGTTGCAATGCTTGTTATGGCGTAGCGATACGCCCCCTTTGGTTTCCATAACCGCCATGCGGTTTGATCCTCCGTGTTGAGCGTTCATATGATCGCTTGGAGGACGGGCCGTAGTGGAAACCTTCAGTCAGCGTAGGAGCATGGTGTGTCAAAAAGGGGTGGAGGCCGGTCCACGGGATTTGCCGAACCGTATGGTAGCGGTGTTTTGTTTCGCCGGCCGCTTTCGTACTTGAAGTTGTGGAAAACCGGAGCCTATCAGCAAAAATCCAACGGCAGCTCTAAGACCCGAGCTGAGCGGTCTCTGCTTGATTTCAGAGAAAAATGGCTAGTGTCGTGCGTGTTGGTCGCGGTCGATATATTGGCGCTCGAGCTGTCGTTCGGCATCGCCTATGTGCTCAGATCGGCGTTCAGTGGTTTGTTTCCTGTCTCCCTTGGCATTCCGAACTATGCCGGCATCGCGATCGGCGTCTTGTTTCTGCCGTTATTTTTTGCATTTGCCGGACTATATCCAGGGTATCTGCTGTCTTCCGTCGAGCGACTACGGCGACGCGTGTATATTACGGTCTCCGTATTCGGCCTGTTGATTGCTTGGGATCTGCTGGTTCAAGGCGGCACCTGGTCACGCAGCATATTGTTGGCGACCGGCGCGTTATCGTTGCTTTTCACACCGCTGTTTCAGGCGATCGCGCGTCAAACGTTGATCGTTCTCGGTCATTGGGGCACGCCCGCGATTTTGATCGGTGCCGGCGCCGTGGGACAGCGCGTCGCACGGGTCCTGGCGGAAGACAGGGAACTCGGGGTCGTGCCGATCGGCTTCTTACACGAAGACAAGTTCGGCTGGGGCGGCAGCGTCCAAGGCATTCCGGTGATTGGCTCGGTCGACTTAGCGCCGGAATTAGCCGACCGAGCGATGTTGGCCATCGTCTCGGCCCCTGATTTTCCCGAGAACAATCTGGCGGAATTATGTGCCGCCCTGCCGTTTCCAAAGGTTATCGTCGTTCCTGATCTTGCCGGCCTGCAAAGCCTGTGGGTGGAACCACGCGACTTCTCCGGCGTACTCGGCTTGGAGATCAACCGAAGCCTAATGCGGCTTTCCCATCGCATCATGAAACGCAGCCTGGATTACGCCGTTGCGGTTCCGGCTTTGTTGATGGCGTTGCCGGTCATCGCTTTTGCGGCTCTGGCCATCAAACTGGTTAGTCCAGGCCCAGTCTTCTATCGACAGATGCGGCAGGGATTTGGTGATCGCGAGTTTGCAGTGCTGAAACTTCGTACGATGCATATTGACGCAGAGCAACGCCTGCAGGATTGTCTTGACGCCGATTCCCAGCGAAAAAATGAATGGGAACGCTTCTACAAACTTGAAAATGACCCGCGTGTCATTCCGTTCATCGGAAACTTCTTGCGCCAAAGCAGCATGGATGAATTACCGCAACTCTGGAACGTTTTGCGCGGTGATATGAGTGTCGTCGGACCTCGTCCTTTCCCGGCTTATCACCTGCTTGCCTTCGATTCGGATTTCTGCACGTTGCGGAAAAGCGTGCCACCGGGCCTCACCGGTTTGTGGCAAGTCCAACGCCGGAGCGAGGGCGATCTCGTCGTTCAACAGGAACTGGACGACTATTACATCCGCAACTGGTCGCTTTGGCTCGATTTTCACATTTTGCTCAGGACCGTGGCCGCGGTAACGGTCGGCCGTGGCGCCAAGTAACACATGCTAGCGCCTACTAAAATTCAGGCATGCCGGGTTCCCGGCGGCGGCGGATTCTGCGGATCGCCGGCAAAACATTGAGCAATCGACATCCAACGCGTCGCCGTGTCGCCGACGACCCTGAGACCGGTATCGGCGATGTTGCGGGTCTGGGTCACCACCTGGCAGAATTCCGTCGCCGAGCCTTCGATTAGGTTCGCATCGGAAGGCGTATGCCACTCCCAGTGTTCGCCCGATGGCGCGGTCAGTCGGAGGTGGGGTTTGTCCGCCGGCACGTCTTCGCCGCGATTGGAGAAGGTCCAGCCGAAGGTGTTGACGCCGAGCACGACGATGTTCTTGATCCGGTCCCCGTCATGCCGTTCGACACCGAGCAGATCGTAGATCTCCTGGCCATGCGACCAGGTCTCCATCAGGCGCGCCGTGACCGAAGAGCGGACGCTCATGTCCGGGCCCGCCCACTTGATCCGCTGTTTTGGATCGGCCGCACCATAATTGTCGGTCATTTTTTGATAGTAATCATGCCAAAGCGTCAGCAAGGCTCGGCCCTTGACGCCATCCAGCATGCGATCGGTCGCGGCGACCAAGCTTTCGCCGGCCTCCCGGGCCGACCGCAACGAACCGAGAAGGGCCATGAAGGCGTCACCGTCTTTGAGTGTCAGATCGGCGGCATAGTTGAAGAAATGCAGATGCGCCAATACGTCGTTGACCGTCCAGTCCTTGAATAGGGTCTTTCTCCCGAAGTCTGCTTCGGTCAGCGGCCGCAGCAGTGCGTAGAGCGCGTCGCACTCGTCACGGAAATCGATAGCGGTTTGCATCATAATTCATTGCCTCCGACGGCCATGGTCAGACGCTCATAAGCCGTTACAAAGTCTTCCCTGAAGCCCTGCACCACGCTGCGCGCGGACTGACTGGTGTTCATCAGTCCAACCCCCTGGCCGACCCAATAAGTGGCAAGATCGCGCGCACCTGGATGGCCGGCTTCCGCGAGTTTGGCGACTTTGGCGAGCGGTGGCTCCGATACCAGGGTTTGCAACGGCATCGGCAAGGGGTCGGGAGCCTCCGGTCGGTCCCAGGCGTCGGTCCAGGGCGAGCGGAGTTGCCGGGAATGCTTGCCGGTCCGGCTTCTCGACCGCACGGTATCGCTGCTTCCAGCCGCCAGCATTTTTTCCTTCACAACGGGCGTCGTCTCAGCCTCGGTCGTGGTCAGCCAGACCGAGCCGGTCCAGACACCGGCGGCACCCATCGCCATGCAGGCCGCCATTTGCCGTCCGGTGACAATGCCGCCGGCCGCCAGTATCGGCACGTCGCCGTGATCCTGGATGGCCTCATGGACTTCCGGCACCAGCACCATGGTCGATACGCTGCCGCAATGGCCGCCCGCCTCTGTGCCAGCCACCACCAGCACATCGACACCAGCATGCACTTGGTTGATGGCATGTTCCTTCGCGCCGACTAGGGCGGCAACGGCGACGCCATTGGCCTTGCCCATGTCGAGCATCAGTTTCGGCGGCATGCCCAAGGCGTTGGCAATCAATTTGATGGGATGGGAGAACGCTACCTCCAGGTGCCTTTGGGCGCCGGCCGGCCGCATGTTTTCGCCCATGACTGCATCGGCCATGCGTAGTTCGTCGGTAATATCGTCAGTTCCGATATCGTGGGCGTGCAAAATATCGTTGGCGAAGTCTTTGTGCGCTTCCGGCACCATGCCCACGGTCTCTTCGGGAGTCGGTTGCTCGTCCTTGCCGACCATTTTGTTGGGCACGATCAGATCGACCCCATAGGGCATGCCGTCGACATGCTCGTCGATCCAGTTGAGTTCGATATCCAGCTGCTCAGGCGACAGGGTGGCAGCACCCAGCACGCCGAAGCCGCCGGCGCGGCTCACTTCGGCCACCACGTCACGACAATGGCTGAAGGCAAACAGGGGAAACTCGATCCCCAACATCTCACATATTCGGCTGTTCATGGTACTCGTTCCCCGTCGGTTTGGCGGCCTTAGCCCTCGGCGTGGGCCTCGATCTCCAGCAGCAAGTCATCGGCCGCGACCTGCGTGCCGGGCTCAACGCACACCTGCTGCACCGTACCGTCGATTTCCGCCAAAATGTCATGCTGCATCTTCATCGCTTCCAGCACGGCGAGCCGGGCTCCGGTTTCGACCACGTCACCGGGCTTGACGAATATTTCCAAGAGCGCGCCATGCATCGGCGCCACCACCCGGCCGCCGCCCGCGGCCTCCTCGGCGGAGGTCGGGAACGCGATATTATTGCGAAAGTGAAAGGTCTTGCCTTCAACCGACAGATAGACCTCGCCGGCCGCGGGCGCCGCAAAATAAAGCGCCCGGCGGCGGCCATCGACCCGCATACGCGCCGACCCATCGTTAAAGGACAACAGCACGATGGTGACCGCCTCCTCGTCGCCTTCGACCAGATAGCTATCGTCGCCCTGCGGTCCGACAGTCAGGTCGATCGCGTTCTCCTCGCTACCGTAGACATAACGCGTCGGTAATTGTCCGGTGCTTGACCAGTCCATCAATGTCGCCGAAACCGTGATGCTCTGGTCGAACGCCCGCTGGCGTTCGATGCGGAACTGCACGACCGCCGCCATCGCCGCCTGTTCGAATTCCGGTGCGCCGTCAGCCAAGTCCTCGGCGCTGAATTCTTCATCGATGAAAGCCGTCGTCGCCGCGCCCATGGCGAAGGTTTCCTTCGACAGTGCCTCGATCAGAAAGCTCCGATTGGTGATCGAACCGAACAGCAAGGTTTCCTTCAAGGCTTCGATCAGCCGGTGACGGGCGATCTCGCGGGTCTCGCCCCAGGCCATCGCCTTGGCGATCATCGGATCATAGAACGGCGAAATTTCCTGACCGGTCTTGATGCCGGAATCGAACCGGATGCCGGCGCCTTCCGCCGGGCGCCACAAATCAATGACGCCGGTTACCGGCAGGAAATCCTGGGCCGGATCTTCCGCGTAAAGCCGCACCTCGATGGCATGGCCGGACAGGCTGACGTCGTCTTGGACGAGGCCAAGCGGATGCCCTTCGGCGACATGAATCTGCAAGGCGACCAGATCGAGCCCGGTGATCAGCTCGGTAACCGGATGTTCGACCTGCAGCCGCGTGTTCATTTCCAGGAAATAGAACTCACCGTCGCCGTCGAGCAGGAATTCGACCGTTCCGGCGCCTTGATAGTCGATGCTGCGCGCGGCCTCGACCGCCGCCGCCCCCATGCGCGCCCTGAGCTCGGCGGTCATCACCGGGCATGGCGCCTCTTCCACGACTTTTTGGTGACGGCGCTGGACCGAGCAATCGCGCTCGCCCAAGTGGATTACGTTGCCGTGGCTGTCGGCGAAAACCTGAAACTCCACATGCCGCGGGCGCATGATGGCCTTTTCCAAGATTAGCTCCTCGGAACCGAAGGCGTTCAACGATTCCGACCTGGCCGTGCCTAAGGCGTCGGCCAGGTCCGAGGCGGCTTGAACCAGGCGCATGCCACGTCCACCGCCGCCGGCCGCGGCCTTGACCATAATCGGGAAGCCGATATCGACTGCCGCCGCTTGGAATGCGGTGTCGGATTGATCGGCGCCTTCGTAGCCCGGCACGCACGGCACGTCGGCTTCAATCATGCGCCGCTTCGCCGCCGCCTTGTTACCCATGAGATCGATCGCTTCCGCTGACGGTCCGATGAAGACCAGGCCGGCGTCGGCGCAGGCCCGCGCGAAGTCGGCGTTCTCCGACAAGAAGCCATAGCCGGGGTGGATCGCTTCGGCGCCGGACTCGCGCGCCGCGTCCAATATCCGATCCATGTCGAGGTAGGAATCCGCGACCGGCGCCGGCCCGATCAGCACGGCATCGTCTGCTCTCTGCACGTGCGGTGCCTCGGCATCGGCCTCGGAATAGACGGCGATGCTCCGGTAACCCAGCGTCTCCGCCGTCCGCATGACTCGAACGGCGATTTCGCCGCGATTGGCGACCAGGATGCTTCTAAACGATCTCATCGATATACCTATCCCAAATACAGGCCGGCCCCGGCTATTCGGCCCAGACGGGCTTGCGTTTTTCCAGGAACGAGGCGACGCCTTCCCGGCCTTCGTCACTCAACATGCAGGAGGCAAAGCCGTCGGCGGCAAATTCCAGCATCGCCGGCCGGTCGAGATGGCGGGTCGCCAGGACGATGCCCTTGGTAACGGCGTTGGCTCCGGGCGCACAGCGGCGCACCTGTTTTTTCACTTGGGCCTCGACCTCTTCCAGGCCGGCGACGTCGGCGACCACATGATCGGCCAGGCCGAGGCGGCCGGCTTCCGTGCCGTCGAAACGGGCCGCCGTGACCATCAGCCGGCGCGCGACCCGCAGCCCGAGCCGCTGGGCGACAAACGGCGCGATTTGGGCCGGCGGGATGCCGAGCGTGGTCTCAGTCATCGAGAACTTGGCGTCTTCCGTTACCGCGACCACATCACCGGTGCAGACCATGCCGAGGCCGCCGGCCATGGCAGCACCCTCGACCAGCATCACCACCACTTGCGGCATCTCGTTGATTTGATCGAACATCTCGCCGCCGGCTCGGCTCGACGCCGCGACGTCGGCATGGCTTTGGCCGCCACCCTGATAATTGGCCTTGAAGCCCTTGAGGTCGCCGCCGGCACAGAACACGCCACCCTTGCCGCGCAAGGTGATGCCGCGAACCGACCGGTCGTCGTGCACGGCACTGAGCACGGCGCGCAATTCCGCGGTCATCTCCCTGGCCAACGCGTTGCGCGATTCCGGCCGATTGAACCAAATGGTCAGCCAGCCGTCGTCGGGTTCGAGGATGAGGTTTTCCGTAGCCGGTAAGTCAGTCATCTTTCACTTGCTCCCATAATCCACGCCTACAGCCGGGCCACGCCGAAACTGTTCGGCTGCACGGTTCTGTGGCGGGCTTCCCAACAGGTTTCGAGCGCGAAGCCTAAGACTTTTCTCGTATCGCGAGGATCGATCACGCCCTGGTCAAGCAATCGGCCGGAGGTGTAGAACGCGTCCGACTGCGAATCAAAATGTTTGATCAGCCGTTCTTTTTGCGCCCGCAGCGCATCTTCATCGATGTCCTGGCCGCGCCGAACGGCGGCGCCGCGCGCCACCTGATCCATGGTCAGTGCGGCTTGCTCGCCGCCCATCACGCCGGTCAGGGCATTGGGCCAGGCAAACAGAAAGTCCGGTTCGTAGCCAAGGCCGCACATGCCGTAATTGCCGGCGCCGAAGCTGGCACCGATATAGAACGAGATTTTCGGCACGCGCACGTTGGAGACGGCTTGGATCATTTTCGAGCCGTGCTTGATCATGCCGCCGTGCTCATAGACCTTGCCCACCATGTAACCGGTGGTGTTGTTCAGAAAAATCAGCGGAATGTTGGCCTGATCGCACAATTGAAAGAACTGGCCGGCCTTGGTGGCCCCGTCCGGGTCGATTGGCCCGTTATTGCCGATGATGCCGCAAGGTTGGCCGAAGATATCGCCTTGCAGGCACACCGTCGAGACGCCGTAGCGCGGCTTGAAATCCTCGAAGTCGGAACCGTCGACGAAGCGGGCGACCAGTTCGCGCACATCATAGGGCTTGCGATAATCGATCGGCACCACGCCGGCGATTTCGTCGGGATCGCAAAGCGGTTCGCGAAAACCCTTGTGCTCCAGCCGCGGGCAGTTGGCGTTCCAATCGAGGCGTCGCATGACGTCGCGGGCGATCAACAAACCATGGGCATCGTCCTCGGCCTCATACTCGACCAACCCGGACACGGTCGCATGCATATCGGTACCGGCAAGCTCTTCCTCTTCGGATATCTCGCCGGTCGCCGCGCGCACCAGCGCAGCACCGCCGAGCGACGCGCGGCCCCGGCCCTTGACGCTGATCACGTAGTCGCTCATGCCCGGCATATAGGCGCCACCCGCGGTGGCCGGGCCATGCAATACCACCAACGTCGGAATGCCGGCCGCACTCAAAAGCGCCAGACGGTAGAATATGCCACCGCCAAAGGCCCAGGACTCGACCTGATATTGCATCAGATTGGCGCCGGCGCTCTCCACGAGATGCACGAACGGCAGTTTCTTGTTCAGCGCCACGTCCAGGCACGCCCTGAGTTTTTCGCCGGACTTCCGCGTCGAGGCGCCGGCATTGATACCGCTGTCGTCGACATAAACAAAACAGCGAACGCCGCTGACGAAGCCGATGCCGGCCAGGGAACTGGCGCCCGGTACGCTCTTTTCCCGGTCGTCGGTCTCGGTCAAATAATTGGCGAGGCCGTAGAGTTCGAGGTACGGCATGCCCGGATCGAGCAGCCGCAACAGGCGCTCGCGCGGGGTCAGTTGGCCGCGCTCGTCAAACCGCGGCCGCCGCCGCTCGGAGGTTGCCGCCGCCCGCGCTTTCAATCGATGGAGTTCGTCGACCAACGCCAGCATGTCCGCGCGGTTTGTGGCGAAGACATCGGTGCCAGTGCTGATCTTCGAGGTAAACACGGTCATCTACAAGGACTCCGCCATCTTCTTCGGTATTTCAATGGGCTGATCGAGCAGGAGCTGGGCGTAGCCCTTGCCTTGAGCGTCGTTGCGCAGGCTGGCAACGCCGCCGCCGCCAAGCACTTCGTGCAGCAGGAAGTTCATGGCGTTCGATCCCGGCATCATGAACCGTTCGACGCCGCCTTCCAGGAAATGGGCAAAACGCCCGGCCACGACCGCCTCCGTCAAGGCTGCGCTGATATAGGGCAGATAGTCCGGCTTGCGCGCGATGATGCCGATATTGGCTTTGTTGCCTTTGTCGCCGCTCCGCCCCCAGGCGAGATCAACCAACGGCACGTCCACGGTTTCCGTATCGCGGGCGGGTTCGGCCGGGGCTACCGGCCGGGTGATTGCGCCGGCGTCGAAGACGGCGGTCGCGGCCGGCTCGAAGGTCTTTTCGCGGTCGCCGAAATCGATGGTAACGGCGACATCGTGCTTCGCAATCAGAAACGAGAAGAGCCGCACCACCGGCGAAGGCCTGGCCCGGGCGCCGGCGAAACCCGACAGGCCCGGCGGCGTCGCCAGGCCGAGCCCGGTCGCTTCCTTGAGCAAGATCGCGACGCCGGCCTGTTCCGGATGCTTGGCGGCGAACTTGAGCACCACCTCGCGAGCGCCACGGATCCGCCGGGCGTCACCATATTGGCTCTCCGCACCCAACACTTCGACGCTGGTTTCCGTATAATCCCCAAGGTTGGAGGCGCGCAGCGCCGCGCCGGCGCGCGCGAAAATGGCATCGGCAAAGCCCCGCGCCTTTTTGTCGGCATCGATACCGTAGAACGTCATCAGGCTGCCGCCGCGGAAGCCGTCCGCATAGGTGGCGCTGACCTTGTAGGTATCGGTCGCCGGGTAGCCGCGGGCGCCCTGAACCCGGACCCGATCCGGCCCTTCTTGGCTGATTTCGACCGCGGAGAAATCACAGACCACATCGGGCACGATATAGGCCTGCGGGTCGCCGATCTCATAGACCATTTGCTCGGAGACCGTGCCGACGGTAACGATGCCGCCGGTGTCCTTGGGCTTGCTCACAACGAAGCTGCCGTCGGCAGCGATTTCGCCGATCGGATAGCCGATCCGGTCGATGCCGTCGACGACCTGATGCCAGTCGGTGAAGTTACCGCCGGTTGTCTGTGGGCCGCATTCCAGGATGTGACCCGCCAAGGTACCGCCGGACAGGCAATCCCAGTCTTCCGCGGACCAGCCGAATTCGTGGATACAGGCGCCCAATGTCACCGCGCTGTCAACGGAGCGGCCGGTGATCACGATATCGGCGCCCTCGGCCAACGCCTCGGCAATGGGAAAGGCGCCGAGATAGGCATTCACACTGGCGAGTTTGGCGGGATCGGGAAAACCGTCGCCGGAGAACATTTCCTTTGGCGCGCGCTGGGACAAGTCATTGGCCCGGCCCAACAGATCGTCGCCTTCAACAATGGCAACCTTCAGGTCGAGGCCTTGTTCGGCAATCATGGTGCGGACCGCCGCGCCGCAGGACCGCGGATTGACGCCGCCGGCATTGGAAATGATCTTCACGCCCTGGCGGGCGATCTCAGCCAGATTTTGTTTCAAGACCACGGAAACGAAATCCCGGGCGAAACCCGCCGCGGGATCCTTGGCCCGCGCACGGGCCATGATCGACATGGTGATTTCGGCCAAGTAGTCGTAGACGACGTAGTCCAATCCGCCGGCCGCCAAGAACTGCGGCGTCGCCATGGAGGATTCGCCCCAATACCCGCTCGCCCCGCCAATTCGAACGACTTTCTCTGTCATCGTCCTGCCTCCCCTCATTCAGCCTTGTAAATGAAACATATTCATATATACTGAGTCAAGTTCATTTATTGGGTTTCGAGATCACCGCGACACCTTCGCAAACGGAGCGAACCATGCGCAATCCTTTCGACACCGAGGAACGCCGGGCCTATCGCGAGACCATGCGGCGGTTCGCCCAAAACGACATCAGACCCTATGCCGACGAATGGGACGAGGCCGGCACGTTTCCGTGGGAGATCCATGAAAAAGTCGGCGCGCTCGGCTTCTTCGGCTTCGGCATCAAGGAAGATTATGGCGGGCTCGGTTTCGACGATTGTTTCATGCGCGCCGCCGGGTTTGAAGAGCTTGCCCAGTGCGGCGCCAACGGCGTCGTGGCCGGCGTCGCCGGGCGCAACATTTCGCTGGCGCCGATCCAAGAGCTCGCATCCGAAGAGATCCGCCGCCGGGCGTTGCCGGAGATCGTCTCCGGCCGCAAAGGTTCCAGCCTGGCGATCACCGAACCCTCCGGCGGCTCCGACGTCGCCAACATGAAGACGAAGGCCCACCGCGACGGCAATCACTGGGTGATCAACGGCTCGAAGACCTTCATCACCGGCGGCATGCTGGCGGATTACTTCGTTGTCGGTGCGCGGACCGGCGGACCCGGCATGGCCGGCGTTTCACTGTTCTTCGTCGAGCATGACACGCCGGGCTTCAGCCGCACGGCGCTGGATCGCAAGATGGGCTGGTGGTGCTCCGACCAGGCGACCCTTTACTTCGATAACTGCCGGGTGCCGGCGGAAAACATGATGGGCGAAGAGAACCGTGGCTTCATCGCCATCATGAAAAACTTCAACCTGGAACGGGTCGGTCTGATCGCCCAAACGCTCGGCATGTCGAAGCTTTGTCTGGATGAATCCATCGCCTATGCGCAAGAGCGGGAGACATTCGGCAAGCCGCTCATTCAACACCAGGTGATCCGCCACAAGATCGCCGACATGTCGGCCCGCATCGACGCCGTCGAAGCCTACCTCAATCAAATCTGCTGGCTGGTCAATGAAGACGAGATGCCGGTTGCGGAAATCTGCAAGGCGAAATTCCACGCCACCAAGGCGCTCGAATTCTGCGCCAGCGAAGCCATGCAGATCTTCGGCGGCGCCGCCTATCTGCGCGGCAATTTGGTCGAGCGCGTCTACCGCGAAGTGAAAGTCATGGCCATCGGCGGCGGTTCGGAAGAGATCATGCGCGATCTGGCGGTCCGGGAGATGGGACTGTGAGCGACCGCGCGATCCGGACGCGGCGCCAGAAGGTCGAGGAGCGGGAACAAGCGATCGTTTCCGCTGCCCGGGAAGTATTCGGCAAACATGGCTTCGACAAGGCCAAAATTGCCGAAATCGCCAAGCGCGCCGGCGTCGCCGAAGGCACGGTCTATCTCTATTTCGAGAACAAGAACGCCCTGCTGCTGGCGGTCCTCGGCGCCTTCTACGAGCGCCTGACCCGGGAGGCCGCCGACGGCATCCAAGCCATCGACGGCACCGCCGAACGGCTCGAGTTCCTGGCCCGCCATCATCTCGAATCCGTCGCCGGGGAATGGCAAATGCTCGGCCTCGCAATCACGCTCTACCGCTTCGACAACGAATACGGCAAGACCGAGACCTACCAGTTCAACCGAACTTACGTGGCGGTGTTCGACCAGGTCATCCGCGAAGGCATCATCCGCGGCGACATTCGCGACGACGTGCCGCTTGGCTTGTTGCGTGATATTTTCTACGGCAGCCTCGAATATGCCGTACGCACACTCAGGTTGCGAGAACCGGCCGGCAAGTTCGATACGGAAGACGTCACTCGCGATTTCCTGCGCGTTCTCTCTGCTGGTTTCTACGCCCCGGCCATGGACAAGGCACCGACCGGCGCCACAAACTTACAGGCCTGGCAAAACGTCGCCGGGCGGCTTGAGAAAGCCGCGACCAGAATGGAAGCGGTCTCGGCGAAAACTGAAGATTGACGGGTTACGGTGAGCCTCACTCAAAACAAGACAGCGCCGATCGAATGGCTCATAATTCGTGCGTAACTCACAAGGAGATTCCTCATGCCCGTCCCATTTTCCGGTGGCTGCGCCTGTGGCGCCATTCGTTACAGCTGCACCAGCGAACCGCTTTACATGGGCAACTGCCATTGCCGCGATTGTCAGCACGCGACGGGCAGCGCCTATTTCGCCGCGGTAGTGGTGAAAGAGGCAGACCTTTCCTTATCCGGCAGTGAACCCGGTTGGTATGAATCGCAGGCAGACAAAGGGCACGTTATGCGCCGGGGGTTCTGTTCCGACTGCGGCTCGCCTGTACTTTTGAGTAACGGCGCGCATTCCGGCACCAGGGCGCTGTACGCAGGAAGCTTGGACGACCCGAGTTGGTACCAGCCGAGCCGCGACATCTACGTCGCCAGCGCTCAGCCCTGGGACGTCATGCACCCAGATCTGCCCAAGGACGATGGCATGCCGGAATGGTAGGGCCTTTATTGCGCCGGCGCGACGCGGCCGAGAAACTCGATCACGGAATCGGCAAAGATATCGTTGCGGTCGCCGGCGACCATGTGCGCCGCGTTCTCGACGTTGACATATTCCGCATGCGGGCATTGCTGCAGAAAACTCTGCGCGCCTTCCTCGCTCAACACATCGGATAGGCCGCCCCGGACCAGCAGGGTCGGCAAGGTCAGCGTGTCGGCGCAGTCATGCAAGCGTTGCCGGTAGCCGGTGTTTGCGACCTGGGCGTGGCGACGTGCCGGATCCCAGTGCCAGCGGTATTTGCCGTTGGCGGCACGTCGAACGTTCTTGGCAAGGCCATCGAGTTTTCGCGGCCGTGGCCGGTGCGGCTGATAATTAGATATGGCTTCGGCGACCTCTTCCAGGCTGTCGAAGCCGTCCGGCTTCTGGCTCATGAACTCCTGGATACGGCGGGAGCCCTCGGGCTCGATACGCGGCGCCATATCGACCAGGACCAGCGCCTTGGCATCCACCTTGGCCGTGCCGATGGACAACAGGCTGACACCGCCGCCCATCGAAGCGCCGACCAGAATGGGATTTTCGGCAACGAGCGCCTGGGTGACGGCGCGCAAATCCTCCACCATGAAGTCGGCGCCGTAGGCGTCTGGGTTCGCCCAGTCGGAATCGCCGTGCCCTCGCGCGTCGTACGCCACGGCGTGATACCCGGATTGCCCAAGCGTCTCGCCCGCGCCTTTCCAAGCGTGGCGGGTCTGGCCGCCGCCATGTAACAGCACCGCCAATGGCCCGTCCGGATTGCCCCAGGTATCACCAGCGATCATGACGCCGTCCACCGATTCCCATCTGTGCATAGGCTTCGGCGTGCCAGGCAAACGTTCTCCTGCACTCATACGGTTTTGTGTCCTTGTCATAGATATTCCGGCTATCCGGCCTAGTGGCCGGACGGCTATTCTATATCGCCGCCGGCACCGCACCAACCAGCGGCGACCGGAAATGTTTTCACTTGATTTGTCACAGAGACAGCCATTTCATTACACTTGCTCTGAAAATCTTTCTGAAATTCTAGGAGGCGGACAATGCTTAGATCACTCATAATCGGTGCGGCGTTATGCATTGGCGGTCTCGCTACGGCCGCTCAAAGCGCCGAAGAAATTCCAAAAAGCGGAACCGTCGACATTCACAGCGCCTTTTATTTTGCCGGCACAGTCACTCAAGTGGGCGAGGGGCACATGTATGCGGACGGTCCCTACTGGGGCGTCAGTTTCAATAATGCCGGCAGCGGTTTCCTGCATAATGCGACATGGCATTGCCCGGGCATATCGGAACTGGTCTCCGGCCGAAACATAACGGTTGGCTTGTGCACGATTACCGACGGCAAGCGCGGCGTCATTTACGGGACGTGGGGCGGCGGTGGCCCGATTGGCGGCGGCTTAGAAGGCTCACTGAAAATGACCGCCGGCGCCGGCGGTTATGAAGGCATCACGGGCGTTCTGGAGTTCACCTGCAACGCCCTGAGCGAAGACGGCAGACAGTTATCCTGTAAGCAAAACGTGGCTTACCGGCTGCCGTGATTCAGGATTTACGCTTCCGCCAAGCCAGCCTTCACAAGGCCTTCGACAAATCGCTGCCTGTCGGTTTCGCGCTTGAACGGCCGTCTCAACCGCTCGTCGTTCGCTGTCAGACCAGGCATTCGCCGCACTAGCTGCGCAAGGGCTGCGCCCGCCTCTTCCGCCTGCTCCAGTTGGCCGTTGCCGGCCGCCAGCACGCTGTAACTATCGGTGAATTCGGGATGGTCCTCGATCGCCTGGTTGGCGAACTCGACGGCGTCGCCGTACTGCTCGGCCGCCAGCGATGCCCAACCCATGGCGGTATGCCAGATTACCAGCAACGGTTCGCGCGGACCCATCTGAACCGCTTGGCTCAAATGCGTCATAGCGGCCTCGGAATCGCCGGCAAAGGCATATGCCACGCCCAAATAGCCCCGAGCGATGGCAAGATTGGGATCCAAATCGCATGCCCTGTGCATCCGTCGCACCGCATCATCATGCCGGTCGGCAAAAAGCTCGATTATGGCGAGTGCGGTATGGGCCATTGCGTTCTGATCGTCGGCGGCGACGGCTTTGCGGGCGGCGTCAGCGACGATGTCAAATGACGCGGCCGGATCATCGCTCCAGCCAAAGACCGTCTCGAAATGACCGGCGAAAGCCAGGTCAGCAAGGGCCATGGCATTGTTGGTTTCCAATTCCAGGGCCTGGTGGAGCAGACCTTGTGCCTTGGCGGCATCGTCCTTGGTAAACTGCCGGATGTGCCAATGCGCCCGCATGATCAAATCCCAGGCCTCGAGGTCGCGCACCTCCTTGCGCTGCGCGCGCTGGATTTCGGCTGACATTATGCCTGGCGCGATCGCGCCGATAATGTTTCGGGTGATTTCGTCCTGCACGTCGAAAATATCCTCGAGCTCCCGGTCGTATCGTTCTGCCCAGACCTGATGATTGACCGGGGCGTCGCTCAATTGTGCGCTGATCCTGACACGGTTGCCCGACTTGCGGACGCTGCCCTCCAACACGTAGCGCACGGCAAGCTCTTGGGCGACTTGGGAAACGTCAACCGACGTGCCCTTGTATTTGAACGACGTGCCGCGAGAAATCACGAAGAACGCTCGGTTCTTCGAAAGCCCGGTAATGAAGTCCTCGGTGATGCCGTCGGAGAAATATTCCTGCTCCGGATCACCGCTCATATTGGTGAACGGCAATATTGCAATTGACGGTTTCTCTGATACCGGTGTCGCCGGAGCCGGTTTGGCTTCTGCGGGCGCTACGACGGCGTCTGGAATTTCCAACAATACGCCAAACGCCCGGATCGGCCGGGGGATGTTCTTTACTTGCTGTTCGCCGAGGTCTTCGAATTTGATCGGCACTTTGTCGCGCACCTGGTCGCGTGCCGCGCGTGAGATACAGATTCCGCCCGGCTCGGCCAGACCCTCCAGGCGGGCAGCGACATTGACACCGTCGCCATAGATGTCATCGCCCTCGATGATGATGTCGCCTAGATTAACGCCAATGCGGAAGACCAGACGGCGGCCCTCGTCGATCTCGGCATTGCGTTCAGCCATCTCTTGCTGGATTTCCATCGCGCATTGCACGGCATCGATCACGCTGGCACATTCAGCAAGAATGCCGTCGCCCATCAGCTTAACGACGCGCCCATGAAACTCGGCGATCTTCGGTTCGAACACCTCTACCCGGTGCATCTTAAGTGCGGCCAGCGTGGCACCTTCGTCCGCCGCCATCAGCCGACTGTATGCGACGACGTCGGCCGCCATAATCGCTGAAAGTCTACGGTTTACGTGTTCGGAAGCCACAACGTCCTCTCCGCCCGCGGGTATCGCAATCCATTCGTATAGAATCGATCATATCGATGCGCGTCTGCTTAATCCATGCGCATTAGGGAGACGAGCCGCACGACTACGACACGAAATTACGGTCTCCCCACGACTGCACGCTGAAACAGTGCTGCATAATCGTCGGCACTGAAGGCGATGGGATTGGTTGCCCCCGACGGATCTACCGCGGCCATTTGGCCGACGCGTGCGGCCTGCGCGCCGTCGCTGCCGATGTCGCTGAGGCTATGGGGAATGCCGATATCGGCCCGCAACTGCAGCACCCAGGCGAGGACGGCGTCCGGACCGGGATCGTCGAGCGCAAGCAAGCGCGCCAAGTCGGTCAGCGCGTCGCCGATTGCGGGTTTGTTTGCTTCCAGGACATAAGGCATCAGAATGGCGTTCAACAGTCCGTGATGCGCGTCATACAATGCGCCCAACGGGTGCGCCAAGGCATGCATGGCGCCAAGGCCGCGCTGGAAAGCCGTCGCGCCCATCAGCGATGCGGCCAACATATGGCTCCGCGCCTCCAGATCCGTGCCGTCGGCGACGACACGCGGCAAGGCGTCGCGAATAAGTCGGATTGCTTCCAAGGCGATGCCGCGGGCCAAGGGGTGATACCCCGGCGCGCAGAGCGCCTCCATGGCGTGGGAAAGCGCATCCATGCCGGTTGCCGCGGTCAGCGCCTCTGGCAACCCGACGGTCAGTTCGGGATCGCAGATCACCAAGCCGGGCAGCATGTCGGGATGGAAGATGATGCGTTTGATCTCCGCCGCCTCATCGGTGATCACCGACGCGCGGCCGACTTCGGAGCCGGTGCCGGCGGTCGTCGGCAGCGCCAGGATCGGCGCGATCGAACCGGGACCGACACGTTTCCAGTTGTCGCCGACATCCTCGAAATCCCACAACGGGCGGTGTTGGCCGGCCAGCAATGCCACCGCCTTGGCCGCATCGAGCGCGCTGCCGCCACCGAAGGCAATGACACCGTCATGGCCGCCCGACCGATAGGCCGAGTCGCCGGCATCGACATTGGCACCAGTCGGGTTGCTCTTGATGTCGGAAAATACCGCGCATCCGAGCCCCGCCCCGCGAACCTGCGCGACCGCGGCGGCGATCATCGGCAATTGGGCCAACCCCGGATCGGTCACGATCAATGGGTTGGCGAGGCCGGTTTCCTTGGCCGCCGCCCCGATTTCCGCGGCGCGGCCGGCGCCGAACCGGACTGCGGTCGGATAGTTCCAGTTGCCCTCAAGCGCCATCGCTCTCTCCTGGTCAAACCATACGCAGGTTATAGGATTTGGGCCGGGTCAGCGCGTCGTATCCGACCTTGGACAAGGTGCAGCCGCGGCCGGAATTTTTAACGCCCGTCCAGGCCAGGGCCGGATCCAGGTAGTCGCACCGGTTCATAAACAACGTGCCGGTTTCGACCGCATCGCCGATCCGCTGGGCGGCGGCGCGATCCGCGGTCCAGACGCTGGCGGTCAGGCCGAACGGGCTGTCGTTCATCAGTTCCACCGCTTCGGTGTCGGAATCGACGGCCATGATGCCGACAACCGGCCCGAAGCTCTCCTCCGTCATGACCCGCATGGAATGGTCGACGCCGACGAGGACTTGCGGCGCCAAATAGGCGGATTTTGCATCCTGTTCCGGGAAATCTTTGGAACGGATTAGGGCGCGGGCGCCTTGGGTGCCGGCCTCGGCAATCTGACCGCGGACAAATTCGGCGGCGGACGCGCGCACGACCGGACCCAAGGTGGTTTCCGCGTCGAGCGGATTACCGAGCCGATAGCCCCGCACCTGATCGACGAAAGCATCGACAAAGGCGTCATGGATATCGGCATGCACGTAAATACGCTCAATACCGCAGCAGCTTTGGCCGGAATTGAAAAAGGCGCCGTCGACAAGGTTTTCAACCGTGTGATCGAACGGCGCGTCCGCCCGCACATAGGCCGGGTCCTTGCCGCCGAGTTCGAGACCGACACCGATGAAGCGGCCGGCGGCGGCCCGCTCGATCGCCTCGCCACCCGGCACTGACCCGGTGAACGCGACATGGGCGATGCCCGGCGTGCCGATGACCGCCGCCGTCTGCTGATGTGTCAAATGCAGGCATTGGACCAGACCGTTGTCAGCGCCGGACGCGGTAAAGGCCTCGCAAATCCGCTCGGCGCAAAGCGGCGTTTGCGCCGCATGCTTTATCACCACGGCATTGCCCGCCATGATCGCCGGCACGATGGAATTGACCGCCGTCAAATACGGGTAGTTCCACGGCGCGATGGTGAAAACGACGCCGAGCGGCACGCGTTTGATGTAACGGAGCGCCTGGTCATCGGCGCCGACCGCAACATCGCTCAAGGCGTCCTCAGCGATCGCGATCATGTGGCGGGCGCGTTCGATAAAGCCATTGACCTCGCCTTGGCCGTAACGCACGGGCCGACCCATTTGCCAGGCCAATTCCTCGGCATGGCAGTCGGCTTGGGCGGCAAAGTGGTCGACCATGGCCGAGCAGAGCGCTGCCCGTTCCGATAAGGTGGCCTGCCGCCATTGCCGCTGGGCCACAACGGCATCCCTAAGCACGCGGTCGATCTCGGCCGACGTCGCATAGTCCCGCCGTACATAGAGGCTGCCATCCACTGGGCTGATAACTTCGATCGCCGCCGCCATGGTCGTTCCCTCTCGGCTCAAAAGATCTTCGACAAATACTTCAAACCGCTGTCCGGCAACACGGTGACGATCCGCGCCGGCTTCTTGAGCCCCTCGGCAATTTTCATGCAGCCGAACAGGTTGGCGCCGGAACTGCCGCCGGCCAGCACTCCTTCGGTCCTGGCAAGGTTGCGCACCGTGATGAAGGCGTCGTCGTCGGTGAATCGCAGCATGTCATCGACGACGGAGAAATCCATGCATTTGGCGATATGGTCTTCGCCGATGCCTTCGACCTCGTAGGTGCCGATCTCCGACGTGTCGATGCGGCCCGTCTTGAAATACGTATAATAGATGGATCCAACCGGATCCGGCATTATGACCTTGATGCTCGGGTCTTGCTCCTTGAGGTAGCGGCCGACGCCGGTGACCGTGCCGCCGGTGCTGCCGCTGGCCACGAAGTAATCGATCCGGCCCTGCATCTGCCGCCAAATTTCCGGGCCGGTAGTGCGGTAATGGGCCTCGGCGTTTTTCGGGTTGTCGTATTGGTTGACCATAAAAGAGTCGGGCGTGGCCGCGGCAATAGCGCGCGCCTTCTTGACGTAGTGGTCTTCCGATTCCGGTGGCGCGTCGGTCGGACAGACCACCAGTTCGGCGCCGAAGGCTTTGAGCGTTGCCTGTTTCTCAGCACTCACCTTGTCGGGCATGGTCAGGATGGCGCGATAGCCTTTGATTGCCGCGACCATGGCGATGGCCGCACCCGTGTTGCCAGAGGTGTTTTCGACGATCGTGCCGCCAGGCTTCAATTCACCCGTTCGTTCGGCATCTTCAATAATATGGTGGACTATGCGGTCCTTGATGCTCGCTGTCGGGTTGAAGAATTCAAGCTTGGCGTACACCTCGGCCGGCGTCTCCCGAAACAGCTGCTTGAGCCCGACCAGAGGTGTATCGCCGATGGTCTCGAGCACACCGACGGCGGCACCACCGGAGCCGCTGGCGTGTTGGTCAACATTCATGTCTATTTAACTCCGGATGTCTTCACGATGGACAGCGACACGCATGAGGTCGGCGCCGCTGCCGGTCGCATCAGTAAGCGAAAGCGACAGCGGGGTCACGGAATTGAGGCTGCCTACGCCGAAATCTTTGGCCACCGGCGTCGCCCAATGATCGAACTGACCGATCATCAGAACCGTGTCCGGCCGAATGCCTTCGCGCAGTTCAGCCCGGCCACGGGTCGTGCCACTGGCGGATTCGATGGTTACCGGATCGCCGTCGGCAATGCCGAGGTTTTGCGCCGCCGTCCGGTTCATAATTATGCCGTCGTGGCCGGCGACGTTCATCGCCATTTCACGAATCATCGGCAGGCCGACATTGGCGCCCCATGAATATTGCATGCTGCGTGAAGTCAATGCCCAGAACGGAAACTCGGCCGGGTCGCGGCCGACTTCTTTCGCGTAATTGATCCAGATGTCGGGGAAGGATTCATACTTCGGCAGCGGTTCGTACTCCGCCAATTGATGATCCCACCATTCGATGCCGGATTCGTGCAACCGCCGGCCAAGCTGGACACCGTGGCGCTTCAGCCGCTCCTGATAGGGCTGTTCGAAGCGCAGGCCGAGCTGCTTCAGGCGCGGCTGCAAATACCATTCGAGTTGCGAGAATGGCCGCAGCATGTAGCCGTGCTCGCGGAACCAGTCGATGCCGACAACGGTCTCGCCGTCGGTCAAATCGTGACTGGCTGCCTTGGCCACCGCATCCCAAATGGCGTCGCGGTCGTGCGCCACCTCGACGTCGAGGCCATAATCGAAACTGTCGGAGGAGAGTTTGGCGCCGGCGGAACCGCGATTGATCGCGGCATTGTACTCCCGCAGCAGGCCGGTGCGCTTGGCAAGCTCGGTCGCGATGTCGGTCATGTCCATGCAGTCGCCGGCCGGTTCGACCGCGGGTTGGCGCACGGCCCAGCCTTCGTGCCACCAGAAATTCTCGCCCGATCCTGTACCGCCAAGCCGGCTCAGTTGCAGGCTTTCGATGTCGCCGGCCTCCGGCAACAGCACATCGGCCATATAGTTGGTCTCGTCGAGCGTATAGGCGAACGCCACGATGAAAGGAAACTCGGCGATACGCTTGGCCACTTCCGGCGCGTTCCACGAAGAAATCGCCGGGTTGGTGCGATAGCAGATCCATAGTTCCGGCAGCGTCTGACGCGGCCAATTGTCGGGCTCTTGGCTCTGAAAGAGCCAGGGCAAATGCGCCGGCCCAAGCGACGCCGACCACGGCGAATTGGCACTGAGCGGCACCAACGTCCGATAACCGTTGCGGATATTCGGCTGTGCCTGCCATTCGCCTTTGGCGGTCGAGTTGAACGGATAGCCCATAAAGCCGTCCGGTCCCGGTTGGGCCGAATTCAGCCGATTGTTGGCCGGCCGGTTCAATCTCACTTTAGTGCCGAGCGTACCGCCCGGCACCTCCAAGGCACCGACCAAACAGGCCAGCATGGTCCGGCCCCACATCATCTGGTAGCCGCCCCAGCCGTTGTTGACGCTTTTGCCCAACATGATGCCGACCGGGCGGTGGGGCAGCGTCTGGCCTTCGATGTCGATGGTCGCGCCGACCCGGGCGTGGGCGACGAACTCATCGGCGATGCGGCGAATGGTGTCGGCTGGAACATCGCATTCGCCGGCCGCCCATTCCGGTGAATATTGCACCATGTGATCGCACAGCATTTGAAAGGAAGGAATCGCCTGAGCCGCGTCATGGCGCCAGGTCTCGCCGTCCGGCCCTTGCTCGATTCCGGCGACGGTGAAAGAGCCCGTCAAGGCCGGCTCCGCAATGGCAGCGTCATGTTCTTTGGCGCAGCCGTCGGTCAAGTCCCAGATCAACGGTTTGTCGGTCTCCGGGTGGCGCAGAAAATAGCCGTTCGGCCCCACCAGATACGGCGAATTGGTCTCCTGGCCAAGAAACGGCACGTCGCAGATCTGCCGCCAGTCGCGTTCGCACAGAATGCGGTGGATGATGGCGAACAGGAACGCCGGGTCGGTCTTCGGCTTGATCGGCACCCATTCCGCCGACAGCGCGCCGGTTACCGAAAGATGCGGCTCGATCTGCACCCGTTTCATGCCGCGGGCCCGGGCGTCGGCTTGGCGCCAGGCGCCGCAGACGCCGCTCGAGGCTTCTTGGTTGTTGCCGAAATTCAGGATGTAGTCGCAATTCTGCGAATCGACCACGACCGTGAAGGCGCGATGCCAAAGCTCGCCATAGAGATGTTCGGAGTGGTAGCACTTGGCGCCCTGGCCGCTGCCGAAACCAAAATCGGCGACACCCCAGGCCGATAGGAACGCCGGGAACGCCCCCATGTAGCGGGTCGGCGTACCGCCGCCGCCGAAGGTGACCGCGACCTTGGGATAGCCTTGATCGTCGCGCAGGCCGGCCTCGCGGATGGCGCGCATCTTTGCGGTGACCAAGTCAAACGCCTCATCCCAGGATATTTCCACGAATCCCGGATCGTGCTCCCGGCCCTTGTTGGGGTTGGTGCGCTTCATGGGCCGGGTAATGCGGTTTGGGTTGTAGGTCTTCTGGATCAAACCAAAAGCCTTGACGCAGACCCGGCCATCCGCCGGATGCTGGTCCTTGGCATCGAAATTCGGCTCGATACCGCGGGCCACGCCGTCGACCACGTCGACCTTGAACAGGTCCGGCCCGCAGACACATTGATTGCAGTAGACGGGAACCTTGCGGCGTTCCTCGCTCCCAGCCGATGCTGCCATGATCGATAGTGCTCCTAAGGCGTGGCCTTTCCAGTATAGGCAATACCGGGGAAAGGAAAACCGGGCGCAGCCCGGCTTGCGGAATGCCCGCCGTGGGTCAATGATGGGGCTCATCTGAGACATTCCGGAGCGCCCCATGAGCGACCTGCCGAGCCGTGTGACGATCAAGGAAGAAGGCCCCCGCGAGGGCTTTCAAATCGAACCGGGGCCGATTTCGACGGCGCGCAAGATCGAACTGATCGACGCCTTGTCGGAATCCGGGCTCAAATCCATTCAGATCGCCTCCTTCGTCAATCCAAAGCGGGTGCCCGGCTGGGCCGACGCCGACGCGGTGGTTGCCGGCATCAAGCGCCGGCCCGGGGTCGCTTATTCGGCACTCTGGCTCAATGAAAAAGGCCTGGAGCGGGCCATGGCCGCGCCCGACCTCGACCTGCGAGGCAGCCTGTCGACGACCACCTCGGAAACCTTCATGGCGCACAACACCAACCGCAATTTCGAGGAGAACCGGCGGGTTCAGCGCAATCAAGTCGCGCTCTATCAACGTCACGGCATTCCGGTTGAGCGTATCGGCGTCATGACCGCCTTCGGCTGCAACTTTGAAGGCGAGATTTCGACGGGGCAGGTACTTGACGCGACCCAGGACATGGTCGACATCGCCGATGCGGCGGACGAACGGATCTCGATCATCAGCTTGGCCGACACCATGGGCTGGGCGACGCCGAAGTCGATCAAACGGGTCGTCGGTGCGGTGCGGGAGCGTTGGCCGGAGCCGCGCATCGCGCTTCATCTGCACGACACACGGGGGCTAGGCATCGTCAACGCCTATGCCGGCATGGAAATGGGCGTTGACCTGTTTGATGCTTCGGTCGCCGGGTTGGGCGGTTGCCCGTTCGCCCGATTGAAGGGCGCCGCCGGCAATGTCTGCACTGAAGACCTGGTCTTTCTGTGCCAGGAAATGGGCATCGATACCGGCATCGATCTCGAAATTTTGATCAGCGCGGCGCAATTGGCGGAAGACATCGTCGGCCACCCCCTGCCGGGGTCGCTGATCCGCGGCGGTAGTTTGACGGAGGCGCGCGCCGCCAGAGCTAACTAGGGGAAAAGATCATGGTCAATTTGCCTCTTCTGGACATCGCAGCCGCCGACTATGGCGCGGATGAAGCGGAGATGGTCCGCTATCGCGAAGACGGCACCGAACGCGCGTTGGCGATGGACAACCGCGGCCCGATCCGCTTCGGCGCCGACGGGGCGCTCGATCCGGCGATTCTCGAGTCGTATGCGCGCCATGGCTTTTACGTCTTCGAAGGCGTGCTGGGCGAAGACGAACGGGCCGACCTCGAGCGCGATGTCGCGGACATGCTCGAGCGTGCGCCGGTTGCCAAGGACGCGACAATCGACAAGCACGGCCGCCCGGCGCTTGGCGCGGGTTGCGAAGCGCGCACGGTCAGCATGGTCAAACCGCTGTCCGACCCGATCGGCGGCACCGACGCGTCCTACGGCCGCCACCCGGCAAAAATGATCGAGCCCACAGCACCCGCCGACGCACCCGATTCGGTGATGCAAACCGTCTTGGGGACGTTGCAATTCTCCGACGCCTGTCTGCGCGCCTACGGGCATCCGGCGCTGCTGGCGGTGGCCGAAGCCATCAACGGACCGGACTTCACGCCGTTCAACGAGGCCGTCTGGATCAAGCATCCGCACCTGGGCGGCCCGGTCGCCTGGCACCAAGACGGCTGGACCCATTGGGACAACCCGGACCTGGATGGCGACAGCCACGGTTTCAACTACATGGCGCAACTCTATGGTTGCGACGCGGCGAACGGCCTCTGGGTGGTGCCCGGATCGCACCGCATCGGCAAGGCGGACATCAAAGCCATGGTCGAGGCGGCGGGGTCCGACCGCCTACCCGATGCCGTGCCGTTCATCTGTGCCCCGGGCGACGTTGCTATCACCAACCGCCAGGCGATCCATGGTTCGTTCGCGAACACCAGCCCGAACGTCAGGGTGACGATCAATTTCGGCTTCCACCGGCGCAAATTTGTGCTCGGCGTGAAGAGCGGCGGAATTCACAATCCCGTCACGCTCTATGACGAAGACTATATTCGGAGCCGCTCGCGGCTGATCCTGTATGCGATCGACGCCCGCCGGCAGCGCTTCGCCGACGAAATTCCGTACGTCTATGCGCCGCTCGCCGACAGCGCCGATCAGTTCCGCTGGACCCCCGCCGCGAAGGCCGACGTCAAGGATTACAACCTTCAGGACATCGGTATTTAATTGGCTTCGCCAATAACAACGCCGCCCTCGACCAGACCGTCTATCGCACCGGTGTCGTAGCCCATTTCGGCAAGAATGGCGCGGGTGTGTTGACCAGTGCGTGGTGCCTGGTGGCGCAAACCGAAATCGTGGTCGCCGACCTCGATCGGCAGCCGCGGCATTGGCGCGCGCTTATCCCCCGGAAAATCCAGTTCCAGCATCCGGCCGTCAGCGTTGAGCTGGGGATCGTCGAATAGGTCGCCGGGCTTGGCCACCGGTGAAAACGGAATCAGGATGCGGTCGAATATTTCCGTCAGTTGGGCCAGGCTGTGCGCCTCGGTGATCGCCGACACGATCGGCCCCAGGGTCGGCCGCTCACGGACGCGGTCGTGATTGGTCTTGAAGCGCGGATCGTCCAACAGGTCATCACGCCCGAATTCCGCGCAAAAGCGCTGCCAGTGATTGTCGCTGGTCATGCCGATGAAGATCTGCGCGCCGTCGGCGGTATCGAAGGTCTCGTAGATACCCCAGACGCCTTCGCGTGCCGGCATCGGCGGCGGCGGCCGGCCGGTGATGGCCTCGCCGGCCATGTGTTGGGTCATCAGGAAGGCCGCGGATTCATAAAGCGCCGAGCGCAGGAACTGGCCCTCACCAGTGCGGTCGCGGTCGCGCAAGGCGGCCTGAACGGCGATCACCGCGAACATACCGCCCATGATGTCGATCACCGAGCTGCCGGCGCGGAGCGGCGTGCCGGGCGGCCCGGTCATGTAGGCGAGGCCGGTCATGAACTGCACGACCTCGTCCAACGCCGGCCGGTGTTCGTACGGGCCGCTCAAAAAACCTTTAAGCTCACAATAGATGAGCCGCGGATTGATGCCGGAAAGCGTGCTGTAGCCACAGCCCAAGCGGTCCATGGTCCCCGGCGCATAGTTCTCGATCACCACGTCGGCGGTCTTGGCCAAATCATGGATGATGGCCCGCCCTGCTTCGGCCTTCAGGTCGACAGCGAAACTTCGCTTGTTGCGGTTGAAGGCATAGAAAAAGCCGGTGGCGAAGCCGCGCAAACCGCGCGTGGTGTCGCCGTCCGGCGCCGGCTCTATCTTGATCACGTCGGCTCCGAGATCGGCCAACAGCAGGCCGGCGCTCGGTCCCATGATGGTGTGGCAGAATTCGAGCACCCGCACGCCGGCAAGCGGCAGCGGTTCTGTTGTTTTCGCGGTGCCGTCGTTTTCCATGAGTCCCCCGAGAACGCGCTACAGCCGATGACCGACAAGGTCGAGAATATGGCCGGGCGGCGGCGGCGGCAGGACGACGTCGAAATGCCGCTCCAGGATATCGGCGATCAACTCGAAGCAGGAGCCGTAGCGCACGACCTCAAGCGTCTGCAGGTCGAGCAAGGTCGATGACGCGCCATAGAGATGATATTTGCGCAAGCCGTGGTCGATGACGATGTCGGCGACGTCTAAGACTTCGGGTTCGATGTCATCGATTCGGAATTTCGTGCCGGCAAGGGAAAGGTTGGCGGACGAGCCGAACAAGGGTTGGACAGCCTCTCGGCTCAACCGGCAGATCTCGGCGTGGAAGGCGCCGGCGTTGAGCAGCATCAGCACCGTTCCGGTCTTGCTGCTGCGTTCGAGCGCGCCGGATTCCATTTTTCGCAGAATCGGGTGGTCCATATGCGCCGGCGCGATGGCGCCGAGCGGCAGGCCATAATCCTCGGTTATGGCATCGGCAACCTCAGAGCCCCGTTGATCGAGGATATGCAGCTCCTGCTGCAGCGTACGATCGGCCAGCATGGCGTTGAGCTTCGAGTCTGCCCGCTTCTTGGTCTCGAATATCCGGCTGAGCGCCGTTTCCGAGCCGCCGATCAAGGAATAGCCCACATCCATCGGCAACACGGCGATGCCGCCCGCTTGAAGCACGGCAAAAGCCCGCTCGGCATCGCCTTTGATTTCTGGATTCATGGCTCTAACCCGTTACCGTGGCCGACAATCGCCTAAGTCTATCGCGTCGGTGCTGTTTCGACGAATGCCAAACTACGATACCCTTAGGCTCGGTAGATCCGGGAGGACAGCATGGCGGACGCATCGGACCCCACCTACAAGGATAGAACCTATGGCGCGCAGGACATCGGCTATGGCGAAAGGCCCGGCATTGTCGTTGTCGATTTTCAGACGGCGTTCACCGATTCTGCATTTTCGCTGGGCGGTGCGCCGCTGATCGAGCGGGCCGTGACCAACACCGCCCGATTGCTGGAGGTAGCGCGCGCCGCCGGCGTGCCGGTCGCGACCTGCTACACCGCCTATCACTCGAAACGCGACATGCCCTATTGGAAGGTCAAGGCGGTGATGGAGGATTTGATCGAAGGGCATCCGTCGACCGCCTTCGATGACCGCATTTACGACCCGGCCTACGATGTCGCCATGCGCAAGACCGGCGCGTCGATCTTCTTCCAAACGCCGGCCGCGGCCTATTTGACCAAGGAAAAGGTCGATACCGTGATCGTCACCGGCTGCGTCACTTCGGGCTGTGTCCGCGCCTCGGTCACCGACAGTTTCCAGCTGGGTTTCCGCACCATCGTGCCCGAAGACTGCGTCGGCGACCATGACGACCGCCCGCACCAAGACAATTTGCGCGATGTCGGACGGCGCTATTGCGACGTCACCTCCGCCGACGACGCGATCGAATGGATCGAGCATTGGCGCGGCCGCAATAGCGCCTAAGCCGACACCTGATTTGCCCACGATTTGACGACAAGCGAGACACCATGGCCAAAGACGCCGATAAGCCCACCGGTTGGTTCGACGATCAGCTGAAGACCGCGCGCGACGCTTTCGAGGCGCTAGGGCGCCCGGAACGCCGGTCGCCGGCACCGAGAACCGACGACGTTGCGGCTTCCTCGCCGTCGTCGTCCCCAACAACGGCACGATCCTCGCCGGCGCCAAAGATTGCGCCGGCACCAAAAATTGCGCCGCCGAAAATCAAGCCGGCACCGGCCATCGCCCGGCGCGATGGCGGTCGCGGCGTCGAAGCCAGAGCCCGACCCGCCGACCGCGCGCCAGCGCGCACGACCCAGGCGACGCCGACCGGCCAACGTCGAGCCGGCGGCGATGGCCTCTATCAGCTCGGCGTCGACGTCGGCGGCACGTTCACTGATCTGTTGCTGATCGAAGAGAAATCCGGCCACACCTATACGGCCAAGGTGCCGTCGACGCCGCAGGATTCTTCCATCGGCGTGTTGAATGGCATCGAACGGATCTGCGGCCTCGCAGGCATCGAACCGACCACCATTGGCCATGTCATGCACGGCACCACGGTGGCGACCAACACGGTGCTGACCGCAAGCGGCGCCCGCGTCGGCCTGGTCACCACCAAGGGCTACAAACAGGTCTTGCAGATCGCCCGTTCCTACGTGCCGGGCGGTCTCGGCGGTTGGGTCATCTTCAACAAAAGCGACCCATTGGCGCCGCTGGAACTGACCATCGAGGCGGATGAACGGATCGGTGCCAAAGGCGAAATCGTCGATCCGCTGGACGAAGCGAAACTGCGGCAAGATCTGACGAAATTGGCCGACCGCGGTGTCGAAGCGCTCACCGTGTCGCTGATGAATGCCTACACCAACGGCACCCATGAACAGCGCATCGCCGATATCGCCGCGGTGGTCATGCCGGGCATCCCGGTTTCGCTCTCTTCGGAAGTAGTGCCGGAGATGTATGAGTACGAACGCGCCGAAACCACGGTGGTCAATTCCTATATCCGGCCGGTGGTGTCCACTTATATCGAGAACCTGTATAGCGAATTAGACCGGCGCATGAACGGCGTGGCTCTGCATGTGCTGCGCTCCGACGGCGGTCTGGCATCGGCAGAAGCGGCCAAGGCGACGCCGGTCAATCTGTTGATGAGCGGTCCGGCGGGCGGCGTCTCCGGCGCCATCTGGATGGCGCGGCAAGCCGGCTTCGAAAACCTTCTCACCTTCGACATGGGCGGCACCTCGACCGACGTCGCCCTGATCCAAAACGGCACCGCGCAGAGCCGGCGCGAAACCCGGGTCGGCGACGTCACCGTGCGCGCCTCTTCCATTGACGTGCGCACCGTCGGTGCCGGCGGCGGCTCAATCGCCTACGTGCCCGAGCTCACCCGCGCCTTGCGGGTTGGGCCGCAAAGCGCCGGCGCCGAACCCGGCCCGGCGGCTTACGGCAGAGGCGGCGAAGAACCGACGGTGACCGACGCCAACATCGTGCTTGGTTACTTGCCGTCGACGGCCAAGCTTGGTGGCGACATGCAGATGGATGCGGAAAAAGCCAAGGCTGCCGTCGGCAAAGTGGCAAGCGGCATGGGGCTGTCGCTAATGGAGGCGGCGGAAGGCATCGTCAACATCGTCAACGAGAACATGTTCGGCGCCTTGCGGTTGGTCTCGGTCGAACAGGGCTTCGATCCGCGCGACTTCTCGCTGATCGGTTTCGGCGGCGCCGGGCCGTTGCACGCCAACGCGCTCGGCCGGCTGATGAATTCCTGGCCGGTCATTATCCCGCCGGGCCCCGGCGTGCTCTGCGCCTATGGCGACGCGACCACGCGGGTCCGCGACGAAGCCTCCCGGACTTTTGTCCGCCGGACCGTCGAAACCAGCGACCAGGAAGTCCGCGGTATTCTCGAGGATCTTGCGGCGACCGCAGCGGCAAGCCTCGACGCCGATGGCGTCGCCCAAGCGGAGCAATCGACGCTCTACCAAATCGACCTGCGGTACGCTGGGCAGGGCATGCAGCTCACGGTCGACGTGACGCCGGAAGATTTCGCAAAAGGCGGCCTCGGCGACGTCGAACAACGCTTCGATCGGCTGCACGAGCAGCTCTTCACCTTCGCCGTTGAAAGCAACCATGAGCTCTACAATCTGCGTGCCATCGTGCAAGGCAAGGAAAGCACGGCCCAAGCGGAAAAACTGGAACCAGGAAACGGCGATGCCGCCGGCGCCGTCTACGAGACCACGACCGTCTTCGTCGATGGTAGCGAGCACCAGGCCAAGATCTACGATCGATCTAAAATGAAGGCCGGCGACCGTATCGCTGGTCCGGCCATCGTCACCGAAATGGATTCGACCACCCTGATCCTGCCCGGCCATGTCGGCGAAACCGACCCGGTCGGCAATATCCTTATTCGTCCTAGCAGCTAATGCACTTTCGGAAGGCTTAAACTCATGCCCGCGCAAGTCATTCAATCGAACACCACACCTTTTGAAGCGATCGACGTCGATCCGATCACCCTCGACATCATCGAGAACGCGTTGCGCAATGCGCGGAGCGAAATGGACGCGGTGTTGTTTCGCACCGCCATGTCGCCCGGCATCCGCGAGCAACATGACGCCTTCCCGATGATCGCCAATCCGGAAGGCAAGATGGTGGTCGGCCAGTTCGGCTCCTTCTTTTGGGGCTTCCAACAGGGCTACGACGGCACCATCGAGGAGGGCGACGTCTTCCTGACCAACGATCCCTATATGTGCAACGGTGCGATCAGCCATCTCAACGACTGGCTGATGATGATGCCGATCTATATCGACGGGCGTATCGTCGCCTGGGCCGCCATGTTCGGCCATATGACCGACATCGGCGGCAAGGTGCCGGGCAGCCTGCCGACCGACGCGGCGCAGATTTTCGAGGAAGGCATCCAGGTGCCGCCGGTCAAGATCATCCGCAACGGCGTCTTGAACCAGGAGATCCTGGAGGTGATCCTGCGCAACTGCCGGCTGCCCGATTGGAACCGCTCGGACTTCAATGCCTTGGTCGCGGCCATGCGGCTCGCCGAACGCCGTATCATCGAGATGGTCGAGCGCTTCGGCGTCGACGTGCTTGTCGTTGCCATGGCGGAAATGCTGGACCGCAACAAGCGTGCCATGGGCGCAATCTTGAAAATGGTGATACCGGAAACCAAGCAGCGGTTCGAGGACTTCATCGACGACGACGGCATGGGCATGGGCCCATACAAGATCGCCTGTGCCATGTGGCGCGAGGGCGACCGCGTCATCTTTGACTTCGAAGGCACCGATCCGCAATCGATCAGCTCGGTCAACTTTTTGCTGAACGAGGAAATGTTCAAGATGTTCTTGGGCGCCTTTTTCATCAACATGTTCGACCCGCAAATCCTGTTCAATGACGGCTTCTACGACTTGGTCGACGTGCGTATCCCGCGCGGCACCATCTTGAAACCGATCCGGCCAGCGGCCTTGAGTTCGCGCACTCATTTGCTGGCCAGAATTTTCGACATCATGAGCGGCCTTCTTGGACAAGGCTCGCCGGATGCGCTCTGCGCCGCGGGGTTTTCCGACAGCCCGCATTTCATGTATTCCGGCTACAACAAGGACGGCGAGTGGTACCAGCTCTATCAGATCGGCTTCGGCGGCGTGCCGGGCCGACCGGCCGGCGACGGGCCGGACGGGCATTCGCTGTGGCCGGCCTTCACCAACGTGCCGAACGAGTTCCTGGAGGCTTACTTCCCCTTGCGTATCGTCAAGTACGAGACCATCGCCGACAGCGGCGGGCCGGGCCTGCATCGCGGCGGCAATGGCTTGTCCATGGGCTATCAGTTCCTCGAGCCCGGCGAGATCTCGATCCACGATGACCGCTGGCTGACCCATCCCTGGGGCGTCAACGGCGGCCTGCCTGGCCAGCGCAGCGACAAGCTGATGGTCCGCGCCGACGGTTCATCGGAGTGGATGAAGCCCAAATGCGACCGCATCAAAGTCGACGACGGCGATATTCTCTACTTCAACACCTGGGGCGGCGGCGGTTGGGGCGACCCGCTGGAGCGGGCGGCCGAACAAGTCGCACTCGACGCCGACCGCGGCATCGTCACCCGCGATGGCGCGCGCCGCTACGGCGTGGTGTTGAATGACGATCTCAGCCTCGACCAACGCGCCACCCAGGATTTGCGCCGGCGCATGGCCCAGGAGCGCGGCAAGCCGGACTTGTTCGATTTCGGCGGCACGGTCGAAGAGCTCAAGGCGCGTTGTGTCGCCGACACCCATTTGGAGCCGCCCAAAACCCCGGTCTTCCAGAAATGGATGGGCCGGGCACCGGCCGATAAGCCAGCAATGAGAGAGGCGGCAGAGTAGTTCCATGGCAACCCGAACCATGAGTGAGTGGCAGACCAGCATTGCCGAAGTGGTCAGCACCGACGACGAAGAAGAGGTGATTGTGCGCGGCCATCGATTAAGCGATTTGATCGGCAGCGTATCGTTCTCGGAGGCAATGTTCCTGATGCTGCAGAGCCGAATGCCAAGCAAGCCTGAGGCCCGTGTGCTTGATGCCTTGCTGGTCGCCTCGATCGAACATGGCATCGCCCCGCCGTCGATGATCAGCCGCTGCTTCGCCTCCTACGGCACTTCGATCCAGGCCGCCGTCGGCGGCGGCATCTTGGCCTTCGGCGACCGCATGGGCGGGCTCGGCGAGCAACTCGCCAAGCTGATGGTCGACAGCCTGGCCGACCTGGACCTAACCGACCCGTCGCTTTCCGACGACGTCTTGGCCGCCAAGGCGCGCCAGGTCGTGGCCGAGAGCCAGGCCCGGGGCGAGCGTCTGCCGGGCTACGGCATCCCCTTGCACGGCGCCGACCCGCGCGCACCGAAGGTTCTGGCGGTCGCCAAGGCGGAAGGCACATTCGGCGCCTATTGCCGCTTTGCCAACCTGCTGGAGCAGGAACTCGGCAACGCCCGCGGCGGGCGGCCGGTGCCGATGAATTTGGACGGCGTCAGCGCCGCGGTGATCCTTGACCTCGGCTTCCCTTGGGGCTCGACGCGGATGTTCCTATTGACGCCGCGCAGTGTCAGCATGGGCGCGCACTTTCTTGAGGAACAGGAGCAGGATTCGACCTGGCGTCACATTCCCGCCGACCAGATCACCTATACGGGATAGCATGGGCAAACTGGCCATATTGGCTGGCGTGGCAATGACGCGATTGCCCGAATCCGTCGTTCGGATGATCTATCGCGGACGGGAAGAGCGTTTGGGCGAGCGCGTTCTCGACCCGAAGGCACAAGCGGTTGGCCGCCTCGCCAACTTGCTGCGCCAGCCGGGCCAGGTTCCAAATGTGGAAGAAAGCCGAGCCCAGACCCACAGGATTGCCAAAGCGTTCGACGAGCCAAGTCCGCCGCTCAAGCGAAAACAGGATGTTGAGATCGACGGCGCCGCCGGTCGCCTGAGGGCACGGATCTATTGCGATCGCCCGGCGACCGACAGCGGCGTGCCGGTGCCGGTGCTGGTGTTCTTTCATGGCGGCGGCTGGATTCAATGCGACATCGATACCCATGACGGGCTCTGCGGCAAACTCGCAAAATGGAGCGGCGGCATCGTCGTTTCGGTCGATTATCGGTTGGCGCCGGAGCATCCGTTCCCGGCTGCGGTCGACGATGCCATCGCCGCCTACCATTGGGTCCGCGACAACGCCCGATCGATCGGCGGCGACCCGGATCGGGTCGGCGTCGGCGGCGACAGCGCCGGCGGCAATCTCGCCGCCGTGGTCTGCCAACAGGACAACGGGCCGCGGCCGGCGTTCCAAGTCCTGATCTATCCGGGCCTCGACGGGCGCATGCAATCCAAGTCGATCCAAGAGCTTCGCGATGCCTATATCATCCCGCTGGAACGAACCACGTGGTATTTGAAGACCTATCTCGGCGGCTTCGACGACCCGACGGATCCGCGGTTCTCGCCGGGGATCATTGACAATGTCTCCGGCTTAGCCCCGGCCTACATCGTGACCGGCGGATTCGATCCACTCCGCGACGAGGGCATCGCCTATGCCGAACGCCTCGCGGCGGCCGGCGTGTCGACGGTGCATCGGAATTTTCCGGGACAAATCCACGCCTTCGCCAGCCTCACCAAAGTCATCCCGCAAGGCAACCAATGCATCCGGGAAATCGCCGATTGGCTCAAGCGGATCTAAAGATCCAAAACAAGCGGAGTCCCCGTCTACCATGCGTGTATTGCTCACCAGGGCCCAGTATGCGGTTATTGATTCACTGCGGCCATTTGCCGATCACATAGCAGTTCTGGTCCAGGCGAACAGTGCCATCGACCGGCTACTGCCGGCGGCGGCGAGCTACTCCAAATATGTCGATTCTAGAATAAGGCTGTCTACGCCGAGCAAAGATTGGCAATCCGGGCGGCTACGGGAAGACAACACGAAGCGAGAAGAAGACTATATCACTTCGTTGATCGACATCTGTTCTCGGGAACGGATCGATGTGATTTTGCCCGCCGGCGATCCGGATGTTTATGTCTTGTCAAAGAACAAGTCCAGGTTATCGGAACACGGGGTGGTAGCGCTGGTCCCGGCCTTCTCCGCCGCCAGAGTCCTGCTCGATAAATACGACACGATTCGTTTTGCAGAGAGATGCGGATTTCCGGCCCCGCGGACATACATGCCAAAGGACGCGAACGCATTCGCCGCCGTTCTTGAGGACTTGCCACCGCCCTACGTCGTTAGACCACGACAATCCCGGCATGCATATGGGTTTGAGATCGTGGCAACGCGGGAAGACCTTCCTGCGAGATACGAGGCCGCCCGTCGACGGTTCGAGAATCCGATCATCCAGGAGTACATTCCGGGAAGAGAGAAGCAAAACTTTTACTCTGTCGTCGGCCCGGATGGAAAAATCAGTCACATCTCCTGCCCTCGGATCGTGAGATATCACAATCGATTATTCCAAAACTCGTCAGCATCCTGCATCTCATCATTGCAGCATCCATATCTGGGCCACGTAATCAATATGGTTGAGCAACTCGGTTGGAGCGGATGCTTGACGGTCCAGACGAAAATTGATTCTCGGGACGGTGTGCCCAAGCTCATGGAGATCAATCCAAGGATATCGGCCCATGCGTTCTACATGACCGAAGTGGGGGTCAACGCCCCGCTGCTTGCCATTGACAGTTGGAGACAAACCGGTCTCAAGGCGGCGGTGCCGCAAGAGGGCGTGCTGTTTCTCGAACCAATTGAAGATCTTTTCGGCCTGCCATTAGAGCTTATCGATCGCACCGTATTCACACTTCGCACCCGGGTTTTGAACCGCCCGGCCATTGATATCTCCAATCAACCGCTGCCACTACTCGCTACAATTAGGGCGTATGCATCAGACTATTTCGGAAAACGGAAGAAAGCCGTCGACCCTGTTACCAGGAATATTTTTTCTGACCCCGTTCCAGCCTTGCTAACGTTGTACGCTTCCGGGGTTTACTCCTTACTTCGCCTGCCGAAAATCGGACGCTAGAGCAGCTGGGCCGCCAGTCCGCGATACAACGACAGTTCGAGAACGACCTCGAACACCAGATAAAGTATTGCCAGGCAACCGGCCGCCAGGGCACCCGCAAGAAGCGGCGGCTCGCGCCGATCGATGAGGAGAAACCCCAACACCATTGCCGGTGCGGCGATAAGAAAACCAAACGCCACGATGGCGAGCAGAAATCCTGCAAACCAGCCAACTAGGCGAGCCTCACGCCGCCATCCCGGCGCGTTTTCCTTGCGCTGAGGCGCGCGGGCCGGGCGGCGATCTGATGCAAAGATACGCCACAGCTGGACCAAGGACAGGCCGGCACCCGCGAAGCCGACGATCATCGGCATGAACCGCGCCTCCGGCGAATAGCCAGCTGCCATGATCAGCATGGCGGAAAAAATCACCAGCATGATGGCGCTGATGACAGCATTGCCGTTAATCGTCATGCGCCATCCTCGCTCCACGCCGTCGCCAAACATAGAACACGACGCTGGCGCCGATCATCGACAGCAGGATCAGCGCCTGCGGCCTCAGCAAAAACGCCGGGCCCCAGATCGCGAGCGCCTTGTGCAACGACACTTCGGCAATCCCGCCCAACACCAGGCCAATGACGAACGGCGGCCTCGGCCAATCGAAACGCTTCAGCCCATAGCCCAGAAAACCGAGCAAAAGCAGGATGATCAATGACTTCCAGTTACCGCTGCTCAGGTAGCTGCCGGTGATCGCGAACACGAAGATCAGCGGCACCAGCAGCGCGCCACGAACGAACACAAGCAAGCCGAGCCAACGCGCGATACCGAAAAACATCACAACGGCGATCACATTGGCCAACACCAGAGCCCAGACCAGGGTCCAGACAAGGTCGAGGTGGTGCAGGATAAGCTGCGGCCCCGGTTGAATGCCAAGCGTGACGAAGGCCCCCAGCAGCAGGACCATGCCGGAGCTGCCGGGGATGCCGAAGAATAGGGTCGGCAGCAGCGCACCGCCTTCCTTGGAGTTGTTCGCCGTCTCCGGCGCGATGACGCCTTCCACCGCACCCTTGCCGAAGCGCTCCGGTGTCTTGGACGACTGCACCGCGTGGCCGTAACACAACCATGAGGCGGCTTCGCCACCGAGCCCCGGCACCACGCCGACGAGAGCGCCGATTATTGACGTGCGAATTGTCAACCACCAGTGCCGACCAACGTCTAAGATACCCTCGACCACGTCACGCAGTCCGTAATTCGCAACATCTTTCGAGACAACGGAAACCGATCCACCGCGTACGCCGAGAGCGATCATTTCGGGAATGGCGAACAGCGCCAGCACCGCGGTGATCACGTCGATGCCGTCCCAAAGAAAAAGCTGGCCAAACGTATAACGCTCAACGCCGGTCATCGGGTCCATGCCGATCGTCGCCAGCATCAGACCGAAGCAGCCGACTATCAAACCCTTGACCAGGCTGTCGCCGCTGAGCGCGGCGATGAAGGTGACGCCGAGGATTGCCAGCAAGAAGAATTCCGCCGGCCCGAACGACAGCACGACCGGGCGCAGAACCGGTAGCAGCAGCGCCAGCGCCATCGCACCGATCACCCCACCAATGCCCGACGCGCCGAGGCTGGCGCCAAGCGCGCGGCCGGCTTGACCCTTCTGCGCCATCGGATAGCCATCGACAACGGTTGCCGCGTCGGGTCCGGTACCCGGAATGCCGAACAGAATACTCGGAATCGAGCCGCCGGTATGAACGACGGCGTGCATCGCAACCAAGAAGACCGCGCCGTGAAGCGGCTCCATACCGAAAACGAAGGGAATGAGCAGTGCGATGCCGAGCTTTCCGCCCAATCCCGGGACGGCGCCGAAAAACATCCCGATCGGGATCGCGGCGACAATCAGCGCGAGCAGTATCGGTGAACCGAACAAGGCGATCAGGCTGGCCAAATAAACTTCGGTCTCAATAGACATTCTTAAGTCGCCGGCTGTCAGGAGATTGGCCGCGACGAGCCATCGATCAGTCGCCGCAATCGATCAGCCTTGCCTCGTTGTCGCCGCCCGTAAGGTATTTGATCCTGCACGTCATGCCTTCTTTCAAATTTGCTCGGTCTTCAGCTTGTCCGGCGATGAAAACCCGGGTGCGCGAACCACTGACTTTTGAGTCGACTGTTTCTCCGCGCGCGCGAAAACGGATCCGCTTTCCCTTGGCCGCGACCTCAAGCAAATCAGTTTCGACAGACCGGGTCGCGGCATCGGCGTTCATAACCGAAGCGAGGAGCGCAACAGAGGCAGGCGGCTGGGTCAAGGCCAACCCAACATTGGCCGCAACCGCTTCGCCGAATAGCGGGTCGATCGGAATGCCAAGCCGATTGGCTTGCTGGCGCAGATCCGCGTCCGACAGCGCCTTCTCGTATGCACCGCGCAGCAGCGCCAGACGATCAGGCGGTATGCCCGGCGGGCCGGCGGTCAGGCGCCCAAGTTCGGTTTGCGATTCGATCAGCGCTGCAATCGCGCGACCGTTATTGTCACGTACCAGGTTGCGCACGGCGGGAACGGATCCGATCACCCCAGAATCACCGCCGACGCGCAGTACCAGGCGCCCGAAGCCGTTGTCGACAAACGGCCGAAGCGAGCTGTAGGAGCCGAGCGTGCCCGCGACCTCGCCTCGCATGATTCCCATCTCGCCCTCAGTGCCGCCATAACCCGGAATGATTTTCACATTGAGCCCCAAGGCGTGGCCGAGCAGCGCCGTCTCGTTGTGCGATGCTGTGCCAATTCCCGACGACGCCAGCCGGACCGGATCCGCAGCGCGCTGCAGGTCTTGGATACTTGCAATCCCGGAATCGACGCCGACCACCAGCACACGCGGCTCGCTTGCCGCCTTGCCGATCCAACTCATCTGGCGCAGATCAAACCGAATTCCCTCGCGCTTGAGCAATTGCGCATAAATCAGGCCCGTATTGAAGCTGCCGATCGTCAAGCCGTCCGGCTTGGCGTGGTAGAGCTGATTGGTGCCGATGATGTGGCCGGCGCCGGGCACGTTTTTGACAATCACCCGCGCGCCGGGCAAATGCTTCTCTAAATATTTTGCAATTAGGCGGCCGTAGGTGTCGTAACCACCGCCAGGCTTGGTCGCGACGATATAGGTGATCGTCTTGCCGTCGAAGAACTCGTCATCCGCCGAAACCTTGGAAGACGGCAACAATACCGCGGCGCTGATTACAACAAAGAAAACAGCCGCCAACGATCGCCTAAGTCGTTTCATCGCCACGATAACCTCAGCCGTATGATCGAAACTTGCTCTAGATCATTAATAATCATTTATTAACAGACGCCGAACCAGAATCGAAGAATCCAATCTTTTTGAGCAATTGTCCGTTATGCATTCGAGGAAGATACCATGGGCCGTGTTGCAAAAACTCGCTTGCCTGTTGATCCTCGTACTACTGGCAGAACCCGCCGAGAGTGGCGAAAACGAGCGCCAGCTCCTCACATTGAGCGGCCACTTGGAATTGAATTTCGAGTCGGAGGCCAATTACGACCTCGACGACAATGAAGAACAAGACGTCGCGACGCTGGAACCCAAGGTCCAAATCGATCTGACGTATCGCCCGACGAACAATTTCTTCACGCTGCTTTCGCTGAAGATCAGGCGCGAATACCGCCTGTGGGAAGAAGGCGACAGCAAGGATCGGAACCTTCAGGTCGAGATAGAGGAAGCGTATCTGGATGCCTCGGATATCTTCTACCCCGGTCTTGGCATCCGGTTCGGCCGCCAAACGATCGAGGATGAGCGGCAATGGCTGTTGGATGCCGAGTTCGACGGTCCGCGGATATATTTGCAGCTGGAGGATCTGAGAATCGAAGCATCAGTCGTCCGGGAAGACTATGTAAACCGAGATCTGCTGAACGCCGACGACAAAGGCGACACCGTGTATTACTTCCTCAACGGCCGGTATGAACTGCCTAAAAAGCGCTACGTCACCCCCTATTTTCTGGCCTTGAATGACCTCTCCGATGATGACGAAGATCTGTACTTCGTCGGTGTGCAGTCGGGCAGCAGAACCCTTGTCGGCCTGCGGCACTGGTTCGACCTGGCCTACGTCGGCGGCAATGACGGCAACAACGACGTCAGCGGATTCGGCCTCGACATTGGCGGCAGCTATATTTTCGACGCGCCGTTCAGGCCCCGGCTGATACTCGGCTACGCCTACGGCTCCGGCGATGCCGATACCGACGACGGTCGGGATTCCAACTTCCGCCAAACCGGACTCCAGGACAACGACGGCAGGATCGGCGGTGTCGTCAATGTGCATTTCTACGGCGAAGCCTTTCGCCCGGAACTGAGCAACATGGAGATCTATACCGCCGGCGTCGGCTTTCGGCCGTTACCAAGGACATCCGTCGATATCCTGTTTCATCATTACCGCCAAGTGGAAGCAACCGACGAAGTACGCGATTCGGATTTCGATCGCGACCCCCTTGGCAACAACAAAACACTCGGGAGCGCCCTCGACGTGGTCTTTGGCTATCGCGAATTTCGCAATTTTCGTTTCGAGCTGGCATTCGGCTATTTCAAACCCGGCAGCGCCTACGGCTCGGACGCCGATAGCGCGTTCTTCGGCGGATCCGAGCTTCGCTACCAGTTCTGAGCCTGAAAAATATCTAGCCTAGCTCTTCGGCCAAAGCCTTTACAACGCTCGGGCGCGCCGACAGCCGTTCGTGATGGTCTTGGATCTTCGGCAAGGTGGCGATGTCGACGCCATCACCCGGCAGCCATTGCGTTAGTGTAAACAGATAGAAATCGGAAATGGTGCACTTGTCGCCCATGATCCAAGGGCCGACGAACATCTCATTTTCGATCATCCCGAAGCACTCGCCGACGGCGCGTGGCACGTTGGCCTGCATATCGGCGATGGCGGCCGGGTCGCTGGCCCAGCGATGGCCGCGCATGCGATGGGCATGGGCAACATGGACGGTTGAACAGAGATAAGAATTAAAGGCTTGGACGCGTGCGAGTTCAAACGGGTCGTCCAAGGGCGCCATGCCGGCGGCCGGATGAAGCTGGCAGATATAGAGCAGAATCGCCGGCGTTTCCGTCAGCACGCCATGCTCTGTCACTAGCGCCGGCACCCGGGCCTTGGGATTGATCGCCAGATAGTCGGGCTTTTTCTGATCCTCGTCGGCGAAGCTCATGCGCCGGGCCGTATAGTCGGCGCCGGCTTCCTCCAAGGCGATGTGCGACGCCAGCGCACAGGTGTTCGGCACATAATAAAATGTCAGCATCACAATGCCTTTCGGAAAGGGTTCTAGTTCACCTGCTTCTCTTTGCCCGCCCTATAGGGCTTGCGAAGCTCGGTTTTGAGGATCTTACCGGCGCCGGAGAGCGGCAGGGGCTCGGTCACGAACTCGACGCTGCGCGGGCATTTATAACCGGCGATCCATTCGTGGCAATGCTCGATTAGCGCCTGTTCGCTTAGCGATTGGCCGTCGTGACAGCGGACGATGGCATGGACCTGCTCGCCCCACTTTTCGTGGGGAATGCCGATGACGGCGCATTCGACGATGGCGTCGTGCTGATGGACGGCGTCTTCGACTTCCGCGGAATAGACGTTCTCGCCGCCGGAAATGATCATGTCTTTGACCCGGTCGACCACATAGATGAAGCCTTCGTCGTCCATATAGCCGCCGTCGCCGGTATGCAGCCAGCCGCCGCGCAAGGTCTCGGCGGTCATCTCCGCCTGGTTCCAGTAGCCGAGCATGACATTCTCGCCTCGGCCGCAGATTTCACCGACGACACCGCGCTCGACCTCGTTGTCGTTCTCATCGACGATGCGCACCTCGACGCCGAGGATCGCCCGGCCCGCGGATTTGAGCCGGCCGGCCAAGGGACCGGTGGTCACGTGATAGTCGGTCGGCATGATCGTCAGCACCGGTCCGGCCTCGGTCTGGCCATAGGCATGGTGGAAATTCACGTTCGGCAGGACTTCAATGGCCTTTTCGATCACTGCTTCGGGCATCGGCGATGCGCCGTAGAGCACATCTTGCAGACTTGAGAGATCGTAGTCGCCGGCCTTCGGGTGATTGACCACCATGTTCACCATGGTTGGCACCAACAGGCCGAGATTGACCCGTTTGTTCTGAATGGCTTCCAACACGGCGACCGGTTCGAAGGCGGTGATGATCGGGCTGGTACCGGCGGCCGAAGCAATCGCGAACATGGCGGCACCGTTGGCGAGATGGAACATCGGCGCCGCATGCAGATAGACGCTGCGCCATTCGAAGCCAATTTCACCCGAGAATTGGATGGCATTAAGCAGCAAATTGCGGTGGCTGAGCATGACACCTTTCGAGCGCCCGGTGGTGCCGCCGGTGTAGAAAAGCGCCGCCAGTTCATCGCCGCCCTGATCCATCGGCTCGATGGGCGCGTGGTCCTGAATCAAGGTCTCGTAGGCGATCATGGTCTCCGGCGTGGCGATTTCGCCGGTATAGACAAGCGTCGTGATCAACGGCAACTGATCCAGCACCTTCGGCAGCATGGCGAGGAACGCATCATCGACGAACAGGACAGTTGAGCCGGAATCGGTCAGCCAATGCACGACTTCCGGCGGCGCCAAGCGGGTGTTGATCGGCACCGCGACGGCACCGGCCCAAGGAACAGCAAAGAAAAATTCGAAATAGCGGTCGCTGTTCAGCGACAGCATGGCGACGCGATCCCCGGATTGCACGCCAAGCTGCCTGAGGCCGCCGGCCAGCCGCGCGACCCGATCGGCGACCGTTGCCCATGTGCGTTGCCGGTCAAGATAGTCGGTCGCCAAGCCGGATCCGTTGATCTGCGCCGCACGCGTAACGGTACTGCTAATCCTCATAACAATCGCCTTTTCCTGAACCGCTTCCGGCGGCGATTTTGCCAGAAGATTCCGCCTACGTCAGGGAGAAACCGTTGACGGATTGCGCTTTGCAATTTAAACAAACACTTGTTTGGTAAACAAGGAACGCCTGAATGCCGCAAGCCGCCCGAAGAAGCAACAATCGGATCGAAGCGCTGTTGAATGCGGCCGCGCATTGTTTTGCGATCCAGGGCTATCACGGCACGACCATGCGGGAGATTGCCAAAGCCGTGGATATGCTGCCGGGTTCGGTCTACTACCACTTCCCTTCAAAGGAAGATTTGTTGCTGGCGGTCTATCGCGAAGGTGTACGCAATCTCTGCGACCGGGTGGAACAGAGCCTCGACGGTGTCGTGGCGCCCTGGGCACGGCTGGAGGTGGCGCTTACCGCGCATTTGGAAACCATCCTCGATCAAAGCGCCTATGCCCGCGTGCTGATCCGCATCCTGCCCGATCAATTGCCGGCCCGCGCCGCGGAGCTCACGGCGCTGCGTGCTGACTATGAAAAACGCTTTGCCGGCCTGATCGCCGATCTGCCGTTGCCGGCGACGGCGAAACCAAGCCTGGTGCGCTTATTCCTGCTCGGCGCTGCCAACTGGACCGAAATTTGGTATCGGCCGGAAAACGGCACGCCGGCGGCAATCGCCCGCCAATTCGTACAGTTTCTTCGTCAGCCATTGGATGAGAAAAACGCAGGAGCCGCCGATGACCGACCGGCCTGACCCACCCGCCCGCGTCCTGGTCACCAAGATCGGGCTGGACGGCCATGACCGCGGCAGCCGCATCGTCGCGGCCTATCTTCGCGATGCGGGCATGGAAGTGATCTACACCGCGCCCTGGCAGGAGATCGCGGCGGTGGTCAGCCTGGCGACCCAAGAAGACGTCGACATCATCGGCCTGAGCACGCTGGCCACCGACCATCTGATCGTGCCCGACCTGATGGTGGCCCTAAAGGCCAGTGGATTGAACCACGTTCGCGTGGTGGTCGGCGGCATCATCCCTGAGGGCGAGAGACAAGATCTCTATTCCGCCGGCGTCAAAGGCATTTTTGGGCCAGGCGCGAGCCGGGACGAGATCGTGACGGCAGTGCGGGCACTGGCGGCCGAGGCCCGGCAATCGAAACTCGCAGAACTGAGGCTATAGATCATGGCGAGCGACACCAAGCAATTGCCCCTGCCCGGTTTCGAGCAGGACCTGGCGCATTGGCAGTCCCAATACGCAAAGGAAATCGGCGAAGACAAGGCGGTGTTCAACCGGTCCGGCATCGCCGTGAAACCGCTCTACACGCCGGCCGACTGGTCAGGCGAACGCTACGATTCAGACCTCGGCTTTCCCGGCCAGGCGCCTTACACCCGCGGCATTTACGCCACCATGCATTGCGGCCGGACCTGGTCACAGCGCCAACTGATCGGCCTCGGCACGCCGGCCGACTACAATGACCGCGTCCTGAAGCTGCTCGACGCCGGCGCTTCGGCGATCAGCCTGTTGCCCTGCAACTCCGGCTTCCGCGGCGTCGACGGCGACGAGGCACCGCTGGCGCTGCTCGGCACTTGCGGCACCGTGGTCAACACCACCGACCACATGGACCGGGCACTGCAGAACGTGCCGCTCGCCGATATTTCGACGGCGATGAACGATCCCTGCCCGTTCACCTTGCTGGCCTTCGTGCTTGGTGTCGCCAAGCGCCGCGGCGTGCCGTGGGAGAAGATCACCGGCACCTCGAACCAGAGCGACTATATTTCTCATTTTGTCGCCAACCACATGTTCTACCGACTGTCTTTGCCGGGATCGCGCCGGGTGTTGGTCGATCACGTCGCCTTCTGCCGGCAGCATGTGCCGAATTGGAACCCGATCTCCGTCGTTGGCCAGCATATGCAACAGGCCGGTGCGACACCGGCCGAAACCATGGGGCTGACGCTCTCGACCGCCATTCAATATGCCGAGGATTGCGCGGCCCGCGGCCTCGACATGGACGATGTCTTGCGCCGTTTCACATTTTTCTTCGACATTTCGATTTCGTTCTTCGAGGAAATCGCCAAGTTCCGGGCCGGACGGCGGATCTGGGCGGGTATTGCCCGTGACCGGCTGGGCGCCAAGGATCCGCGGAGCTGGCGCTTCAAGTTCCACGGCCAAACCTCCGGGGTCGATCTGACGGCCCAGCAGCCGCTCAACAACATCGCCCGTGTCGCCACACAGGCCACCGCCGGCATCTTGAGCGGCCTGCAATCCATGCACACCGATTCCTACGACGAGGCGATTTCCTGCCCGACCGAAGAGGCCGCCCGGATCGCCGTCGCGACGCAGAACATACTGCGCGAGGAAGCCCATCTCTGCGACGTGATCGACCCCCTGGGCGGCAGCTACTACGTCGAAACCTTGACCGATCAGATGGCGGCGGAAATCGAGGCGGTCATTGAAAAGATCGACCAGGCCGGCGGCATGTATGCGGCCGTCGAAAGCGGCCTGGTGCAAACCCTGATCGGCCATTCGGCCCGCGAGTTCCAAGAGCGGATCGAGACCGGCAAAGAGCAAGTCATCGGCGTCAATTGCTACCGCGATGAAAACGAGGTCTTTGCCGAGCCGGAACCCTATCGCCCGGACCGTGACGCCATGGTGGCGCATGTCGCCGACCTAAAGGCCTACAAAGCGGCGCGCGGCCAAGACACCGTGCAGCGCCAACGCGATCGCCTGGCCCGGGTCGCCAACTCAGCCGATGAGAACGTTTTCGCCGCCGTGGTCGACGCTACCGAAGCCGGCCTGACCCACGGGGAAATCATCGCCTGCCTGCGCCAGGAACTCGGTTTCGGTCATCCGCTGGTGGTTGCCTAGGGTCGCTCGGCGACGCTCGACACTTGGCTACTGACCGGCGTCGGCTGCTTGGCGTTTCGACGGCGAACACTGACGATCTCGCCCAGTATGGACAACGCGATTTCTTCCGGCCCAATGGCATTGATGTCGAGCCCGGCCGGTGCCGATAGCTTGGCCGCTTGCTCTGCCGTCACACCCAGTTCGCGCAAGCGCGTGAGCAAGGTCTCCGACTTGCGCCGGCTGCCAACGAAAGCGACGTATTGCGCGTCGCTGGCAAGCGCCGAGGCCAGGGCTTCGCGGTCGCGTTTGCCTTGCGTCGCAACGACCACGTACGCGCTGTCGCCGACCGCCAAGGGGTCGAGGTCGAAGCCGGCATGCCGCTGATCCAAAGCGGTGAAGCGATCGAGATCTTCCGCCAACGCGGCGGCGGTTACGCGGTAGCCCATGGAGACGCCGAGACCGGCCAGCGCCACGGCGACCGGCGAGGCGCCGCAGATCACCAAATGCGGCGCCAGCTGCATCGGCTCGACGAACAGATCGACGGTGCCGCCGCTCGGACAAGAACTCTTGTGTAGTTCGACCCCGTCGACGTCGAGCTGCGCGACCACCTGATCCTTCGGTTTGACACGGATCAGCCGCGGCGCGCCCTCGGCCAATACCGCTTTCGCCGCTTCCTTGACGGCGCCAGCCACGCAACTGCCGCCGAGAAAGCCTTCGATCTCGCCGTCCCTGGTGATGACCGCCTTGGCGCCGGCCTTGGCCGAGGTCGCGTGCTCGGTACGGACAACGGTAGCGACGCAAAATTCATCGCCCTGGTCGCGCAATTCAGTGATCCGGCGCATGACCTGTTCGGTGTCGTATTTCATCGTGTTCTGCCTCCCGTCTCAGAGCCGGGCCAGCTCGGGTTCCAAGGCCGCCAAATCTTCCAATCTGTTGGCAGCGCGGAACAGATCGATGTGCGGCAGCGCTTCGGCCATGCCCCTGGCGACGGGTTCGTAATTGTCCCAGCCGGCCAAAGGATTGAGCCAGATTAGGCGACGGGCGCGTTTCTTCAGCCTGGCCAATTGCACGGCGACCGCGTCCGGCGCATCGGTATCATATCCATCGCTAATAACGATCACCACCGACCGCGTGTTGAGAGCCTGCTTGGCGTATTGGTCGTTGAAGACCTGCAGGCAATGGCCGATCCTGGTGCCACCGCCGAAGCCTTCGGCCATTAAGGTCAGACGCTCCATGGCCCGGCCGTGATCGCGGTCTTTCAGCGCGTCGGTTATCCGTACCAGCCGGGTATGGAAGAAATAGGCGTCGGTCTTCAGCCATTGGCCCAACAGGCCACGCAGAAATGCCAGAAAGAGTCGGCTGTAGGATTGCATCGATCCCGATACGTCAAGCAGAACGACTAGATTGACCGGCCGGTCCGGGCGTTTGCGGCGGACCAAATCGAACGGATCGCCGCCCTTGGACAGGTTGCGCCGAATGGTCCGGCGGATGTCGATGTCCGCGCCCTTGGCCGACGGCTTCCGACGCCGGCTCAGGCGGTCTCGCATCGCCCTGGCCAGCCGTTCGGCCAGTTGTTCCAGGGCGGCGACGTCGTCCGCGGAAACAATGTGTCGGATATCGGTGCGACTCAATACATCGCGTGCGCTGGCGCGAATTTTCTGTGTTGTCTGGCCATCCGCGTCGTCGTCGCCGTCGTCTGCCACCAAGCCGCGCGCCGGCAATACGCCCGGCGGCAGCACATTGTTCCACAAATCCGGCCGGTTCCGTTCGCTCTGGCGGCGGTCGCTCCGCGCGTCACGGTGAACGGCCAACGTCTTGACGCCGCGGCCAAACCAGTAAGCGTCGAACAGCGCGTCGAAGTCATCCCAGTTGGCCTTGTCGGCACTGAGCATGGTTTTGAGGCCAAGCCGGGCCGCGTCGGACTGCGGCCAGGGGGTCTGATTGAGCAGCGCCAGGGCGTCCATGGTTTCCGCCGGCCCGATGGGAAACCCGTTGAGGCGCAAATGCGCAACGAATCCGCTGACGCTTTCGGAAGGCGCACCCGATGTCATGGTCAGGCCACCTTGCCGACGAGCCGCGCGGTCACTTCCGGCGTCATCGACTTGAGGTCGGCCTCGGTCTTCAGCAGGCAAACCAGGCTGGCGTGGATTGTACCGGAATCGTCGGCCAATGCGCCGACGCCGAGCCCCAGCAACGCCGCCGCCCAGTCGAGGGATTCGGCGACACCAGGCGTCTTTTCCAATTCTTCCTTGCGCAGCGACTGCACGAAGCCGACGATTTGCCGGGCCAAATCGTCGTCTATATCCGGCATATGCGCCTTGACGATGCGCAGCTCCTTTGCCGGATCGGGATAATCGACATAGCTGTAGAGGCAGCGCCGCCGCAACGCGTCGGACAGTTCGCGGGTGCCGTTCGATGTCAGGATGACATGCGGCACGGAACGCGCCGATATGGTGCCAAATTCGGGCACGCTGACCTGGAAGTCCGACAGGATTTCCAACAGATAGGCTTCGAATTCCTCGTCCGCGCGGTCGATTTCATCGATCAAGAGGACCGGCGGTTTGTCTCGGGAGATCGCCTCCAACAACGGCCGGCGCAGCAGGAACGGTTCGGAGAATATGTGGCTCTCGACATCGTCGGGCGCCATGTCCGCTTGCTCGCGCACTTTGATCGCCAAAAGCTGGCGTTGATAGTTCCATTCATAGATCGCCGCGTTGGCGTCGAGGCCTTCGTAGCATTGCAGGCGGATCAGGTCGGTTTTCTCGACCGTGGCCAGGACCTTGGCGATCTCGGTTTTGCCGACACCGGCCTCGCCTTCCAGCAGCAGCGAGCGCTTCAACATCATCGCCAGCGACAACGCCATGGCCAGCCCTTCGTCGGCGATATAACCGGCGTCGGCGAGTTTCTTTTGCAGACCCTTGTGTTTCACGCAGCTAGCCGGTCAATCCCAACCGTTCCGCCGTTTTCCAGACCCGCCAATGATCGTGCGGCATCTGGGTGTGGGTCAATCCCAAGTGCGCAAAGGCGTCGTTGACGGCGTTGGAAATCGCCGAAACGCCGCCGACATTGGGCGATTCCCCGACGCCTTTGGCGCCGATCGGGTGATGCGGCGAGGGCACTTCGGTGAAATCGGTCTCCCACACCGGGGTCTCGACCGCGGTCGGCAGGAAATAGTCGAGCAGGCTGCCGCCCTTGATGTTGCCGATCTCGTCGTAGTCGATTTCCTGGCCCAGGGCGATGCCGAGCGCCTCGGTCAGGCCGCCATGGACCTGGCCTTCAATGATCATCGGGTTGATTCGGGTACCGCAATCATCCAGCGCATAGAAACGCCGAATGTCGGTGACACCGGTATCGACGTCGACATCGACGACACAAATGTAGGCGCCGTAGGGATAGGTCATGTTGGGCGGGTCGTAGTAGCTGACCGCCTCCAATCCCGGTTCCATGCCCGGTGGCACGCTGTTGTAAGCGGCGAAGGCGATCTCGGCCATGGTCTTCGCGCGTTCCGGCGCGCCTTTGACGACGAAGCGGTCGACGTCCCATTCCAGGTCGTCGTCATGCACCTCCAGCAAATAGGCGGCGATCATCTGCGCCTTGGCGCGGATTTTGCGGCCCGCCATGGCGGCGGCGGCGCCGGCGACCGGCGTCGAGCGCGAGCCATAGGTGCCGAGGCCGTATGGCGCGGTATCGGTGTCGCCTTCCTCGATGGTGATGTTGTCCGCCGGCAGGCCGATTTCCGTGGCCAGGATTTGCGCAAACGTCGTGGCGTGGCCCTGGCCCTGGCTAATCGTGCCGAGACGGGCGATGGCGCTGCCGGTCGGATGGATGCGGATCTCGCAGGAATCGAACATGCCGAGCCCCAAGATATCGCAGTTCTTGATCGGTCCGGCGCCAACGATTTCGGTGAAGAAGGCAACGCCGACGCCCATCAGGCTGCGGGTTTCGCCCCTGGCGAAGGCTTCGCGGTTGGCCGCCTGTTCGGCCCTGAGCGCCGGATAATCGACGGACTGCAAGGCCTTTTCCATCGCGGTATGATAGTCGCCGCTGTCGTATTCCCAACCAAGCGCCGATTGGTAAGGGAATTGCTCCTTCTTGATGAAATTCTTGATCCTGAGTTCTGCCGGATCCATGTCGAGTTTGCGCGCCAGCACGTCGATCATGCGTTCGATCAAGTACGACGCCTCGGTCACCCGGAAGGAACAGCGGTAGGCGACGCCGCCCGGTGCCTTGTTGGTGTAGACGCCGTCGACGGAGAGGTGCGCCACGGGGATGTCGTAGGAACCGGTGACGATGTTGAAGAACCCGGCCGGATACTGGGTCGGGTCGGCGCAGGCGTCGAAAGCGCCCTGATTGGCGACGACGTGACAGCGCAGGCCGGTGATCCGGCCGTCGTTGGTCGCGGCCAATTCGCCGGTCATGTGGTAGTCGCGGGCGAAGGCCGTGGCCGACAGGTTTTCGATCCGGTTCTCGATCCATTTGACCGGCACGCCCAGCACGATCGAGGCAACGATGGAGCAGACATAGCCGGGATAGACGCCGACCTTATTACCGAAGCCGCCGCCGATGTCCGGCGAGATAATGCGGATCTTATGCTCTGGAATGGTCGAAATCAGCGACGCCACGGTGCGAACCGCGTGCGGCGCCTGGAAGGTGCCCCAGACCGTCAGTTTGCCGTTGATCGCGTCCATTGACGCGACGCAGCCGCAGGTTTCCAGCGGACAGGGGTGGACCCGTTGATAGGAAATGAACTCTTCAACCGTCACGTCGGCGCCGTCGAACGCTGTGTCGGCGCCGCCTTTGTCGCCCACTTCCCAGGTGAACACGTGGTTCGGGTGCCGGCGCGGGCCATGGCCGCCGACCTCTTCCTGATCCTTGATGTCTTCACGCAGGACGACCGCGTCCGCGTCCATGGCTTTCAAAGGATCGACCAGGACCGGCAGTTCTTCGTAATCGACTTCGACCAGTTGCGCGGCGTCGGAGGCAATATAACGGTCCTCGGCAACGACGAAGGCGACTTCCTGGAACTGGAACAAGACTTTCTCGTCTGCCAGCACGGCCTGGACGTCGCCGGCCAGGGTCGGCATCCAATGCAGGTTGAGGGGTTTCAAATCTTCGGCGGTCAGCACCGCCTTGACGCCAGGCAGCGCCAGGGCAGCCGACGTGTCGATCGACCTGACCCGGGCGTGGCCATAGGGCGAACGCACGAACTCGCCGAACAGCATGCCGGGCATTTTCAAGTCGTCGACGTAATTCCCCTTGCCTTGGGTGAAGCGGACGTCCTCGACCCGCTTGCGCGCGGTGCCGAGACCTTCGAGTTTCTGGGTGCGTTCTGCCTCGCTTGGCATTGCATCACTCATTCCGCGGCCTCCTTCGCAGCATTGACCTGATCCGCGGCGGCGCGGATCGCTTTGACGATGTTCTGATAGCCGGTGCAGCGGCAGAGATTGCCAGAGATGCCGAAGCGAATTTCTTCCTCGCTCGGGTCCGGATTCTCCTGCAGCAGGCGATAGGCCCGGGTGATCATGCCCGGCGTGCAGAAGCCGCATTGCAGGCCGTGATGCTCGCGGAACATTTCCTGCAAAATATGCAAGCTGCCGTCCGGCTGAGCCATGCCTTCGATCGTGCGGATCTCGGCGCCGCTCGCCTGGGCCACAAATACGGTGCAGGATTTCACCGACTTGCCGTTCAAATCGACGGTGCAGGCACCGCAGTGGCTGGTATCGCAGCCGATGTGCGGGCCGGTCAGGCTGAGCTGCTCGCGCAGGAAGTGGATCAACAGCATGCGCGGTTCGGCCAAGGCCTCGACCTCGCTGCCATTGACGGTCATTTTGACGTGGTGCTTACCCATTTTTATCCCTCCTCGGCGCTCACGCGGCGCGTTCAAGCGCGCGGGCGATGGCGCGACGGACCATGATTCCGGCGAGTTTTGTGCGATAATCCGCCGGTCCGCGGGAGTCGGCGGCGGGGTTGGTGATACCCTCGGCAAGCGCCGCCGCACTGTCGATCGCCGCTTGGTCGACCGATGACCCGACCAGCGCGGCCGCGGCGTCTTCGGCATATAACGGCGTGTCGCCGACATTGGTCAGCGCGATGGCGGCGGTCGTACAGGTACCCCCCGATAGGGTCAGCAGCACGGCGGCCGCGGCGGTCGCATAATCGCCGATCTTGCGTTTTTGTTTCTCGTAGGCGTAGCCATGGCCGGCCGCGGGCGTCGGCACGCGGACCGCGGTGATGATCTCGTTGTCGCTCAATTCCGTGAAGTAGGCCGCCTCGTAAAATTCCCGTGCAGCGATTTCCCGTGTTCCATCAGGGCCTTGGGCAACATAGGCGGCATCAAGCGCCTGCATCAGGGCGGGCATGTCGTTGCCGGGGTCGCCGTTGGCGACGTTGCCGCCGATGGTGCCGCAATAGCGCACCTGCGGGTCGGCGATCTGCAGCGCGGTCTCCGCAATGATCGGGCATTTGGCCGCCAGGACCGGGTCGGCGATGAGGTCGCTCTGCGTGGTCATGGCGCCGATCACAAGGCTGTCGCCAGCCTCGCTGACCCCCGCCAAGCCGTCGATCGACTGTAAGTCGATCAAATGATCCAGCACCGCCATGCGCAGTTTCATCATTGGAATGAGACTGTGACCGCCGGCGACCACGCGGGCGTCGTCGCCATGCTGGGTCAGCAGACCGACCGCTTCATCCAAAGTCTGTGGCCGGTGATACTCGAATGAACCAGGAATCATTGCAAAGGCCTCCCGCCTCCTGTTGCTGCTATCCCGAACCGATATTCTGTTGTCGGTAGTCGGGTCGCGCGTCCTGGCTGCTTAGCGGGATTGCCGGCGCGGCGACAGGGAAGGTGAGCCAAGTGCAGCAATTTCGCACGAACGACGAAATACATGCACGAACGACGAACCGCCAAAACCGCGGTTCTTTCGGTTATTGGCGCGAAAATGCCAAAAAAATTAGAAGCCGAGCGCCTTGCGCACTTGGGCGACGTGAGACCGGCTGACGGGCACAAAAATTTCCGGCAGACCCGGCAAAACCAGAAAGCCTTTATCCTTCTCTTTCTGGAACGCGCTGGCGTATTGCAGATTGACGATGTGGCTGCGGTGGGTGCGCAAAAAATTTTGCCCCTGCAGGGCCGCTTCAATGCGTGAGATGGGCCAGGGGCAGAAATGGCTGTCCTGCCCGTCAAACAGCACCGAATAATGACCTTCCGCCTTGATCCAGTAAATCTTGTCGACGCCCAAAAAATACGTCGTCTTGTTCACTTCATAGGGCAGTCGCGTGATTTGCTGGCCCGAGCCGTTCGTTTGTCCGGCGATCTCTGCCGCCGCCGGCGGCAGGTCCGCTGAAGATTGCGGCGCATCCTCGGCCCAAATGTCTTCAAGCGGAAAGGCGGTGAGCAGGAACAGGCCGCAGATCAGGAAGGCGGCGACGGCGACGAACAGTGCCAGATATCCGTTCGAAATCAAGGGTGTGGCGATCTCGACCAGATCCTCGACCGGCATGAAACGCGAATAAATCATCGCCGAATAATGCATGGCCGAGATCGCGACGCCGAGCACGATGCCGCCCAGCACGAGCTGCGCCAAGGTGCGCTTGCGGTAGGCCAGGGCAAAGGCGCCGATCGACGACAGGACGGAAATCGTCGTCGACAGGGCGATGCCGATCGGCGAATAGGTAACGATGCAATTGCCCGTGATTGCCGCCATGCCGACGTAATGCATGCAGACAATGCCGAGCCCCGTCAGCACGCCGGCGCCGATGATGCGGAAATGGTTGCGCACTCCGAAATGCATCAAATATAGGCTCAAACCGGTGAATAGAATGGCGATCAGCACCGAGCCCAGGGTGTAGAGCGCGTCGTAGCTAATGGTCACCGGCAGCTCGACCGCCAACATGCCGACGAAATGCATCGACCAAATGCCGCCGCCAAGCGCGATCGCTGCTTTGACGATCTGAAATTTGCGCCGCGGGGTGTCTAGAAAGCGCAAGCCGCTGGCCAACCGCAGGCCGGTAAACGATGCCAGAATGGCAACGAGGACCGACGCACTCACCATCAATGGATCATATGTAAATAGCATGGGCAAAATCGCGGGTTGCCTATTAATCAGACGCCATTTTCCGGAATTCCGACCCCAACAATTACACGATCGCGCCGAGAATCCAATGACAGCAAATTTTTCGACGCTGGTCCTTACTTTTCCGCGTCCAGAGCGTCAAAATCGCTAGCGCATGGATAACGAAACAGAGGGTTAAGTCGATGGCGGCCAAAGTCATCAGCGGCGACCGGGAAATCGAGCATCAAGCCTTGCTCGGCCGGGTCGTCAAGGCGGCAAGCGGCCTGAAGGCGCTCGGCGCCCAAGCCGGCGAAGGCGTCGCCATCATGCTGCGCAATGATTTCGCGTTTTTCGAGGCCTCATTCGCCGCCGCCGTGATCGGTGCCTACGCGACGCCCATCAACTGGCACTACACGGCCGAGGAAATGGCCTACATCGTCGGCGACTGCAATGCGCGCGTGTTGGTCATCCATGCCGATCTTTGGGCGCAAGTCGGCCCCGGTGTGCCTGACGGCGCCTTGGACGGGATCACTGTGCTGGTGGTGGCGACGCCGCCGGAAATCGCCGCCGCCTACGGCATCGATCCGGCCGCCTGCCTGGTGCCCGATGGCATGACCGACTGGGATGACTGGCGCGAGCGCCAAAAAGCAGGTGAGCCCGGACTGCCCGAGGCTGCCATCTCCATGATCTACACCTCGGGCACAACCGGCCGGCCGAAGGGCGTCCGCCGGGCTCCGCCCAATGCGGAGAGCACGGCGGCGGTGACCAAAATGGTCGAAACCATTTTTGACACCAAACCGGGCATGCGCACCATCGTCTGCGGCCCGATGTACCACAGCGCGCCCAACGTATACGGACTGATGGCGGCGCGCGCCGGCGGCTACGTGATCTTGGAGGGGCGTTTCGACCCGGAACGCCTGCTGGCGCTGATCGAAGAGCACCGCATCAGCCATGTTCACATGGTGCCGACCATGTTCGTCCGGCTGTTGAAACTGCCAGAAGAAATTCGGCGGCGCTATGACTTGTCGGCGCTGGAGTTCGTGGTGCATGCCGCCGCCCCCTGCCCGCCCGACGTGAAAAGCGCGATGATCGACTGGTGGGGGCCAGTGATCACCGAATATTACGGCGGCACGGAAAGCGGCGCCGTCGTGTTCTGTACCTCGGCGGAATGGCTGGCCCATCCGGGCACCGTCGGCAAAGCATTGGCGGATGCGACGGTGCGGATCTATGACGACGACGGCAATGTGCTGCCGACCGGCGAAATCGGCGAGATCTATATGCGGCTGCATCCGCTGCCGGATTTCACCTATCAGGGCCGCGACGACGAGCGCCGCGCCATCGAGCGCGACGGACTGATCACCTGCGGCGACGTCGGCTATCTCGATGCGGACGGCTTCCTCTATCTTTGCGACCGCAAGAAGGACATGGTGATTTCCGGCGGCGTCAACATCTATCCGGCGGAAATCGAGGCGGCGTTGGTCGCCCATCCCGACGTCGCCGATTGCGCCGTGTTCGGTATCCCGGACGACGAATATGGCGAGTCGTTGGCGGCGGTCATCCAACCGCGGGACGGGTCGACGCCGGATGCTCAAGACATCCAACTGTTTCTGCGCGAGCATGTCGCCGGCTACATGGTGCCGAAACTGATCGAGTTCCAGGCGACCCTGCCGCGCGAGGATTCCGGCAAGATCTTCAAACGCAAACTGCGCGAACCCTATTGGATCGAGGCCGGTCGGCAAATTTAGAGGACAATGGCATGGCCTCTCTCGTCGTCACATCCGAATTGTTCGGCTCCATGTTCGGCACCACGGCCATGCGGGCGGTCTTTTCCGACCACCAGCTAGTGCAGTACTACCTGGACGTGGAAGCCGCCCTCGCCCGCGCCGAGGCCGGACTCGGGATCATCCCACAGGATGCCGCCGAGGCGATCAGTGCGGCCGCCGACGTCGCCAACGTCGATTGGGGCCGCCTGGCCGCCAAGACCGAGATCGTCGGCTACCCCATCGTCGCCGTCGTCGAGCAGCTCACCGAATGGTGCGACGACGACCTCGGCCAGTACTGTCATTGGGGCGCCACCACGCAAGACATCATGGATACCGCCGATGTCTTGCAGATCCGCGACGCGTTGGGCCTGTTGCAGGCTGACTTGGCACCAGTCGCCACGGCGTTGGCGGCCCTCGCCGAGCGCCACAAGGCAACGCCGATGGCCGGCCGCACCCATCTGCAACATGCCCTGCCGGTGACTTTCGGCTACAAATGCGCCGGCTGGCTGTCGGCGATCGATCGCCACATCGCGCGGCTTAAGGATCTGCAAAGCCGGGTCCTGATCGGTCAATTCAGTGGCGCCGCCGGTACGCTGGCGTCACTCGGAGAGAACGGCCTAGCGGTCCAGGATGCCTTGATGGCCGAATTGAATCTTGGGCGGCCGGCGATCACTTGGCACACGGCGCGCGATCTGTTCGCGGAAACCACCGGTTTCCTGGCCTTGGCTACCGGCAGCCTGGGCAAGATCGCCTATGACGTCATGCTGATGATGCAGTCGGAGATCGGCGAAGTGTTCGAGCCCTTCGTCAGCGGTCGCGGTTCGAGCTCGACCATGCCGCAGAAGCGCAACCCAATTTCATCGGAACTCATCCTGGCGGCGGCAAAAATCGTCCGCCAACATCACGGCACCATGCTCGACGCCTTGGTCCAGGACCATGAGCGCGCCACCGGGCCGTGGCACGCGGAATGGCACGCCTTACCGGAGGCCTTCGTGGTCAGCGCCGGGGCGCTGGCCCAGGCCTGGTCCATGCTCGAAGGCCTCGAAGTCGACACGCAAGCCATGCGCCGCAACCTCGACGCGACCGGCGGCCTGATCGTCGCCGAGGCGGTGATGATGGGCCTGGCGCCGATCATCGGCCGCGGCCGCGCCCATGACATCGTCTATGAGTGCTGTCGCACCAGCCTGGAGACCGGCACCGCCTTCATCGACAGCCTCAGCGACCACCCGGAGATCGCCGGCCGCATCGATCGGGAACGCTTGGAAGCGTTGGTCGATCCCGCCAACTACCTCGGCTCGGCACCGCAAATGGTCGAACGGCTGTTGCGGGAACGGGGCTAGGTCATAATCAAGTAATGGCATGAATAACGTAACATGAACTGGATAAAAAACAGCGTTCTATTGATCGTATCGATCCTATTTTGCCTCATTGTGTTGGAGATCGGCGCGCGCTGGCTCGACCTTGGCTATGGCTTTTCTCCTTTGCTCGGCGACCCGGTTGTGCATCACAAACACCCGGAGAATGACTTCTTTGTCGGCTACCATCCGCACGGCGTCTGGGACAGCGTCAGCGTGCATTATGACCGGTTTGGCAACCGCTATGACGGGGAGACGACGATTGAAGCGCCTGACGGTGTGATACTGGGCGACAGTTTCGTCGAAGGAACCATGGTCGAGTACGGGGCCACGATACCCGCGGCGTTCGACGGTTTTGGCCTCAGGGTCTGGAATCTCGGTGTCAGCAGCTATTCGCCAATTCTAAGCTATCTGCAGCTTAAGCGTTCGAGCGACAATTTGAAAAGTTCGAAGTTTGCGCTCCACCTGCTGTATTTGAATGATATTGACGGAGATCCATATTTTGAAGAACATGCGACGTTTGTCGATGGCAATGTGGTCGCCGTTCCGGGCAACACCAATAGGTTATCAGACATATTGCGAAATGTTCATTTCTTCAGGCTGCTCCGACGGATTCAGTTGACGTTAATGTTCAGGTTTGGAATGACCGACGACAACTGGCGGATCAACCCGACGGACCCGGCGCCGATCAACGCAACCAACAAGAAATATCTGGCCAAGATCCAGAGATTCGTCGAAGGGCTCGGTGCGAGATACTTTCTTAGCTGCGTCCCCCCGAAGGACGCGGACGGACAAGCGGCCATGGAAGAAGGGATTTTCTGCCAAAGCGTGCGCGAATTCGCGCGCAAAAGCGGCATCACCTATATCGATTTGCCCCGTGCCTTCTCGGGCCAGAAACTGTTCTTCCCTGAGGACATCCATTTCGACTCCGCCGGCTCAAGGCGGGTCAGCGAATTCGTCACCAACCAAGTCGTGCAGTCCCTCGCCGCCCGCTGATTAAAGCAACAGCTCAGCCAAGTGGCGGCGGTGATGGGCGGCGTCGCCCTGCTGGTACTCGCACCAGAGCGCCCGGCGGCGGAAGAGTTGGGCGTCGCAATCATAGGTGAAACCGAAGCCGCCGTGAAACTGGATGGCGCGGTCCGAGGCGAAGGCGAAGGCATCGCTGGCCTGCGCCTTGGCCATGCGGACGGCGGTCTCGCCGGCTGCGCCGGCCCCAAACTTTGTTGTGGCGTGGTAGAGCAGGGATCGCGACGCTTCCAGCCCGGTCAGCACGTCGACCATCGGATGCTTCAACGCCTGATAGGAGCCGATATAGTGATCGAATTGCTTGCGGGTGTTCAGGTATTCGAGGGTCACGTCGAGCACGCCGGCAATGCCGCCGCACATTTCCGCCGCCAGCAACAGGCAGTGGACCATCTGGACATGATGCAAGGCGGCCTCGGCCCGCACCGGATCGAGCAGGTTGTCGGCCGGCACGATGAGCCCGTCCAAGCTTAACCGGCAAGAGCGCCGGGTCTCATCGATCGCGGTTTCCCGCTGCAGCGCTGCCTCGGGCAGCGCCGACGTTTCGATCAACACCAAAGACGGCGCGCCGTCTACGGCAACCGAGGCAATGATCAGGTCAGCCGCCGCGGCATCGGCAACGAAGGTCTTTGTGCCCGACAAAGCCAGGCTATCGCCCACCCGCTCGGCGCGGCAGCTCGGGTCTGCCGGGTGCCAGTCGCCATCGGGCTCGGTCAGCGCCATCGTAGCGACCGTACCTTCGCACAGCCTGGGCAGCCAAGCGGCTTTCTGCGTGTCCGTGCCCGCCGCCAGCAGCGCCTGCGCCGCCACCGTGGTTGACAGGAACGGCGTCGCCAAGAGATGCCGGCCCATCGGCTCGGCAATAGCCACCACTTCGCCCAAGCCGAGGCCGCTGCCGCCATATTCCTCCGGCACCGCGATGCCGAGCCAGCCGAGCGCGGCGATTTCGGTGTAGATCGCCGGATCATGGCCCTGTTCGGTTTCGATGCGGGCGCGGACTTCGGCGATCGGCGATTTGTCGCGGCAGTAGGTGCTGGCGATTTCCAGGAGCTGGGCCTGTTCCTCGCTGAATTGGATCTGCTGGATTTCGGTCATGACCTTCTCCGCTCAACTCTTCGGCAGGCCGAGCACACGCTCGCCGACGATATTCTTTTGAATCTGGCTAGTGCCGCCGCCGATAGTGGCCGAGAAGGAATTGAAATAGCCGCGTTGCCAGCGGCCGCCGTCGATCGCCATTTCGTCGCCCATGTAATAGGCGGCGTTGGCGCCTTGCAAAGACAACGCGAACTTGTTCAGCCGGCGCTGGAATTCCGACCGCACCAGCTTGGCCGACATCGGGATCGAAGCCGGCCGATCGGCGACCAGAGGCGCGATGCCCGCTCGCTCCGCGTTGAGCGCAATGGCTTTTTGCTCGATCAAAAACTGCACCATCTGATCGCGGATCAACGGATCCTCGATCGCCGGCTTGCCATCGCGTTGGGCACGCCGGGCCAAGTCGAGCACGTCGGCGGCGTCAGTTTTCATCCGTGAATGGCCGCCGGCCTGGCCGCCGGTGGCGCCACGCTCGAAGGTCAAAGTATTCATGGCGACCTGCCAGCCCTCGCCCTCCTTGCCCATCAGGCAGGATTCATGGATACGGGCATCGGTAAAGAAAGTTTGGTTGAAACCATATTCGCCGGTCAGTTTGCGGATCGGCACGACCTCGACGCCGGGAATATCCATCGGGCAGAGGAAATAACTCAAACCGGCATATTTGTTGTTGGCGGCCGGGTTGGACCGGGCCAACAGAATCATGAACTTCGAATGGGCACCGAGGCTGGTCCAGATCTTGCTGCCGTTCAGCACGAAATGCTCGCCGTCGCGAACCGCGCGCAATTGCGCGCTGCCGAGGTCGGAGCCGTGGTCAGGCTCAGAGAAGCCTTGGCACCAGATATCTTCGGCGCTTAGTATTTGTTTTATATAAGCTTGTTTCTGTTCCTCGGTACCCATGTTGAGAATGAGCGGCCCAGCCCAGTTGAGGCCGATGGTGTTCATCATGAACGGCACGTTGAGCCGCGTCATTTCCTCGGTCGCGACGTCCTGCAACGCCTGGGGCATACCGCCGCCGCCATAGGCGGCGGGCCAGGCCATGCCGAGGTAGCCCGCCTCATAGACTTGGTTTTGCCAATCCCGGAGGAAGTGGAACTGATCGTCGGAGCCGACTTCCATGAAGCTTTCCGGCAGCAGGAAGCCCGGGTCGCCGGGCCGGTTCTCTTCGAACCAGGCGGCGGCCTCGCGCCTGAACTCTTCGAGTTCCTTAGTCGATACGGTCATTGTCGCATTCCTCTCTAGGCGTCCGGCTTGACGCGCGGGACGCCATGCGCCGCCGCCCGCTGGTACGCCGGTCGCTCGATCAAGCGCTCCCAGTATCGCTTGGTGTTCGGGCGAAAGGCCTCCTCGATGTCGAGGGATTGGGCCAAATGCAGTGCGTAGCCGACGCATATATCGGCAATGGTAAAGCGGCCGGCGCAAAGATAGTCGCGATCGGCGGTCGCTTCCTCGACGCAACGCAGCCGGGCAAGAAACCATTTGCGGTAATCATCGGCGACCTGGGGTATGCGCCGCTCTTCCGGTTCAAGTTGCGTATAGCGCAGCACCAATGTTTGCGGAAAGGTGAGCGTCGCGTCGCTGCGATGCAGCCAATTCAAATAGGCGCCGTAGTCGGTGTCGGCCGGGGTCAGGGCGAGCGGGGTCGGTCCGTAACAATCGACGAGATATTGGCTGATGCCGGCGGATTCCGTCATGTGGACGTCGCCGTCGATCATGCAGGGCACCGTGCCGAGCGGATTAATTTTCTTATAGCCGTCATAGGTGTAACGCGGCGGAAACGTCATCGAGATGAGCTCGAAATCGAGGCCCATTTCCTCCAGCGTCCAGAGCGGCCGCATCGAACGCGCGGAATGGCAGTGATAAAGCGTGATCGTCATCAATCGTCCCCCAGTGGCTCAATTTCCATCAACGGAGCGTTGACGGCAACTTGGGTATCCGGTTCGGCGCTAACCTCGATGACCCGACCAGAGACCGGCGCCGTCACCTCATGTTCCATTTTCATGGCTTCGACCACCGCCAGGACGCTGCCTTTCTCGACCCGTTCGCCGACCGCGGCCAGCACTTTGTGGATGCGGCCATGCATGGGCGCCACTACCCGTCCGCCGGCCTCGGCGTCATGGCCGCCGGCACCGAGGGCGATGCTGTTCTGGAAGGTGAAACCGCGGCCGTCGATGGCGAGATTGACCGTGCCCGGCGCCGGAAATCCGAAGCGGACGGATTTCTGCACCGCGCCGACAGCAACGCGCGCGGCACCGTCTGCGTTGTCCAGCAATGTGACCGTCGTCTGGCCATCATCCGACGTGACGTCATAGTGCCCGTCACCGAGGGCCGCGACGACAAAATCGGTTTCGCGGCCGGCCTGCCGGTAGCGAAATTTCGTGAACAATCGGCCGGCGCTGTGCCAGTCATGCAGTTCATCATGCAAGATCGGGCTGTCGGCTGTCGATTTCTTCTGGGCCCGGCGATACTGCAGCACTGCGGCGACCGCTGCCTGATCCGCCGTCGGTGGCGTCTGCTCCAGGTCCGTCTCGGAAAACGCCTCATCGAGGAACGTCGTGGTGGCGCCGCCCTCGGCAAAGACCGGGTTGGCCACCACGTCGGCCAAAAAGTCCTTGTTGCTGACCGGGCCGAACAGCACGGTTTGTTCGAGCGCCCGGATGAGCCGGCGGCGGGCGATATCCCGGTCGGCGCCCCAGGCAATGATCTTGGCAATCATCGGGTCGTAGTAGGGCGAGATCTCCTGGCCGGAAGCCAGACCGTGATCGACTCGGATGCCGTCGCCCTCGGCCGGCAGCCACTCATCGACGTGGCCGGCGCTCGGCAAAAACCCATTGGCCGGGTCCTCGGCATAGAGCCGCGCCTCGATCGCGTGACCGTTGAAAGTCACGTCCTCTTGGGCAAGGCCGAGCGGCCGGCCTTCCGCGACCTTCAATTGCAGCGCCACGAGATCGGTGCCAGTGACCATCTCGGTTACCGGATGCTCGACCTGCAGGCGGGTGTTCATCTCGAGAAAATAGAACGCGCCGCTCGCATCAAGCAGGAACTCTACCGTGCCGGCACCGACATAGCCGATGCTTTGCGCGGCCTCGACGGCGGCCCGCCCCATTTCCGCCCGTAATTCCGGCGTCATGATCGGACAGGGTTGCTCTTCGATGACCTTCTGATGGCGGCGCTGAACCGAGCAATCGCGTTCGCCGAAGTGGATGACGGTGCCGTCAGCGTCGCCGAAGACCTGCACTTCCACATGACGCGGTTGTTGGATCGCCTTTTCGAGAATCAATTCGCCGGACCCGAACGCGTTCTCCGCCTCGGAGCGCGCGGACACTAAGGCCGCCGGCAAGCCTTCGGCGGCATCTACCAGGCGCATGCCGCGGCCGCCGCCGCCGGCCGCGGCTTTGACCATGATCGGATAGCCGATGTTGCCGGCTTGCGTGATCATCGCCGTATCGGATTGGTCGCCGCCATCGTAACCCGGAACGCAGGCGATGCCGGCAGCGATCATCCGCCGTTTCGCCTCGGCCTTGTTGCCCATGATCTGGATGGCTTCCGGCGACGGCCCGATAAAGATCAACCCGGCATCGGCGCAGGCCCGCGCGAAACCGGCATTCTCAGACAGAAACCCATAGCCCGGATGAACCGCGTCGGCGTCGGTCCGCCGCGCGGCATCAATGATCTTGTCGCCATCCAAGTACGAAAGGCCGACCGGCGGCGGGCCGATCAACACCGCTTGATCCGCTAGCCGAACATGCGGTGCCGCTCCGTCGGCTTCGGAATAGACCGCGACCGTCGCATAGCCGAGCGCCCGCGCCGTCTTGATCACGCGCACGGCGATTTCGCCACGATTGGCAACCAGGATGGTGTTCAACGAGGTCATGTCATGCGGTGCTTTCGTGCATTCGGCCAAAGCGCATCGTTACATTCGGGCAACGCCGAAACTGTTCGGCGAGACCTGGCGGTTGCGGGCCTCCCAGCAGGTCTCCAACGCGAAGCCCAGGACCTTGCGGGTATCGCGCGGGTCGATCACGCCGTCATCGAGCAACAGCCCGGAGGTGTAGAACGCATCGGACTGGGAATCGAAATGATGGATCAATCGTTTCTCCTGGGCTTCCAAGGCAGCGCGGTCGACGTCGATGCCTTTGCGCAGGGCGGCGGCTTCCATGACTTGCGTCATGGTTTTCGCCGCCTGTTCGCCGCCCATGACGCCGCTTAAGTTATTGGGCCAGCCGAACACGAAATCCGGATCGTAGCCTTGCCCGCACATGCCGTAGTTTCCGGCCCCGAAACTGGCGCCGATCATGAAGGTGATGCGGGTGACGCGGGCGTTCTGCACCGCTTGGATCATCTTCGAGCCATGCTTGATCATGCCGGCGCGCTCATGGTCAGTGCCGACCATGTAGCCGGTAATGTTCTGGAAGAACACCAGCGGGATTTGCGCCTGGTCGCAGAGCTGGATGAACTGCGCCGCCTTGGTGGCACCGTCGGTGTCGATCGGGCCGTTGTTGCCGATCAGGCCGCAGGCTTGGCCGAAAACTTCGGCGTTGGCACAAATCGTGGCGGCGCCATAGTCCGGCTTGAAATCGAGAATTTCGGAGCCGTCGACGATACGTGCCCAGACCTCGCGAACATCGTAGGGCTTGCGGTAGTCGACCGGCACGATGCCGGCGATCTCGTCGGCCGCATAGACCGGCCGGCGGATCTGGCGCGGCGGGTGGCTCGGGCAGTTGGCGTTCCAGTCGAGGCGGGAGACCAGCGCCCGGGCGATGGCCAAAGCGTCGCCGTCATCCTCGGCCAGATATTCGGCGAGACCGCTGACTGAGGCATGCATCTCGGCGCCCCCCAAATCCGCCTCGGACGCGATCTCGCCGGTTGCGGCCTTCAACAATGCCGGGCCGGCCAGGAAGGCTTTGCCGCGGCCCTTGACCGCCACCACATAGTCGCTCAAGCCCGGCATGTAGGCGCCGCCGGCGGTCGATGCACCGTGCAGGACAGTGAAAGTCGGGATACCGGCGGCGCTCAACAGGGCCAAATTGCCGAACAGCCGGCCGCCTTCGACCCAGCCCTCGACCCGGTAGTTCAACAGATTGGCGCCGGCGCTTTCGACCAAATGGATGAACGGCAGCTTTTGTTGCTGGGCGATGCGCTGACAGCGCCGAAAGCGGCCGCCACCGCCTTTGGTGATGGCGCCGGCGTTGATGCCGCTGTCGTCGACGGTGACCACCACGCGCACGCCGGAAACGAAGCCGATGCCACAGATATTGCTGCCGCCCGGCACCGTCTTTTCGGGATCATCGGTGTCGCCGAGATAGCCGGCCATGTTGCCGATTTCCAGAAACGGCATGCCCGGGTCCAACAGCCGCGCCAGGCGTTCCCGCGGCGTGAGCTGGCCGCGTTCGTCGAACCGTGGCTTGCGCCGTTCCGACGCTGCGACGGCACGGCCGTTCAAGGCGTTGAGCCGGTCGATCAGCGCCAACATGTCCTTGCGGTTGGCGGCATAGGTCTCCGACGTCACATTGACCCGGCTGGCATAGGCGCTCATGGGCTCCCCCTTACTGCGGCTTCGGTACGGCCCGCCAAGATTAAGTTAGTGTCGACAGTGGCTCTATTCCAGCCTTGCTGGCAAGGCCGCGGGGCACAGCGATCGGATAGTCGAGCAGCAGCTGGGCATAGCCCTTGGCCTGCGGATCGTTGCGCAGGCTGGCGACGCCGCCGCCACCCAGCACGTCATGCAGCAGGAAATTCACCGCATGCGATCCGGGCAACAGGAATCGCTCGACCGGGCCTTCAAGGAAATGCGCGAAATACTCAGCGACGGCCGCTTCGGTCAATACAGCACAGATATAAGGCAGGTAAGCCGGGTCGCGGGCGATGATGCCGATGTTGGCCTTGTTGCCCTTGTCGCCGCTCCGTCCCCAGGCCAGCGCCACCAAAGGCACCTCGACCGCATCACCGATCGCCGCCTCAGGCGGCCTTTCCGGTCGCACGATCGCGGCGGCGTTAAAGGCGACGCCGGGCACATCCTCGAACGGCGCTTCCGTGCCGTCAATTTCAAGGCACAGGGAAAGCACAGACTTCGGCAACGCAAAGGAGAACAGCCGGACCACCGGCGAAGGCTTCGGCCGCCCGCCGGCAAACCCGGACAATCCGGGCGGCGTCGCCAGGCCGAGGCCGGTCACTTCGCGCAACAGGATGCTGATGCCACGAGCGTCGGGATGTTTGGCGGCGATCTTCATCGCCACCTCACGCACACCCTCGACCTTGCGCGCGGCGCCATATTGGGTCTCGGCACCGACCACTTCGACGCAGGTTTCCGTGTAGTCCGGCGCGTTGATGGCGCGGAGTGCTGAGCGGGCGCGCTTGAAAGCCGCCTCGGCGAACCCTTGGGCCTTGCGATCGGCATTGAGACCGCTCAGATTGCGCACCACGCCGCCGCGAAAACCATCGCTATAGGTCGTGCAGACTTTGTAGGTATTCGGTGCCGCGGCGCCTCTGGCGCCTTTGACCAGGACTCGGTCGGGACTGTCTTGCGTGACGGCCACGGCAGAGAAATCACAAACCACGTCGGGCAGGATATAGGCCTGGGGATCGCCGATCTCATACATCATTTGTTCTGCGACGGTCCCCACCGTAACTATGCCGCCAGTACCGGCGGGCTTAGTGCAAATGAAACTGCCGTCTTCGGCGACCTCGGCAATCGGATAGCCGATGCTGTCGAGACTATCGATCACCGTCTCCCAGTCGGTGAAATTGCCGCCGGTCGCTTGCGGGCCGCATTCCAGGATATGACCGGCCAAGGAGCCGCCGGACAATTGGTCGAGATCCGTCGGCGTCCAACCAAATTCGTGGATGCAGGCACCAAGGGTCACGGCGCTGTCGACGGAGCGGCCGGTGATCACAATGTCCGCCCCATTGTTCAGCGCTTCGGCGATTGGAAAGGCGCCGAGATAGGCGTTCATGCTCATGACCCGGTCGGTGTCGGGGAAAGCCTCCTTGGAGAACATCTCGAGCGGCTGGTCAGCGGCCAAATCGTCCAGCCGATCCATCAAATCGTCGCCGAGCACGGTCGCGACTTTCAGGCCCAGGCCTTTTTCCGCGATCAACGCGCGAACCGCCGCCGCGCAGGCGCGCGGATTGACGCCGCCGGCATTGGCAATGATTTTCACCCCTTGCTCGGCGATCTCGACCAGGTTGGATTTCAACATGGATGCGACGAAATCGGTCGCGTAGCCGGCCTCCGGGTTCTTCGATCGGGCCCGCGCCATGATCGACATAGTGATCTCGGCCAGATAATCGTAGACGATGTAATCGAGGCCGCCGGCGCCGAGCAATTGCGGCGTCGCAACCGCCGCGTCGCCCCAGAAGCCGCTGGCGCCACCGATGCGCACCACCTTTTTCGCCATTGTTGCTTCCCCCTGCGGCCACAATATCTTGGCAAAGATATAAACGCCGATCGGCTTGAAGGATACCGCAGTATCCGGGATGATCGACCCCAGGCGCGAACCTGACGCGTCGTTTGAAAGGCTTGGACACATGCTGATCCTGGAAAATTGCACATGGCTGGATGTGGCCAGCGGAGATCTGAACGAGAACTGGCATCTCGTCATCAAAGATGGCCACATCCAAGCGCTCGACCGGGGCGCGGCGCCGGCGGCGCTTACCGGCGACCGGTTGAGCTTAAGCGGCCGGGTGCTGATGCCAGGCCTGATCGATGCCCATGTGCATGTGACGGCCACAACGCTCAATCTCGGACGCATGGGCCACCAGCCGGCCAGCTACACCGCCATTCGAGCCCATGACATCATGGCCGGCATGCTGGCCCGCGGCTTTACCACGGTGCGCGATGCCGGCGGCGCCGACTTTGGCCTGGCGCAGGCGGTGGAGGACGGTCTGATCGACGGCCCGGCGTTGTTTTTTTCCGGCCAGGCGCTGTCACAGACCGGCGGCCATGGCGACTTTCGCCGCCTGACCCTCGACGTCGACGCCTGCGCCTGTGCCAGCATGGCAACGGAACTGGCACGCATCGCCGACGGCGTGCCGGCGGTCCAGCGCGCGGCGCGCCAGGAATTGCGCCGCGGCGCCCACCAGATCAAGATCATGGCGTCAGGCGGCGTCGCCTCGCCGCTCGACCCGATCGGCAACCTGCAATACAGCGAAGCGGAAATCGAAGCCGCGGTCTGGGAAGCCAAGTCTTGGCACACCTACGTGATGGCCCATGCCTACACCCCGCAATCGATCAGCCGCGCCGTCCGCCTCGGCGTGCGTTCCATCGAGCATGGCAACCTGATCGATCGCGAGACCGCCGAGCTGATGGCGGCGGAGGCGGCGTATCTGGTGCCGACCTTGGTAACCTACGAAGCCCTGGCCCGCGACGGCGCGAAATTCGGCTTTCCGGCGACCAGTTTGGAAAAGCTCGCGGACGTCCGTGATGCCGGTTTGCAATCCTTGGAACTGGCCAAGGCCGCCGGCGTGCCCATCGGTTTCGGCACCGACTTGCTGGGTGAAGCGCATCACTATCAAAGCCTGGAATTTTCCATCCGCGCCGAGGCCCTGAGCCCGCTCGAGGTGATCCAAAGCGCCACGCTCACCAACGCAGCGCTGCTCAACCGACCCGGCATCTTGGGGGTCATTGCCGAAGGCGCGCAAGCGGACCTGCTGGCGGTGGACGGCAATCCGTTGGATGATCTGCAAGTGCTGCAAGACCAGGGACGGCACATGCCGATGATCATGCGCAACGGCCGGGTCGTCAAAAACGAACTGCCGGCATAGCGCTAACTGCGACGCCGGCTTTGTGGCAAAGCCTGAGAAAGCGAAATCATGGGCAATAGCACTGTTCTTTCCGTCAGAATTGACAAACAGACCAAGTACAGATTGGCCCGCCTCGCGGAACGCATGAACCGAAGCCAGTCGTATGTTGCGGCCGAGGCCATCCGAGAATTTGTTGCCACGCAGGAATGGCAATTCGCCGGTATTGAGCGAGCGATTGCATCCGCAAGCGCCGGCAAGGCTGTTTCGTATGAGGTCGTCCGCGACTGGATCGCGTCATTGGGCACGGAGAACGAACGTCCTCTACCAAAAACCGAATGAAACTAATTCAGACACCCGGATCACCGAGCATCCATCGAGATCACTACGCCAGTATCGGTGAGCATGATAGAAGCACCGCGAAACGGAAGGATTGGCCGATCAATGCGTTGACCGACATCGTCGCTTGGTTGTTCGCCGTAGCGCCGACCGACACGCCTGCCGTCGACCGGCGCGCGCGGCTGGTGTTCCTGGATACTTTGGGATGCATGATCGCCGGCTTGTCCAAGTCTGAGCCGAAAGCCCTTGTTGAATCGTTGGCGTGGCTGGAGCCGGGTCCGGTGTTGCTACCAGGTGCCGATGCACCGCTTTCAATCACGTCGGCCGCCTATCTCGCCGGCATCGCCGCCTGTTGGGACGAGGCCTGTGAGGGCCTGCCGCGCGCCCACGGGCGGCCCGGTCTGCATGCCTTTGCCGCGGCCTTGGCGCTCGGCCTCGGCACCGGGAAAACGCATGGGCGCACGCTCTCGGCGCTGGTTGCCGGCTTCGAAGTCGGCGGCCGGCTCGGCGAAGTCATGCGCATACCGCCGGGCATGCATGTGGATGGCACCTGGGGCACGTTTGCCGCCGTGGCGGCCGCGGCGCACCTGGCCGGGCTCGATGGTCCGACAACCGTAGCCGCGATCGAAGGCGCGGCGTGCCACATGCCGTGGAGCCTTTATCTGCCTATCGCCGAGGGCGCGACCGTGCGTAATGCCTATGTCGGCGAAGCCGCGGCACGCGGCATTCGCCAGGCCGTGGCCGCACAAGCCGGCATCACGGCGCCGGCGACAGCGCTTGAGACAGTCGGCCGGTTGGCGCTCGGACGGGATATCACGGCCCAAGCCTTGGCGCCGCCCGGCGAATGGCTGATCGAGCAGGGCTACCTGAAGCCGTTCGCGGCCGTACGCCATATCCACTACGGGGCGGCGGCTGCGATCGAATGGCGCCGACGGCATGACGACATCGTGCCATCGGATATCCAAGCCTTGAGGCTTGCGATCTATGGCGAAGCGATCACCTATTGCGGCAACCGCGCGCCGGCGACCGCCATCCAGGCGCAGTTCAGCCTGAGCTACGGCCTGGCCTGGGCGTTGGCGCACGGCGATCTCGGGCCCGACGCCTACCACGCCCATTCGCTTCAAGACCCGACGGTACGTCGGCTCGAAGCCATGGTGACCGTCGAAGAAGAGGCGGCATTTACCAGCGTCAACAAGCGTGCCGCCAATCTCACCGTGGAAACCGCGACGACCAAGGAGACGATCGCCGTGGACGCCGTGGCCGGAGACCCGGATCTGCCGATGACCCGAGACGACATCATCGCCAAGTTTCTACGCTTTGCCGCTCCCACCATTGGTACAGGACGGGCCGAGTCTTTGGCAGAAGCTGTCCTGGAAAAAGACCACGAGGCACCGCTATCCTCGCTTATGTGACCGGTCAGCGCGCGGAAAGGACGGTCAATTCCGGCCAGGCTTGGTGCCAGCGCGCCGCTTTGGCGTGGTAGTTCGCGGCATTGAAATTCGGGCTTTCGTTGGGGCGAACAATCAAACGCGGCAGATCGCCCAATCCGCGCGGCGCGTAGAGCCGCAGGTCGCCGCCGGGTTGGGGCTGTAGACCAATCATGCAGGCGACGGCGAGGTAGCGGTCGATGCCGGCGGTCGCGGCCGAAAGCGCGGCATACGGCATGCCAAACTTTTCCGGATACCAGAGATGCACCCGCGCCTGATTGCGGATTTCGACGGTGGCTTCAAGATCGACGAAGACAGCCGCGGCGGCGCGGATCGCTCGATCTTCGGCTTCCCACGAAAGATCACTATCGTCGAAATAGACAATATCGTAGTCCTTGATGCCGTAGCTCGGCTCCCGTCCGGTCAAGCCGTTCCAGACTGCCTGGAATAACGACCCCGCGACCAACCAGGCATCGGGCAGGCCGGTTGCCGGCAACCGGTCGAGTACGGCCGCATTGGTCGAATTGGCGAGGACATGACCGATAAGCTCAGAATTTTCCATGTCTGGACGCTACCTGGCCCAACACCGGGATGCTAGAGCGGTTTTCGATCATACGGGACCGTTTGACCGGGATTATTTTGCGTTGTGGCCAGGAGCGCGTCGCCATGCGATGTGGGGCATCGGATAAGACGCGCGACGCCGCCACAAAGCAAAAGAACCCGGCCTTTGGTGGGGCAAATCGGCTTTTCGGGTGCGTTGCGATGCTTGCCCGATGCCCCACATCGCGCTGCGCATCGCGCCTTCCCGAAAAAGTCGATTTGCACCCATCAAACGATTCCGTATGGTCGAGAACCGCTCTAGGCTGTTTTCCATCACGGAGTGTCGACCATGAAGTATGAAAAGAAGGATGCGAAGGCCTATGCCCGCCGGAACATGAAAGGCATTTGGGCTGCCGCCTTGACACCTTTCAAGGACGACTTGTCGCTGGACGAGGACGGCTTCCGGCGCAACATTCAGCATTGGGTCCACGACCTCGGCATCGAAGGCGTGTTCGTCTCCGGCAAGCAGGGCGAGTTCTTTTCCATGTCCGTGGCGGAACGGAAACGGACGTTCGATATTGCCGTGCAGGCGACCGAAGCCGGCGGCCAGACGATCATGTCCTGCTCCGATCAAAACATCGATACGGTGATCGAGCTTGCGCGCCATGCCCAGGCGATCGGCGCCGATTACATCGTGGTGCACGCGCCGGTCCTGCATTTCGTCACCGACCGCGACGAGACCCTCTACCAGTATTATCGAACCGTCAGCAGCCAAGTCGATATCGGCATCGCCCTTTGGAGCCATCCCGACAGCGGCTATCTGATGAGCCCGGAGCTTTGCGCCCGGATCGCCGATCTCGACACCGTCGTCGCCATCAAATACAGCGTGCCCCGAGAGATGTATGCCCGGCTGACCGAACTGGCCGGAGATCGCCTGTTGGTCAGTACGGCTTCAGAGGAAGAATGGTTCGACAATATCGTCGAGCTCGGCTGGCGCCTCTATCTTTGCTCTTCACCGCCCTATCTTTTGCAAACCGCTACCGACCGGCGCATGCATGACTACACGGCGGTGGCCTTCGAAGGCGCCATCGACGAGGCACGGGCCGTGCGCGACAGTCTGGATCCGGTACGCCAAGCGCTGAAGGACACCCGGCCCGGCGGCAAGCCGCAGGCCCACCAAAAATACTGGCAGGAACTGCTCGGCCAGGCCGGCGGCCCGGTCCGGGCGCCGATGCTGCAACTCACGCAAGAAGAAAAAGCGCTGACCCGCGCCGCCTTCGAGGCGTGCGGGCTAGCCTGAGGAGACATACCATGACCGCCCACCCGCGCTTTCAGCCGTTCAATTTCATGCGGTGGATCGCCGAAAATCAAGCATCGCTGAAGCCGCCGGTCGGCAACAAGCTACTGCACGACGACAGCGGCATGATTGTCATGGTGGTCGGCGGCCCCAATACCCGGGTCGATTTCCATGACGACCCGGTCGAGGAATGGTTCTATCAGCTCAAAGGCGACATGATGTTGAAGATCGCCGAGGGCGGAAAGATCTACGATCTGCCAATCCGTGAAGGCGAAGTTTTCATGATGGCGCCGCACACCCGCCATGCGCCGCAGCGACCACAGGTCGGCTCCGTCGGCTTGGTGGTCGAGGCGCCGCGTATCGCCGGCATGACCGAAGGCTTCGAGTGGTTCTGTTTCGACTGCGAGGCCCTGGTCCACCGTGCGGAAGTCACCTTGGCGGACGCCAGCGGCATCGTTACCGAACTACCGAAGATCTACGATGCCTTCCACATCGACAAGGACGCCCGGACCTGCCCGAACTGCGGCACCTTGCATCCGGGCAAGGGCAAGCCGCCGGAAGGCTGGGTAATCTTGTAGGGCGAAGGTCAATTCAGGTAAATCCGGATGTGTCACCGGCCGGCCGGTGACACTCCGCGCCGATGACCGAAATCAAGTCACTGATTACCCGCGATAAAGGCTTCCATGTCGGACTGAGTCGTTTTTGCCTCGCTAACCACCCAGTCCCGGAAGGCGCGCTGGAGAGGTGTAATGTCACCGGGATTAATCCTTGCAAGGCTATAGTGATAACCGGGTCTAATGCATTTCGATACACCAAACGGAGCGACAAGATCACCCGACATCAAATCCGGCAGCGTGATGGATAGCTGCGCGAGATGAAGACCGTGACCGTCATACATCGAACGCAGCGCCATCGTTGTAAACGCGAACTGCAGACGTCTCGATTTTTCTTGAGGAATCTCATAGCCGAACGCCTGTCCCCACTCGTCCCAATGAAACCATTCCGGGTCGTCAGTAGATCGGTCGACATGAAGAAGCGGCGTATTCAGGAGACAGTCTTGGCGCCCGATTGAACCAATTCGAACAGCAAGCTCTGGTGCACAAACCGGGATCAACGTTTCGTCGAACAGGACAGTTTCCTCCGCACCAGATATGCCGGGACGGTCATAGCGAAGGGCGAAATCGAACTCACCACCAATTTCATAGAGGGCATAGGGTGTAGAATCGATCCGAAGATCGATTTCAGAATTATTTGCCAAAAACCTCGTCAATCGCGGGGCAAGCCACCGTTCCGCTATTGAAGGCGTTACGGTTACGAAGACACGTTTGCGCCTGTCACTCTGTGCCAACATGGACAGGGCTTTTCGCAACTCTTCGAATCCCGCAGCCAACCGGCCGGCAGCCGATCGCGCTGTTTCCGTTGGGGCAAACCCGCTTGCATGACGGATTAGCAGTTGACGACCCAGTGCCTCCTCTAGGTTACGGACTTGTTGACCCACGGCGGCCGGCGTAACGCTGAGTTCGGCCGCTGCAGAACGAAAGCTGCCGAGCCGCACCGACGCTTCCAACGCCCGCAGCGCATTGAGATAAGGAACCGGTTTCATCGTTTCAAGATAAATATTTTCTTTATGTCTGGCAAGAAGTTCTGACTTGCAATCTGTTTCTATATTTGATGTCTTTGTGAAGACAGGCAGCGCGTATGCTGTATCAGATAAAGGTTAGTTATAGTCTCTTGTTACCGAACACTTCCGTCGCGTCGGAGAAAGATTCAGGTGCTGACGCAGAGACACAGAGAACAATAAGCATCGGAGAGTCAGTATGAAAATCGTGAACGTTGATCCGGCCAAGAGCGAATCCGCTATCGGTGCCTTATACTTCGGTGCGCCGATTGATTATCAGTTCATGGCCACCGCGCCTGACACCGAAAACATGGATGTGTGCCTGGTCAACTTCGCCCCGGGCGGCCGCAACAAGATGCACACACATATCTACGACCAAGTGCTTTTCGTTATCGCGGGACGTGGAATCGTCGCGGACGGAAATGCTGAGAATGTGGTCAGCCCCGGCGATACGATTATCATCCCGGCCGGCGAGCCACACTGGCACGGTGCTACAAAGCAGGACCATTTTTCACACCTGTGCATCGAAAAACACGACAACGCGATCACCATTGTCGACGACCCATAATAGACCGTGCGTTTGGCATGATCAGGCGTCGCCTCGCAGGACCGACGTCGCCGCTGAAATGGTTTCCTCTGACAACCATTCGCCGAAAAGCGGGTCCTTCCGTTCGCGGACGGCTTGCTCCATACGACAAAGCGCTGCTTGACGGGATTGTTGCTTGATTTTTGCGAACCCGGCTTTAGGCATCTCGGCCATCTCAGTTGCCGCGGCCTGCGCTCGCTTCATAAGCTCATTTCTGTCGATGAGTTCATCGAACAATCCCATCGATTGGGCATTTTGCGGGCTGGTATTCTTGCCGAACAGGACCAGCTTGCGGAAATCGGGTTTACTCATTTCGGCCCGGCAAACCTCGATCGCAGAAACAGGATAAGGAATGCCCGCGCGCACTTCGGTGACGCCGACCAAATAATCTCCATCCACCGCGATACGTAAATCCGTGCACAAAGCCAGCACCATGCCGCCCGCTATTGCGTGGCCGTTAATTGCACCTATTACGGGACAGGGCAGGCGATACACATTGAAGTATGCGCGGTTCAGAGCATCGACCAATCGGTCTTGATCCTTCAGGTCATAGCTCGGGACCTGTTTGAGGTCCAGGCCAGCACAGAACGACGTGCCTTCGCCCGTCAATACGACGGCACGCAGGCTCGGCCGGTTTGCCAGTCCCGCGAATATGTCCGCCACTTCTTCGGTTGCCTGAATATCAAGCGCGTTGGCCGGCGGACGGCTGATCGTGACAACTGCAATACCATCGCGCTCTTCGATCCGGAAGTTACGTGTCATACGAATTTGCCTCCCACACAAATCTTTGCCGCATTATTTGAGCAACGATTGGCCGTTTTCACCGGTGCTCGAATGTTCGACTATCAGAACCGCGGTGTCAGAAAACCAGGACTGCGAACCTTATGGTTTTTCCGAGCTCCCTGTCTTGAAAAAAACGGACATTTGGGACGCTTCGCCAGGCGTGACGGAATTTGCCCGGCGGCCATCCGGACTTGCTGCGGAAATCACGTGAAAGGTGAGGCTGATCAGAGAATTCGTGCTTCGTTGCCAAATCAACGAGCTCGATATCCGAACTGGATAGGTCACGTAGAATACGGTGAAACCTGGAAATCGAGCGATAAATCTTCGGCGGCAGTCCGAACGCCGTTTTGAACCTGCGCCTTACGGTGCGGTCGGATCGAACCCTCACCTCAATGGGAAATCTTGCACGATCTGTTGGCGAACGATCAGGCAGCTGTTTCCAAATCTCGCGAAACAGCCGGGCAAGAGCGAAATGCAGTTGATCCGGGGATCTCGCAGACGTGATTGCGTGCAAGAACCCCTCAATTTTAGCATGACCAACCTGCGCCATAGACAATTCCAATGTGGCCGGCGGAACATGGTTGAACCGGAACCGAATGATCCAGCCATTGACCAATCTGGCCCGTTTGCGCGCCTTGGGTTGCGGCTTGATCAAGCGAAACGCTGGCCGGTCGGCAACCGCGTTGTCTTTGATTTCAATACAAAGGGAGGAGAATTGTGTCGCAAAAACCGTGCGGTTCATCGATGTGAGCAATTCACGATCGCGCAGGATCGACATGCTCCTGATGAGAGACGAAAATTCCGGTTCGGGATAATACTCCAAGTAGTAGGCTCGGAGATTTGACAAGTCGATATCCAAATGGTGCTGCTACCCTGCTCAGGTCACGGCTTTGCGGATCGCGTATTTCTCCTCCCGCCAGGCTTCGGTCGCCATGATGTCGTGCAAGACATCGACGGCGTCCCAGATGTCCTGGTAGCGCAGATAGAGCGGCGCGAAACCGAAGCGCAGCAGGTTGGGCGCGCGGAAGTCGCCGATCACGCCGCGTTCGATCAAGGCCTGCATGATGGCGTAGCCGTCGGCGTGGGCGAAGGAGAGCTGGCTGCCGCGCCGGGCGGCGGCCCGCGGCGACGCCAACTGAAAGCCGTACTCGGCGCAGCGGCTTTCGACCAAATCGACAAACAGCTTGAACAAACCAATCGACTTGTCGCGAATTTGGCCGATATCGGCCTCCAGCATGACGTCGATGGCGGCGTCGAAGGCGGCGATCGACAGCACCGGTATCGTGCTACAGAGCATGCGGCCAACGCCGTCGGCCGGACGATAGCCCGGCTCGAACGCGAACGGCTCGGCATGGCCGTGCCAGCCGGCGATCGCCGGATCAATGTGATTCTGATGGCGCTCGGCGACAAACAGGAAAGACGGCGCGCCGGGACCGCCGTTCAAATATTTGTAGCCGCAACCAACGGCGAGATCGGCACCGGCGCCGTTCAAGTCGACCGGCAATGCACCGGCGGAATGGCAAAGGTCCCAGAGCACCAGCGCGCCGGCTGCGTGCGCCTTTTTGGTCAGGTCGACCATGTCATGTAAGCGGCCGGACCGATAATCCACTTCGGTCATCATCAAGACCGCGACCGTCTCGTCCAGCGCCGCCGGAATGTCATCGGCACCGACCAGGCGGAATTCGTGATCGCCGCCCAGCATCTTGGTCAGGCCTTGCGCGACATAAAGATCGGTCGGAAAATTACCGTCGTCCGAGACGATAACCCGCCGCCCCGGTCGCAATTGCAGCGCTGCCGACAACAGCTTGAACAGATTGACCGAGGTGCCGTCGGCGCACACCACCTCGTCCGATTTGGCACCGATCAGTTTGGCGATCTTGGCGCCGAGGGTCTGCGGCATGACATGCCAGTCCGCGGCGTTCCAGCTTTGGATCAGGCCCTGGCCCCACTCCTCGCCGATCACCCGCTGCAACCGCTCCTTCGCCGCCTTGGTCAAGGGCCCGAGCGAGTTGCCGTCGAGATAAATGACATCGTCCGGCAACAAAAAACGCTCGCGGAAGGACGCCAGCGGATCGCTTTCGTCCAAGGCCACGGCCTGTTGCCGGGTCGTCATGGGCCGTCCCCTACCGCGATCCGCCGTCGATCCGGATGATGGCGCCGGTCGTGTAGCTGGCGCTGTCGGAGGCCAAATAGAGCGCCGCCCCGACGATTTCGTCCGGTTCGCCACCGCGGCGGAGCGCGATCGAGTTGTCAGCGCGCTCTTGGAATTTCTCCATATCCCAGGCCTTGGAGATATCGGTTAGGAACGGTCCCGGCATGATGCAATTGACCCGCACCTTGGGGCCATAGGCATCCGCGAAAGCCTCCGTCATGGCATTGAGGCCGGCCTTGGCCGCCGCGTAGGTGATAATGTCCTTACGGGGCCGGATCGCCGCCATCGAGGAGACATTGATGATGGATCCGCCATCGCCATCGATCATACGTTGGCCGACCTCGGCACAGAGCCGGAACGGCCCCTTCAGATTGACGTCGAGCACCTTGTCGTAGAGCGCTTCCGGGATTTCCGCCGGTGAGCCATAGAGCGGCGACATGCCGGCATTGTTGATCAACACGTCGATCCTGCCGAACTGGCCGTAGACCGCCTCAATCAAGCCCTCGACTTGGTCCCAATAACCGACATGACAGGCATGGGCGAAAGCGCGCACGCCCAACGCCTCGATTTCCGCCGCGGTCGCTTCGCAGGACTCGATCTTGCGGCTGGTAATGGCGACGTCGGCGCCGGCGCCGGCGAAGCCGAGCGCCATGGTGCGGCCGAGCCCGCGGCTGCCGCCGGTGATCAAAACCACTTTGCCGGTCATGTCGATGGAGAAACCGCTCACGCCGCTTCTCCGGTCAACGCGGAAATGACGTCGTCCAGATGTTTGTCGGCCAGGGCCTGAAGTTCCGCATCGGTTCGATCCTGAATCGGATGCGGCACCCAAACATAGGCGGGATCGATGCCAAGTGCTGTCGCTTGCACGTCAGCTGCTTGAATGAATTCCGTCGTGGCAACGCCGACGGCGGGAATGTCACGGGCCTCGAAGTTCTTTAGGTCATGCGTACAGCACGACGTGCAGGAACCTCAATCGGCCAGGCCGACGACGACGATGTCGCATTCGGTCGTGATCGCCTGTTGCACGTCCAACGGCGCCGGCCGGCCAACCGTCGGTTTGCGGTAGCGTTTGACGGTGATGCCGCACTCAGTCATGCGTTTGTCAAGCTGATCCAAAAACACGTCGCCGCGGGGTTTTGAAATATCCATCAACGCGACGGTCAGGCCGTCGAGCGTTGTCGGCCGCGCCAGGCGCGGAATGGCGTCCACCGTCCTCTCCGAGGTCGGGTCCACCAGCGGACCATCCAATCTCATAGCGTGATCTCCTTGGTTACGGGATTACAGGAATTTTTGCCACTGGCCGTGAATCCGGCGATGATGCCGGAGAATTTGCCGGCACCGCCACCGGCGCGGACGATCAACAAGCCTTCCGGCGGGAATTTGCTGATCATTTGACCGCTTCGCTTCGAGTTGGCGCCTTCTTGGATACCGTTGGCGCCGGGCAGCACGGAATCGACCGGCACGGTCAACCGCTCCATCAGGGCCGCATGCAGCCGGGCCTTGTCCCAGCCGCCTTCGGTCAAGGTGCGTTCATGCTCCGGGCAGACCACCAGGACGGCGTCGGGTGCCGGAAACTTGTTGATGTTGTCGACGGCGCGCAAGCTGCTGGAGAACACCGCCGCGATGTCTTCCGGCGTGCGTGCCTTATCATCGACAATGCCTTGCAGGCCGTAGCCGGCAAAAGCCGTGACCGTGTTGGTACCGGCGGCAAAGCCGCGATCGACGGTAAGCGGCGTGAAGGCGGAGCCTTCTTCGTCCTCAGCAAAACAATAGGTGTGCTTGCCCGGATTGCCGAGCGTCGCCCGGTCGATGCCGCCGGGTCGGCCACCGCCGATATTGCGGATCGCCAATTGCACAGCCCTGCCAATGGTCGAGTTGGCCCGGTTGCCTTGGCCCAGCGCATTGCCTTTGGCGTTCATGCCGATCTGGCGAGCGATCGGGCCATTGACGATCAAGACCGGCGAGACGAACCGGGTCGAGGCGAGCACGCCGTGCAGCAGAAACTGTTCGTCCAACACCGCTTCCATGGCGGTGATCACCACCGGCAGATATTCCGGCAGGCAGCCGGCCATGACCGCGTTGACGGCGACTTTTTCGATGGTGCAAGGCGCGTAATCCGACGGCACCAGGCCCAGCACCTCGTCGGCTGCCCGCGAGGTGCCCTGCAGCATCTCATAGACCTTGGCTTCGGTCGGCGGCACTACCGGCAGACCATCCGACCAGCCGCGCGCATAGCAGGCCTCGATCGGATCTTCCTCCTCGCCGACACTGATCCGCCGTGCCGTGATACCGGTATCGCCACGGCGAATGCGGAGTTCCGTGAGGCGTGCCGGATCCTGGTTCAAGGCGCCACAACCCGGACGCATGGCCGGCAAGTCAGCGCCGAGGTCGGCGATGCCGGCAATCGATTGCCAAGCCGCCTTGTCCCAACCGTAAGTCCGATCGGCTTCCCCCTGGTCGCCGAAGCGGATCAAGGTTGGTACGATTTCAATGCCAAGATCGTAAGACGCGTCGAGATCCCGGTCATCGCGGACACCGTCGACCGCCTCCGGGAACGTCGGGTCGTCCTGGCTGTAGATTGTCAGTTCACCGTCCGCCGCCAACTGCGCCAGGACCGGCGCCACCAAGACGCAGGTCGGGCAATCGCGCTTGACGACGGCGACAAGGCCCGGTTTTTGAGATTCACTCACGTCGCATCCTTCGATATGTGTAAGGCCAAGTCTTGTCATTTCAGTCCGCGCGGGCGTCCAAGTCAATCGCTCCAGCCGCCGCTCAGCGAAAAGAACTGCCCGGTTTGGAAGCGGTTCTCGCCGTCCAGCAGGCCGGCGCAGAAATGCGCTACTTCTTTCGGCTGGCCAAAGCGTTTCATCGGCACCTGTTTTTCGACTTTGGTGCGGACCGCCGGATCTTCGGATCCGGTCGCGCGGACGAAGCCCGGATAATCGAGATAGGCGGTACCGATCGCGTTCACGGTGATGCCTTTGTCCGCCACTTCCAGGGCCGCCGCCTTGACTAACATGTTCGCCGCCGCGCGGGTGGCGCTGTAGAGCGCGGCGTTCGGCATCGGCCGAGCCCCTGTGGCGCTGGTCACGATGACGATTTGCCCGCCTTCGGCCATCGCCGGCAGCAAAGCCTGCAGCGCGTGGAAGACCGATTCCAGGTTGGCCCGCTGCAGGAATTGCAGGTCCTCCAATGTGCCGTCCAGGAACCGACCCGTGCGGATCACGCCGGTGCGGACGCAAGCGGCGTCGATCCGGCCGAAACGGTCGCGGGCGGCGTCAATCAAACGCGGCACCGTGGCCGGATCGCCGAGATCCGCGACGCCGGAGACCGTAATTGCCTGTGACCCCACTGCGGTGACTTCATCAGCCAAGCCTTCGAGGGGATCGCCAAGCACCAGATCATGGCCGCGACGGCTAAGGATGCGCGCCAAGTCCGGCCCGAGATGGGTGTTGGCATCGCTGACGATGGCGACGCGCTTGGTCATGCCGACGCTTGCCATTCCGGCGCATGGCTGCCCAGCGGTACGGACGGAAGCGCCCAATGCGCGGGCGTTTCCGATAATAGTGCGGCATGGCGCACGGCGGTTAAGGCACCAAAGCCGCTCGGTGTGGTCTCCAGGCGGTCGGCGGCTGCGGCGGCGTCGATGTCCAGGGCGGCGAGGCCGTCGGGCAACGAACCGAGCGCCCGGATCCAGTGTCCGGTCTGCGCCAACGACACCCGGACCAGCCAAGACCCGCCTTCGGTGGCGCGCCGGCGCAAGGCCATCATCGCGCCGAATGCCATCAAGTAGCCGGACGCATGGTCCAACGCCTGACAGGGCAGCGCCTTCGGTCGATCGAGGCCGGCTGCCCCTGCCTCGCTATGGTTGATGCCGTTTGCGTTCTGAACCAAGGAATCGAAGCCGCGCCGGTCCGACCACGGACCCGCATGGCTGTACGCCGAGAGCGATACATAGACAATCCCGGGGCGACGTTCGGCGACTGCCTCCGGTGAAAAGCCCCGTCCGGTCAAACCGCCCGGCCGGTAGCCCTGGACAAAGACGTCGGCCTCACCGACCAGCCCGGACAAAGTGTCCCGGCCTTCGGCCGTCTGGAGATCGACAAAAGCGGCGCGCTTGCCGCGGCCGCTATCGACGACCAGGCTTTCGATGCTCGGCAGGGACGGGCTGGAGAGCAACAGCACGTCGGCGCCGTGGGCGGCGAGCGTGCGGCCGCAAACCGGGCCCGCAATGATCCGCGTCAAGTCGGCGACGCGAATGCCGGACAGCGGCCGATCGCCGTCGGGCAACGGTTCGGCCGGAGCCTCGCCGATCTTAGTGATCTCGAACAGCGGCAATTTGGACACGGCCTGGCCTTGGGGATGCGCCTGCCATTCCGCGTCCGACCGCATCATCGTCACCACCAAGCCTCTGTCGGCGGCCGCATCCTCGAAATCCTCGGCCTTCCATTGTTTCAACGCGGCCGCCACGGCGTCGCGGTCATAGGCGCAATCCAATAACGCCAGGACACCATCGCGATGATGGGCAAAGTTGGTGTGCAAACGCAGCCAGCGGCTGTCACCGGCCTGATAGATTCCGGCGATGGCATCCCAGAGCGCGCCTGGCGGCTTGTCGTCGAGGCGCATGTAACGCTCGCTGCGAAACTCGATCGCGGCGTTTCTCTGGTCGCATGCCACCTGCTGACGGCGGCCGGTCTTCAGGCGCCAAAGCTCGGCGGCGGCAAGCGCGGAGGCGGCAATGCTCGCCTGCGCCACTGCGCCGATGCGAAACGTCGAAGGTAGCACCGGATCGGCGCCCGTCAGGGCGACGTCGGACAGCGCCGCCGACGGTCCGCCGGACTCGGCCCAAAGCCGGGCCAAGATCTCCGCCGGCGGCAAATCTCGCCACGGGTTTGCCATCACGAACTCCTTGGCTGTCGAGTCTTAAGCCGCGGCCGGCTTACACAACATCAAACCAGAGCGTTTGCAGATACCGACCAGCTCGTTGTGCTGATTATAAGCGCGATGTTCGAAGATCACGATGCCATTGTTGGGACGGGATTTGCTCTGGCGCATTTCCAAGACTTCGGATTCCACGTGGATGGTGTCGCCGTGAAACAACGGCTTGGGAAACCGAACCTCATCCCAGCCGAGATTAGCGACGGTGGTGCCGAGAGTGGTTTCACCAACGGTAATACCGACCATGAGCCCCAACGTGTAGCAGCTGTTCACAATGCGCTGTCCGAATTCCGTATGCTCGCGGCAATATTCCTCGTCGAGATGCAGGAACGCGGGATTGTGGGTCATCGCCGTGAAGAACACATTGTCGGCTTCGGTAATCGTGCGCCGGATGCTGTGCTCGAAAATCTGTCCGACGGAAAATTCTTCGTAATACAAACCTGCCACGTCGTTTTCTCCTCAATTGGTGATTTGCCGGAATATTACTCAGAATCGGCCGGACTGATAGTCCCGCACGGCATCTTCGATTTCGGCGCGGCTGTTCATGACGAACGGGCCGTAGCGGACGATGGGTTCATTCAGCGATCGGGCGGCAATCAGCAGCAAACGGACCGGTTTCGGACCAGCGGAAATCACAAGCTCGTCGCCATCGTTCAAAACCGCTAGATGGCGGCCCGGCATTGCTTTGCCGCCGAGGGTCGCTTCGCCCTCGATGCCATAGGCAAAAGCGGCGTGGCCGGCGGCAATGGCCTGTCGGAACGTACCATCGGCGGGCACGGTGATGTCGAGGTAAAGCGGGTCGACGCTGATGCCGTCGACGGCGCCGGTCACGTTTTCGGATTGACCGGCAATCACGCGGATCCGGACGCCGGCGTCGGTCACGACCTCCGGAATCTCCCCCGGTTCCAGGTTTTGGTAGCGCGGCGCGCACATTTTGAGCGCTGCCGGCAGATTCACCCAAAGCTGGAAGCCGCGCATTCGGCCGGCCACTTGTTCGGGCATTTCCGAATGAATGATGCCACGGCCCGCGGTCATCCATTGCACGCCACCCGGACCCAGACTGCCGCCGTTGCCAGTGTTGTCCTGATGGCGCATGGTGCCATCCAGCATGTAAGTCACGGTCTCAAAGCCGCGGTGGGGGTGGTCGGGAAAGCCGGCGATATAATCGGCGGCATCGTCGGAGAAAAATTCATCCAGCAACAGGAAGGGATCGAGTTCCGGTTGGGCCGCGGAGCCAATGCTGCGATAGAGTTTCACGCCGGCGCCGTCACTGGTCGCCTGGGCGGCGATCAACTTGGTGATGGTTCTTTGGCTCATGGATGCATTCCTGTGTTCGGCACGGCGGCGCTTTTTTGCATGATCTTCAACATGGTCGATATGGTGACCGAATTCAGGGTGGCGAGCGTGTTGTCGTCGATTTCATTGAATATGCGTGTTAGTGCGCGGCCGGCATCGGTGTCCGCGCTACGATCCTGTTGGCCGGACTCGTGCTCGCCGATCGGCTCAAACAAGCTAATCACGTCCAACAACGTCATGCGTTTGACATTGCCGGTGAATTGATAGCCGCCGCCGGCACCGCGGACAGAGCGGACCATGCCGGCGCGCCCAAGCGTATGCAGCACCTTGGCGAGATGATGGGTCGACATGCCGAACTTGGCGCCGATCTCCGCGGCGGAAAGCTGGCGATCCGGATCGCGCGCCAGTTCCAGGACGGCGTAGACGGCAAGCAGGCTCGCGATCTGTAACTTCATCGGCCACCGCCTGCCGCACCGGACATCACAACAAGTCCTTTTCCAGCTGCACATATGGCCCGGCCATCATGCCTTCGCTGCGAAAGAACGACATCAACAGATGGTTGTCGCGCGAAATCATGGTGCGCATGGTATTCACGCCGACGTCGCGGAACGCGTCCGAAATGCTGGTCAACAATTGTTCGCCGGCACCGGCAAGGCGTGCCTCGGGATCCACGGAAATGGCGAACACCCAGCCGCACGGGGTCGAGCCAAATTCCCACGCCCGCACCTCGCCGATAACAAAGCCGCGAACATGTTTGCCGCCGAGGTCATCGGTTTCCTCGGCAACGAAAAAGAACCGCTCCCCTGCCCTGCGGGTTTGATAGCTGGTGTAAAGGTCCTGCCAATAGTCGGTCTTGCGGACGCCGGTCACGCGCTCGTCCAGTGCTATGACGTCGGCGAGATCCGCTTCCCCGGCCCGACGAACGCGGAACGCCGTGGCAGCCTTGGACATATGTTCTTGTTCGTTGGCGATCGGGTCGACCTCATTTTGCCATGCGGTGAATCGACGCATGAACCGGCAATCTCATACGAAAATATAGATTTGCCAACAGCAATGTCGATCCCGAATTGGCCATTGCACGCCGACAATGGTCAATCTCGACTTGTTTTTGATCCAAATAAGTATTAACGTACGAAATAACGTAATTATGGAAGGAATGCCTTCGTGGATCTCACCCATCACGTTACGCGGTCTTTGCATGAAGAGCACGAGGCCGTCACCGGCATGCTTGGCAAGCTTCACCATATGCTGAAGCAACAGGGGCCTGACACGCCGCCCGAGCAAGGCAACACGATGGCGGCCGAAGCGCTCAATGCCCTGATCGCGGCGGTCGAAGTCGAGATGCCGCGTCATTTCGACTTCGAGGAACGCGCGCTATTGCCCCGGCTGGCCGAAGAAGGCCACGGCGACATGGGTGCGTTGTTGATTGAAGAGCACGAGATCATCTTGCCCCTGGCGAGACGCCTTGCCGGCCTCGCACGGGCGGCACGGCTGGACGGATGGGGTCAACAGCCTTGGACGGACTTTCATCGCCAGGGCCATGAACTGGTCGAACGGTTGAATTCCCACGTGGAAAAGGAAGAAATGGCCCTCCTGCCTGCTCTGGCGGCGATCCTCGATGAAGATGAAGACCATGCCATTTGGAGCCGGTATGCGATGGCGCAATAGGCTGATGTTTGGCGAAATTTAGGATTAGCGAGGAGATTGCGATGGCAGCCGCCACACACAATGCCGGAGACGGTGTCGAACTGACGCTACGCCCGCTCACGACGGACGATTTGGAAGACGTGGTCTCCCTCGACCAAATGTTGTCCGGCGACGTCCGATACGGATTCTTTGAAAAACGCCTGGCAGCAGCGCTCAGGCGGCCGAAGAAGTTTGTCTATATCGCCGCTTGCCACGGGGAAAAGCTTGTCGGTTTCCTCATTACGCGCCTGGTCGGTGGCGATTTTGGCGGTGACGAATCCGTCGCCGTGCTCGACGCCATTGGTGTCGAGCCTAAGGCCCAGGGTCATGGCGTAGCCCAGGCGTTGCTGCACCATCTCGAAGACATTCTGCGGCACAAACACGTCAACGAACTGCAGACCCAGACCGACTGGACCAACCACGGCTTGATAAAATTTCTCGACGCGGCCGGATTCCAACGCGCGCCGCGACTGGTTTTGAGCCGTGACGCGTCCACGCCGTTGAACCTGTAGGGCCAATGGCAGCCAGTGCATTTAAAAGGAATCCGACCATGTCCGGAAAATACAGCCTCGAAATTCCGACCCGGATCGACGACCGCGATGAGATCGATTACAGCATTCCATTTGGCGACGGCACCGAAGACCTGGCTCGGGATCTTGTACCTATAAGATCCATGGCCGCCGCCGACCTGCCGGCTTTGATCGACATCGACCGGCGCCACACCGGCCGTGATCGCGCTGGCTATTTCGAAGACAAACTGGCGGAAATGCTGGAGGAATCCGGCGTGCGCGTATCTTTGGTGGCGGAGCTGGACGGCCGTCCGGTCGGCTTTGTCATGGCCCGCGTCGATTTTGGCGAGTTCGGCCGAGCTACACCCGAAGCCGTGCTCGACACGATTGGTGTCGATCCGGGCTACCGCCATCGCAAAATCGCCAGCGCCTTGATGTCGCAATTATTGGCCAATATTCGCGCGTTGCATTCAGAACGCGTCCGAACCGAGGTTGATTGGAACGATTTCGACCTGCTGTCGTTTTTGGAGCAATGCGATTTCACGCCCTCTGAGCGGCTGTCCTTCACACGACGCTTGGATTAAACACCCAGCCGACTAGTAGAATCCGTTCATTTTCACGCTTCTTTAAGCCTCACGGATAACAATTCGTAAGGAACTTTGAGTGCATTGAATGCCTGGGCCACCCCATGCACTGCGCCAAGACACCTTGGCGAGGGTGCGGGGCCATGGTTGGGCGTCGATTTGCGTCACCTGTGAGAGAATTTATGTCACCTGCAAGATTTCGCCGCCATCTGCGCCTTTGGGCCACATGCGCGATCATCGCGGTCACGGTAAGCTGTGGCGCCCGGCCGGAACCCATGGTTGACCGGCTATCGGCAGCCGACCCAACGACCGACAAAGTCGAACGCCTGCTCGGCTTCTGCGGCCGCATGCACGCCGCGGGCGACCTCGCCGTCGCGGCCGGGCTTTGCCGCCGCGCCCATATGCTGGCGCCCGAAGACACCCGACCCTTGGTCGAGCTCGGCGCAATCATGCTGGAGCTTGGCCAACACCGGGACGGCGTCGCCGTCTATCGCAAGGCATTGAGCATCGATCCCGATAATCTGGAGGCCTTGATCGGCCTTGGTAAGGCGCATTTGGCGTTGAAACAACCTGACGAAGCGGAGCGGCAATTTCAGACAGCCTTACGGCTCAACGATACCGACTACCGCAGTTACAATGGCCTGGGCGTGCTCAAGGACCTGCGCGGCGATCATGCCAAGGCGCAATCTTATTATCGGACCGGGCTCGTCTTGGCGCCAGAGGCCACATCGCTGCGCAGCAATCTCGGCCTGTCATTGAGCCTGACCGGCCGCCATCAGGAGGCTGTCGCCATCCTCGGCGACTTGGCCGAGGATTATGATTCCGACGCCACCAACCGGCAAAATCTGGCGCTCGCCCACGCCCGTGCCGGCGATATGCGCAATGCCGAACAGGTCGCGCGGCTCGATCTGGGAGCCGACGCGGTAGCCAAGAACCTCGATTATTTTGCCGCCGAACGACTGGCCCTCGCCAAGTCGCAGCGCGCCGCCGCGCGAGTCCATATGCCGATCGTAAACATCAGACCGGTCGTGCCGCATTCGCGTGCATTCGTCGAACACGGCGTGCCGCCCGTCGTGCTCTTTCCCATGGATTCGGTCGTCGCGACACAGACCGCGGCCAAACCCGCGCCCGCTGGTCGAGCCAAACGCCGTGCCGTCTCCAACGCACCGATGCCGGTTGCATCGACAGCACTTGTCGACGAAGACGGGGTCGCTGTCGGTCCGGAGACCGCCATTTCGATGATTGCCAGCAGTGGCAAAGCCCGACCTGTTCAGCCATCGATGCCGGTCGCACAGGCGACATTGGTCGACGAGGACGGCGCCGACATTGGCGCGGAACCCGCGATGGGCTCAGTTACGTTCGAGACCGCGATTTTAGACGCCTTGACGCTGCCGGCCGGCGGCTACGAGATTCCGTCCCCGCCGGCGCAAATGGCACAGTCTGATAAATCCAAACCGCGTATCGTTTCAGCGGCATCGGCCGGGCAATTTGCCGTGCAACTCGGATCCTACCGTAATCTCGCCTTGGCGGCCGCCGAACTGGCCCGCAAGCAAACCGACTTGACTGGCTTGATCGATCGCGACGCCCTCAAAATTGAATCGGCCAAGCTAAACGGCGACGACGTTCGCTACCGGCTGAAGGTCAGCGGCATTGCCAGCCGAGCCACGGCCGACGCGCTGTGCGGCCGGGTCCGTCAACAGGGCTCGGCATGCATGGTCAGCGGACCGCCGGCCAGCCGGCAAGTGGCGGCCGCCACGCCGGCAGCCGTCAGCGGCGCGCAATCGATTGATGCGAAGCCACGCCGTGCTGGGGCTCGTCGAACAAAAGGCGAATTAACTTATTCCGTACAGCTTGGCGCCTATCGACAATTCGCCTCGCTGGAAAAAGAGTTGGATCGCTTGCGGCGTGCGGCGCCTGGCCTGCTCGGTGACCAGGAAATCCGTGTCCGAAAATCGATGGTCGACGGTCAGCAAATCTTGCGGCTCAGAACCGTTCATTTGGCTGACGAACAGGCCGCGCGCGCGCTCTGCAAATCGCTGAAAGCGGCCGGCATCGGCTGCGTTATCGCCATAGATGGATAAGCGACCGAACCCAATCCCCGCTTAGGCGTGTAATTGGTCGTACTTTTCCTGTAGCTGTTCCGGCGTTTCCGGCCAGTCCGGGTCCGGCACGATACAATCTTCAGGGCAGACTTCGATGCATTGCGGCTCGTCCTCGGCGCCGACACATTCGGTACAGCGCAGTGCGTCGATGCGGTAAATCGGCATGCCTTCGGCAATCGCCTCATTCGGGCAGACCGGCTCACAGGCGTCACAGGCGGTGCAGGCATCGGTAATGATCAAGGCCATGGTTCCAATCCTCCTAGAGCAAGTTTCGACCATACGGGATCGTTTGATGGGTGCAAATCGGCTTTTCGGGCAGGCGCGGTGCGCAGCGCAATGTGGGGCATTGGGCAAGCATCGCAACGCACCCGAAAAGCCGATTTGCACCCATCAAACGATCCCGTATGGTCGAAACTTGCTCTAAGATGCTTTGGCCAAGTGCTCGAGTTTGCTCAGCTTCTCGTGGCGGAAGGCACCCCATAGCGCCGCGCCGATGGCGCCGGCGTAGGCCGAATCCGGATGGTTCTTCATCTCGACCGAGATCTTTTTCTGTTTGCCCATTTCCTCTTCCATGGCGCCCAACAGACCGTCATCAAGGGCCAGGCCGCCGGTCATCATGATGACGCCGTCATTGGCACCGATCGATTTCAACAGCTTGGTCAACCGGTTCGCCATCGAAAGATGAATGCCCTTCAATATGTTTGACGTGGTGATGCCGCGCGAAACCATGTTGATCACGTCGGTTTCCGCCAGCACCGCACAAATGCTGCTGACCGATTCCGGGTCGTCGGCCTGACGCGACAAGCTGCCGATTTCATCCTGGGCGACGCCGAGATAACGGGCGATATTTTCCAGGAACTGGCCCGAGCCCGACGCGCATTGGCTGGTCATTTTGTAGCGCAACACTTTGCCGCGGTCGTCGATCTTGATCGCGCGGCCATGCAGCGCGCCAACATCGACGACGGCGACGGCTTCCGGCTCCAAATAGATGGCACCGCGGGCATGGGTGGTCATGGAATAGAAATGCCCGGTGCGAAAGCCCAAGGACTCGCCTTCCCCGGTGGTTGCGGCATAGGCCACATCGTCGCGGACCAAGCCGGCTTCTGTAAGCACGGTGTCGTATGCCTCTTCCGCCAGCTTGATCGGATCGCGCTGGCGGATGCGCAAGGTTTGGCGCGCCAACCACTTGTTGTCTTCGCCGTCTACGTCGAACACCACCGCTTTGACGGCACCGGTGCCGACATCGATTCCTGCAGCAATGGTCATGGCGTCTCTCCTGTGTTGCCGTCCTCGATGGCGCGGTGGGCGAAGGCGGCGGCCCCGAGCGCGCCGGTATAGATGGAATCCGGATCGATGTTGATCGTGACCTTGCCGTAATTCTCTTCCACCAGTTTCTTCAACTCGCGGACCGCCGCTTCGTTCTTGGCAACGCCGCCGGTGAAGGTGAATTGATCGGTGATGCCGCCGGACCGCGAGATGATCGACATGGCGCGCAGGATGATGGCCCGGTGCAGGCCGGCCAGGATATCCTCACGCTTTTCGCCGAGCGCCAGGCGATCGCGCAACTCGGCGCCGGCAAAGACGGTACAGGTCGAGTTGATCCGGACCGAGCGGGTCGATTTCATGGCCAGGGGCCCAAGCTCGTGCAGGCCCATGTTCATCTCGTCGGCAATGTAGCCGAGATAGCGGCCGCAGCCGGCGGCGCAGCGGTCATTCATCTGGAAGTTTTCGACGATGCCGTGGCCGTCGACCTGAATGCCCTTGGTGTCCTGACCGCCGATATCCAATACGGTCCGGGTTTCGGGATACATCATATGGGCGCCGAGACCGTGGCACAGAATCTCCGAGCGAATGTGTTCTTTGGAAAACGGCAGGGTGACCCGGCCGTAACCGGTACCGACCACATAGCTCTCTTCCAACTCCGTCTCCAGCGCCTGCCTGATCGGCGCCTTGACCGTGTCTGCAGCAATGTCGAACGCCGGCGCGTCGGCAACGACCTTGTCGAGGGCGCGCATGAACTTGCCGCTCAAATCCTCGGCCGGTGGCCGGTTCTCGACTTCGATGATGGATTTGTCATAGATGTTGAGCAGCAGATCGTAGGGCAGACTGGCTTGCTTGGCGACCGCCTCCGATATCGCCAAATAGCGCGAGCCGGCAATATCGCGGAAGAAATCCGACTTGCGCTTGGCGCCCGGCGCAAACAGATCCGCCGCCTCTTGACGCAACAGGGCGAATACCTGGGCCAGGGCCTCTTTGACCTGCTCGATATGGCTGCCGAAGCGCGCGCCTTGCACCTGGCCGACGCAAGTCTGTTCCAGATCGCCCAATTGCTCGAGAAATTGCTCGAGCCGGAAGGCCCGTTCCAAGTCGCCCAACAGGACGTCGACCCGGTCCGCCAAACCGGAGATACCGCCAAGACCGCGCCGGCAGAGCGTCAGGCGGGCGTCGATCACCGCCTCCTGCTTGGCCACCCGGCTGGCGGTATCGTAGTTGGAGCGAGAGTTTGTGATGCCGTGACCGAGCCGCCCCATGTTCTCGTCCATCAACACCGCTTTGGTGGTGGTGGAACCGAGGTCGATACCGATGAAGGTCTTCATGCGACGTCTCCCAGGCCGACGCCGGACCGCTTCTGGTCGAGCATCTGGAAATAGCTCTCCAGCCGGTTTTTCACGTTGGCCGGTGAAAAATAGCGCGGGTCGACCAGATCGGTTTCAATGAAGGCGGCCGGCTTGCCGGTACGCTTTTCGACCTCGCGCATGATCAGCAGCTGGCCGGCGGAAAAGCTGTTGCAGCTTTTGATCGAATTCACCAGCAACCCGTCGGCGCCGTATTCGTCGACATAGGTGGCCAGCATGTCGACGCGTTGCGGCAGGCTGCGGTTGGTATAGACGCCGAGACAGTAATCGGCGAGGGATTCGAGCGGGTTGTCCGGGTCATGGCGGAAACCGAAATCATAGACGCCGCCGACCTTGGTGTAGCTGGAGGCGACGACGACCGCGCCTTCGTCGTAGAACATTTTCCAAAAATCGCGGAAGTGGGTGTAGTTGGGCGGCCCTTCGACGACCAGGCGGTATTTCTCCTCGCCCATGTCGCCGTCCGGGGTGACCGGTCCTTTGCCGGCGGCCAACCGGTCGGCAACTTCGGCGCGGAGCGCGGCGTAATAGTCGCTGGCGCCGGGCGTGCCGCGGAAGGCACCGAAGATCGGCCCGATATAGTAGATACCGCCGAAATAGGCGTCGATCGGCGACGGTTTGTTCTTACCGCTCTGCAACACCCAGACCAGGTCTTCCTCGGCCCTGGCGGATTCCTTGAGATACTGGCGCAGTCGATCGATGTCGAACTTGACGCCGCTCACCCGTTCCAAGGTCGGGATGACCTGCTCCTTCAACTGCTTGACCATATAGTCGCGCATGTTCTTGGTGATCTTGCCGTCGCCCTCGTAGGGCGTATGCAACATGATGGTCTCGCACTGATATTGCTCACGCAACAGCTCGAACCATTTCATGAAGGTGAAACAGCCGGTATAGGACAACAACAGCACGTCCGGATCGGGCAGCGGCTTGCCGTGGGGGCCGATGTTGCCCTTGGCCATCATGCCGATGTCGGATTTCACGTAGGTGCAAACGTCCTCGGAATGGCCGAGCTTCTCCGCCTCCATGACATAGAGGCCGCTTTTCTTACGCAGGCCGCTTTGGATGGCATTCACTTCCGGCAAGTTGTTGACCAGGTCGAAGCACATGATCAGTTCGTTCAGATTGCCGGGCACGAAAGTCGAGGCAACCTTGGCGCCGCTATCCTTGGCGCTGCTCAAGCGCTCGTAATGGGCGGCCATCATGGCCTTTTGTTTCACCATGGAATCGTCCTTTTGGACGTCCGGCTTGGTCTGGGCGGCGGTGTTCATGCTTCGCTCCATAGCTTAATCGTATCGGCGAACGTTCCGGCCTGCTCGCGGATCGGCTGCATCTGTCCGGAGTTTTCGGCGTACTTGAAGGCGATGTACGGGATGTTTTCTTGCTTCAGCACGTTCTGCAGCATCGGCCGATCGAGCAGCGCCGGGTCACAGAAACTGGGTGCTGCGAAAATCACGCCCTCGGCGCCGGTGTCCTGCACCGCGTCCACGAGGTAGCGGCCTTTTTGCTTGACGTCCGGCTCGTATTTGGCAGACGTACTGGTAGAATGGTGCAGGAAGGATTGCGCCAGATTATGCAGTGGATCGCCGTCGGTTGCCACGTCTTCCAACAACCAGCGCGTGACCAGCAGCAAATCGTCGTCGACCACATAGCAGCCAGCCAACTCCAAGGACTTGATCAGGTTGAGCGGCGGCTGCTCGCAGAACATGCCGGACAGGACGATCCGGCAATTGTCGCGCATCGGTTTGCTTTCTTCTTTCGCCGATGCCAAATAGTCATTTATGAGATCCGTATGCTGTTCGACGGGCAAAACCATGCCGGCGCGCAGCAACAGATAGACGTCGGCCGACGGAGCCTGCCACGGCCGCTCGGCGCGGAATGCATAGAGCGCGTTCACCACTCTACGATTCTCGTTATAGACGGCGATTGAGGCACGCAGCGCGTCGTCGGTAATTTTCTTGCCCGACAAGCCTTCGAGGCCTTCGCGCAATTCCTGCAGTTCGGAGATGTAGTAGTTGCCGCCGATCCCGTCGACATAGTTTTGCGGGACATCGAAGTAGCGCACATAGACATCCGGAAACATCAACTTCCACATGCCCGACAGATTGCGGATCACGTCGCAGATCGACGGCATCAACATGCCGTCGACGAAGTCGAGCCGTCCGCTTACCCCCAGTTCGATGGTCGAACGCGGAATCCGGCAGATGTAGCTCTGATAATAGGCGTCGCCGTGGATAACCTCGAGCTGGTCGCCGCCGCCGAGCACGCCGAGTGGCAGCATACCGGCGGCATGAATAATCTCGCGGGGCACATAGATCGGCAGATAACCGATGACCTTGCGGCCGGGTTCGGCTTCCTTCCAGGCACGGGCGCTCTTGAAATCCAGGTCATCGAAGAGCGCCTGGCATTGCTTCATGATTTCCGTCGTGCTCGCCATGATTGCTCGGGCTCCCTTTGCCGGGGTGAACGACGATTGTGCAGTTGACAAACCGTCGTTTCCTGTTAATATCGTAAAAAGGTACTTGAATACTTAATTAGCGTCAAGCATAATTTTCAAACCTGCCGCAACGGAGGAATTCATGGTTAGTCACGGTCTCGTCGAACGCCCCGCCGACTATGCCTTCGCCATCAGCGGCAGCGGCGGCGCCGGCGCTATCACCGCTGGCGGCATTTTGCTTGACGCGGCGGCCAAAAGCGGCCGCTACGGCCTGTTGACCCGATCCGTTGGCCCGCAGATCCGCGGCGGCGAAGCGGCCGCCTTGGTTCGCCTCGGCGACCGGCCGTTGTCTTGCGGCGCTGAAAAGTTTGACGCGCTGGTCGCCATGGACTGGCGCAACATCGACCGTTTCATCGCCGAAATTCCCTTGGCGCAAGGCAGCATCGTGATCGCCGATCCGAAGGCCGGCGCCGTCCCCGAAGCGGTCAGCCGCTCCGGTGCGACAATTGTCGAGATCCCGATGCAAGCGCTGGCCGCCGAGATCGAGGGCGGCCGCCCGAATATGGTGGCACTAGGCGCCGCCGCGGCGCTCGCCGGCATTCCGACCGACACGGTCGTTGGCGTGATCGGCAAGAAGCTCGAGGCCAAGGGCGGCGCGGTGATCGAAGCTGGCGCAGCGTCGGTAATGGCCGGTCACGCGGCCACCGCCGATGCGGTTCCGTGCCCGCCGCCGGCTGAAGGCCTACGCGACGACGGCGAACGCTGGGTGATCAGCGGCAACGAAGCCGCCGGCCTCGGCGCGGTGCGCGGCGGCGTGCGCTTTGCCGCCGCCTATCCGATCACGCCGGCGACGGAAATACTGGAGTGGCTGGCCACCGGCTTGCCGAAACTGGGCGGCACATTGGTTCAGGCCGAGGACGAGTTAGCGTCGATCAACATGGTCATCGGCGCTTCCTTCGGCGGCACGCCGTCGCTGACCGCGACCTCGGGCCCGGGCCTGGCGCTAATGATCGAATCCCTCGGCCTGGCCACGGCATCCGAGGTACCGGTGGTGGTGGTCGACGTCATGCGCGGTGGGCCGTCCACGGGGATCCCGACGAAATCCGAGCAATCCGACCTCAACATCGCCGTCTATGGCTTCCACGGTGACGCCCCGCACGTAGTCGTGGCGCCGCTTTCGGTCAGCGATTGCGTGTTCACGACAAGCTGGGCGGTGCACTTGGCCGAAGCCATGCAAGTGCCGGCGATTGTCTTGTCCGACCAGTTCCTCGGCCAGGCCCGCGCCGTCATCGACCGGCCGGCAGATGTCGCCTTCATAGGCCGGCGCGAGATCGCGGTCCAACCGGCGGCCGATTACTGCCGGTACGCGGTGACGGCGAGCGGGGTCTCGCCGATGGCGATCCCGGGCACGCCCGGCGGCCGCTATACCGCCGACGGCCTGGAGCATGCGCCGAGTGGCAATCCGTCGAGCCGCGCCGAGGATCACGCGGCCCAGCTCGACAAGCGCCGCGATAAGGTCGACGGCTTCACCTACGGCGACCATTGGGCGGATCTCGGCGGCGACCCGCACGGCGAAACCGCCATCATTACTTGGGGATCGACGGCCGCGGCGGCCGGCGAAGCCGTAGCGGTGGCCGGCCAGTCGGTGCGGCTGATCGCCATGCGCCTGCTGTCGCCGCCGCAAACCGAACAACTGTCGGCTGCCTTGGCAGGCGTGAGCCGAGTGCTGATTGTCGACCAGAGCCACTCCGGGCAGTTCCAGCGCTACTTGCGTGCCTTCTATGACCTGCCCGGCGACATCCGCGGCCTGCACCGGGCCGGGCCGCTGCTGATCGGCCCAAGCGAAATCCTGCAAGCCCTCGAGGAATGGAGTTGAGCATGTCGACCGCCGCCCAACCCGCCCAATTGAAAGCCAGCGATTACAAATCCGACACCAAGCCGGTTTGGTGTCCAGGCTGCGGCGACTACCATGTGCTGCTGTCGATCGCCAAGGCCCTGGCCGAGCATGGCCGGCCGCCGGAACAGGTCGCCGTGGTTTCCGGCATCGGCTGTTCCTCCCGCATTCCGGCCTACACCAATTGCTACGGCTTTCACGGTGTGCATGGCCGCAGCTTGGCGCTGGCAACCGGCCTCAAGGTGGCGCGGCCGGACCTGACCACCATCGTTGCCGGCGGCGACGGCGACGGCTTTTCGATCGGCGGCAACCACTTCCTGCATGCCTGTCGGCGCAATGTCGATCTGACCTACATCGTCATGGACAACCGGGTTTACGGCATGACCAAAGGCCAACCCTCGCCGACCACGGAACCCGACTGGGACAGCGCCTTGTCGCCGGGCGGCACCGGGCTCAGGCCCTTCCATCCCCTGGTTATCGCGCTCGCGTCGGGCGCCAACTTCGTGGCCCGCGGTTTTTCTGGCGACGTCAACGGCACCGCCCGGTTGATTTACGAAGCGATCGAGCATCCGGGCTTTTCCTTCATTGAAGTCTTGAGCCCCTGCGTCACCTTCCGGCCCGATGAACGGGAATGGAAAAAGCTGACCCATCCGGCCGCCGTCAAACCGACCGACGACCCGGCACGGGCGGCCCGTCGCATCATGACCGACGACGGCTTCAACATCGGCTTGCTCTATCGCGGCAACCGCAAGCCGTTCCAACCCGACGTCGGATCCGCCACGTCGACGGTGACGGATCTCGAAGAGAGTTTCGTCCTATGAGCGATCAAGATCTCGCCGTCGATCCGAATACCATCAACAGCCTGCCCGAATTGATGGCGCATGCGCTCGCCATCGAAGTCGAGGCAGAGACCACCTACGCCATGCTGGCCGACCAAATGGAGACCCACAACAACCCGGACCTTGCCGCGATCTTTCGCAAGCTCGCCGATATCGAGGGGCGCCATGCCGCGGAGCTGCGCCAGCGAACGGCGGACATGGCTTTGCCGCGGTTGAAGCCGTGGCAGTACAAGTGGCAAGAAGCCGACAGCCCCGAGGCACTCGACATCAGCGCCGCCCACTATCTCATGACCCCGTGGCACGCCTTGAGCCTGGCTTTGGAGGCGGAGCGACGCGCCCACCGGTTCTTCGACAAACTTGCCAAGTCCGCCACGGACCCGGAGATCCAAGCCATGGCGGCCGAGTTCGCCGAAGAGGAAGCCGGCCATGTCGCGCTGGTCGAGGACCTTCTCGCAAAGCAAAGCGAACCCGATGAAAACTGGGCGGATGATTTCGATCCCGCCCAACTGCAAGAATAGGAGCCGATGATGCAAGTCTTACTCCCGGAAGGCTGGAAAGCGCCGATCGGATACGCCAACGGCATTGCCGCGCCGGCCGGCCGGGTCGTATTCATCGCCGGTCAAGTCGGCTGGGACGCCGATCAGGTCTTCCAAAGCGAAGACTTAGGGACGCAGTTCGAACAGGCGCTGATCAACGTGCTTGCCGTGCTCGCCGAGGCCGGCGGCAAACCGGCGGACATTTGCCGCATGACCGCCTTTTGCACCGACAAAACCGTTTACTTAGGCGCGCGGCGGGATTTGGGCGCCATCTGGCGACGGCATATGGGCCAGCATTATCCGGCCATGAGCATGATCTTCGTTTCCGACTTGCTGGACGCGCCGGGCATGATCGAACTGGAGGCCACCGCGGTGGTGTCCGACTGAGTCGAATTGACTTCTGCGCACCGAGCCTTTCTCATGCGCCGAAGCGGTCGGATGACAGGAGGCTCAGAATGGCAATCACCGGAAAATACGTGTTTTTCGCCAGCATGGACGTGGCGCCCGAGAAAGAGGCGTTGTTCAACGAGGTCTACGACACCGAACATGTGCCCATGCTGTTGAAGGTGCCGGGCGTGATTTCGGTCACGCGGCTGAAATCCGCGCCCTTGACGCTCTCAATCGGCGGTGAGCGCCAGACCATCGTCGCCGAAGGCGAACCGACCTTCTCCGCAGCCTATGAGATCGAGAGCCCCGACGTGCTGGTCAGCGACGCCTGGGCAGCAGCGGTCGAGGCCGGCCGCTGGCCCGCCGAAGTCCGGCCCTACACCAGCAACCGGCGCCACGTCCTGCGCAAGGTGATGTAATACCCAGGAATGTGATTAACGCTGCTACGCAATCGCGCTATTATGGCGGTCGGGCGACGACACAAAATCCGAGCGTCAGCAGCACGGTCACAACCGCAAATCTTTATGGAGGCAGAACATGACATTACGCATCAATTCCGAGGCCCCGAATTTTACGATTGAAACCACGGATGGAACCATCAATTTTCACGAATGGATCGGCGACGGCTGGGCCATCCTGTTTTCGCACCCTAAGGATTTCACTCCGGTTTGCACCACCGAACTCGGCTATATGGCCGGACTCAAGCCGGAGTTCGAGAAACGCAATTGCAAGGTCATCGGCCTCAGCGTCGATCCGGTCAGCGACCACAACAAGTGGGTGAACGACATCGAGGAAACCCAGGGCCACGCCGTCAACTACCCGTTGATCGGCGACCCGGAACTGAAGGTGGCAAAGCTCTATGACATGCTGCCCGAGGATGAAGGCTCGAGTTCCGAAGGCCGGACCGCGGCCAACAATGCGACCGTACGCTCGGTCTTCCTGGTCGGTCCGGACAAAAAGATCAAACTGATGCTGACCTACCCGATGAGCACCGGCCGTAACTTCGACGAAGTGTTGCGGACCCTGGATTCCTGCCAACTGACCGCCAATCACCAAGTGGCGACACCGGTCAACTGGAAAAGCGGCGAAGACGTCATCATCGTCCCGGCCGTTTCCGACGAGGAAGCCAAGAAACGTTATCCGGACGGCTGGAAGTCACCGAAGCCCTATCTGCGGATTGTCCCACAGCCGCAGTAACAGCCTCTGGGGCCGGGTTTCGGTCCGGCCCCAACTACCACCACCAAATTACGCCAAAATCCGCTCTGCTTCCTGGACCAATTCCGGCACGCGTTTGTCGTACTCGGCGAAGCGCGTGTCCTGGGTTTGACCGCGTTTGAAGCGGATGAAGATCTGCTGCACGACGACGGCGGTCTTCCAGAGCGCAAAGGCCTCGTACCAACCGATGTTGGCGGCGCTGAAGCCGGTGCGGCCGAGATAGCGGTCGATCAGTTCGGCGCGCCGCGGGTAGGAACCCACGATCGGCGCCGGCATCTTGCCGCGTTCCATCGCCTCGCCCGGGTCGGTCCAATAGCCGAGCAAGGTGCCGAGATCGACCAACGGGTCGCCGAGGGTCGCCATGTCCCAATCGAACACCGAATGGATGCGGTCCGGGTCGTCGGGACGAAACTGGCAATTGTCCATCTTGTAGTCGTTGTGCAGGATGCTGACGGTCGGGTTTTCCGGCAATCGCCGGCCGAGCTGTTCGTAGACCCGATCGACGACTGGGATTTCCTTGTCCTTGGCCGCCTGCCAGCGCTGATACCAGCCGCTCACCTGGCGTTCGACGAAGCCTTTCGGTCGGCCAAGGCCGCCGAGCTCAATCGCTTCCGCTTCGACCACATGCAAATCGGCCAGCCCGTCGATCAGGGCGAGGCTGGTGCGGCGTTCGACGTCGGGCACCGCCTTGAAGGCGTCAGGCCAATCGATGCGCACGACCACGCCGGTGCGCCGTTCGGTCACCAGGAACGGCGCGCCAATGACGCTCTCGTCGTCGCAAAAATGATAGGCCTCGGGAGCCCGGTCATAGGCCCGGTGGAGCTTCGACAACACCCGGTATTCGCGGCCCATGTCGTGGCCGCCTTTTGGTATCGGCCCGAGCGGCGGCCGGCGCACCACCAGCTCGCGCGCGCCGAAACGCACCAGATAGGTCAAATTGGCATGGCCGCCGGGAAACTGCTCGACCACCATCGGGCCATCCAACCCGTCGACATGCCGACAGAGGTGGTCGGCCAGCGTCTGCCAATCCATTTCTTCGTCAGAGCGAACGGCGATCGTGTCTTCGGCACCCGTCATGGCGTGATCTCTCAAATTCTGCCGCCCATGAGGTCGATCATGTTATCGGCATAAAAGCGCGCCTTGTCGGCGTCCGACGCCGCGGCCAGGGCCGCCTCGAACCGCCGGATCGGATTGCGCCCGCCTTCGACATGGGGGAAATCGGAAGAAAACAACAGCGTCTCGGCGCCGGCATTCTCTAGGATCCAGCCGACATCTTCGGTCGGATAAGGCGTCACCCGAACCTGGCGGCGCACATACTCGGACGGCCGCAAAGACAACGCCTGCAGGCGGTCCTCATGCCGGGCGAAGGCCTCGAAGGCGGAATCCAGATAACGCATGAAACTCGGCAGCCAGCTCGCGCCTTGCTCGATCACCCCCCAGCGCAGCGTTGGGAATTGTTCCAGGACCCCATCGATGATCAGGGTCGCCAGGGTCTGCATCACCGGCGTCGGGATTGCCATGTAGCTGACCGAGCGGAAATTCTCGTCGCCGCCATGGAAATCCTGAACCGCCGGCAAACCATTCTCGAAATAGGCGTCGGGCAACAACTTGCCGCCGCCGCCGACATGAAAGACCACCGGCACACGGGTTTCTGCCGCCAAGCGCCAGACCGGAAACAGGCCGACATGGCTCGGCGAATGCGCTTCCGGGCAGGCCGATGGTACCAACAGCGCGCCGGCGCCCATGGACAAAGCCTCCTTGGCCAGCGCCGCCGAGCGGTCGAAATCCATCAGCGGCACGTAGAGCGCTGACAACAGACGCGGATCGACGGCGCAGAATTCCGCCATCGCCCGGTTATGGGCACGCGCCGCACCGTAGGCGAGATCGGCATCGTCGCCATGTTCCAACCGGTTCAAATAGCCGGACCAAAAGGTGTTGAACACCAACTGGCTTTGAAAACCGAGCAGATCCAGCGCCTTGGGACGGTCTTCCTTGATGAAGGAACCGGTTGCGAACCAGTTCTTACGGTTCATGAGCTCGGCGTCGTTCTCGGCGTGATAAGCAGGATCTCCGTGCAGCCGACGCGCTTCGTCGATGCTGGCACCGGCGCCGCCGGTCGCGCCGGCGAAATCGAAATGCTCGATCTTGGCCCGAATGTCCGGATCGGCATATGCGGCCAACATCTCCGGCAGTTCCATGATGTGGCTGTCGGCATCATGGATGAGGCGTCCCGCTGCGTAAGTCACGTCGATCTCCCAAATCTGCCGGCCAAGTCGCTCAGCGCCCGCGCTCGTCCAGCCATTTATAGTATCCGACGGACGCGGCCAAGAACCAAGGGTTGCCCCAATAATACGGCCGCGACGGGAAGGCAATGTCATCCAGCGCCGTTCGCCCCTCCGGCTTGCCGAGCACTTGCTGGCCGATGCGGGTGCCGAAGTAACTCGCCAGCGACACGCCGGAGCCGCAATAGCCCATGGAATAATGCACACCGTCCTGTTTGCCCAGATGCGGCATTTTGTCGAACGTATAACCGACAAAGCCCATCCAGGAATGGGTGACCCTGGTCGACGACAATTGCGGGAAGCGGCGGACCAAGGCGTCATGCAACAGCGGTGCGCTGGTGCGCGGATCGGTTTCCTTGATCGACACCCGGGCGCCGAACAGGATCCGGCGGCGGTCCGGCGACAGGCGGTAATAGACCACCAATTTTCGGGTATCGGAGACCACCCGGTTGTTCGGGATCAAGCGCGCCGCCTCGTCCGCCGCCAACGGCTCGGTGGCAATGATGTAGGACCCGATCGGAATGATCCGTCGCTTGGCCCAAGGCGTCAGCGAACCCGTATAGCCGCTGGTCGCAACGATGACGTCGCCGGCGCGAATGACGCCGCGCGGCGTCGACACCAATACATCGTCGCCGTCGCGTTGCAGGTTGACGGCGGGGCAATGGGCGACGATCGTGGCGCCGGCCGTCAAGGCACGCTCCAGCAAACCCTGGTGATACCGTCCGGGATCGAGCGACGCGTGGCTGTTATAGACAATGCCGCCATAATAGAAATCGCCATCGATTTCCTGGTGCTGCTCGGCGCGGCTCAGCATATGGGCATCGACTTTCAGGCCCTTCGGTTGATCGGCCAAGGTCTTGGCGAGGACCTCGAATTGCGCCGGCGTGTGGGCGGCATGGAACCGTCCAACCCGCTCGAAATCACAGTCGATGCCTTCCGCGGCAATGAAATCGCCGATCCAGGTGAGCGCCAAATGCCCCTCCGCCAAGATCGCCTCGGCATGGCCTTCGCCGAATTTTCCCGATAGCTCCGAAAAACCCGGTTTGATCGAGGTACTGATTTGTCCGCCGTTGCGGGAGCTGCAGCCCCAGCCCGCATCCTCGGCATCCAACACCAGCGTGTCACGGCCGCCGCGCGCCGTCTCGATCGCCGCACAAAGCCCGGTATAGCCCGAACCGATAATGACCACATCGGCCCGCGCCGGCAGATCCACATCGGCCATCACCGGCCGCGGCGTCCGCTCCCACCAATAGGGCTCAGGTTTGAAGTCGGGATGGAAGATATCGCTGTTCATGGTACTTTTTTCAAAGACGTGGTTTTCCGGGGACCCGTTTGCGCCAAGGCACGGGCAAACATTAGATCGACTCGCCCGGCGACGGAAGGGATCGGGGTGCGCTCCCATGCCATAAACATTGGTTGTTTAACGATAGACCTGTATATCAACTGGTGAAGCTGGAAAGTCGGCGAAGACGGACGGCAAAAAAACGATCTGCAGGAACGCCAGCGGCCCATGTCCATGATTTCTACCAATCCGGCCATTGACCCCAATTTATGTGTCGAGAGCCCAATTCTGATCGATCTATTGGCGTATTGGCGGCAGGCCTGTGCCGGCAGGCCAATGCCGGCGCGAGCCGATATCGATCCGGTACAAATGAAACCAACGCTGCTGCCTTACATACTCTTGGTCGACGTGGAGCATGAACCCCGCATCCGCTATCGCTGGCGGCTCATCAGCACGCACATAACAATGGTGCTCGATCGAGACAAAACAGGGGCCTATTGGGACGAAATCTATGACCGCGAGGAGATGGAATCCATGACCTTTCGAGCCGACTGGGTGGTTCGCCGTCGCCTACCCCTACGGTCCACGGGCCATTGCATCGAGCGGGACAGAGACTTTGACCACAACGAAGCACTGTTCATGCCCTTGTCCGACGACGGCAGCGTTATCAACATGATGATGATGGGTTCGGTCTATACGGTGCCTTTGAGAGGCTGAAAGATCCGAGACGAAGTGTCGGGCCTTCTGCATCCCATTTACGAATTACGAGGTTACGGTGACAAGGTTACGGTGAAGAAATAGAGTCTGAGAAAGGCTTTAACCAATTGACGCTAGAAGCAGCAACCGGAGGGATCGTGATGGCTTATGTGATCGTCGCGACATTTGTCTGCGAGAAGGCCGCAGATAGAACCAAGGCTTTGCCGATCATGCGGGCACACAGGGACCGATGCCTAAAGGACGAGCCCGGCACGCTGGCGTTCGAATTCTCAACCGTCAACGATGACGACCGGAAGCTCATGCTTTATGAGGCCTACGAGAGCAGAGTGGCCTTTGACGCCCATTGGAACGGTCCCAGTATCAAGCAGGCCATCGCCGAATTCGAGGCGGCGGGCGTCAAATCCTCGGGATCCGGCGTTCACTGTACGCTGGTTGATTGAAGCCGAAGGACTTTTCTTCACGGCCAACAATCTACTGCCGGGCGCTGCCGGTCTGGAGGCTGTCGAGCACCTGGTCGATGGAAAAGCTGCCGGGCTTCTGGCGTGGCGGATAGTCTTTGAAGGTGCTCAGGAACCCACCGACGAGGGCTTGGGCCGGGACCAGCGCGAAAATCCGCTCCATTCGCCACAAGTCGTACCCGCTGGCGACGTGATCCGCGGTCTCGAAGGGATCCGTGCGCAGATTGAACAGCTTCGGCAGGCGAAGCGTCGTGAACGGCTCCTGCCAGACGTCGAAGCCCTCGGCACGCTGCTCGGCGAACACCACCTTCCAATTGTTGTAGCGCAGGTTCAGAAGCTCACCGGTGTCGGAGAAGTAGAAGAATTCCCGACGCGGGCCGATGTCTGTCTCGCCTTTGAAATAGGGCAGGAAATTGTAGCCGTCGAGATGAACCTTGAAGGTCTTGTCGCCGACCGCCTTACCGTCCAGCAGCTCTTCTTTCACGTTCGGTTCGCCGGCCGCCGCCAGGAAGGTCGGTATCCAATCCATGTGGGAGATGATCTCGTTGGAGACCCGGCCCGGTTCGATCACCCCTGGCCATTTGATCGCCAGGGGGACGCGATAGCCGCCTTCCCAGTTCTCGTTCTTTTCGCCGCGGAAGGGCGTGGTGCCGCCGTCCGGCCAGGAGAATACCTCGGCGCCATTGTCGGTGGAGTACATGACGATGGTGTTGTCGGCAATGCCGAGTTCGTCGAGCTTGTCGAGAAGCTGTCCGACATGACCGTCATGCTCGACCATACCGTCTGGAAAAACGCCAAGGCCGGTCTTGCCCCGAGACTCTTCCTTGAGATGGGTGAAGACGTGCATGCGGGTACCGTTCCACCACAGGAAGAACGGCTTATCCTGCGCCACCGCGCGGTCCATGAAATCCGAGGCCGCGGCAAGGGTTTCCTCGTCCACCGTCTCCATGCGCTTTTTGGTCAGCGGCCCCGTGTCTTCAATGCTGCCGCCGGCGGTCGATTTGATGACTCCGCGGGGCCCAAATTTTTTCTTGAATTCCGGATCTTTGGGGTAGTCGGCGTTCTCCGGTTCTTCCTCGGCGTTCAGATGATAGAGGTTGCCGAAGAACTCGTCGAAGCCGTGATTGGTCGGCAGCATGTCGTCCAGATCGCCCAGATGGTTTTTGCCGAACTGGCCGGTCATGTAACCATGCGGCTTCAGCAGTTCGGCAATCGTCGGATCCTCAGCCTTCAAGCCTTCCTTGGCTCCGGGCAGGCCGACTTTCAGGAGGCCCGTCCGGAAGCCGCTTTGTCCGGTGACGAACGCCGCGCGCCCCGCCGTGCAGGATTGTTCGCCATAGGCGTCCGTGAACAGCATGCCGGCTTTCGCGATGCGATCGATATTAGGCGTCCGGTAGCCCATCATGCCCTGGTTATAGGCACTGATATTCCAGTAGCCGATGTCATCGCCCCAGATGACCAGGATGTTCGGTTTCTTGTCCTGTGCGTTGGCAATGCCGGCAACTAACACCATCGCCACGAACGCAATCACACTTCTGACAAAGATATTCACTGGACGCCTCCCATATTTCCTCATGATTGAACATCGGCCTGGTGTCCGGTAGCAAGAGGAAAGTTGGCGGCGCCCCTGTGCCTCAGTCGCGAGGCGTGAAATAGCGGGGATTTGCCAAGCGGACCTGATCGTGCACCGTCCAAAAAATGGGGCAGCCCCTGACGACTGCCCCACCATTATTTTGTCTAACGGTGTTCGGAAAATTCAGTTGCCGGCCATCTTGATCGGAATTTGCGGGCTACCGCTGAAGCTCAAGTCTTCGGCGAACGCAGCCCAGACCATGGCCGTTGGTTTGAACTTAGCAAGCGGATGGTTATTGCCGACGGAGATGTCCGCCGACACGGCCGTGGCGCCGCAAATACTGCCGGTAAATGCGTATTGCGTCATGACCATGGATTTGGCTGTGCTCGGCAGGCTCGGGTAATTGAGCGTGCCCATCGCCGGACCACAGGGATCATCACCGAGCTTGATGGCAACTTTCATGACCTCCTTGCCGTCAACCATCGTTGAACCAGTTAAGTCTTTTCCGTCACGCATCAATTTCGTGTCGCCTTTTACTTCGTCATATCCAATGGCACCTAGCTTTCCGGCACCCGGATTTGTTGCGACCCAAAGGATAAACCGGCCCTTTGTGCCATTGATCGAGTCGTAACCCTCAACATCGGCCCACACATAGCTTCTGGTGTAAGCCGGTACGGTGCCGCCACCCTTCGATGTGTAGACATTCAATCCGCCACTGATGTTCTTGGTGGGCTTCAAGCCTTCTGGCAGGGCGGCGCGGACCGCGGCTTCATCCAAGGTAATCCCGACGATGATGTGCTGGTTCCCGCTAACCACATACGGCGCCTTGTAGGTCTCGCCGGCGCCCAAAAGCGATGGCGCGAGCGCAACGGCGACCGCCGTCAGTGCAATTGGCTTCAGCCAAGCGTGGACAGAAAACCCCATAAATTCCTCCCAGGTTTGGTTCGGTGATTTTGCCTATACAAAAGTATAGGGGTACTGCGACTCGAATGTCCAATAAGCCTGGACGGTTGCCGACGTCAGGGCGCCCGGCCCAAAGCGCTCAATCCCGCGGCGTCAGATAACGCGGGTTCGCCAAGCGAACCTTGTCGTGCACGGTCCGGCGCAGATGATCCAACAAAGCCGCGCGCTGATCGTCCAAGTCGCCGGCGAGGATGCGTTCGGCCAGCACGCGGTTTAGATCGCCCAAATCGCCGTCCTCGCCTAACAGATCCGCCAGCCGGGCCTGTTCCGCCGCGTCCATGCCTTCGCCTTCGACAATGGTGCGTTCGACAATCCCCAAGGCATTGGCGGCGACCCGGACATGGAAGGCCAATTGGCCTTCGACAGCCGGCGTTACTTTGTCGATTAGGAACTCGCGCACCGCCTCGACCAATTCGGCGGCATCCGGTCGATCGGTCGGCATGATGTAGCCCTCTCCTAGTCTACTAGTTGTAAAAGATCGTATTCGGTTTCGGCCGCGCGCCGGCCGATGGCGGCTTTTTCCAAGGACCGGGCCGGGCCGTTGATATGGCTGAAGCCCATGATGATACAGAGAATGCCCCAGCGAATGGTGCCGAAGACCTCCCAATAGTGCAGCGCCGCCGGATCGACCCGGCCGCCGCCGCCGGCCTCGTAGCCGGCCAGCAGTTCCTCGACCTGGCCGAAGCCGCCGACCGGCTTCGACAGGTGACCGTAGCGCCAGGAACGGACGCAGATCCAGCCGAGGTCGTTCAACGGATTGCCGAGATGGGCCGATTCCCAATCCAACACGCCGCGCAGCCCGTCCGGTCCGACCAAAATGTTGCCGTTGCGAAAATCGCCATGCACCAAGGTGTGGCGGTCGCCGGCCAGCTCGCGCCGTTCCTCGAGCCAGCGGAAGCCGTATTCGAAGCCGGGATGGGGTTGGCCGAAGGAATTCATGATGGTGTGGTAGTAGTCGAACTCCTCGGCCGTATTCATGGATTTGAGGTCCGGCAGATCGTCAAGCGGAATGGCATGCAAGCGCGCCGCCGCATGGCCGCATTGGAAGGCGAGCTTAGGCCGCGCCGCCGCGTAAGCGTCCTCGCGCAGAATGCGCCGGCCCAGCGCTTCGCCCTCGAGCCGCTGCATCACGAAGCCCGCCGTGGTGCGTGGCCCGGCCGCCAGATTGAACGGCACATCGGGCACCGGAACCCCGGCGGCACCGGCCAGCTGCATCAGCCGTCCTTCGGTCCAGCGGTGCACGCCGAGCCGGGTTTCGACGGTGGTGAAGCTGCCGTCCGGCTGCCAGTTCAAGGGATCGCGCTTCAGGATCAGCGGCACGCGCCGGCCGTCGGCGGTCACCACGTCAAACGACCAGGTCTCCCGGCTGGCGCCGCCGGACAAGCGGACCAGTCCGTCCATCCGCGCGCCGGCGCCGTATTCCGCCGCGGCCTTATCATGCAGCACGGCGCCTAAAAGCTCGGTCGCCGCGGCCTGATCGTTTTTTTGCGCGCTCGGCATGACTCTAAGAGACCGAGACCGTGCGGCCGCCGTCGACGACCAGGCTGGTGCCGGTGACGTAAGCGCTGGCGTCGGAGGCAAGAAACAACACCGCGCTGCCGATCTCGTCCGGCCGGCCGAGTCGGCGGAGCGGCGTGGTTTCGATCGCATGCTGTTTTTGTTCCGGTGTGAAGGCGTCCGCCAAGGTGGTGTCGAACAGGCCGGGCAGAATGGTGTTGACGCGGACACCGGACGGGCCGAATTCCAAGGCAAAAGACCGCGTCATGCCGTCGAGCGCCGACTTGAACGTCGAATAGAGCGCCAGCATCGGCGTCGAATGGCGCGCAGCGGTGGACGAGATATTGATGATGCTGCCCGCGCCCGCCTGCGCCATCAGCTTGGCCGCCTCGACCGACATGAACCAATAGCCGCCGATATTGACGTCGAGCGCCTTTTTCATCAGCGGCGGATCGGTATCCAGGATGCTGCGCCAAGGGCTCAGCACCGCGTTGTTCACCAGGATATCGAGGCAACCGTGGCGCTCGGCCAGGTGCGCGAACATTGCTGCGCGGGCGTCGGGCTCGCCGATATGGCAGGCGTGGCCTTCAGCACTCAGGCCCTGATCGCGAAACGCCGCGGCTACCTGCTCGCAGGCCGCCTGTTTGCGGCTGGAGATGACCACATGAGCACCGTACTCGGCCAAGACCCGCGCCGTCGCCTCGCCCAAACCCTGGGTCGAGCCGGTCACCAAGGCGACACGACCGCTCAGATCGAACAGGCTGACGGCCATGGTGCTGCCCCTCTCCCCGGCCCGGCCTATTCGGTGACGTAGCGGCGCAGCAATTGCCGCGCCAGGGATGACATATGCACCTGATCGGGGCCGTCGCCGACGCGAATATAGCGCGCGGTGACGAAGGCCTTCGGCAGGAATGTATCCTCGGTGAAGCCCATGGCGCCGTGCACCTGCATGGCCCGGTCGATCACCTCGGTGGTCATTTTCGGCACGACGATCTTGGCCGCCGCGATCAAATCCCGCGCCGCCTTGTTGCCTTCCCGGTCCATCTTGTCGGCCGCCTTCAAGGTCAAAAGCCGCGCCTGTTCGATGTCGCAGAACGACTTGGCGATGTCTTCCCGGAGCGAGCCATGCTCGCTCAGTTTCACGCCGAAGGCGGAGCGGCTTTCGGCGCGCTGGCACATGATCTCAAGCGCCCGCTGGGCGGCGCCGATGAACCGCATGCAATGGTGGATGCGGCCCGGCCCAAGGCGGCCCTGGGCGATCTCGAAGCCCCGGCCCTCGCCCAACAGCATATTCTCCGCCGGCACCCGGACATTGTCGAACAGGATTTCCGGATGGCCGCCCGGCGCGCCGGCATAGCCGAACGTGGAGAGATTGCGTACCAGCGTCATGCCTGGTGTGTCTTTCGGCACCAGGACCATGGATTGCTGGACGTAGCGGTTGGCGTTGTCGGGGTCGGTCTTGCCCATGACGATGCCGATCCGGCAGCGATCGTTGGCGAAGCCGGAGGAAAACCACTTGCGGCCGTTGATCACATACTCGTCGCCGTCACGGGTGATGCGGCATTCGATGTTGGTGGCGTCGGACGAGGCGACGGCCGGCTCGGTCATCGAAAAGCACGAGCGGATCTCGCCGTCGAGCAACGGCCGCAGCCATTTGTCTTTCTGCTCCTCGGTGCCGTAGCGCGCCAGCACTTCCATGTTGCCGGTGTCCGGCGCGCTGCAATTGAAGACCTCCGACGACCACATCACCCGACCCATGATCTCCGACAAGGGCGCGTATTGGAGGTTGCTAAGGCCGGCGCCATATTGTTCGTCCGGCATGAACAGGTTCCATAGGCCGGCCTCGCGGGCGCGGGCTTTAAGCTCATCCATGATCGGCGGCGTGGTCCAGCCGCCGGCTTCCGTGACATGCTCGCTATAGACCGGCTCGAGCGGATAGACATGCTCATCCATGAAACGGTTGAGCCTGTCCTGCAAGGCCCGGACGTCGTCGCTGAATTCGAAATTCATCTCACTCTCTTTAAAAAATTGGCAAATCAGGTCATTTTTTTGGAAACAGGGTGCGTTCGACCGCCTCGACCATCACGCCGTTGGCGTCGCGGGGGTGAACCAGCCAGCGCGGCGCGGCGTCGGCATCGATCGGCGCGCGCATCAGCACCTTCATACCGCGATCGGATAGCTCCTTGCCGCTGTCGGCGACGTCCTCGACTTCGACGCAGAGGTGATAAAAACCCTCGCCAACCGTCGCCAAGCGCTTCGACAGCGCGTTATCCATATTGGCCTTGTCCAACGGCTCCATGATTTCGATGACCATCTCATCATTGGTGCCGCCGACCGACAAAAAAACGCTGCGAATGCCTTCGACCTCGATTGTCAGATCGTTGAATTTTTTGAAGCCGAACGCGTCGGTCCAATGCTTGGTGGCGGCGTCGGCGTCATGCACCAACACACCGATGTGACTGATTCCCTTGACCATCTGACTCATGCCTGCCTCCTCCGGCGATCTCTTAATCGCGGACCATCATGCCTGGTTCAGTCAGCAGAGTCATTGATCTGGTGCAAGTCGGGACTAGGGTGACATTTCCTAAGGCCTCGAACGGTTGACTAACGCGCCCTGTTATTTTACTAAACCAAATGGTTAAATGAAATTTGCAAAACGAAATGGAATCCCGCCAGATGAAGCTTTACACCGCAATGGCCCCCAACCCCCTAAGAGTCCACGTTTTCCTCGCGGAAAAAGGTTTGGAAGTACCGACAGTTAATCTCGATGTGTTGAAGGGCGACACACGGACGTCCGAGTTTCTGGAAAAAAACGCGCTTGGAGAAGTACCGGTGTTGGAATTGGATGATGGGCGCATCCTGACGGAAAGCGTTGCCATTTGCCGATACTTGGAAGCGCTTCATCCGGAGACGCCGCTCATGGGGAGCGACGCGATCGAGCAAGCCCACATTGAAATGTGGAACCGACGGATGGAACTGAAAATTTTCTTTACGATCGGTCAAGTAGGTCAGCACGAGTTCAAATTCTTCGCTGAAAGTGTCGAACAGAACGCCATCTACGCCGCGTCGCAAAGACGGGCCCTCGCTCATAAATGGGTATGGCTCAACGACGAGATGTCGGATGGTCGAGCCTTTGTTGCTGGAGACAGTTTCACGATCGCTGATATTACCGGCATGGCCGCGTTGATCGTCTGCGGCTTCGCCAACGAAACCATCCCTGACACTCTCAGACATGTTAAGCAATGGGAGCAAGCCGTCCGTACGCGACCCAGTTGGCCAATGTGAGTTACCGCTTCCGGCCGAACCGCGACCGGTCACTCGGCAAGGTAGTTATCTAGTAGCCATTTCAAACGCTCAACGTAGGCTTTGTCGACCAGGGTTGGCCGAGCTCGGTTGAATCGATGGCCGAGTTCACCCATGAAATCCAGGCAGAACATTGCAGTGTAAAAGTTGAGCGCCACTTGCTGGTCCGCGTCGGGGCGAAGAACGTCGACCCATGCGTCGGCATAGGCTGGGCCGTGGCCGTTCGCCAGCAGCGCCATGCGGATAAGTCCGACAAGAAACAACGGATCGCCGAAACAGAGGTCGTCGACGTCGACGATGCCGGTCAGGCGCGCGCCCTCGATGATCACGTTCTTTGTCGTGATGTCATGCAAGAACGGAACGGGGCGCACACCCGCAAAGTACGCTAATAGCCTGTCCGAGACTGCCTCGACCCGGTCTGCGTGGAATTCGCTGACCACGCCCGCATCGCCGATGCGCTTCCGACTGCGCGCCAGAGAGCTGGCGATTACATCCTGCCATCTGTCATGTGGAAAAGGCCCCTCGATGCGCGGCGAGAACCCGTAGCCGCGCCCCAGGGGAAGACCTGTCACGATCGCCTGTACGGCGGAAAGACGGCGGGCAAGGCTACGGAGTTCGTCTTGCTCGAGATTGCCAACCACATAGCAAAGATCACAGCCTGGCAGACGTTCCAAGATCGCGAAGGGAAAAGGGTGGCGCGCCATCGTCACGTCGGCATGCAAAAGTTTCGGCAGTGGAACCCCGAGTGGGCGCAGTTTGTCCGACCAGTACTGCGCGTCGTTTACGATGCCGACGTCGTCTCGGCGCGAGGCACGCACGACAATCCTTTGCCCCTCGCCGGAGGTGGCCTGGAAAACAAAGTGTCTAAGACCGGTCGGAAAGCGGGCGACATGTGCGACATCGGCCAGGATTTCCCCGGCCATGGCACGGACCGTCTCCTCGTCGGGTTCATTGGGTGTATGGCTGATAAGGGATCACCGCCATAACTGCGTTGGTAAATCTTTCACGATGCGGTTTATACGCGGATATTGTTCGCTAATGTCGATAGATCGAGAGAATCACCATGAAAATATTTTTCGATGTTGACGGCGTGATTATCGACGGCTGGCACGCCAATCCAGAGCGTCGAAAGCCCTGGAACGCAACAATCGAACAGGACCTTGGAATTTGCCGCGAGGCGTTTCAGCGCGCATTCTTCTCACCATTACGGCAGGGCGCCGAATCTTTGATGGACGCATGCCTCAGGGGCGAGGCTGATTTGAAGGACGTCTTGTCCGAAATCCTCCCAACACTGGGCTACCACGGCTCCGTCGATACATTCGCCACCTACTGGTTTGAGAAAGATTCTAACGTCAATCAAGATGTTTTGAACATCGTGAAGCGCCTCAGACAGTGTGAAGAGGTTGAGCTCTATATCGCGACCGCCCAGGAACATCATCGGGCATCGTACCTGTGGAACGATCTGGGCTTGAAAGAGCTGTTCGATGACATCTTCTACAGCGCGCGTTTGGGTGTCTCAAAAGACCGCCCCGATTTCTTTGCCAAAATCAACGCGCAGCTTGATATCGGAGCCGCCGAGCGGCCGCTCTTTTTCGACGACACTGAGACTGTTGTCAGGGCGGCGCGCGCCGCCGGGTGGGACGCGCATATATTCGATACGGTCGAGGACATTTCCCGGCATTCCCGACTGGTGAGAATCTTGACGGCGCAACATGCGGCAACCGCCAGCACCCAAGAACAGGATTGACAGCGCCCGGCGCTTGACGATTCCTTAGACTCTTGCCTCCCGATCAACACCGGCACCGGGGAGACCGCCATGACCGCTTCGCTCAGCCTGGTCCATGACCATAACGATCCCGATCTCGGCGCTGATCACGTTGCCGAACTGAAAGCCTTGCTGGATCAATCGGAACTGGATTATCGATCGTGAACGGACAGAACGTCATCGTGCTTTGCTCCGACGAGCATGCCCGCTCGGCCATGGGTGCCGCCGGCCATGGGGTGGTCAAAACGCCGACCTTGGATAGGCTGGCGGCGCGCGGCACGCGCTTCGAGCGGGCCTATAGCCCCTCGCCCATCTGCGTGCCGGCGCGGGCCAGCCTGGCCACCGGCACTCACGTGTTCGAACACCGCTGCTGGTCTTCCGCCGAGCCCTATCGCGGTCAGGTCGAAAGCTGGATGCATCGGCTTCGGGATGCGGGCCATGCGGTCGTTTCCGTCGGCAAACTGCATTTCCGCTCGGCCGACGACGACAACGGCTTTTCGGAAGAAATCGCGCCCATGCACGTGACCAACGAGGGCCGCGGCTGGCTGCACGGGCTGCTGCGCGACCCACTGCCGGAGTACCCGGAGGCGGCGGAACTGGCGGCGACCCTCGGGCCCGGCGACAGCGCCTATGCCGACTATGATCGAGAGATCACCGCCGAAGCTTGCCGCTGGCTCCGGCGCTACCCGAAGCGCATCAAGGATCGGCCTTGGGTGCTGTTCGTTTCGTTCGTCAGCCCGCATTATCCCTTATTAGCGCCGCAGCCGTTCTTCGACCTCTATGGCGATTCGGCGATCCCGGATCCGATCGACGGGCTGGAGGAACGCCGGCCGGACCATCCGGTGCTCGATCAAATGGCGTGGTTCTGGAATTACGACGAGTACTTCGATCCGGAGACCCGGCGGCTGGCGCGGCGTTCCTATTACGGCCTCTGCAGCTTCCTGGACGACAACGTCCGCCAAGTTCTCGAGGCCCTGGAGGAATCGGGCGGCGCCCGCAATACGGACGTGCTTTATTTGAGCGATCATGGCGAGATGCTGGGCGATCATGGCTTCTGGACCAAGTCGGTGATGTATGAGGGCGCGGTCGGGGTGCCGATGATCCTGACCGGATCCGAGGTGCCGGTCGGCGTCAATCAAACACCGGTGTCGCTGACCGACGTCGCCGCCACCATCGAGCGGTCGGTGAAACGCGAGCGCCCGCCCGCCGGCGAGGCCTGGCAGGGCCGGCCGCTGCAGGGCTTCATCGAAGCGCCGGAACCCGACCGCTTTGTTTTGAGCGAGTATCATGACGGCGGCAGCCCGACCGGGTTTTTCATGATCCGGCACGGCGCCTGGAAATATGTACACTATGTCGGCGACCATCCCGATCAATTGTTCGATCTGGATAGTGATCCGTTGGAGCGCCATGACCTCGGCGAGGACCGACGCCTTGAAGGCACGCGGGAGCGTCTGCACGGCCTGCTCTGCCGCATGCTGGACCCGGATTCCGTCAACGCCGAAGCCTTTGCCGACCAGGCTAAACTGCTGACCAGCCTCGGCGGTCGGGAAAAAGTCTTGGCGCTGCCGAGTTTCAATCACACGCCGGTCGGCTGAGGAGGATGCCATGAGCCAAAGATTTGGCGCCATTCGGCAAAACGGCTATGTCGTCCCGGAATTGCAAGCGGCCATGCGCCACTGGGCAGAAGTACTCGGCGTCGGCCCGTGGCAGGTGATCGACCCGCTTCCGGTGACCGATGCGCGCTACCGCGGCCGGCCGACCGAGGCGGCAGCGGCGATCGCGCTCGGCTATTCCGGCGATCTGCAGATCGAGCTCATTCAGCCGCTGAACGACGCGCCCTCGCCTTACAACGACTTTTTAGGCATCTGCCCGACCGGCGGGCTACAGCATGTCTCGTCGTGGCCGGCGACGGCCGACTTTGACGCGGCCCGGGCAGCGTTCACCAACGCCGGCGGCGCCGTGCTGTTCGAAGGCGCGGTCGGCAGCACGCGCTTCGTCTATCTCGACACCATCGGCACGCTCGGCACCTGCTTCGAGATGGCCGATCTGAGCGCCGGTACGCGGCGCATGTTCGACAGCATCCGCCAAGCAGCGCTAGACTGGGACGGCCAGACGGTCACAATGGGTTAAAGGACGGCTCGAATGACGGGACTGCTTACCGAAGAGACGCGCGCGTGGATCGGCAAATCGGCGCCGCCGATGCGGGTCGAAGTCCACCGCAGCGACATCATCAAATATTCGATCGCCACCGAGCAGCGCTTGGACAAGTACCGCACCGGCGACGAGGCGCCACCGATGTTTCTGTTCGGCGCGCTCCGGCCGGCGGTGCCGATGGAAGAACTCGGCCCCGACGGCTTGACCAAGCCCACGTTCCTACCGGAGCTGCCGCTCAAACGGGTCATGGCCGGTGGCACCGACACCACCTATCATCGGCCGATACGGCCGGGCGACGTGCTGGTTTGTACACGCACTTTGGCTGATATGTACGAAAAGCAGGGCTCGACCGGGCCGCTTATTTTCGTGGTCTATCAGTTGGCGGTGCGCGACGAGGACGGCGAGCCGATCGCCGATGAAATCCAAACGCAAATACTCCGGTGAACGACATGAAAACGATTGACGCAATCGACGTGGGCGCGGCGCTGCCGGAACGGGAATTCACGGCAACCAACGTCTCCTTGTTTCTCTATAACGCCGCGGTCTGGAACGCCCATCGCATTCACTACGACGAGCCCTACGCCACCGACGTTGAAAAGCATCCTGGTGTGGTCATCGACGGGCCGCTGCAAGGCGATTGGCTGACCCAGACCGTGCTGGAATGGATCGGCGAGGATGCCGATCTGGTGCGGTTTCAGTATTCCAACCGCAAGGCCTCCTATCTCGGCGACCGCTTGGTTTCGGGCGGCAGTGTCAAGGCGGTCGATCCGGCGAGCCGGGAAGTGACGCTTGAGATTTTCATCAAGGACCAGGACGGCACGGTCGCGACACCGGGCAGCGCCGTCGTCCGCTTCAAAGGATAGAAAACGATGGGCAACGTCGAGCGCTGCGACAAGACATTGCCGTTGAACGAGATGATTTTCTACGTGCGCAAGGACGCGGCGTTGCGTGAACGTTGGCTAACCGACCTTGTCGGCATGTGCCGGGAGTTCGGCTGCTCGGACACGGAGATCGAGGCGCTGACCGCGGTCGACGTGCGCCGGTTGATGGATATCGGCGTGCATCAATATTTGATCCCGCACATTTTGCGGCTGTTCTATGGCGTGACCGGCATGACCAACAACCATCCGGCGATGTTGGCCTACCAGAAAGCCTTCCCCGAAGAGACCCAATCGGCGCTTGAAGGCACCATCTGGCAGGATCGGGAGGACGGCTGATGGCCGAAGTCGTCGCGGCGATGGCCATGACCCATTCGCCGGGCCTGTGCGGCTGGTTCGACGCGGCCCCAGAGGACGAGCAACAGGCGGCTTCGGCGGCATTTGCCGATATGCGCGGCCATTTGGCCGAGCGCGAGGTCGACCTAATGGTGCTGTTTTCCAACGATCACCTGCTCAACTGGCCGCTCGGCAACACGCCGGAATACACCGTCGGCGTCGACCCGAGCCACAATGGGCCGGCGGACTGGTATGACGAATGGCTCAAGCTCGATAAGTACAGCGTGCCCGGCCATGCGGATTTCGCCCGCTTCATGGTCAATGAAGCCGCCCGCAACGGCCTCGCCATGGCCTACAAGCGCGACATGCAGTTCGACGACGGCATCTCGGTGCCGGTCATGCATCTCAACCCCGATACCACGATACCGATCGTGCCGGTAACCATGAACTGCACCGTGCCGCCGATCCCCGAGCCGCGCCGGGCCTATTGGGTCGGCCAGGTCATGCGCCGCGTGGTCGAGGCCTATGACGGCGCGGCCCGCATCGCCATCGTCGGCACCGGCGGCTTGTCGCACGAACCCGGCGGTCCGCGTTATTTCTTTATCGACGCCGACTTCGACCGCTGGTTTCTGGACAAGCTGGAACAGGGCGACCACGAGGCGTTGTTGACGGAATGCACCCTGGAACGCATGGAAGAAGCCGGCTCCGGCGGCACCGCCGAGCTGTTGAGCTGGTTCGTCACTCTCGCCTTCACCACCGGCCCGGCCCGGGTGCTGACCTATATCGCTTCCCACACCTGGCGCTCGGGCACCGGCATGGTGATCTGGCCGGAATTAAGAGGCATGCCATGAGCCAACATTTCGAACTGGACGCCGAAACCATTCACCAGGCCTGGGACAAGGAGATAGCGCCACGGCTCACCATCGATCCCGGCGACACGGTTGTCTTCCACACCCGCGACGCCGCCAACAATTATTACAGCCAGGATTCCACGGCCGAAGACGTAGTGAGCCGGGGGCCGTTCGTCGGTCATCCCCTGACCGGGCCGGTCAAGGTGCGCGGCGCCGAGCCCGGCGATGTCCTGGTGGTCAAGATCGTCGACATGGCGCTGGCCTCGCCGTTCGGCTGGACCGCGATCAGGCCGGGCGCCGGCCTGTTGCCCGAGGCTGAGATCCGGCAACCGCATCTGCAAATTTGGGACCTCTCCGACGGCCGCCATGCGCGCATGCGCCAGCGCGACGACATTGCCGTGCCGATCGCGCCGTTTCCCGGCATCCTCGGCAACGCCCTAGACATGGACGGGCCGCAATCGACGATGCCGCCCCGGGAAAACGGCGGCAACATGGACAACAAACATTTGACCGTCGGCTCGACGCTGTATCTGCCGGTATTGGTCGACGGCGCGCTGTTCTCGACCGGCGACGCCCACGCCGCCCAAGGCGACGGCGAGGTCTGCGTCACGGCGGTCGAGACCTGGTCCAAGATCACCTTGCAATTCGATGTGATGGAACAGGCGAAGTACCAGGAACCGCGGCTCCGGACCGCCGGGCCGCTCGCGCTGAGCACCAATACCGCGCCTTACTATGCGACGACGGCGCAAGGTCCCGACCTCTATGCCTCGGCGCAACAGGCGACGCGCTACATGATCGAGCATTTGATGACCGAGCGCGGACTGACCTGGGGCGAGGCCTATGTGCTCTGTTCCGTTGCCGTCGACCTCAAGATCTCCGAGATCGTCGACAAACCGAACTGGCTGGTGAGCGCCTTCCTGCCGGAGAGCGTCTTTGTCCGCTGACACTTCATGAAGGCGGCACCCTTCGACTATGTCCGGGCCGGCGATGTCGACGAAGTCTGCCAACTGTTGCAGGCGGCCGACGGCGAGGCGCAGATCATCGCCGGCGGCCAAAGCCTGGTGCCGCTGATGGCAGCACGCATGGCGCGGCCGGCGCTATTGGTCGACATCAATCACATCGCCGCGCTTAACGGCATAGGCGTGGACGCCGGTGAGCTTAGGATCGGCGCCTGCACGCGCCAACGCGCGGTCGAGCAATCGGCCGAGGCGGCGGAGGCCTGCCCGCTGCTGACCAAAGCAATCAGCCAGATCGGCCATATCCAGACCCGCAACCGCGGCACCGTCGGTGGCAGTCTCTGCCAGGCCGACCCGGCCTCTGAAATCCCGTTGGTCGCCGTCACCCTGGGCGCCACTCTCTCTGTTCAAGGGACAACGGGTACGCGCAGCTTACCGGCGCGGGAGTTTTTTCACGCCACCATGACCACGGCGTTGGCCCCGGACGACTGCTTGATCGCCGCGACCTTTCCCATCTGGCAAGACGAACGAGTCGGCACGTCTTTCCATGAGGTATCGATGCGCCGCGGCGATTTCGCCATGGTCTCGGCGGCGGCGCAACTGGCGCTCGATGACGACGGCATCTGCCGGCGTGCTGTCTTAGGCCTCGGCGCCGTGGCACCGTCTCCGATCTTTCTCGAAGCGGCGTCCGCGGCACTTATCGGCCAAGTCCCGACAGACGGCATTATCGACCGGGCCGCCGCCGTGGCGGTCAGCCAAATCGACCCGGAAACCGACGTCCATGCCAGCGCCGACTATCGCCGGAGAGTTGCGCCGAAATTGCTGCGCCGAGCCATAAATGACGCCTTGGCCGAAGCACAGGTCACTATGCAATGAGCGAACGCCGGGACATCACGCTCACCGTCAATGGCGTCCTATGCCAGCGACAGATTGAGCCCCGAACCACGCTGTTGGATTTCCTGCGCGATGAGGTCGGCCTGACCGGCACCCACGCCGGCTGCGAGCATGGCGTCTGTGGCGTCTGCGCGGTGCTGGTGGATGGCACGCCGGTGCGCTCTTGCTTGCTGTTTGCAGTGCAACTGGAAGGCGCCGGCGTGACCACGGTCGAAGGCTTGAACGCGGCGGACGGGGCCTTAAGCCCGATCCAAGACGCGTTCTGCGAAACCCACGGCATGCAATGCGGCTATTGTACGCCGGGCATGCTGATCGCCGTGCATGACCTGCTGGCGCACAACGCTGATCCGGACGACGACGCTATTCGCGAAGCGATCGGCGGCACGCTTTGCCGCTGCACCGGCTACGGCCAGATCATCGAAGCGGTGCGCCTCGCCGCCGCCCGTTTGCGGCAAGCCGCCCCGGTCGAGGGCTCCGGCCAATGAGCGTCGGACCCTTCCGCCGGCTCGGCCACAAACAGCGGGTCAAGGAGGACCGGCGGTTCGTCAGCGGCGATGGCCGCTACGTCGCCGATATCGCCATGCCCAACATGGCGCATGTTGCCTTGCTGACCAGTCCCCACGCCAGCGCCCGTATTATCGCCGTCGACGACAGCGCGGCCTTGGCGGCACCTGGCGTTCACACCGTGCTCTGGGGTGACGCGCTCGCGGCAGCAACGAAGCCCCTGGCCAACGCCCTCGATACGCCCGGCGTCAAATGCTACCCGTTGGCGGTCGGTGTGGTTCGCTATGTCGGCGAGTGGGTCGCGGCGGTGGTCGCCGACACCCGCCAGGCGGCCGAAGATGCGGCCGAACTGATCACCGTCGATTACGAACCCCAGGCCGGGGTACTGACAGCCGAGGCAGCTCTCGACCCGGCCTCGCCGCCGGTCCATGCGGGCCATGGCAGTAATGTACTTTATCACCGCACTTTCACCTGGGGTGACGTCGACGAACATTTTGCAGCGGCCGCCCACCAACTCGGCTTCCGCGCGGTTTGGAAACGCAACGCCACGGTGCCGCTCGAGACTTTCGGGGTAATGGCGCGCTGGCATGAAAGCGACGGCCTGTTGGACGTCTGGGCGTCGATCCAGATGCCCTCCTACCCGGAACAGATCGCCGGCGCACTCGGCCTCGAGACCAGTGCGGTCCGGGTTCACTACGACGTCGATGTCGGCGGCAGTTACGGGGTCAAACGCGGCATCAAGCATACGGTGCTGGTCGGCCATCTGGCGCGCCTGCTCGGCCGGCCGGTGCGCTTGATCGAGGATCGCCTGGAAAATCTAGCGGGCGGCGACGCCCACGGCCCCGACCGCGTGTTCGATGTCGCCGTCGCCTATGACGACTTGGGCCATATCAAATCCATGCGGCTCCGCGCCGTCGACGATGTCGGCGGCCATACCGGCCGGGCGCCGTTTCAACTCGGCAAGCCGGTCGGTGCCATTGTCGGGCCCTACCGGATCGCCAGTGTCGCCTATGAAGCGATCGCCGTATCAACCAACAAGACCGGCCAAACCGCGGTGCGCGGTTTCGGTCAGGCGCCGACCAACTTCGCCATCGAAATGGCCGTCGACAAAGTCGCCCGTGTCCTCGGCCTCGATCGCTTGGACGTACGCCGCCGCAATTTCATCCCGAAGGACGCTTTCCCCTATCTGATCCCAAGCGGCTCGAGTTACGACAGCGGCGACTATCATGCGGTGTTGGAGAAAGCGGTCGCCCTCGCCGAATACGAAGCGCTGACGAAAAAACGCGACGCGCTCCGCGCCGACGGTCGGCTGGCCGGCATCGGCATCGCCACCTGTTTGGAACCGGGCGGCGGCAATTCCGCCTTCGAACCGCTGTTCAATCCGAAGAACGAGACAACCACCTGGCCGGAATCCTGCCGCGTCAGTGTCGGGCGCGACGGCGCCGTATCGGCCTTCATCACCACCTCGACGGCGGGCCAAGGCCATGAGACGCTGGTTGCCACCATCGTCGCCGAGGAACTCGACCTGCCCGTCGATGCCATCCGCGTGGTGCATTCGGATTCGCTCTCCGGCATGCCCGGTAACAGCCCGGTGGCGAGCCGCATGGCGATCATGTTGGGCGGCGCCGCCGCCGGTGCGGCGCGCAAGCTCCGCGACCAGGCCTTGGCGATCGCCGGCCGGCAACTTGGACAGGATCCAGCCGAACTCGAACTCCGCGACGGCTTCGCCCAAGTGAAGGCGGCACCTGCGCAGCAGGTCGCTTGGCCCGACATCGCCTTCATTGCGCACCGCCATTACCATTTGATGCCGGCCGGCCAAGAACCGGGGTTGCAGGCAAGCTTCGTTTGGGAAGTGCCAATGGGCGGGACCTTGCCGAGCGCAGATGGCCGGGTGCAGATGTATCCCTGTTATTCCTTCGCCGCCCATATCGTGTTGGCGTCGATCGATCCGGACACCGGCGTGGTCACGCTGCCGGACTACGCCATCGCCCATGATTGCGGCACGGTGATCAATCCCGACATCGTCAAAGGCATGGTGCTGGGCGGCACGGCGCACGGCATCGGCGCGGCGCTTTATGAGACCTTTCAATATGACGAGGCCGGTCAGCTGATCACCGGTTCGTTTGCGGATTATCTGATGCCGAGCGCCCATGAGGTGCCGGATATCAAGTTGGTCGAGCACTGCACGCCGTCGCCGCATACCTCGCATGGCCAAAAGGGTGTCGGCGAAGGCGGTTACCTGGCGGCACCGGCGGCCATCGCCAGCGCCGTCAACGACGCCTTGGCGGCGCGTGGCCTGGAGATCCTGACATTGCCCATGCGGCCGGTCGACATCGAAGCGCTGCTGAACGGTGGCGGCTGAAGAACGGGAACAGAACCATGATTATCGACGTCCATGCCCATTACCTGCCGCAGTCCATCCTCGACAGCCTGACCGCCGGCGCCGCAGCCTTTCCGAACGTGCAGACGATCGCCGAAAACGGCTCGGTCCGGTTTGCCTTTGCCGGCCACGAGCCGACCCGGCCGGTCATGGGCAAGCTTCGCGAAACCGCGGATCGCCATGCCTGGTTGCGCGAGCGTAACATCGATCTGCAGTTGGCCGGCGGCTGGCTCGATGCCTTCGGCTATGAACTAGCCGGCGATGAAGGCGCCGATTGGAGCCGGTTCTTGAATGAGGCGACGGCCGAGGCGGCGCACGATGTCGACGACTTGCTGCCGTTGGCGACCGTGCCGATGCAAGACGGGGCCCAGGCGGCAGCGGTGTTGCGCGAAGCGATCGGCGCCGGCTTCGTCGGCGCCATGATCGGCACCCAGCCGAAAGGCAACCACGGCAATCTCGACGATCCGGGTCTCGACCCGTTTTGGCAGGCGGCGGCCGACCTCGGCGTACCGATCTTCGTGCATCCGATGTTCGGCTCCGACGACACGCGGCTCCATGACATGGGCATGATGAACGCGGTCGGCCGCGTCACCGACACCACTATCGCGATCTCTCGGCTGTTGCTGAGCGGCCATCTGACGCGCTATCCGACCTTGAAACTAGTCGTGGCAACCGGCGGCGCGGCGCTGCCGTTCATGCTGGGACGGCTGGTGCGCAACAAGGAGGTCTTCGGCGAAGAGGTCTCCGATCCGGTCGAAGGTTTCCACAATCTCTATTTCGACAGCATCGTTTTCCGGACCGACGCCTTGCATTTCCTGTGCGGCCTGGTCGGTATCGATCGGGTGATGATGGGCTCCGACTACCCGTTTCCCATCGGCGATCCGGCGCCGACGCGGGTCGTTGAAGACTCAAAATACTCCGACGCAGAGAAATCCGCGTTGCTGGGCGGCAACGCCCGCACCCTATTCCGCCTCTAACACCCCGGCCTCTTCCAGCAGCCAATCGCGGAAGACCGCGAGCCGGGGATCGCGGGCCTTGGCGGCGGGATAGACCAAGTGGAACGGCCGCCCCGACTTGCGGCTGACGTCGAACAACCGGACCAGACGGCCTTGCGCCAAATCGTCCTCGACCAAGGCGCCGATCCCCATGGCAATGCCGAACCCCTCGATCGCCCCCTGAAAGGCGAGGTTGAGGCTGTCGAATTGCGGCCCGCCCAGATCGACGCCGTCGATTCCGGCCGCCGCCAGCCAGCGTTGCCAATCCAACGGGCGCGGCGCGCTGTGGAGCAGGGTCTGGCCGCGCAGATCCTCAGGTTCCTTGACCGCGGCGGCGAAGGCCGGACCGCAGACCGGAAAGACGTCGACGTCGACCAGTCTATGGGACATCAGGCCTTGCAAGACACCGCCTTCGCGGCCGACGCGGATGGCCAAATCGTAATCGCCGGAGCGGAAGTCCACCGGATTGAGCGAGGTGGTGAGCCGGACGTCGATTTCCGGGTGGCGATCGTAGAATCGTCCCCAACGCGGGATCAGCCAACGGATAGCGAAGGTCGGATAGACGCATATCGATACCGTGCCGACCCGCCGCGAGCCTTTGATACGGGCTGTCGCGGCGGCCAGCCGCTCCAGCGGTTCGCGCACTTCCTCGAGATATTCCCGGCCCAGCATGGTGAGCGCGACCTGCTTGTGGCGACGCACGAACAAGGTCACGCCGAGATGCTCCTCGAGATTTTGTATTTGCCGGCTGACCGCGCCTGGGGTGACATTCAGTTCTTGTGCAGCGCGCGCAAAGCTCAAGTATCGGCCGGCGGCTTCAAACGCCCTTACCGCAGAAAACGGCGGAAAGTCCGACAAATCTTACTTCTCCGATAGTTGATATAAACTCAATCAAACCCTACCAAGAAATCGTTTGTGCGACAACCATCGATCCGTCACGTTGCCGGCGCAGAACCAACAATGGGGACGGTTCGAAAATTATGGGACCCGCAGGATGAATGACGTCGCAGTGAATATCGATCACCCGAACTATTCGCCTTCCGACTGGTTGGCGCCGGATTGTCATGGCCTCAATTTCTTTGAGATCGACAATTCCGTCCGCGATCTGATTTCGCTGTATCTGCCGGACGACCTGCGGGCCCATATGACGCCGCATTTCCATAAGCTGGGTGAGCTGGCCGGCGGCAAGCTGGATGAATGGTCCAGGCTGGCCGAACGCCACACGCCGATCCTGCATCGCCGAGATGCTTACGGCCGCGACCAGGACTGGATCGAGTTTCATCCCGCCTATCGGGAGATGGAAAAAGTCGCGTTCCAGGATTTCGGCATTCATTGCATGGCCCACAACAAAGGCGTGCTCGGCTGGCCGGAAAAGGTGCCGCAGATCGCCAAGTACATTTTTCAATATCTGTTCGTGCAGGCCGAATTCGGCTTGATGTGCCCGATCTCGGTGATCGACACCTCGACGGTGCTGATCGAAAAATACGGCAGCGAAGAGGTCAAACAGAAGTTCCTCGGCCGTATGCGCAGTCAGGACCCCGACCAGCTGTTGAAAAGCGCCCAATTCATGACCGAGAAAACCGGCGGGTCCGACGTCGGCAACATCGAGCTGGAGGCCCGCTTCGAGGACGGTCATTGGCGGATCTACGGTGAGAAGTGGTTCTGTTCCTGCGCCGACGGCGACGTGGCGCTGTTGCTGGCACGGCCGGAGGGCGCTCCCGGCGGCAGCGGCGGCCTCGGCCTGTTCGCTTTGCCGCGCACCCTGGATGACGGCAGCCGCAACGCCTACACCATCATTCGCCTGAAGGACAAGCTCGGCACCAAATCCATGGCCTCGGGCGAGATCACGTTTGACGGCGCCATCGTCTATCCGCTCGGCGAGGTCGGGCCGCACCCGAACCGCGGCCTGAAGCAAATGATGGATCAGGTGAACCTGTCGCGGCTCTCCCACGGCGTCCGCGCCTCGGCGATGATGCGCCGCTGCTTGAATGAAGCCCTAACCGTGGCCCGCGGCCGCCAGGCTTTCGGCAAGACGCTGATGGACATGCCCCTGTTGCGCCGGCAATTGATGAAAATCCTGGTGCCGACCGAGCAATCCTTGTCGGTCTTCCTGTATGCCGCCCGCCTGATGCAGGCGGCCGCCGCCGGTGACGAGAAAGCCGAACGGCGGCTTCGCATCGTCACGCCGCTTCTGAAATTCCGGGCCTGCCGCGACAACATCACCGTCGCCCAAGGGTCCATGGAAGTGCGCGGCGGCAACGGCTTCATCGAGGATTGGATCAATCCCCGGCTGGTGCGCGACGCCTTCACCGGCGTGCTCTGGGAAGGCACCTCCAACATCAACGCGTTGGATGTCACCACCCGGGCGATCGCCAAGGTCGGCGCCCATGAGGACCTTGCCGAAGATCTCCACGATCTTGCCGCCAACACGCCGGGCCTGCCCGGCCAGGTCCGCGGCTCACTTGCCTCGACCGTCGACCAAGCGACGGCCTTCGCCGAAGAGGTCGCCGCCAGTGGCAACGAGACCCTGGCGCGCCGCGCCTCGGACGCGCTTTATCACACCATGGGCGCGGTGCTAATGTCGGCGGAAGGCGCCCGGCTCGGTCAGGCCGGCGGCGACGCCCGGCGCATGATCACCGCCCGCATGCTGATCGACCACAAGCTGCGGCCGCAGGATCCGCTGTCCGCCGCCCAAGGCGTCAACGAGCAGCAGGCCGTGTCCTTGGTGCTCGGCGAAGCCCCGGTCGATTTGGCAACGGCGCAGGAGATCGCCGCTGCCTAAAACAAATTTATCGATCGCGGCTCGTGAAATGATTTAAAATCCGGCGGCATTCGAACCCTGTGTGAGTCGCCCTATGACCGCCGCTCCGAAAGCCGCCGAGCAATCGGCGCGTCTTCGCCAGGCCATTCGCGCCGCCATTCTCGCCGACGAAGCGGCGGCCGTCGCCAACCGTGTGGTCAGCACCGGATTGAGTGCCGACGACCGCCGAGCCATCAGTGGCGCGGCAATCCGTTTGGTGCGTGCCATCCGGCAGGGCGCCAAGCCTGGCATCATGGAAACCTTTCTCGCCGAGTACGGGCTTTCGACCGATGAAGGCGTCGCCCTCATGTGCCTGGCCGAGGCCTTGCTTCGCGTGCCCGACCCGCTGACCATCGATGACCTGATCCAAGACAAGATCACGCCGGCCGATTGGGGCAAACATCTCGGCCAATCGAGTTCGCCGCTGGTCAATGCCTCGACCTGGGCGCTGATGCTAACCGGCCGGGTGCTTGCCGACGCCGCCGGCGACAATCTGATCACGACCTTGCGCAGCATTGTCCGCCGCCTCGGTGAACCGGTGGTTCGGACCGCGGTATCCCAGGCGATGCGCGAACTGGGCGAGCAATTCGTGCTCGGCCAAACCATCGACGAAGCCGCCGAGCGCGCCCGCCCGCTGGAAGAGCAGGGCTACACCTATTCCTATGATATGCTCGGCGAAGCGGCGCGGACGGATACGGATGCCAAGCGCTATCACATCGCCTATTCCGATGCGATCTCCAGCCTGGCCGGCCACTGCAACAGCGACGACGTGCGCGACAATCCGGGTATTTCCGTCAAGCTGTCGGCACTGCATCCGCGCTACGAGTTCGGCCAAGCCGAACGCATGATGCCGATCCTGGCGGCGCGCACTCGGTCGCTGGCGCTGCTCGCCAAAAGCGCCAATATGGGCTTTAACATCGACGCCGAGGAAGCCGATCGCCTCGACCTGTCGCTCAACCTGATCGAGCAGGTGCTGGCCGAACCGGCACTGGCCGATTGGGACGGTTTCGGCATCGTCATCCAGGCATATGGGTTACGGGCGACGTACGTTCTCGATTGGTTGCACGATCTGGCCCGCCGTCTCGATCGCCGCATCATGGTGCGGCTGGTCAAGGGCGCCTATTGGGACAGCGAAATCAAACGCGCCCATGTCTTGGGGCTCGCCGGCTTTCCGGTTTACACCCGGAAGGCCGCGACCGACGTTGCCTACATTGCTTGCGCCCGACAGCTGTTCTCCATGGCCGACCGGGTCTATCCGCAATTCGCGACCCATAACGCGCATACCGTCAGCGCCGTCCTGCATATGGCCGGGTCCGAGCGCTATGAATTCCAGCGCCTGCATGGCATGGGTGAGGCCCTCTATGAGACGCTCCGTACCGGCAGTGCCGACCAGCGCTGCCGCATCTATGCACCGGTCGGCGCGCATGAGGATTTGCTCGCCTATCTGGTGCGGCGGTTGCTGGAAAACGGTGCCAACAGCTCCTTCGTACACCAAATCGTCGATGAAGAAGTGCCGGCGGAAGAGATCGCCCGAGACCCGATCGCCATCGTCGAATCCTGGGGCAAGACGATCGCCAATCCGGCAATCTCTCCACCTGCTGACCTCTATGGCCCGGACCGGCACGCGGCCAAGGGCTGGGATCTGACCGACCCGAACAGTGTCGATGAATTGGACCGCGCCCGGGGCGCGTTCGCCAAGGCCGCCTGGCAAGCCGGACCCATGGTGGCGGGGGCGCTGTCGGCGACCGGCCGGCCACGCGACGTTCGCAATCCGGCCGATACGAACGACGTCGTCGGCCAGGTCACCGACGCCACCGAAGCCGAAGTTGCCACCGCTGTCGCCGCCGCCGCGTCAGCGCAAGCGGCTTGGGCGGCGCGGTCGGTCGCCGACCGTGCCACCGCCTTGCGGCGCCTGGCCGATCTCTATGAAAGCAATGCCCCGGAACTCTTCGCCTTGGCCGCGCGGGAAGCCGGCAAAACCCTCGCCGACGGCGTCGCCGAAGTGCGCGAGGCGGTCGATTTCTGCCGTTACTACGCGACCCAGGCGGAAAAACTGGATCGCGCCGATCCAGACCTCGGTCCGCGCGGCACCGTCGCCTGCATCTCGCCTTGGAATTTTCCGCTGGCGATTTTCACCGGGCAGATCGCGGCGGCGTTGGTAACCGGCAATGCGGTCATCGCAAAGCCGGCCGAACAGACACCGCTAATCGCCGTGCGCGCGGTTCAGATGATGCGCGAAGCGGGCGTCCCCGATGCCATCATCCAGTTGCTGCCCGGCGACGGCGCGAGCGTTGGCGCGGCGCTGGTGTCGACGCCCGACATCGACGGCGTCCTGTTCACCGGCTCGACCGAGACCGCCCGGGCGATCAACCGCGCCATGGCCGAGAACCTGACGCCGGAGGCCCCGTTGATCGCCGAGACCGGCGGGCTCAACGCCATGATCGTCGATTCCACCGCGCTGCCGGAACAGGCGGTTCGCGACATCATCGCCTCCGCCTTCCAAAGCGCCGGGCAGCGCTGTTCGGCGTTGCGCATTCTCTATCTCCAGAAGGACGTCGAGGACCGGGTCCTGGCCATGCTGTTCGGCGCCATGGACGCGCTGACACTCGGCAATCCCTGGTCGCTCGCCACCGACGTCGGGCCGGTCATCGACGCCGAGGCCAAGGCCGGCATCGACGCCCACTGCCAGGCCATGGATCAGGCGGGGCAGCGGTTCAAACGGCTTGACCTGCCGGCCGGCGCCACCGACGGCTTGTTCGTTGCGCCGGCGGTCTACCGGGTCTCCGGCATCGAGGATCTGGAGCGCGAAATTTTCGGCCCCATCCTGCACGTTGCGCCGTTCGACGCGGCCGAACTCGATCAAGTGCTGGAGGCGATCAATGCCCGTGGCTATGGCCTGACCCTCGGCCTGCATACCCGGGTCGATGACCGGGTGCAGCGCGTGGTCGACCGGGCGCGGGTCGGCAACCTTTACGTCAACCGTAACCAAATCGGCGCCGTTGTCGGCTCACAGCCGTTCGGCGGCGAAGGCCTCTCCGGCACCGGCCCGAAGGCCGGCGGGCCGCATTATCTCCGCCGGTTGCTGAAGCGACCCGATGGGCGCGCGGCGCCGGTCGCGGCCGACACCGGCACGATGCCGCGGGTCGGCGCCAAGGCGTTGATCAAGGCCTTGGCGGCCGTGGCCGTCGAACCCGCGAATCCGCTACAGTCAGCGCCAGTCGATCTGCCCGGACCAACCGGCGAAAGCAACCGCCTGACCTTGCATCCGCGCGGCGCCTTCGTGTGCCTGAGCGAACCGGGTACCGGCATAAGCGACGCCCTCGCCGCACAGGCCGACGCCGCCCTAGACCGCGGCGTCGGTATCGTAATGGTGGCACCGGGTGCAGCCGCCTTTGTCAAAGACCGTACGGCGTCGGATGCCAGGATCCGCGGCATAGATGGCAGCCTCGGCCGCGACGCGCTGGCCGAAGCCAGCGGCTTTGCCGGCGTCATCTCCACGGGTTCGGCAGACCATCTGCGGCGGCTCCGGCAGATCCTCGGCGCCCGTGACGGGCCGATCTTGCCGCTGGTCACGCCGGGCGACGATCCGTCGATCTTTTGGATCGAGCGCACGCTGTCCGTCGACACCACGGCCGCCGGCGGCAACGCGACGTTGCTGGCCGAAACGGCGAACTAGTTGATCGTTAAAAAGCCCTTCGGCTCCGCCTCAGTGTACTTTTTACCGGCGAAATAATGCCAAATCAGGCCTTGGGGCGGCCCGGCGGTCTGATTTCGACCCTTTCTTTGACTGATCATGACTTTAGTCATGATCAGAGGCCGCAACAGAAGGAAGTTAAAATGGGGACAGGCACCATTTTAACTTCCTTCTGTTGCAAACGAAAAAGCTGTTAGCGCATCGCCGAGCCGCCTCAAGATGCGCTAACGCTTTATTACTACTGAAGAAAAGTACACTGAGCGTAGCGAAGGACTTTTCTTCACGGCCAAGTCTCAGACTAACCCCAGTTCTTTGCCGAGCCCCAGCTCCAGCTGGCCTTTGATCTCTGCGACACCGTCGAAATCCACGATGGCATGGTGGCTCGCGGTGTTGATGTCGCGGTGCAGTCGTTGAAGGGGGTGATCGTCATAGATGGCATGGGCGCCGGCGACCGCGAATATTCTCTCCGACGCACGTCGGCACAACTCGACCGCATATGCGGCATTCCACCTGATCTGCACTTTTTCCGCCAAGCCAAGCGGTAGCTCATTCTTGACCATAGCGTCGTCTAGCAAGCTGCAGTTCTGTTCGATCAGCCGACGGGCAGACGCAAGTTCGCCGCTCGCCTCGGCCACGCGCATCTGGATGCCGGATTTGGCCGCCTTGCTGCCACCGGCGTAGACATCGTGGCGAACCTTGGTGGCGTCGACAAACATTGCCAGTCCCGCATCGGCAAATCCAAACACCGTACCGGCCAACATGGAAGCGAGACCGCCCATGACCGGCAGGCGAAACAACGGACCGGCATCGCCTTCGAAATCGCCGTTGAACAGCGGCAGCGTCTGCATAGCACGGTGATCCGGCACAAAGACGTTTTCCGCGACAAGATCTTTGGAGCCAGACCCGCGCATGCCTAATGTATACCATGTATCGTCGACTTGAATGTCCGTGGTCGGGACGACGACATGCATCGGCAGCATCCTGCCGCCAGAATCGGCTGCCTCGCCTAAGGCGCCCAGCAACAGCCAGGGACCATGATCGACGCCGCTGGCAAATTGCCAGCGCCCGTTCAGCAGCCAGCCGTCGTCCGTTCGCGTGACACCGCCCTGCGGCGCTAGCGTACCGGGAATGAGCACATCAGGGTCGCCGAGAAACACTTCGTCGCGACATTGCTTCGAAAAACGGGCCACGACAAATGTGTGGGCGGCGCACACCATGCTTACCCAACTGGCCGCTGAGCAAGCGCCGGCGGTAACCACGCAGGCCCGAATTTGGGCGCTAAGCGGCAATTCATAACCACCATAGATTTTGGGCGTCAGCAATCGTCCCAAACCGGCATCCCGCATCGCCGCGATGGCCCGAACGTCCACTCGGCGTTGCTGATCCGACTGCCTCGTCGTTTCCCGCAGAATGGGAAGAACGCTTTCGGCGGCTGCCACGGCGTCAAATTCCGCTGAGGCGGTCATCGTTCGTGATGGCTGGGTGTTCATGGCTTGCTCTCCAAGTCATTTTGTGTTATAAACATACTAGTATACTAGTCGACAAATATCATGGAGTCAATCATGAATCTCCCGCCGCCGGATGCCGGACTGGAAACGCGGTTTCCCCATCGCCATGACCGGGCTTTCGCCTATCTGAAAATACTGCTGTTGGATGGCGGATTGGAGCCGGATGAGGTTATCTCGACCGAGGATGTGGCTCGGGCATTGAAAATAAGTCGAGCACCGGTTACGGACGCAATCAAACGGTTGGTTCGCGATGGCTTTTTGACGGTCATTCCGCAGGTTGGTTGCCGGATCTGCGCGCCCCAGCCGACGGAAGTGGCGGATTTCTACCGACTGTTCGCGAAAAGCGAGGCGGTGGTCATCGGACTGGCGGCCGAGCGCCGAACCGCGTCGCAAGCGGCGGCGTTAAAATCGGCAATCGAGGGTTTTGACCGGCAATATCGTGCCCTAAGAAACAACGCTGGGATTGGTCCGGACTATCGCGCCTTAAACCGACTGCGATATGAAGCGATCCATGGACTGGCCGCGTCACGGATCGTCGGAGAATTGGTTGCCAACATGTGGGACCGCAGCGACTTCTATATCCGTGTGGCCTATGGCGAATTCGTCTACGGGTCGAAAGTGCACCAATCCAATCAAGAAATCTGCCGTGCGATCATCAAAGGTGACGCAGCTACGGCGATTAACGAAACAGAGAGCTATTTGCTCAGGGTCGGCAAGCTGACGTCGGAGACGTTAGCACATCGACTGTGACGCACATTTCTTCGAGGTAAATCTAGATTGACGCGCCGCGTGCCGCGATCGGCCACAACGCTTCAACCCGGCCATTCCTGATCCCGACATACCAGTCATGGAGGTTGATCGAGGGGTCGCAATGGCCCGGGACCAGCATCAGTTTTTCACCCAGATTGAGCGCACGCGCCTGGCTGTCGAGCAGCAGTTTGCCGTGTTCGTCCGATGCGCCGACATAGCTCACACCGGGCAGGCCGTGAACCGTCGGCAGGCCGCTGTCGACGGCAAGCGACTTCAGCCCGGCGTCCAGAACTGCCCGATCGGCAGCCGGCGTACTCATCACCGTCGCGTAAACGAATAAGCTGTTTTCAAAGGTGTCAAATTGTTCGCCGTCCTCGCTAAGATTACGGCCATAGTCGGCATCCATGAAGACGTAAGAGCCGCACTGCAGCTCGCCCCATAGGCCGCTTTGCGCTTCGAAGGGGAATGTCCCGGTGCCGGCCCCGGTGACGACCGGGCAGTCGATGCCGTCGGCGGACAAGAGATCGAGCGTCTGGCGGACGCTGCCGCCGGCCTTTTCGATTACCGTGCGTCGTTCGCCAAAGCCGCGGATATGCTGTGCCGAACCGTGATAGCATTGCAAACCGCCAAAACGAAGGTTGCCGGCCGCAGCGACCGCGCGGACCAAGGCGACCGTCGCCTCGCCCGGCGGCACGCCGCACCGCGCCATGCCGAGATCGATTTCGACCAGAACCTTAAGCGTAACGCCGAAATCACCGGCAGCGGCATCGAGATCGGCTATATTGACCAAGTTGTCGACGCAGACGCCGATCTCCGCTTGTTTGGCGAGCGCGACAAGTCGGGCGATCTTCCGTCGGCCGACGATCTGGTTCGTGACCAGGACGTCCGGAACGCCGCCGGCGACCAAGATCTCCGCCTCGCCCACTTTCTGACAACATTGCCCGACAGCGCCCAGCGCCATCTGCTTGAGCGCCACGACCGGTGATTTGTGGGTTTTGGCATGGGGGCGCAGACGTACACCGAATTGATCGGCGAGATCCGCCATGCGCCGCAAATTTCGGTCGAAGGCATCAAGGTCGATTAGCAGAGCCGGGGTTTCGACTTCCGCGATGGGCATGCCGATTTCGGCCGGGGACAGGGTAGCCATTTATATGGTCTCGATTTCACTGTTGCAGGCTAGTCAGATTGCCCTATTCGGCGGCCACCTTGCGGTTGTTCTCTGCGGCCCGTGCCGCAGCGGCAAAATGCTCCTCGCCGAAATTGTAGAGGTGCGCGCCGCCCATGAAAATCTTCGCCGCGGTGTCATTTGTTACGTTGGCGAGCAAGTTGTTGGCGACGTTCGGAAAGTTCGAATCGAAATGTGGATAGTCGGTCGAAATGCACATCCGGTCGGCGCCGATCAGACCCGCCGTCGCCTCGATCTCCGGCTCGCTGCCTTCGACGGCCGCCCAGCAATTGCGCTGGAAGTATTCTTTCGGCGTCAGCGAGAGATAAGGTGCATGGCTGTCGCGGTATTGCGGATAGTCCCACTCGATGCGGGTCAGAATGCCGGGCACCCAGGAGTTTTGCGCTTCCAGGAAACCTACTCTGAGCTTCGGGTAGAACTCGAAGACGCCGGCGATGAGCATGGCGATCAACGCCTGCTGCATCTCGATCCAGTGGCTCGCAACATGCCGGTAGAAGCGGTTTTCGCCATAGAGGACGTTCATATGCGAATAGGCGGCACCAGTGCCTTCATGGAATCCCAACGTGACGTCGAGCTCCTCGTGCAGCGCGAACAAGGGATTCCAGTAATTGGAATGCCAGAAATGCCCATTGACGCGATTTGGCCGCACGAAAGAACCGACGGCGCCGAGTTCGGTCACGCAGCGGACGAGTTCAGCACACGCAAGGTTGACGTCGTGCGGCGGCAACATGGCCGCGAATTTCAACTGGTCCGGGCTGTGCTGGCAAAATTCATGGATCCAGTTGTTGTAGGCTTGGGCAAGGCCCAGCGAGAGCAGCGGATCCATGCCGTCCCGGGCCAGCAAGCTAAGCCCCGTGGTCGGGAACAGGACCGCGATATCTATTCCCTCCAACTCCATGCCCATGATTTGCGCTTCGCCGTCGTAGCCGCGCTCGATGGCGAAATCCAAGCGCCCGCTCGCGGCGATGCGGGAGCCGGACAGCGGCTGCGAGGTGTCCGATTTCACGATGCCCTGATGCGGCTTGCGGTGCTGCTGGGTTTCAAGGTCGAAAGTCGTCGGTTGACCGTCGATGATGATCGAGCCGCGCTTGAATTTGCCGTTCGCGCCGACCGGCAGCGACACCCGATCGCGGAACTTGGCATCTAGGTATCGATCGAACAAATCAACCGGTTCCATGATGTGCATGTCACAGTCAACGAACCTCATCCCGTCCTTCATCGCCAAATCCCCCGTGTCCGTCATGATTTCCAGTAAAATCAGCGCACCATGCTAACAGCCTAGCCAGGCACTCGGCAAATCTCAGCACGTGCAGGCTTCAAATTTGGCCGACTGTTCTGTCAGCCGGGCCTAATTCATTCTGATCCGCGTCGCAGCATTCCGCCACCGCCATGCGCGGTTATGAAGCTCGCAATAAAGCCGACAATAAGGATGGGCATCAAGGTGCCTTTGGGCATGAACGCATGGACCGTTTCGAAATAGCCGCCACCGGTCATCACGCCAAACAATCCAACGGCGACCCTGGTGACAGTGATTGCCACGATAACCATGAGACCGCTTGTCGCCAGGCGCGGAAGCAGGTTCTCAATAAATCCATTGGACATTTTGGTTCCCTTTCAACCGAGGGCGCCACCGCGCTACGCTAATCGGACAATTGCGCTAGGACTGCTTGCATGCTCTCCTTGGCGTCGCCGAACAGCATCACGGTGTTGTCCTTGTAAAACAACGGGTTGCCGACACCAGCGTAGCCCGTCGCCATGGATCGTTTCAACACCACCACGGTCTTGGCCTTCCAAACCTCGAGCACCGGCATGCCGGCAATCGGGCTTTGCGGGTTTTCCAAGGCACCCGGATTGACGATGTCGTTGGCACCGATCACCAGCACGGCGTCCGTATCGGGGAAGTCGTCGTTGATATCGTCCATGCCGAGCACGATGTCGTAGGGCACGCTGGCGTCGGCCAGCAACACGTTCATATGCCCCGGCAGGCGGCCGGCGACCGGGTGAATGGCAAAGCGCGTATTGACGCCTTTCTTGCGCAAGCTGTCGGTGACGTCGCTGACCACGTTCTGGGCCTGGGCCACTGCCATGCCATAGCCCGGCACGATGATGACTTCCTTGGCATTAGCCAGCAGGTTCGCGGTCTCGAGCGCCGAGGTGGCGACCGCCTCACCCTCCTCGTCGTCGTCGATGATGACGCCCTCGGTGCCGAAGCCGCCAAGGATGACGCCCGCGAAGCTGCGGTTCATCGCCCGGCACATAATATAGCTCAGGATCGCGCCACTCGAGCCGACCAGCGCGCCGGTGACGATCAGCAGATCGTTGCCCAGCATGAACCCGGTGGCCGCCGCCGCCCAGCCGGAATAGCTGTTGAGGACCGAGACTACGACCGGCATGTCGGCGCCGCCGATGGCGACGACGAAATGAACGCCGATCAGCCCTGACAGGACGATGGCCACAAGCAGGATCGCGAGCGCCGCGTCGCCCGGCAGCCATGGCGCCATTGCGGGCATGGCGGCGAGTGCCGAATAGACCGAAGCCGCGCCGATCTCCACCGCCAGATATTCATAGCCGAGCCATAGCAAAATCAAGCCGCCGGCCAGGTTGAGCCAGTTCCGGCCCGGCAACAACATCGGCCGGCCCGACAGGGTTCCTTGCAACTTGGCAAAGGCGATCAGGGAGCCGGTGAACGTCACCGTGCCGATGAAGACACTCAAATAAATCTCGACCACCAGGATCACCAACTCCGCCGGATTGAGGTTCGGCGGCGGGCTGTAGTGACTGGCGATGGCGACCAACACTGCGGCGAGCCCGACAAAGCTGTTCAGCATGCCGACGAGCTGTGGCATGCCGGTCATTTCCACCTTGAGTGCAACAACAATGCCGATCAGGCCGCCGATGGCAATCGCCGGAATCAGCACGGCATAGCCGGTGACGTCGCGGGCCAGGGCGGTGGCGACAATGGCGACCACCATGCCGGCGATGCCGTAGATATTGCCACGGCGCGCGGTTTCCTGGTGGCTCAGACCGCCGAGGCTCAAGATGAACAGAATGCTGGCGCCAATGTAGGAGACGGCAAGAAGACCGGTTGGCATGGCTCCGCCCTCAGCTTTTTCTGAACATCTGTAACATGCGCTGCGTCACCACGAAGCCGCCGGCGATGTTGATGGTGGCAAAGACAATCGCCGCCGCGGCCAAGATCACCACGATCAGCGACGGATCCGAGACCATCAGCATAGGTCCCAGAATGACGATACCGCTGATCGCGTTCGTCACGCTCATCAGTGGCGTGTGCAGGGCCGGCGCGACGTTCCAAATCACTTGCCAGCCGACGAAACACGACAGCACGAAGATCGTAAAATGAACCATGAAGGAGGCCGGCGCGTAGATGCCGATGCCATAGAGGACGGCGCCGCCGACGACCATGGTGATGGCGGACTTGACGCCGTCATGCAGGCCCTTTTCCTTGGCCTCGGCGATGGGGGCTCTGTCGGATTTGGGTGCGGCCGGCACCGGCTGGTCGGCCGGTGGCGGCGCCGCTGCCGGCGGCGGCCAAGTGACCGCACCCGCATTCAGGATGGTGGCGCCGCGCAGCATCTCGTCTTCCATGTCGAGGGCGATGACGCCTTGTTTCTCCGGCGTCAGTTCATCGATCAAATTCAACACGTTGCTGGCATAGAGCAGGCTCGATTGCGCCGCCATCCGGCTCGGCAGATCGGTATAGCCGATTATGGTGACGCCGTGCCGCACGACGACCTCGCCAGGCTCGGTCAGTTCGCAATTGCCGCCCTGTTCAGCCGCCAGATCGACGATGACTGAACCTTCGCGCATGCTTTGCACCATGCTGGCGGTAATCAGCTTGGGCGCCGGTTTGCCAGGGATAAGCGCGGTGGTAACGATGACGTCGACCTCCATCGCCTGATGCGCGAACAGGGCCATCTCCGCTTCGATGAAAGCCGCACTCATCACCTTGGCGTAACCGCCTGCGCCGCTGCCTTCTTCCTCGAAATCCATTTCAACGAACTCGGCACCCAGGCTTTCGACCTGTTGGCGGACTTCCGGTCGGGTATCGAAGGCGCGGACGATTGCACCCAAACGGTTGGCCGCGCCGACCGCGGCTAAGCCCGCGACCCCGGCGCCGATCACCAGGATTTTGGCCGGCGGCATGCTGCCGGCCGCCGTGGTCTGACCGCCGAAGAAACGCCCGAAGACCGCCGTCGCCTCGACAACGGCGCGGTAGCCGGCGATGTTGGCCATCGAACTCAAGGCATCGCATTTTTGAGCCCGGGAAATGCGCGGAATGGTGTCCATGCCGAGAACCGTGGCTTGGCGTTCGCGCAAGCGTTCAATCAGGTCGGCGTTTTGCCCTGGCCAGATGAAACTGATCAGATGGGCGCCGCGCTTGAGCAAGGTGGCTTCGTGCACGCCAAAGCTCGGATGCGGCTCCGGCGGCCGCACCTTGAGCACCAGATCGGCAGCGGCCCAAAGCGCGCGGCCATCCTCGATCACCTCGGCGCCGGCCTCCCGGTAGGCATCGTCGCCGATGTTGGCTGCCGCGCCGGCGCCGGCCTCGACGGCCACTTGGAACCCCAGTTTCTCCAAGCCCTCCGCCGATTGCGGCGTCACTGCGACCCGGCGTTCGTCTTTATGAATTTCTTTCGGGACACCTATCAGCATCGCGATGCCGTCCTTCCCCAAAAAATCAATCTGCCGGCCCGGCGCTCGACCGAGTCAGCGGATCCCTCCAGGAGAATGATGACCCATCGCCGGTGTTGCGCCAATGGAAATCTACACAGTCGCTAATGATACCAACCTGCGGTGATAGGAACCCATTTGATGGCGGAAAAAGAGTTCAGTCCAGGAGGCACGGCGTGCAGCGCGATGCCGGCGCATCGGGCAAGCGTCGTAACGCACTGGCTGGGCTATTTTTCCCCACCGAAGGCCGGGTTCTTTTGCGCTGTGGCGGCGTCGCGCTGCTTATCCGATATCCCACATCGCATTGCGCAACGCGACGCCGCCACGGCGCAAAATAATCCCGGTCAAATGGGTCCCTATCACCGCAGATTGGTATTAGTGCCGAATGCCGGCCTTGCCATTCCGACGGCGGCGTTCCACCATCCTGCGACACGATACGAAGCGGGAGGACGTGATGAAGATCGGAGACCGGCTTACCGACAAAGTGGCGATCGTGACCGGCGGCGCGTCCGGCATCGGTGCCGAGACCGCCACGGCGTTTGCCGCGCAAGGCGCGAAGGTCGTGGTTTGCGACGTCAACAACGCGCTCGGGCAATCCGTCGTCGATGCCATCGGAAAGGCCGGCGGCGAGGCGATTTATCGATCGCTCAACGTTACCGACGAAAACCAATGGGCGGCACTTGTCGCCGAATCCGAGGAGATTTACGGCCGGCTCGACACGCTTACCAACATCGCCGGTATTTCGGGCCGCGATCCGCAGCAGAACATTCAGATGACGTTGACTGCCGGCGGATTGCTGGAAGATCAGACGCTGGAGAAGTGGAACCAGATCATGGAGGTCAACGCGACCGGCACTTTTCTCGGCACGAAGGCCGCCATCGCGCCGATGCGCCGGTCGGGCGGCGGCTCGATCATCAATATTTCCTCGATCTGCGGCATCATCGGCTCGTTTGCCAACGCCGCCTATCACGCGTCGAAAGGCGCCGTACGGATCTTCTCAAAAGCCGCGGCCATCCAATATGCACCGGACAAGATTCGGGTGAATTCGGTCCATCCCGGATTTGTCGACACGCCGATGACGCAACCGGGTCACGCCAATCCGGAGGTGGTCAAACAGCGCATCGACGCGACACCGCTCGGCCGCTTCGGCACGCCAAACGACATCGCCATGGGCTGCCTTTACCTAGCCTCAGACGATTCGTCCTGGGTCACCGGTTCGGAACTCGTGATTGATGGCGGCATGACGGCGAATTAGGGGCGCGCTAGCAGCCGGAATTGTCCACGCCGGTTGGAAGCTTGGTGCGACAGAGCTTGACGCCTTGCAGAATGGCCTCCGCCATGCTGGCATCGGTGAAATCCGCGTCCGTCAGATTGGCACCGGTCAGGTTCGCCTTCCACAGTTGCGCCCCGATGAAGTGCGCCCCGGTCAAATTGGCGCCGCTTAGATCGGCCGACGGGAATTGACCCTTGGCCGCTGTGGCACCGGTAAGATCGGCACCGCTCAAGTCGGATCCGTTGAAAACGCCGTCACTCAGATCTGCACCGACGAACGTCGCATTCGGGAAAAGTGCGCCGGTGGCACTAACATTGGTCAAGTTCGCGCCGCTCAAGTCGGCTTGGGCGAAATTCGCCCTGAAAAGATTGGCTTTGCTGAGATTTGCGCCGGCGAGGTGCGCATCGGTCAGAATGCTTTGCCGCATATTGGCCCAGGTAAGGTTCGCGCCAGCCAAATCGGCGCCGACGAAGATGGCCTCTACAAGGTCGGCGTCAATCAGTGTCGCCGACTTCAGCACCACGCCGTCGGCGACGGCGTGGCGTAGCGATGCTTTGGTCAGGTTCGAGCCCGTAAAGTTTGCGCCTTGCAGCTCGGTCCACCACAGGTTCGCCTTTTCCAAATCGGCTTCCTTGATCGAGGCACCACGGAGGTCGGACCACCACAACCCTGCCTGCCTCAGGTTGGCGCCGTCGAGTCTGGCGCCGCCGAGGGACGCCCACCAGATCGCCGCGCCGGAAAGGTCGCAAAGGTCGCAAGATTTGGCATCTTCAAAGGCAACCACCCGCTCATCCGTAAACCGGACCGCGTAGACAGCGATGCCGCCGGCAACGACGGCCAAGGCAATAATGGCAAACGTCACCACAAGCCAACGGCGTAATTTGATCGGTTCGCGCATGAGGCGAGGAGACTCCCAACTAAAGCGGATAGACCAGCAAGATATCTACCCGCCGGGATTCCAGCACCACCAGTCGCTCCGCCAGTAACGGCCGGCCGTCTTCTAGCGCGACGACGTCGAGGTATTTGCCGGTCGTGAAGATCTGGCTGGTGCCGTCCTGCATGGTGCGAATGACGCTGAAGTTGGTGCGCACCTTATACCGGCCGTCAGCCGCCGCACTCAGGCTCGGCCGGCCCAACAGGTGGCAATAGGTGTGCGGCTCAAAGATGTTGGCGGTCTCGAGTGCCAGGATGCGGTCGGCCATCATGCCGCGGCCCTCGCAGAGCAGAATTCCAACGGGCAGGCCGGCCTCGAAGTTTTCCCGTGTTACGATCTTGTAGGTGCCGTCTTCGGTGAAGAAGTCGGGCCAGCCCTGGAGATCGCCGTCATCGATCCGATGGGCATAGTCGAGGAGAAAGTCCTCGATTGAGGCGCGGACCGCGCCGCTCACGCTTTTGGCCTTCATGGCGACCCCCAGAGCAGTTTCGGAGAATACGGGGTCGTTTGACCGGGATTATTTTTCGCTGTGGCAAGGAGCGCGTCGCCATGCGATGTGGGGCATCGGATAAGACGCGCGACGCCGCCACAGCGAAAAAGAACCCGGCCTTCGGTGGGGCAAATCGGCTTTTCGGGAGCGTTGCGATGCTTGCCCGATGCTCCACATCGCGCTACGCACCGCGCCTGCCCGAAAAGCCGATTTGCACCCATCAAATGACCCCGTATTCTCCGAAACTGCTCTAGTCGAAACCCATGATGCGCCGGTAGCCGTCCCAGAAGCCCCGGATGGCGGCCTCGGTCGCGCGCGAGTTGTCGGTCGATTCGATGTCGCGCCCGCCCATCTCGACAAAGCCTTGTCGATCGCCCTGGCCGCGGGTGCCGCGTTGCACGAATTCGTTGATGCAGCCGTCTTCCAATGACACCAGGCCGGCGGCGCCGGTCAGGTTGGCTTGCATCAGGCGCATGTTGGTCTGCGCCTCGTCGTCGCTTTCGTAGCCGAGATAGAACCAAAACAACTCGGTCCGGTCGACGCCGCGCGGCGCGAAGAAGCGCACCGCCAGCGAATTCAAGGTGAATTGGAAGGCGAGGTTTGGGAACATTGTTTGGATGGAATGGGTGATGCCGTCGTCGAATTCGTCCCAGGCCTCGATCAGCTGCGGGCCGGCCAGGTTGGATTTGTATTGGACCGAATGTATGCCCGACTTCTCGTATTCCGCCGATTCGCTGAAGGTGGCGCGTTTGGCGTAGCTGATATGATGCCATTTGTCGTCGGCCACGGTAATGCCGCCGTCCATGTCGAGCCGGTTGACCTTGAACGTCGTGTAGAACGTATGCAGCAACGTGGCGTGATAGGAATCGCGCACGTTCTCCGCATAGAGCTTCCAATTGTTGTGGATCACTTGGGAATGGCTGCCGAGCAAGGTAAGCGGCCGCCCGAAATTGCGACGGATGAAATCGGCCATGGACTTGCCGAGATAGTCGGCCACCGGCGGCGTCTCGTCGGAAAAGGTGCCGAAGACCATGCCGCAGAAGACCTCAACGCGCAGCCGTTCCAACCCGAGCCCGGTCGGATCGAAATCGTCGGGCATGCCGCCGGCGCCGTTCACGCCGTTGCGGAAAGCGACGGCTTTCAGCCGCCCCTGTAGGTCATAGGTCCAGGAATGATAGATGCAGGTCAGCCGCTTGGCGTTGCCGCGTTCGGCCAAACAGACCAGCGCGCCTTTGTGGGCACAGCGATTGACCATGGCGTGGATGCTGCCGTTTTCGTCGCGGACCACGATGACCGGGATTTCACCAACCGTCGTGGTCCGATAGTCGCCGGCGTTCGGGATCTGGATCTCGAGGCCGAGAAAATTCCAGACCGGGCCGCGGAATATCCGCTGCTGTTCCAGTGCGTAAATCTCTTCATCGGCATAAAGCCGATAGGGTATGCGCGTCACCCCGCCCTCGGGCCACGCCATGGGCGTGCGCAAATCCTGGGCCGTTGAGAATGCCATACCGGCGTCCCTTACTCGTCATCATCGCTTCCGCCAGTCGAAACCAAATCCGCGGCCTATGCAAGTGCGAGCACCGATTAAGCGGCCCGCAGCACGTTCAGCGCCGAGCCGGCGCGGAACCATTCCAGTTGGCTTGCCGTGTAGGAGTGCTCAGCCATGATGAACTCTTGGGCACCGTCTTGGTGGCGGAGAATACAGGCCACGGGCTGGTCCGGCGTCAGATCGGCCAAGCCGGTGACGCTCAGCCGGTCGTCTTCGCGGATCTTGTCGTAATCCGCCGGATCCTGGAAGGTCAGCGCCAACAGACCTTGCTTTTTCAAATTGCTTTCATGGATACGGGCGAAACTCCGGGCGATGATTGCGGCGGCACCGAGCAGGCGCGGCGACAAGGCGGCATGTTCGCGGCTGCTGCCCTCGCCGTAGTTTCGATCGCCGATGATGACCCAGCCGAGGCCGCTTGACCGATAATTTCGGGCGATGTCCGAAAACGTTTGGCCGATCGCGCCGGTGACCAGGTTGCGGCCGCGACCGATCTCGCCGGTAAAGGCGTTGACCGCACCCATCAACATGTTGTCGCTGAATTTATCCAGGTGGCCGCGAAAGCGCAGCCAAGTTCCGGCCGGAGAGATCTGATCAGTCGTCGTCTTGCCCTTGGCCTTGACCAGTACGGCCACGGCGGTGAAGTCCTGGCCGTCCCACGGCGCCCACGGCGTCAGTGCCTGCAGCCGCTCGCTCTTGGGGTCGATCGTCACCGACACGCCGCGGCCATCTTTCGGTGGCGGGACATAGGCCGCACCGCCGGACTCGAATGACTGCGCCGGCACGGCCGGTGCCGGCTTCGGCGGATCAAGGCGGAAGGCGGATCCGTCCGGTGCGATCAACGCATCGGTCAACGGGTTGAAGGAGAGGCGCCCGGCCAGCGCCAAGACCGTGGCGATCTCCGGGCTGCAGATGAAGTTCATGGTCGCCGCCCGGCCATCGTTGCGGCCAGGGAAATTGCGGTTGAATGACGTGACGATGGTATTCGCATCGTCCGGGTCGCCGTCCTGCCGCTGCCATTGTCCGATGCACGGTCCGCACGCGTTAGCCAGCACCGTTCCGCCGATCGCTTCGAGTGCTGCCAATTGGCCATCGCGATTGATGGTCGCCCGGATCCGTTCCGAGCCCGGGGTGACGAAAAACGGCACCGCCGCCCGAACACCGTGGGCGGCCGCCTGGCCCGCCAGATCGGCGGCCCGGCTCATGTCCTCGTAGGATGAATTGGTGCAACTGCCGATCAGCGCCGCGCTGATGTCGTCGCGGAACGCGTTGCCCTGGTCAGCAATCTCAGCGCCAAGTGCGGAAATCGGCCGGGCGCGGTCAGGCGAATGGGGGCCTACCACATGCGGCTCCAGATTCGACAGATCGAGTTCCAGGACCCGGTCGTAGTGGCGCTCCGGTTCGGCCTCGGCCGCCGCATCCGGCGCCAGCAGCAGCATGTGCTCATGCGCCAAGTCGGCGAGTGCCGCCCGGCCGGTCGCCGCCAAATAGGCCGCCATGTGATCATCGAAAGGAAAGACCGAGGAGGTTGCGCCGAGTTCCGCGCCCATGTTGGCGATCGTCGCCTTGCCGGTGGCGCTGATGGTTCGGGCACCGGGTCCGATATAATCGACAATCGCATTGGTCGCGCCGCTCACCGTCAATTGCCCGGCAACCCAGAGGATGACGTCCTTCGGCGCCGTCCAGCCGTTCAGGTGTCCGGTCAAATAGACGGCGATGCGTTTCGGATAAAGCACTTGCCAGGGCATGCCGGCCATGACTTCGACCGCATCGGCGCCACCGACGCCGACGGCGCAAGAACCGAGACCGCCGGCATTGGGCGTGTGCGAATCCGTGCCGATGATCAGTGCCCCGGGAAAGGCGTAATTCTCCAGCACCACCTGGTGAATGATGCCGGCGCCCGGTCCCCAGAACCCTGCACCGTAGCGGGCCGCGGCTGAGCGCAGGAAATCATAGACCTCGCCGCTTTCACTCGCCGAGGCCTGCAGGTCGGCAACGGCGCCGGCGCGTGCCTGGATCAAGTGGTCGCAATGGATCGTCGTCGCCACCGCGACCCGGTCGCGCCCGGTCTGCATGAACTGCAGCATACCCGACTGCCCAAGCACGTCTTGCAGAACGACGCGATCCGGCCACAGGGTGAGCTGGCTTTTGCCAGGCTCCAGGGCCTGATCGGCCGGCCGATCGAGATGCCCAAGCAACAGCTTCTCCGACAACGCCAAGGGTCGACCGAGCCGGTTTCTAGCAGTTTCAATATTGCCGGCCATCGTCTCATAAAGTTTCGCCGCCGTGCTTGGCGTTGCGTCGATCTGAACCATGGGTTTGTTCCTTCCGTTGCTGACAATGCGTCCGCGGAAGGAACCATATTGACGGCACCTACATTAATCCAATATATGTTTACCCAATTATCCATACTTTTTGTATATGGATTGATGGAACTCAGGCATCTACGCTATTTCGTCGCCGTCGCCGAAGAGCAGCACGTCACCCGCGCGGCCGAGCGGCTCGGCATTCAGCAACCACCGCTCAGCCAGCAGATCCGGGCGTTGGAGACGGAACTCGACGTCCAGCTGTTTCGCCGCAAGCCAAGGGGCATGGAGCTGACCGACGCCGGCCAGGCCCTGTTGGACGAGGCGCGGGTCATCCTGGACCAAGTCGAGCATGCCTTGGCGATCACGGCGCGCACCGCCCGCGGTGAACAAGGCCGACTGATGGTCGGGTTTACCAGCTCCGCGCCCTTTCATCCCTTCGTGCCCGGTATCATCCGATCGTTTCGCGAGGCCTATCCGCGGGTTTCCCTGGTGCTGGAAGAAGCCGGGACGGCTAAGCTGGTGGCGGCCCTAAGCGAGAGCCGGATCGACGCGGCCTTCATCCGCTCTCCGGTCGCCGACGCTGTCGGCCTCGCGGTTTACCCGGTGTTGGAAGAGGATATGGTCGCGGCCCTGCCGCTCGGTCACGCCCTCTCCGACGACGCCCGATCGGATCGTCCCCTGGCCTTGTCCGAACTCGCCGGCGAAGCGTTTATCCTCTATCGGCGCCACGCCGGCCCAGGCCTCTACGATGCCATCCTCGCCGCCTGCCACGGCGCCGGCTTCAACCCGACAATCGCTCAAGAGGCGCCGCGGGTGCTGTCCACGCTCAACCTGGTGGCGGCCGGGCTCGGCGTGACCCTGGTGCCGGCCTCCCTCGCCCGCTTGGCGATGGAAGGCATCGCCTTCCGCCGGCTGAAAAATCGCCCACGGCTCGCCGCGCCGCTCAACCTGGCCTGCCGGCGCACCGAACATTCCGCCGCGGTCCGCCACTTCACCGCCATGGTTCGGCGACAGGCGTTGGCGATTCAAAGCGATCCGAACGGCCCTTAACGACCAGTTGTCGTACGCAAAGGCAAAATCTTGCCACGCGCGCTTGCCGTCGGCACCGCGCGCAGGATGCGGAGCGTCCCCGCATCCCGCCACACGCCCGCCATGAAGCGCTTGTTGCGTGATCCGCGACTAAGCTCCGACGTTAGAAAGTCGAGCAGGGAGGATTCGTCGATCGGGCCAACGCTTGGGTCAACAATCAGCGTCAGATGCATTCGTCCGTTCACGCCTTCCTCCTCGACCAACTGATAGTCACCGGCGCTGCCGCCGAATTTGTCAGGCAGCGTGGTTTCGAACAGCTCGTAGAGATCGTCGACAGGAAACGCTAAACCTTCGCTGGTCAATTTCTCGAAACTTCCGACGTTGTGGACATGAACCGTCAATCCAGCCTCATGCATGGGGCATCCGCAATCTCTCTCCGACAACACCGCCTGATCACCGTTGGAGACATTGATCTCGAGCTGGGCCGCGGAGGGATAAAGCGTGGTGAACAGCAACGGGTGAACGGGCACGCCGCCAGGTCCCGTGACCGGCTCCGGCTGCTCAATCACGGCCACGCTTTGGCTAATCAAATGCATCTCATCGTCGTAAGCGGGCCGGGCACAGCCCAGGCCGACCGTACCGATGGGCCAGTAGCCCCAGTTTACGGTGACGGCCCCGCCAATCTTTTCGATGGCGCGCCGCTTCGCACGCGTCACCGGTTCACTGGTCGCAATGAATGTGCACCCGTCCAGTGAGGCGCCGATGTCGTCAGCAACCCCCGCAATGCGTGCTACATTGCTCGCAACAGCACGAACGCATGTGGTGAAGCCTTCTTGCCGACGGTGTTCGATCCACCGGACGATGCGGTCGAGTTCGCTGGTCGGTGTCACTTCGGGGCTTGCGAATCCGGGACCGAACCATCGGCCTGCCAGCGCTGTTTCGTGCGAGGTGAGGCGGAAATAGAGATCTTCCAACCAATTGTTGGCAGGCACCGGTCGGGCGAACCAGCGATCGACGGGTATCCCCAGCCGCATCGCCATCAGAAAAAATACGAGACCGCCGGATAGGCTGCCGAGCATGGGCTCGTAGACCGCCATGCGGCTTGACCGGAGATCGTGCGCCTCGAGGAAAAGCGCCACCGCCGGCGCAGCTTCGCGCAACCAGTCGAAAGATGAAACGAGGATGCTCCGCTGATCGCTGGCGCCGCCGGAGCGCCGGCGCGGCATCAAATCTTGCGCGCGTATGCGGAACGACAAGCTGCCGCGTTCAACGTCTTGCCGTCCCTTGCACTCCCCTGGCGTCAAATAAACGCCCGCACGGGCCAGCGTCTTCAAAGTCTCTTCCAATCCCGTCTTATCGAGCGACGAGGCGATGTCACCCAATTCGCAACCGGCATGGTCCAGCAACTTCTTGTATGGGCTTTCCGGCGTGGCATAGACGCTTGTACGGACGAGTTCCAAAAAGCGCTGCTCACGGCTCTCCAGCGCCTGTTTCAACTGCGTCTTGGCGTCGACAAGAGACGGGCGTTCGGCCAAGAAACGACGCATTGCGAACGGCAGTGTGAACGGCGCCAGCAGCATATGTTGGATGCGACGATCAGCAAGTTCAGAAACAACGCTCCGGACACTTGAATTGATCGACATCTGTCGTGATCTTTACTCAACAATCCAGGCCAACCACAGACTGTGCCGCCCTATCTGAACGCCGCCCGCTCTGGATCGATTGATCCGACGCGCCCTTACGGCACCATCGTCGAGCCGCCGCTGACGCAAAGCGTCTGGCCGGTAAGATAACTGCCCTCGTCCGACAGCAGGAACAGCGCGGTGTTGGCGATGTCCGCCGGCTCGCCCTTGCGCGGCAAGGGGATGTCAGCCAAGTGCGCCTCCAGCTGATCGGCCGGATAGATCCGTTGCAGAAACGGATTCATGATCAGGCCCGGCGCGATGCAGTTGAGCCGGATGCCATGCTCGGCGACCTCGTGCGCCACCGCCTTGGAAAAGCTGACGATGCCGGCCTTGGCGGCCGAATAATGCGCCTGATGCGGCGAACCGGATAGGCCAGCCGTCGATGACAAGCTGACGACGGCGCCGCCTTTCTGGGCGATCATGGTCGGCAACACGGCGCGGACGCAGCGGAACGTGCCTTTCAGGCAAACGTCCAACACAAGATCCCATTGCTCGTCGGTCATATCGACGCAATCGGTCAGGACGTTGATGCCGGCGTTGTTGAGCAGACCGTCGATGCGGCCGAAGCGGTCCAAGGCGGCGGCGACCAAGCCGTCGACCTGGTCCTGCTTGGTGACGTCGCAGAGCGCGCCGATGGCATCGACGCCGAACTCCGTCTGGATGGCGTCGGCCGCTGCCATGGTGCGTTTCTCGTGGGTATCGCTGACCACGATCTTGGCGCCTTCGGCGGCAAACCGCCGGGCGCTGGTTTGGCCGATGCCGGCGCCGGCGCCACCGGTGACGATGATAACTTTGTCTTTGAGGCGCATGCCTTCCCCCTATTGATTGCCGATTAACGCACGCTCACGCCGGCGGCTTGAACGCGGTGACATCCGGCGGCGTGCCGCGAAAGAGCTCGATCTCGACCAAGGCTGATTGTGCGCTCGGGCCTTGGGCGAGTTGCGAGGTGCCGACGTCCTGGGTCAGCACATTGGGATTGCCGTGCTTGTCCAGGCTGCCGAGATCGCCCGGCTCCGCCGGGTCGTACCAAGCGCCGGTCGGAAACTGGATGACACCGGGCCGGAGCGCGTCCGTCACCCGGGCGCCGGCCAGCACTTGACCGCGGTCGTTGAAGACCCGCACCACGTCACCGTCGGCGATGTCGCGCGCGGTGGCGTCGGCAACCGACAAATAGACCGGCTCGCGGCCGGCGATTTTATCGGCTTGGGAGATGCGGCCTTGGTCCATCTGGCTATGCAGCCGGGATTTCGGCTGGCTCGACAACATATGCAACGGGTAACGCTCGGCAATGGCGGCACCGAGCCATTCCTTCGGCGGCAACCAGGTCGGCTGGCCCGGGCAGTCGTCATAGCCGAAGCTGGCGACGGTCTCCGAATGGATCTCAATGCGACCGGACGGCGTGCGCAAGCGGTTGGCCTCCGGATCCCGGCGGAAAGCATCGAACAGCACCGTCGGCTTATCGGGCAACGGCACTTCGACGTGGCCGTCGGCCCAAAACGTCTCGAAATCCGGCCAGGTCAGTTCGTATTGCGCGGCCTGTTGGCGGGCGACGTCATAGAGATGGCGGATCCAGTCCATTTCGTCGCGGCCTTCGGTGTAGGCCTCCTGGAAGCCGAGCCTGCCGGAAAGCTCGGTGAAGATCGCCAGATCGTTACGCGCCTCGCCGACCGGCTCGATCGCCTTGTGCATCGCCACCACAAAACGATCGCGGTCGCCACAGCCGAGGTCGTTACGCTCCAACGTGGTGGTCGCCGGCAGAACGATATCCGCGTGCCGGGCGGTCGCCGTCCACCAGGGCTCATGCACGATGATCGTGTCCGGCCGGCGCCAGGCCTCGATCAGCCGGTTCAGGTCCTGATGGTGATGGAACGGATTGCCGCCGGCCCAATAGACCAGGCGCGTATCCGGATAATTGCGGGTCGCGCCGTTGAAGTCGTAGTCGGCGCCTGGATTGAGCAGCATGTCGGTGACCCGGGCCACCGGGATGTAGCTGTCGGTCGGGTTCTTGCCGAGCGGCAGGCGCGGTACGGCCATCGGCCCGCGCGGCATGCCAATACCGGCGATCGAGCCATAGCCGAGGCCGAAGCCGCCGCCGGGCAAACCAATCTGACCGAGCATCGCCGCCAATGTGACGGTCATCCAGAACGGTTGCTCGCCATGTTCACCGCGCTGCAAGGAATAGCTCGCCGTCACCATGGTGCGCTTGGCCGCCATGCGCCGCGCCAGACGCCGTATGGCCTCGGCGTCGAGGTCGGCGATGGCGGCGGCCCAATCCGCGTCCTTCGGCGTGCCGTCGCTGGCGCCGAGCAAATAGGCCTCGAAGCGATCATAGCCTTGTGTGTGGCTGGCCAGGAACGCCTTATCGTGCAGGCCCTCGGCCACCAACGTGTGCGCCAGGCCAAGCATCAGCGCCGTGTCCGTATTGGGCCGCGGCGCCAGCCAGTCGGCGTTGAGATAGTCCGGCATGTCGTCGCGATAGGGCGACACATTGACGAATTCGATACCCGCCTTGGCCGCTTGGTGGAGCCAGGGTTCCAGCTCATGGGTGGCCGCGCCTGAGCCGCCAACCTGGTCGTTGCGCACCGGCAGGCCGCCGAAGGCAACGAACAGCTCGGTGTCCTGGACGATGCCGTCCCAGGACGTCATGCCGCCGATGGTACCGCCGAAGCTGCCGGTAATATGCGGTAGGACAGTGATCGCCGCCGCCACGGAGTAGCTCTGCACGCTGCCGGTAAAGCCGCCGAAGCCGTTGAGGAACCGGTGCAGCTGATGGTTGGCGCGATGCACGCGGCCGATGCTGGCCCAACCGTAGGAGCCGGCGTAGATCGCATCGTTGCCGTGCTCGGCCTTGACCCGCGCCAGTTCGTCGGCGACCAGGCCGAGTGCCTGATCCCACGAGACCGGCACGAAAGGTTCGGCGCCGCGCCGCTGGCGCCGCCCGCCGGGCCCGTCTTCCAGCCAGCCGGCGCGGACATAGGGCCGGTCGACCCGGGTATCGGAATGGACCGCATCGGGGATCGAATGGATCAGCGGCGACGGCGCTTCATCCTTCTCGAACGCTTCCGCCGCCACCAACCGTCCGTTCTCGACGATGGCGGTAAAGGCGCCCCAAAGCGATCCGTGGTGATGACGTGTCGATAACCCGGTTGGCTTATTCATTGAGGTTCCGTCCTGATTTGGTGTCGCGTCGATGCTAGTGTTGATTTCCCGTCATCGCAACTGCAAGTCCCACAGCCGATCCGGGCTCGACTGCTTGGTGCAACCGACGGCCCGGCCGCAGGCGGCGACCCACCACCGGAGGCGACCGGCCGCGGCGAAGGCTTGGCTCGGTTGATATCGTAAAGCATTGCTGTGCACTGTGAAGGTTTGCTCCGGCTGCTTGCCTTGCTGCACATGCAAGACATAGCCGGTGGCGCCGTCGACCTTATACCAACTGAAGACCGGCCGCCGGCCGACGGACCGGGCGTGATTGGCCGGCGCGACCAGCTTGGCCGGCGGCAACTGGACATAGAGGACGCGGGACGTCTCGCTGTTTACGCAATTGCCCTTGGCACAGGCAACGACGTACCACTTCCATTTAATGCCGTAATGATGGGGCAGAAATCGCCTGAGCCGATAGCCGTCACCGCTCGGTTTGATCATCAGCGCCATCGGATGCTGGTTGCGGCACGGCCCCGCATCGTCGAAGCGCTGCAGGCACCATTTGAACTCGGTGGCGCCGCTCGCCCCGCTCCAGGAGAAATTCGGCCCGGCCAGCAACGGGTTCCAATAGACACCGGAAGCCGGCTGGCGCAGCCGCGGCGCGCGGAGCGCCGGCAAAACCGTCACCAACAGGGCTTTCTCCACGCCACGCCAGGTCGCGGTCAAATTGCCGACCAACTTCGCCTCTTGCGCCGCCAACGCGGCCGCGCCCGCAACAACAAACCAGGCCGCCAGTGCCGCGACAAAGCCGACGCCGCGGCGGCGCTTCCGGGCGCGTGCCGTGCGGTTGGATCGCGCACCATCAATCATGCCAACCCGCCAATGATCGTTGTCGTAGAAGGGATCGCACGCGGTGTTCACGGATTTGTCAACCGTTCCGCGGCCGCTAAGCCGCTATCGTCAGATTGGGACACCATTGCGAGAGCGGCACGCATGACCGTAAAATCTTTTCTCCAAGTCGCGATCCTTGGCATTGTCGCCTTGTCCGTGAGCGGCTGCCTCGGCAACAAGGAATTGGTGGCGCGCTGGAAAAAGAAATGTACCGACCAGGGTCATGTGGAAGGCACCGCCGCCTTCGACAAATGCTGGGAGGATAACCGGCCACGGCAGATCGGCGGCGCCAGCGGTGGCGGCGGCGGGCCGTAGGCGGCAGCCAGGAGGGCGGGAAGCATGATCAGGACGGCGGCGATCCTTAGCGCGCTCGCATTTATGCTGTTGGCGAGCGTGACGACAACGGCCCAAGCCGCACCGCGTTGCGGTCGCGCCGCCTCGATGCCGGAAGCCAAGGCCTTGGCCGAGCAGGCGGCCGATCATCTCCGCCAAGCCGGCCTGGGTGCCGCTTTCCGGGATTTCATCGATCCCGACAAACCGTACTTGACCGAAGACCTTTATGTCTTCGTGTTTCGCCGGGACGGTCTGATGATGTTGAACGCCGGTTTTCCGCAAGTGATGGGCAGCAACGTGCTGGCCGGCCCGGGCGGCGGCGCGCCATTCGCCCATGATGCCCTGCGCATTACTAAAGACGGCGGCGCCGGCTGGATCACCTATAGTTGGTATAATCCCTGCACCGGCCAGATGATGGCGAAACAGAGCTACGTGATCGGCGTCGGCAATATGGTGCTCGGCGTCGGTGCCTATGGCACCCTATTGTCGACCTGACGCGCTTTATTTTCCCCACGCCTTCTCACGCCCTCGGTTTCACCCGATAATGGCGCCGACGGATGGAATCGTAGAGAAGGACAAACGTGGTGACCGACAAATACCAACCCGTGCCGCAGCCGACGCCGGAGACCCAGCATTTTTGGGACGGCACCTTGGCCGGCGAACTGCGCCTGCAGCGCTGCAGCGACTGTAGCCATGTCTATTTCCCGCCGCGGCCATTCTGTCCGGAATGCGCGGCCCGGGGCGTCGAAGTATTCACCGCTTCCGGCAAGGCAACGCTCTACAGCTACGTCATCAATCATCGCGCACCCAAGGGCTGGGAAGCGCCCTACTCCATCGCCGTGGTCGAACTGGCGGAAGGCCCGCGCATGATGACCAATATCGTTGGTTGCGACCAAACGCCAGAGGCACTCGAACTCGACATGGACTTGGAAGTCACCTTCGAGAAACTGACCGACGACATCAATCTGCCCAAGTTCAAGCCGGCGGGAGGTACCCAATGAAGCCCGGATCGATCGCCATCGTCGGCGCCGCGGAGACCACCGACCTCGGCAAGATTCCAGATATGTCGGAAATCCAGCTGCATGCCGACGCCGCCCTCAATACAATGGCCGACGCCGGGCTTGGACCGAAGGACATCGACGGCTACGCCACCGCCGGCGAGCGGCCGACGGCGTTGGCCAAGTATCTCGGCATCACGCCGAAATGGGTCGACGGCACCGCGGTCGGCGGCTGCTCCTTCATGCTGCATGTGCGCCATGCCGCGGCGGCGATCAATGAAGGGCTCTGCGACACGGTCTTGATCAGCCATGGCGAAAGCGGCCGCTCCCAGGTCGGGCGAAGCCGGCCACCAGAGCCTGCCTCCAGCCTGATGGGCCAGTTCGAAATGCCTTACGGTGTCATGGGGCCGCCGACCATGTTCACCATTCCGGTCCTGCGCTACATGAAGGAATTCGGCCTGACCCACGAACAGCTCGCCAACGTCGCCGTGGTGCAGCGCGAATGGGCGGGCCAGAACCCGCGCGCCAGCTTCCGCGACCCGGTGACAGTGGACGACGTTCTGGAATCGCGCATGATCGCCTACCCGTTCCACCTGCTGCAATGCTGCCTGGTCACCGACGGCGGCGGCGCCCTGATCATGACCTCGGCCGAGCGGGCCAAGGACTTCCCGCAGAAGCCGGTCTATATCCTCGGCACCGGCGAGAGCACGGAAACCCCGATGATCAGCCAAATGGCCGATTTCACCACGTCGAGTGCTTTTCGCGTCGCCGGCAAAAAAGCCTTCGAGGAATCCGGCATCAGCCATAGCGACGTCGATCACTTAATGATCTACGACGCCTTTGCGCACTTGCCGATCTATGGCCTGGAGGACCTTGGCTTCGTCGGCCGCGGCGAGGCCGGCGCTTTCATCTGGGAACGCAACACGGCACCAGGCGGCCGGCTGCCGCTCAACACCAACGGCGGCGGCTTGAGCTATATGCATTCCGGTATGTATGGCATGTATGCGCTGCAGGAAAGCGTCCGCCAGATGCGCGGTACGGCAGCGGCGCAAGTACCAGACGCCAAGATCTCAATCGCCCACGGCGTCGGCGGCATGTTCGGTGCCTCGGGCACCATCGTCATGTCGAATGAGGCGCCATAGGCGGTTCGAGGGGCGTCGCAATGTCAGAAATGTAGAGGCGCGGACGAAGCCAGGTCATTTAAAGTAAATCAACGCCGGCACGAGCGCAGTCTTCGTCTTCCTGCGCTGTGCCGCCCCCAACACCACAAGCGCCTTCGACGACCCCATTCCGAATTATCGGCATAGCCCCCTGACCCAGCATCATGTGGCCACCCTCGGCCGCAACGATCCCACGCAAAGTCGGGTGGTCGGCTCGTTCGGTGAGGTCACCACTTGGGCGGCCAAACGCCGCTGACGCGATTGCCTTACCCTGGCTCCCGTATGCGCCAGCCCATCTCGCATCATCCATGCGCTGAAATGCAATCAGACGGCCTCCGGCATCGCAGACCGCAACATTTATCTTAATGTTGAGCTCTTCAGCCTTCGCCATGACACCCAGTGCGATGCGATTTGCTTCCTCCAGCTTCAGCACCATCGTTTCTCTCCTTCTCCCTAGAGGACGCCCTCTACGTTAAACTGTTGTGAATTGTGCGTATCAATCCAGATCACCCCGCGGAGTGTCTACAGTCTACAGGCTTATGGTTTTGTCATTATCGACGATCACGTCATCGATGTTGATCTTAATGCGGGCCACAGAGGTTATCGAGTGGGGTTGGAACGTTTATTGCGACGTGTAGGCTGCAACGGCGAAGGACTTTTCTTCACAGTGAACTAGCCAACGGCTGTCGAACCAGGTGCCGTAAGCGCGCGCTGCGATCGGCTCCGTTTACCCGGAAGCAACACAGCGCCAACCGTAGCCAAGGCCGCGGCGCCGGTCAGTAACACATAAAGCAGGTCGAAGCCGCCCGTGGCATCGAACAGCCATCCCGCGAGTTCGACGGTGAGGCCGCCGATGCCGAGCGCGAGGACGAATTTCGCGCCATAGGCAAGGCCCCGCCATTCGAGCGGCGTATAGCGGGCGACCAGCATGTTTTCCGCCGCGACAAAGCTCGTATGGAGAAGCAACACGGTCCCCGTCAACGCAATCAGCCCAAAGCCGACCATTGAGGTGACGAAAAACAGCGGCACGATTTGCAACATCCAGAACAGGATGTAGATGCGCCTTGGTGAAAACCGATCGGCCAGCCAACCGCCGGCGACGCTGCTGAGCGAAGCAAAGCCGACGATGGCGCCGACATAGAGGCCGATCTCGGTATAGGTCGTGCCTTGGCCGACGCCGAGGCCGCCTTCGAACAGCTTCGGCATGGTGTTCGTGATGCCGGCGTATATGAAGCCGCTGCATGCCATGGTCACCGTCAGCACGATGAAGGCACGTTTCATGGCACCGGCGCTGGCCGGCGCGGTGGCTGTCCGATCCGTTTTCACATCACCGACCGAGCCGCGCCACCAGGCCATAGCCAGCATCAAACCGACGGCAATACTGGCGAATCCCGGTACGATGAAGGCTTCGCGCCAAGAAAAATAATCGATCATCAATCCCACGAACGGCGGTGCGATGGCGCTGCCGAGCCCGCCGAACAGGCCGTTGATTCCAAGCGTTAGGCCTTGTTTGCGCGCACGCGCTACCAGCCAAGCAATACCAACCGGGTGATAAATCGAGGCAAACAGGCCGAGCAGGGAAAGACCGATGAACAATTGAGTTGATGACGCGGCCGTCCCGACCACGAGCAAAGACACGCCGATGCCGGCGAACAGCACCACCATCATGCCGACCTGGCTCCACCGGTCGCCAAGCCATCCGGCCGGTAGGGCGGCAACGCCATAGAGCACGAGGCCAAGGCTCGCCAGGCCAAGCATCTCGCCATAGGGCAGATCGAAGACCGTCGGCAAATGCAGCACCGCCGTCGCATAGAGAATCGTAACCATATGCGTGAGCATGTGGCCGGCGTTCGCATAGCGGACGGTCGCGCGATCCGAGGAGGATTGATCCATCGGGGTCTCCGATCATGAATACGCTACCTGGCCCGCGGGTCGGGGGAACCGGGCCAGTGGCGGAAGGTTACAGCACATTGGCTCCAAACAAAGAACCAATGTTAGAATTCAGGAAGATCCACTTTTCGTTCAAGCGGCACTCGACGCCGGAGCGACACGATGGGAGGCGACATGGCCAATCAAAGCACGGAGTCCTTACCCTATTTCGGCGAATCCGCCGTTCGGGCGGTGTTGACGTGGGGTCCGCTGATCGATGTCGTCGAAACCGCCATGACGGCGTTCTCGGCCGGCGAGGTCGCGCAGCCCGTCCGGCAGATGGTGCCGGTGCCGGGACACGACGCCATTATCGCGGCCATGCCGGCCGTCGGTGAAGCCATGGCCGTCAAGGTCGTCACGCTCTATCACGGCAACGCCGGTACCGATTTGCCGACGCATCAGGCCGTGATCCTGGTCTTCGACAAGGACAACGGCTCGCCGTTGGCGGTCTTGGACGGGCGCCTGATCACCGAAATGCGAACGGCCGCCGCATCGGCGGCGGCGGCGCGCAGGCTCGCCGTCCTGGACCCGAAAATCCTGACAATCATGGGAAACGGCGTGCAAGCCCGCGCCCACGCCGAGGCACTCGCCGAAGTCCGGCAATTCGATGAGGTTCGCCTTTGGGCGCGCAACGAACAAAAGGCGCGCCAGGCGGCGGCGGATATCGGCGCCAACTTCGTCGCCGATGCCGAACAGGCCGTCCGCGACGCCGATATCGTCGCCTGTACGACGTCGGCAACGGAACCAATCCTTCAAGGCGACTGGCTCAAGCCCGGCGCCTTCGTGACCTCGGTCGGCTGGAACACGGTTGACGGGCGGGAACTGGACGACGCCGCAATGGCCAATACGATCATCGTCGAATCCGTCGACGCGGCGAAGGACCAGGCCGGTGACGTCCGCCGCTCTGGCTGCGAGATCTTCGGCGAAATCGGCGAGATCTTCGCCGGCACAAAAACCGTACCACCCGGCGCCACGGTGATCTACGATTCCGTCGGCATGGCCATCATGGATGTCGCCGCGGCGAAACTCGCCTACGACTTGATCGTGGGATCGGCGCGATAGCACCCAGCGTTGCGTCTGCCCCGATTGAAATTCATTCCGGCTGGGAGAAGCACATCTTTACTCTCTTTGAAGTTGCCGACGCTTCAAAATCGGGGCAATCCCAATGTCGCCTTTCACGCCCACCGGCCGCGTATATCAACTCGGCTAGCGATTTACATGGGCTAGGTCATCCTCACTATGTATTTCCGTTGAGGATGAAGAAGCAGCTGTTGTGCTTTTTTCGGGTGCTTTGGCCTGCGCCTCTATACTCTGTTTATTACCTGACGACTGACACGCCGCTAAAGCCACAACGGCGACGAAACAGCTAATGATTGGGATGTTCACGCCCGTCACTTCAGCCTCCTTAGACAATCCGAAATCGCCTCAGCGAGATGTTGTTCACGACAGTGTTATCTTACTGTGATTCCAAAGCAATGGCGACAGGCGCCCACAAGCCCTGCGAGAACGCTGGTGACCCCGATCCACGGGGCGAGCCAACGGCTGTTGGGCCCTTAGCCTTGTCAAGCAAGCCGCCGCCCTACCGTCGCTCCGCGCCAGTGTCCTCACAACCTCCGGAGTCTCCGTTTTAGGCGACGAGGCCGCCGTCAACGGGGATCGCGGCGCCGTTCATGAAACTCGCGCCAGCTTCACATAGGAAGGCGACGAGCGCCGCCACCTCGTCGGGTTGACCAGGGCGTTTCATGCCCTGTTGGTCGAGGAGTTGTCGCGTCCATTCCGGTTGGTCCTGCCAGTTCGCCGTCATGGGTGTTTCGATCCAGCCTGGGCAGACGGCATTGATGCGTATGGCGTCTTCGCCATATTGCATCGCCGCGGATCGCGTAAGCCCGACAACGCCGAACTTCACGGCGGCGTAAATCGGATTCAACGGATGCGCCACCAAGCCTGCGGCGGACGCATTGTTCACGATCACGCCTCCAGCGTGATCCAACATGACGCCGATCTCCGCCTTCATCGCCACAAAAACCGACTTCAGGAACGTGGCGGCGTAATGATCCCAGAACGCCTCGTCGCGCTCATGGAGCCTCCCTGCCGGTGCCTCTAGCCCACTGCCGGCATTATTGAACGCAAAATCGAGGCCGCCGAACGCAGTGAGGGCGGTGTCGACCATCCGCGCTATGTCTTGCGTGGAGGTGACGTCGGTCGGAACGAAGACGGCCTTGCCGCCATGGTCGGTGATTTCTAAAACAACCGCGTTCCCCTCATGCTCGCGGCGCGCCGCCACCACGACTGAGGCGCCCCGCCCTGCCAGCGCCAACGCACTGGCGCGCCCAATACCTGAGTTGCCTCCGGTGACGACCGCGACTTTCCCTGCAAACGGCATGCTCATTCTCGTCTCCTTTGTCGAAGTTGTCCGTATTGGCTTGGCTGAGACTCCCATTATCGCCCGCTTCGGGTCAACGTCTGCCGAACGCGGCATGGGCCGAGCTTCGAAAAAAAGGCGATGGCGACATCTCTGACGGCTCACGATCTTGTCATGCCAAATTGAATTTCTCGCCGGCTACGATTGGCCAACAATCTCTTAAACGTTGTGTCTACTCCGGCTAGGAGGATTAAGACCATGAGACCGCAGAAGCTGGCATCCGGCATTGCCGCCATTTTCGTTGTTGTTGGACTGTGGTTGGTTCACCCGACCATGGCAGCCGCCGCCGGCGGCGGCGGTGATGGTGGCGAAGGCGGTTCCGCAGGTCCGGTCGACGCGACCTTTTCCGCAGCGCTCCAGAGCATCGAATCCGCCAACTATGAGGCGGCGATCCCGTTGTTGAGAGACGTTGTCGCTGCCGATGGCGGCAATGCCGACGCCTTCAACTATCTCGGATACAGCCATCGCAAACTTGGCAACTACAAGCAATCGCTCAGTGCCTATCAGAAGGTGCTCGCCATCAACCCCAGACATCGCGGCGCGCTTGAGTATCTCGGTGAACTCTATCTCAAGACCGGCCAGCTCGTGCTCGCCGAACAACAACTTGGAAAACTAGACGACCTTTGTATTTTTGGTTGCACGGAATACACGGCGTTGAAAAAGCGGGTCGCCGACTACAAATCCGAGGCCACCTCGCCGTAAATTTAACCTGCCGCGCCAAGCCACCGACGGAGCACGTCTTCTTCGAACGACGCTTTGAGGCCGATCATCACCAGAGTGGTGGCCGGCGCCTCGTCACCCCAGGCCGGCCCCGGCGTCAGGGTCCAGCGTCGGCCGACCAGCTGCAGGATATAGCGTCGCGCTGGGTCGGCGCCGGAGTAGACCGTGCCTTTGGCGCGTAGCAGCCAGGACGGTAGGGCATCGAGTGTCGCCGCCAATCGTTCCGGGTCCAACTGCCGGGACTCGGTGAAGACGGCGGAGGCAAAGAGCGCGGCATGGTCGGTTTCGCCCGGATCGGCTTGCTGGCCGGACTTGGCGCTTGGTTCCGACGACAGCAGAAGATCCGGCGGCAACGCGCCGAATTCGACCTCGAGGCATACAGCATTCGGTACCCGTAAAGCCAACCATTGACGTAATTCATCGCGATCGACCGGCGTCACCAAATCCATCTTGTTCACCACGATGATATCGGCGGCGGCAAGCTGGTCGATGATCAGGGGGCCAACGAACTTATCGCCCGAGCGGGCGCGGACGGTTTCCGCGTCGGCGATGGTCACCACCGCGTCTAAACAAAGTCCGGGCCAGCCCTGGCCGTAATAGGCGATCTTGGCCGGGTCGGCGACGCCGCTCGCTTCGATCACGACATGGTCCGGCGCCGGCACCCGCTCGGCGACCGTGGCCAGCGCCAGACCGAGATCGTCGGCGATGGCGCAGCAGACACAGCCGTTGGTCAGGCTGATGGTGTCGCCGTCATGGCGGGCGATCAGCTCGGCGTCGATGTTGACCGCGCCGAAATCATTGACCAACACGGCAAGCCGCAAGCCATGACTGCCCGCCAACAGATTGTTCAAGACGGTGGTTTTGCCGGCGCCGAGATAGCCGCCGACGACCGTGACCGGAATGCGTTCCGCGGCCGCCATCGCTATCGCTCGATCTTGAATGGCTGGCCCTCGAACACGGTGCCCCAGATCGGAATATCTTTCAGGTCAGCGACCGGCACCGCAAATGGATCCTGTTCGAGGATGGCAAAATCCGCCTTCTTGCCGGCACGGATGCTGCCGATCTCGTGCTCCATGCCGAGTACATAGGCGGCATCGATGGTAATGGCGCGGAGCGCTTGGTCAAGGCTGAGCCGTTCTTCCGGTGCCATCACCGTGCCGTTTTCGCTCAACCGGTTGGCGGCGACCCAGGCGCTGTTCAAGGGCAAGGCCGGTGCCATGGTGAAGTCGGTATGGACGGCGGTGGTCACGTTGTTCCGAGCCAAGCTGCCGAGGCGCGCCATCTGCGAGGCGCGCTCCGGGCCGACCGAATGCGACCAATAGGCTTCGGCCAGCTCATGCAGATAATAGACGTTTGCCGAGACCAGCGCGCCCAAATCGGCGATCCGGCGGCATTGCTCCGGTGTCGACAGGCCGAAATGCTCGATGGTGAAGCGGTGATTGAAACGCGGCCGTTCCCACTGCAGCTTTTCCAAGACATCGAGCGCCAGTTCGACCCCGAGGTCGCCGGTGCAATGGACATGGATCTTATAGCCGGCGTTCCAAAACAGCCGCGCCAATTCCTCGAAGCGTTCGGGCAGCATCAGCCATTCACCGTGATGGCCGTCGATATAGCCCGGTTCGTTGAGCTGCATCAGTTCGGAAAAGAAGGCGCCGTCGGTGAACAGCTTCACATGGTCGCGAAATTCCAGGCGATGGGTGTTGCGCGCCGGCAGGCCGCGGACGATTTCCAAAATCTCCGTGTCGTCCTTGGCGTTGAGGTTCATGACGGCGCCGTGCGGCACCATATGAACGCGGAACGGCGTCTCGTCGTTTTCCAGCACCTCGGTCAGCGACGACCATTCCATTTCCAAGTTGAAAATACCGGCGGCCATGTCGCCGATCGTCGTGTGGCCGCCGAAATGCACCACTTCCCGGAGCCGCTTGAGGCCGCCGCGGAAGCGCTCCGGTGCCAGCAAATAGGGATTGAACCGGCTGACCGCGAGCTTCTGCCCGCTTTCGTAGAAATGGCCGTTCTCGATATCGACTTGTGGGTGGCGGCCGGCTTCGGCCTCGTCCAATCCCATCCAGGCGAGCGCCGCGTCGTTGACGTAGAGCTCGTGAAACGACCGGTGCCAGGCAATGATCGGCCTGGTCGCCGAGATGCCGTTCAACACCGCCCGGCCCATCTTGCCGTGCCAGATCTGGTGGTAGCCCCAGGTGAACAATGGCTCGTCCGGGTCGGCAATGTTGGTATCGATCTCTTTCAAACGGTCGAGATAGGCGTTGTGGCCGCGCACCGACGGGAAAGTCTGCCAGGGCAGGCGCCATTCCATGGCGGTGACGAAATGCATGGGCAGCAGCACCGCCGCCATGGACGGATGCAGATGCGGGTCGATGAACCCCGGCAGGATGACCTTGTCCGCGAAGCGCTCGTCGATGCGGTGGGGATGGGCCTCGAGCCAAGGCGCCATGGTCTCCAGGCTGCCGACCTCGACAATCATCCCGTCGCGCACGGCGACCGCCGTCGCCACGGGCAGCGGCGGGTTCATGGTGACGATCTTGGCGGCAGTGAAGACGGTGATTTCGGTCATCGATCAGGCTTTCTAAAACCCGGCCCGCTTCTTCGGCAGGTCGACGAATTCACCCGGCCGCTTTTCGGCATTGGCGGCGAAGGCTTCCATGATTTCCTCGCGCTGCAGCATGCTGGCGTTCCAGACGCCGATATAGTCGAGGCCGTCGGCGGTGGAATGGTCGCGGGCGTAGGTGATCATGCGCTTGCAGCCATAGACGGCGAGCGGCGCCTTGGTGGCGATTTCACCGGCGATCGCCATGACCTCGTCGAGCATGGTTTGCTGGTCAGGGAACACGCGATTGACCAGACCGACGCTTTGCGCTTCTTGGGCCGGCATGCGGCGGCCGGTATAGGCGAGCTCGCGGACCACGCCTTCGGGCAGCAGCTTGACGGCGCGCGGAAAGGTGCCGACGTCGGCGGTCATGCCGATGTTGATCTCGTAAATGGTAAAGAACGCGTCCTCGGTCGCATAGCGCATGTCGCACGCCGTGGTGAGGTCGACGCCGCCGCCGATGCAGCCGCCCTGGATGGCGGCCAAGACCGGGATGCGGCAGTTTTCCAACACCGAGAAGGTGTCCTGCATCACGGACACCGTGTCATAGAAGGTGGCACCGTGCTGCAGGCGACGTGCCCGCTCGTCGCCGTCGCCCGAGCCGATGTTGGAAAAAGTCGCGACGTCCAAGCCGCTGGAGAAATGCGGACCCATGGCGGAAATCACGATGACACGGGCCTTGGCGCCGTTGTCGATGTCGCGAACGATGGCCGGCAGCTCGGACCAGAACGCGGGGATCATCGAGTTCCGCTTCTCCGGGCGGCTCAAAACAATGTGGGCAATCTGGTCGCTGATCGAAACCTCGAAGCATTCGTATGTCACGGTAGGGTCCTTTCTTCGGCCGCGATGCGGCGGCGAGCCAGTTGGGCCTCGCGATGGGTGATATAAACCGTCGATGCAAATATGACCGCACCGCCCAGCCAAATCCAGAGGGTCGGCACCTCGCCGAACAACAAGAAGCCGAGGGCGGCGATGAGCGGCAGCTTGACGAACTCCATGGGCTGCAGCTGGCTGATCTCGGCCATGGCACAGGCGCGGGTCCACATCAAAGGGCCGATGGTGCCGGCACCGGCCAGGCAAAACAGCCAGAACAAGGCCGTCGGCGATGGCCATTGCCAGACGAACA
>Ga0315336_1000275_pt1 | contig 179319 bp, 144 predicted proteins | sample ASW5metaG_FD_204512 | JGI IMG/M metagenome (GOLD analysis project Ga0315336, IMG submission 204512) | Ammonia-oxidizing marine archaeal communities from Monterey Bay, California, United States - ASW #5 | ecosystem: Environmental > Aquatic > Marine > Intertidal zone | place: USA: California... | reverse complement strand
CGAGACAGCCTTTTTGCGCAAGCAGGCCGCCGCGCGCGCCGCCGAAAAGGTGATGAAGGCCGTCAACACCGAGATCACCATCGCCGAAGGCGCGACGGTGAAGGAGTTGGCGGAAAAACTAGGCATCAAGGCCGCCTTGATCATCAAGACGCTGGTCGAAAGGGGTCTGTTCGCCACGATCAATCAGACGCTCGACCTCGAGACCATCAAGGATCTCTGCACGCGTTTCGGCGCCACCGCCACCGAGACCAGCTACGAAGAAGAGGCATCGCTCGACGTCGATCTACAGGAAGAACCCGAGCAGCTCGAGACCCGCGCCCCAGTGGTTACGGTGATGGGTCACGTCGATCATGGCAAGACGTCTCTGCTCGACGTGATCCGCGAGTCGAACGTCGCTGAGCGCGAGGCCGGCGGAATCACCCAGGCCATCGGCGCCTACGAGGTCGATCACGGCGGCCGCCGAATCATCTTTATTGATACGCCTGGCCACGAAGCGTTTACACGCATGCGGGCCCAGGGCGCCAGCGTCACGGACGTCGTCATCCTTGTCGTCGCCGCCGACGACGGCGTGATGCCGCAAACTCTGGAGGCGATCGATCATGCGAAGGCTGCCGGCGTTCCCATCGTCGTCGCCGTCAACAAGATCGATAAGGACAACGCTAATCCGGAGCGTGTCAAGCAACAGCTCGGCGACCGCGGCCTACTGGCCGAGGACTGGGGCGGCGACACGGTGATGGTCAACGTCTCGGCGATGAAGAAGCAGGGCATCGACCAACTGCTCGAAATGGTCCTGCTCGTCGCCGACCTCAAAGAGCTCAAAGCGAATCGCGATCGTCCCGCCGTCGGCGTGGTGCTCGAAGCGAAGCTCGACCGCGGCCAGGGCCCCGTTGCGACGGTGATCGTGCAGAACGGCACCTTACGCGTCGGCGACTATTTTGTCGTCGGCTCGGTCTTCGGCAAGGTACGCGCCCTGCTCGATGATCACGGCCGCAAGCTCAAGGAAGCCGGCCCTTCCTCGGCTGTCGTCGTGCTCGGTCTCGAAGGCCTGCCGACGCCGGGCGACTCCTTCCACGTCGCTACCGATACCGACAAGGCCAAGAAGATCGTCGAGCACCGCGAGCAGAAAGAGCGGGACAAGACGCTCGCCAAGACCTCTCGCCTTTCGCTCGAACAGTTCCAAGACAGACTCAAGGCCGGCGACATCAAGGAGCTTCCGATCGTTCTCAAGGGCGACGTCCAGGGCTCCGTCGAGGTGCTCAACGACGCGCTCTCGAAGCTGCGGACCGACAAGGTCAAAGTGCGCCTGCTTCACTCCGGCGTCGGCGCAATCTCCGAATCCGACGTGCTTTTCGCCATCGCCTCTGGAGCCATCATCATCGGCTTCAACGTGCGACCCGAGCGCAGCGCCGCCGCCCTGGCGGACAAAGAGCATATCGATATCCGCCTTCACACGGTGATCTACGAGCTGATCGATGAGCTCAAGAAAGGGCTTGCCGGTTTGCTCGATCCGGTTATCAAAGAGAATTTCCTCGGCCGCGCCAACGTGCAAGAGGTATTCCACGTCAGCAAGGTCGGCACGGTGGCCGGTTGCCTGCTCGAAGAGGGCCGCGCCGCCTCCAGAGCTCACTCCCGCCTGCTGCGCGACAACGTCGTCGTACACACGGGTCGTCTCGCTTCCCTTAAGCGCTTCAAGGACGACGTTTCCGAAGTCCGCACCGGTCAAGAGTGCGGCATGTCGATCGAGAACTTCAATGACGTCAAGCAGGGCGACGTGATCGAGCTCTTCGAGACCGAAAAAGTCGCTCAGGAGCTGAACCTCTAGATTGATCTCTGTCGGAGTCTTGACCCTTCGCCTACGAATTGAAGGGTCCCGCTCTCTCAAGGACCGACGCCAAGTAGTCCGCTCGCTCAAAGACCGACTGCGCAAACGCTTCAATGTCTCGGTCGCCGAGATCGGCCAAACGGATTCATGGAGCGTCGCGACGATCGCCGTTGCTGCCGTAGCCGGCGAAGCGGCGCGAGTCGAAGCCATCCTTCAGTCTGTGGAGCTCGAAGCCGAAGAGCAACTCGGCGGCGACCTCGAAGCCTCCGAGCTCGAACTTCTGTAGCCTGCCGCTGCGTCCCACCGTCGTTATGCGACCTGGCCCGGCCTGCCGAGCCGCGGCCAAAGGAGCCGGTCCCCGCACTTGCCCTGCTGCTGAAACGGGAAAGGCTCCTGGCGCCAAAGGTGCTGTCTTCAACACCGAGCTCAGATACCGCCTTCCTGTGCACCGTAGCCATCCTGGCGTTAGAATGAAAATCCCGGACAACGCTCGTACTCGGGCATCCGCGCGAAGGTAACAGGGGTAACGATGAGTAGCTCGTTGACTGAAATCCACGATTCCGACGAACTTAGACGATCACTCGACGACGGCGGACGGTTCCTGGTCGCGATGGAACGGATCGCCTCCGTCGTGGGTCCGGATTTTTTCGTTTCCGCGGCTCATCTGCTCAATGTGCTGCTTGACGTCCGATTTGTATTCGTCGCCGAATGTACCGACTCTGAAGCAAAGATGGCAAGTACTCTCGCCTTCTGGGACGGGGCCGCCCTCGCCGAGAACCTTGATTTCTGTGCACAAGACGGGCCTTGCGAGCAGGTGCTGGCCGGGGATGTATTGCACGTCAAACAGGGCGCCTGCCAAACGTTCCCCAACAACGAATCGATACAAGGTCTCGCGGCGGACAGCTACTTGGGCTGCCCTCTGATCAACTCGCAAGGAAAGGTAATAGGGCACATGGCGGCGATGGATGTCCGACCCATGAGCCCTTCGCCCGAGGATTTGGTGATCCTAAAGATCCTCGCTGCTCGAGCTGCGGCGGAGTTGGAGCGAAGGCAGATCGAAGAAGCTCGGAACGCCGATCTGATTCGCAGCAGTGAAGAGAAATTCCGTCTTGCGCAGGAGGCCGCTGAGATCGGCACCTGGGATCTGGACGTAGCCACGGGCCGCGGCGCCTGGTCGGACAACTACTGGGGCATTTACGGATTGGAGCCGGATTCATGTGTCCCGGGATATGAGGTTTGGATCGAGCTCGTGCACCCTGAGGATCGGGAGAGAGTGGACTCGGAGATTAAGGCGGCGCTTCAAGGCGGAGCGCCGTATAAGAGCGAGTTTCGCATCGTATGGCCCGACGGATCCGTGCGCTGGCTGATTGGTAAGGCGAGCGTGTTTCGAGACGACGACGGAAATCCCGTACGGATGATCGGCGTGGACTACGACGTGTCCGAGCTAAAAGAAGCCGAGCAAGACCTGCAACGAATGCACAATGAGCTTGAACTTCGAGTCGCCGCTCGGACTCAAGAGCTCAGCGAGACTAACTCCCGGCTTGAGCATGAGATTGTCGAGCGGGAACGTGCCGAAGCCGAGAGACTACGCCTTGAGCGACAAATGGTCCATGCACAGAAGATGGAGAGTCTTGGCGTCCTTACGGGAGGGGTGGCTCACGACTTCAACAACCTCTTGGTGACGATCATGGCGAACTCTGAGCTGGCCCTCAGTTACTTAAGCGAAGAGTCCGTAGCCAAGGACTACGTCAAGCGATCCGTGGAGGCAGCGGAACGAGCGAGCGACCTGACTCAGCAACTGCTGAGCTATGCCGGCAAAACAAAGGTGTCGCCTACAGTATTGGATCTCTCTGTGCTGGTCTCGCAAATGGCCGAATTGCTCGATGTCGCGGCCGGGTCTAGGGTAGCGCTGCAATTGGACCTTGCGAAGGAGCCTGTCGTTGTCCGGGCCGATGCGACGCAGGTGCGGCAGATCGTCATGAATCTGATCACAAATGCCGTGGAGGCAATGCCCGAAGGCGGAGCTGTTCGAATCCGAACGTCCACTCTAGACTCAGTGCCTCCCTCGCTCGGTCGACTCTATCGCAGTGGACCGACGGAATCCGCGCCGTACGGATTCCTTTCGGTTTCCGATGCCGGCCCCGGTCTCGATCACGAGACGTGCTCGAAGATCTTCGACCCGTTCTTTACCTCGAAGTTCTTAGGGCGAGGGCTGGGATTGGCCGTCGTGCTGGGTATCGTCCGTTCGCACCAGGGCATGATCGCAGTCGATCGCGGCGAGGAGTCCGGAACGACGTTCACGACCCTTCTGCCCGCAGTCGATAGTGCGCTGCTTGAAGACGACAATCCGCGGGTCGATTCCGCCTGGAATGCGACCGGCAAGGTCCTCGTTGTAGATGATGAGAGCACAGTCTGCGCGGCGGCTTCCGCCATGCTGCAACACCTGGGGTTCGAAACCATCGAGGCCTTCAGAGGCCGGCAGGCGATCGATCTGTTCGCGCGACTGCATCACGAGATTCGATTCGTACTCTTAGACCATGCCATGCCCGAAATGAGCGGCGCTGAGACGTTCTTGCACTTGCGGGAGATCGCCCCGAAAGTTCCGGTTATCCTCACGAGCGGATACAGCGAGCCGGAGATTGCGATTTCGAGCCCGGAGGCTCGACCTGCTGGGTTCATCAAGAAACCCTACCGGCTCAACGCTCTAAAAGAGACGCTCCGGGCCGCGCTGACCGCCGATTGACGGCAGCTACGATCGCGACCCCGTTCCGGCCGCCGGGCAAGGCGTTCGCCATGACTCGAACCTCTCACGCACTTGGCCTCGCCGCGTGGTGAGAAGTTCGAGAGCGTTCTCACAGCCGGTCAGGAAGTGGAGATGTAGGCGTGAATCAGCCATTCTCCATCGGGCTGACGCTTCAAGATGTTGATGAACAGTCCCCCGCTAGTCTTGTTGCGCTTCGGCTGAGTGTTAGTCTGTTTGACGATTTCATAGCCGGTGTCGCCTTCAAAGCCGTAATCGAGGATTGTGGATGGATCGTATTGGACCCCGCTCATGCCGATCCAGGCCTTGTACATCTCTGTAATTGCGGCCCGGCCGCGAAACGGCTGCTCGAAACCGGGTTGGCATTGAAAGGCGTCTTCGGTGAACAGATTGGCGGCCGCGACTGCGTCGCCGGCATTGATGGTCTCGCGAAAACGGGTGTTGAGGTCCTCGATTATCGAGTGGAACTCTTCGGGACTGTTCGGGATTGGGCGGGGCATCGGAATCCTCCATTTTTCTGTTGCGGGTCGTCCATGTAAGAAATCAATCTTGCCGCGGATGCGGAATAGAAAGCGCAGTAGCCCGCCCAAATCCAGCGGGAGCGGGCTTGTTCCCGCCACGCTAGGCCGTCGCGGTTTGCGCCTGGCGGAAGCCAATTAAGAACTTCTCAGGAAAAGGACCGTTCTCGAAGTCGATCTTCCCCTCGTCGCCGTCGAGCAGGTGCACGTTCTCGCGCAGCAGGACTCGGCCGACCGTTTCCGGAACCATTACTTCCCCAACGTGGACGCCCAGGCACTCATGGGCCTTGTACCCGAAATGCAGGTAGTGATGGGAGGGGCGTCCGGGGACGAAGGCGTCGGGATTGTCGATCTCGCTGTCGTCCCACATTGCGGAAGAGGAGCAAGCGAAAACAAGGTTGTTGGCCGGAAGATGCGTCTCGTACGACGTTCCTCGAGCCAGTACTGTCTCGCCCGACGTGAGCCGGAATAAGAGCGGGTTGATGGGATTAAAGCGCAGCGCCTCCCAGACGACTGCGGCAAGCGCCTTACTGTCCCCTGCCTTGGCGGCCGCGAGCGCCGACTTGTGAACCGCAGGCTGCAGTAAGATCTGTTCGAGAACTTGGACGATGGCCTGCGACGTGGTCTCTACGCTTCCGACCAACAGGCCCGACATGTTCGTCAGCAACTCGTCCTCGTCGAGTCCCGCGCCGGGCGCAAACGAGGTTTGCAGCAGCCGTGTCAATACGTCGTGACGATCGGCTCCAACGCCGGCCGCGAGCTCAGCGCGACGACTCTCGATCAGGCCCTTCAAGTAATCTCTCATCTCAGCGCCGGCGGTGACCGCCGTTTCGTGCACTTTCGGATCTCCTTGAATGTTCTTGAAAAAGTCGCTCTGAGTAGCCTTCGACCAGCGATACATTGAGGCCTCATCCGGACCGGGGAAGCCGAAGTACTCCCCGCACATACGGACCGGCACCGTGCGCCCAAGGTTCTTCACGGCGTCAAGACGCCCAGTCGGAACGGCTTCGTCGAGAATCTTGTCGGCGATTCTCCCGATCAGCGCACGAACGTCGGGAAGGTCCTCCATCGGCATCATCGAGCTCATCACCGACTTGTGGCGCCAGTTGAGAGGCTGGCGGTCCCGTCCAAGCATGAATGGTCCGACCACGGGGTCCATCTTCGGCGCATAGGGCCTTACGGTGAAAAGGTCGTCGCGAATCAGGATGTCGATCACATCGCGATAACGCGTGACCAGCGTATAGGCCGGCGTCCGGAAGATCGGACGGCGCTCCCGCAGCTCCGCGAAAAAGGCGCGGGTATCGGTGCGAATCCAGCCGTTGACGAGCCCGACGCGCGACCGGGCGTCCGCCGCCGGGATTGAATCATATTGTTGTAGGTAGGACATATCTGCCTCCTGTTTCTTAAATCGATTTCAGGTACTCGACCAGAGCCCAGCGATCTTCTTCGGAAAGGGCCGGGCCGACGGCTCCGTCCCCTAACGGGCCTTCCCTGTACTCGTGCCCCTTGTTGCTGTTACCCGGCAGGCTGGTGTCGAAGAGGTACCCGCCGTCCAACTCAGTCGTCTGATAGCCGACTTTTTCCGGGTCGAATTGCTTGCTGCCCAGCCAGAACGTCGCGGGCCGCTCTTCGAGCGGCGACAACAGCGCATAGAGATTCGGAACTGAGCCGTTGTGCAGATACGGCGCCACCGCCCAGATTCCGTTGAGCGGGCGCGCCTTGTAGATCGCTTCGGCGCGAACCGGCGGATCCTTCGGGTCGCGCATGCCGCGCCATTCGAGCTGCTCTTCCGGGGGGATGCTCCTTTCCTCGAAGAACTTGAGGGCAATCCCCTCGGTGACCACCTTCAAGCCGTCGCCCGCGGAGAGCCGCCCCTCGGCGAGGTCGCCGGCATCAGCGGTGCGAGCGATAAAGTCCATCGCTTGGCGCGGATCGGTTCCCATGAAGTCCACTTTGATGTCTCTGACGATGAGCAGGCGCAATCCAAGGCTGTTTTCCCACCAGTACTTCGGCTCCTCCAAAGCTAGGTCGGCCTTCAGCTCTTCGATGGACGGCAGGTGGCACTTCTCACAGTGCTCTTTGTAGAGCTCCTCGCCGCGCGCTCTCTTGGCTTCATCGATCGACGGGAACACTTCCGGCCATTGGGGTGAGGTAAGCCCGCCGAACGGCTCATCGCCGGCGAGCAAGTGCTCCACGGTCCTCAGCCCATCGACGTAGACGCTGCTCTTGAACTCGCCGGCATCGGGGCCGTAGAGCTTCGCGCTCGCGCGCACGCCGAGCGATTCCCCAATGTTTCGCACCAGCGGATCCGAGATCGACGAGTTGTACTGCACCCAGGTCAGCCACGAAGAGTCCCAGATTTGCGGAAAGCGGACCGGCGCGTCCGGCGGGACGAGGTTGCCGTTGATTTTCATATCGAATCCGAAAACTTCATTTCCGATTCGGGCCAATGCGTCGGTACGGATGAATCCGGCCGGGACTCCTTCAGCTTTCTGTTCTTCGGTGGCGGCGTTCCTGGCGAGTCCGTCTGCGAGCACGTCGCCAAACGCCTTCTCAAGTGCGGCGCGCGCTTCCTCGGAGGCGTCCTCTCCAAGAACGCGGTCCGCGAAACGGCCGAAACGGCCGGGGACTTTCTCCGTGAGCCCGACCGCCAGTCCGACGGCCTTTTGGAACTGGGCGAGCTCGATCATTGCGGGCCCGCCTTCGATCCGCACCGCGTGTCCGTCGTAGCGCAACTCGCCCGTGTGGCATGCGGCGCACGTGAAGCCAACGACCGGAAATGACTTACCGGTCAACGGGTCCGTAAAGTCCTGCTGGACGGCGAAGCCGACCGGAAGGCCGTCCGGGTTCAGCTTTTCGTCCTTATTGCTCGAAAGGAACCCGAATCGGGATAGGTAGGCGTCGTCGTGAAGAGGGTCGCACTCAAACAGCGACAAACAGGGCTGCTCCAGCGCCATGAACCATTTGTACGGAAGCAACTGCGTGCCCTGGGGCGTGTGATGAAACTCGAGCCACTCTTGTGCATTCCAGCCTTGATCAAGCTGCACGATCTTCCCGGGCGCCTCGTATTCAGGGATTTCTACCTTGAGTTCTCCACACGAGGAGAGGAAGACACCGAGCAAGGCGACGAGTCCGACGAGTCTATTCATAACCGAGTACCTCCCGAGAACGGCTGAGATTTCGTGCGCAGGCTGAGATTTGTGATGGACGTTTAGGGGCGTTATGCCGCTAAGTAACCGTGCAATTGTACTGAAAATGTGCGGGCGGCACAACAGAGGAGTTTTACGCTTACGCCTGGGTCTCCATCTCGCTCTTCCCGGCGTGAACAGCATGGCTAGGCTGGGGCTGCACGACAACGATTCTTTGGACTGTGTTCGTCGCAGAGCCGCGGCGCAAGCCGCGATGCGCAGGTCACCGACCCGCAACGCTCATCCGAACCCCTCATCGCGCCTCGCGGAGCGGCTCGGAACGGCTTTTCGACGGAGGTTGTCGCTCCTCCACAGCGTACGGTGAGTCACTTGACAGAGGTCCGCCGCCGGACACAAAAATTGGACCCAGTGTGATGTTGACACTCGGTGAAGCCCACGCTATGCTGCAACTGCTGCGGCCCGCAAGACACGAACAACACCGAACAAAGGAGGAGGTCGGCGTGGCCCGAACTTCGGTCTGAGGTCACCCGGCGGACTTCAGAAAAGCTGATAGGAGGTACAGATGAATTCGATACCAGGAGGGCGATGGGGCCGGACGGTTCCCGCCTTTTGCTTTGTTCTTGCGGCGGGCATTGCGGCCGCCGCCGGTCCCGTCGGCGTAGCGGAGGTCAGAATTACGCCCGGGGAGATCACTTGGTCGCCGAACGTCACGTCTGAAAAATGGCTGCTGACGGTTTCCGGACAGGGAGCCTATCTACGAGAACTGGTAAGAGACGGCGAGCCCCTTCGCTTGCGGATTGCCGCACCCGACAGCGAACGACTCGCCGACGGTGCATACAACTGGGAATTGCGTGCCGTAATGCCGTCGAGCACGACGGCAAAAAGCGTCGGGAAACATAGCCAGCCAACGCGGTCGCGCTCAAATACACTGTTCGAGCGTGGCCTCAGCGAGCGTCCGATCGTTACTTCTGGGTCCTTTCGAGTAACGAACAGCGAGTTTGTAATGCCCAGCCTGCAAGACCGCGGCCGAGACGGACATCGCGAGCTGTTCTAGAGGAGACGTAATGAAGCACTCAAATCACATCGTTACGGCAGCGTGCCGGCTTGCTCAGGCCGCCGTGCTGTGTTTGTCATTGAATCCGGCTTGGGCGCAGGATATCTGCTCAACTTCGGTCGGGGCCAACTGCAACACCGCCCTCGGCGACTTCGGCATTTCCGACGGCTCCCCCGACTTGTTCTTCTTGGACACGGACGTCGGGCAGCCGGACTGGCAAGTGCGCATTAACGAGGGCGGCGTCGGAAAGTTCACACTCGTTGAGAGCAATCCCGGCCCCAGTTTCATAGACCCCTTGATCATCGACGGCGGCGCGCGCAACAACGCCATTAGAATCGCCGCGGGGGGCCTGATCGGGTTGGGCACGGCCACGCCGGCACATGAGCTGCACATCGTGGACGCTGGAGTGGGATTCGGGCCCGCTATTGATTTCCAGGACGACGACGGACAAACCTGGCGGCTGGAAGCGGACGATAGCTCCTTCGCGGCCTTCGACGTCACCGGAGTAACTCGTCCGCTTCAGATAGAGCCAGGAGCGCCGGACGATAGCCTGTACGTCCAGAGCACTGGCCAAATTGGCGTAGGGACGTTCACCCCCAATCTCGATGCCGGCTTCGGCATTCACATCGCGGCGGCCTCTAACGAGTTTGCCTTCCTCGGCGCCGGAGTCAATCCGGCCGGGGGCGGCAGTTGCGCTTTCAACATTGGCTACGGCGGCGGAGCCGCGCCCGGCATGGTGTTCATCACGACGCGGCCTTGCGGCGGCACTGAGATGACGCGATTTTTCGTGGGTAATACGGAGCGCGCCCGCGCCGACGTGCTGGGCTTCCAGGTGTTTGGAAGCCTGCGAGTCAACGGCACCGGGGTGAACGTACCGGACTACGTCTTCCGACCTGGGTTTACGATCGAGTCGATCGAAGAGCACGCCGAGTCAATGTGGAAGCGGAGTCACCTGCCCGCGCTCAGCCCCGGCGCTGCGGACGGCGGCTTTGAGGTCGCCAAGACAACTATGGGGATGCTCGAGGAGCTCGAAAAAGCGCACATCTATATTGAGCAGCTCAACGAGGAAGCGAAACAAAAGGACGAACGCACCGCGGCGCTTGAGACAGACGCTGCTGAGTTGCGGCGCGACAGCGAAGAGTTACAGCGCAACAACGCAGAATTGGCGGCGCGAGTCGAGCGTCTGGAAGCACTCTTCGCTGCCGCGATCGACCCGGAGCGCTGAGCGACGCCGGGTTCGGATCGCGCCGACAAACGACGAAGTAACCAGCCGAGGCCAGGCTGAACGGCGGTCGCCGGTGCAGGCGGATTCCACTGCTCGCAATGCGTGCGCTGAATCGCAATTCGACCCTGGGACCAGTTGCTGCGGCTTGTCCGGAGATGCGGAGTCGGCACGCAACGGTATCATCCCGCAGACCGCGTCTCGTACCGACTATTCAAAACGAAAGCGGAATCGGGAGTCGAGAATGAGATCGGAACGTGTTGAGTTTCCGGGTTCCCAGGGCTTCGCCTTGGCGGGACGGCTAGACCAGCCGGATAACGCTCCGGGCGTCTGCGCGCTGTTCGCTCACTGTTTCACCTGCTCGAAGGACATCGTAGCTGCGTCGCGAATTGCAAAGGGGCTTGTCGAGCAGGGCCTGGCCGTGTTGCGCTTCGACTTCACGGGATTGGGACACAGCGACGGCGAGTTTTCGAATACCAACTTTTCCTCCAACGTCGAGGACCTCGTGAGGGCAGCGGATTGGCTGCGAACAAGGGACCAAGCGCCGTCGCTGCTGGTGGGGCATAGTCTGGGCGGAGCGGCCGTGCTCTCGGTCGCTGCGGATGTTGCGGAGCTTCGTGCCGTCGTCACGATCGGCGCGCCGTCCGACCCGGCTCATGTCGCCCGCCTGTTCAAGGCCGACGTCGCGACCATCGAGCGGGACAGTGAGGCCGAAGTCGATCTGGCCGGCAGAACCTTCAAGATCAGGAAGCAGTTTCTCGACGATATCTCTAATCAGCACTTGGGCGAGCGTGTTCGGCGAATGCGCAAAGCGCTCCTGATCCTGCACTCGCCGATCGACGAAATCGTCGGCATCGACAACGCGGCACGGATCTACCAAGCCGCACGACATCCGAAAAGCTTCATCGCGCTTGATGGGGCTGACCATCTCCTCCAGCGCTCCGAAGACGCCGAGTATGCCGCGACGATGATCTCTTGCTGGATTCGACCTTACCTGCGCAGGCCTACGCCGCCGGACGTCGGCTGAGAGGCAAAACGCCGAGCTTGGAAACTAGGCCGATACGGTAGAATCTCTCGGAGGATAGCGCATGAATGACGAAGCTGCGCCCACCTTTCTGGGCACCGAAGACAAGTCCGGCACTCGGCGTCCGACCGTCGGCTCGGGCGAGCACACGTACGAGGTTTTTCACGACTGGGGCGAGACGCCCGCGACCACCTGTTACGGCAACGTGCACGGAGTCCAGATCGACTCGAGCGGCCTGATCTACATCCACCACACGGTACATGCGACCTCGCCGAGCGACCACTCCATGGTCGTCTTCGACCGCGACGGCAAGTGTGTTTCCTCCTGGGGCGGCGCCTACGCCGGGGGCGCCCATGGGCTGCATCTGAACCAGGAGGGCTCCGACGAGTTTCTCTATTTCTGCGACATCCGACGCTGCATTGTCCAAAAGACGGACCTCGCGGGCAACGTCCTAATGACGCTGGGCTACCCGAGCGAATCCCCTGCGTATGCCGCCGACGAGGCGAAGCGCGCGCCGTCCTGGAAGCCGACGAACCTAGCCGTTGCGACCAACGGCGACATCTATATTGGCGACGGCTACGGTTCGAGCTACGTGTTGGTCTACGACAAGAACGGCGTCTACAAGAACACCTTCGGCGGGGGGATGAGCGATGCGGTAGGGGCGCTGAGCTGTCCGCACGGCATCGTGATCGATGACCGATCGGGGCAAGAAGAGGTGCTGGTCGCCGACCGCGCGAACCGCCGGCTGCAGTACTTCAGCCTCGGCGGCGAACACCTGCGATTTGCGGACAATGTGACGCTGCCCTGCCACTTCGACATCTTCCCCGACGGCACGCTACTCGTCCCCGATCTGGCTGCGCGAGTGACTCTCCTCGACAAGAACAACGATCTCTTGGCCCACCTGGGAGTCGGCGCGGACGATTGGCGTCAGCGACGTGAGCTCTCACGCGAGAATTTTCCGCCGGGCCAGTTCGTCTGTCCCCACGGAGCGTGCTTCGACGACGATGGGAATATTTTCGTAGTGGAGTGGGTCGAGATTGGGCGAGTTACTTTCTTGAAGAAGGTCAGTTAACTACGCCGCGTTCGTGTTGCCGCCGAAGCGATCCGGGCGCAGGGCTTCGATCTCGAGATCGGTTTCGCCGCTGACGATCAGGTCGGCGAGAATCTTTCCGCTTACCGGCGCCATCATCACGCCTTTCTTGAAGTGTCCGGCGGCGACGAAGGTTCGCTCGCGTCCGGGAACGGCGCCGATCACTGGACGCAGCCCTTCGCAGTAGGGCCGAAAGCCCGACCAGGCGCAAAGCGTCTCCTGCTTGGCGAAGGCCGGAAAGTGGCGCGCCATCTCCGCACGGATGTCCGCCACTGTGGCCTCTTCAACGCCGTGCTCGAAGCCGACGTCGTCCTCGGAGCCGCCCCCGGCGATTTGGCCTGAAGCAAGCTGCCAGTAGTAGTATTTGCCCGACATCACGGTGTGCAGTAAACCGGCGTCCGGCGAGGCGGGCAAGGCCAGCAACGTCCCACGAATCGGCCGGATCGGCGGCTCCCATCCGATCGTGCGCGTAAGCAGTGGGGTCCAAGCGCCTGCCGCGATGACGGTCGTCCCGGCGCGAATCGCGCCTTGATTCGTCTCCACCGAATCGCCAAGCCGCTCCGCCTCAACCCCGGAGCACACCCGCACGCCGTTGGCGCGAAGCTCGCCGAGCAGAGAGCAGGCTAGCTTGACCGGATGAAGCTTGCCTTCGTCGGGATAGAATGCCGCCGCGATCGGCTCGATCGCCAGCGCCGGCTCGAGCGAGCGCGCCTGCTTGCCGCTCAACTTCTCGGCGCCCAGGCCCGAGGCGCGAATGCCTTTGCAGCGCTCATCGAGCGTTGCCGCTTCCGCTTCGTCGAAGCATAGTTCGAGCATGCCCGGCCGACGGAAATCGATCTCGAATCGCTCGGCGAGCTCTTTGTAGAGGCGGCTGCTCGCCTCGGCAAGGCGGGCGACCGGCCCCAGCTCGGGACTTTGCTGCCCGAACCACAGTCCGCCGGCGTTGGCGCCGCTCGCCTCCGACGAGGGTCCGCAGCGATCGACGATGCAGATGTCGCGGATGCCGGCTCGCCTGAGGTAGTAGGCGGTCGCCAGCCCGATCAAGCCCGCGCCGACGACCACCACTTCGGCCGTTTCGGGAAGGGGGTCTGAGGCTGCGAGCAAGGCTCGTTGCTCGGCGGAAATTGTTCGAAACCAGATCGAATCTTGCACCGCTTCCATCCTATCGCAACGGTATCGCTCCACCGAAACGTCTCTCCTTTTTCATGAACCGGCTGCTAAAATCGTCATCGGAGGTTCCCATGTCCAGCTCATCTTCGGTTCACCGCCGAGACTTCTTGCGCACTGCCGCGGCCGCGGGTCTTGCACCGCTGATTTCGTCCGCCGCACCGCAAAGCACGCGCGCCAACGACACAGTCCAGGTTGGAATGATCGGCGTCGGCGGACGCGGTTCCAGCCTGTTGCGCCTGATCGACGGCATGGGGAATCCGAGCGCGGAAGGCGGCGGCCCGCGCTTCGGACGGGGCGGCCGAGGACGTGAAGCGCGCAAGCAGTGGCCAGTGAAGATCACCGCCGTTTGCGACGTCTACGAAAAACGCAAACAACTTGCGCAAGAACGCTCTAAGGCTAGCTTTTCGACGCTCGACTATCGCGAGGTGATTTCACGCTCCGACGTCGATGTCGTCGTGATCGCGACGCCCGACCACTGGCACGCTCCGATGGCGATGGCCGCGCTTGACGCGGGCAAAGACGTTTACCTCGAAAAGCCAATGACGCACACCATCGAAGAGGCGAAGGCCTTGGCGCGCAAGGTGAAGGAAACAGGCCGCGTCTTACAGGTCGGCTCGCAGACGACCTCGCGCGACCAGTGGTGGAAGGCGCGCAAGGCGATCCAAGACGGCATGATCGGCGATCTCATCTCGAGCCAGGGGTCTTACCACCGCAACTCGACGCGAGGCGAGTGGAACTACACGATCGAGCCCGATGCCGGCCCGAACGGCAAAGGCGTCGACTATATCGACTGGAAAATGTGGTTGGGTAATACCGAGGAGCGCGACTTTGACGCCGACCGTTATTTCCGCTTCCGCAAGTATTGGGACTACTCGGGCGGCATCGCCACCGATCTTTTCTATCACGTCGTCGCGCCGCTGCAGATTTGCTGGGGCGAGGCTCAGTTCCCCTATCGCGTGGTATCGAGCGGAGGCATCTACGCCTTCCACGATCGCGAAGTGCCCGACACGTTCAACCTCTTTGCGGACTTTGCCAAAGGGCACTCGCTGATCTTGAGCTCGTCGATGGCGAACTCGACTCACATACCCGGTCTGATCCGCGGCAATAAGGGAACGATCACGATCGTCGATCACGGCCGCTTCGAGGGAGCTACGCCGCACATCACCGTCGAGTCCGAGGGCATCTACCAAGATGAGTTCGTCGATAAGTTCGGGTACAGCTCGGTCCAGATTCCCGTCAAGCCTACCCAGGCAGACGACCACATGGGCAACTTCCTCGAATGCGTCCGTACTCGGGCTAAGCCGAACCTCGACGCAGATACGGGATACCGCGCGCAAGTGACGATTTCGCTGGCGGTGCAGAGCTTCCGTGAGGGCAAAGTTCTCTACTTCGACCCTAAGAAGGAAGAGGTCGCCTACGAAGCTCCGAAGCTGGGCTAGCGTCGCGGTGTCGGCGGCTTGCAGCCGAGCTGGGGCTTGGGCTCGTGAGGAAGGATTATTGAGTATCGTCTCCGCCGGGGTTTGGCTCGTTTTGAGCGGCCCCCCGGCGGGGCGTGAAGGTCTGTTGGGCCGCGTTGTCAACGGCCGGTGCTAAGAGAAGAGCGCCCGCCGCATCTCTCGAAGCTTCGAGATCCGCAAACGGGGTTCCGATCCGCCAGCCTCGCCGGCGACCCCTCTACCTTACTTCCGCGAAGATCTTCGCTGTTTCTCGCCCTCCGCTCCTCTCCAGCCCCGAAAGGGACCGATGCGGTCGGAGGCGTATCTGTTTCGCCGTGATCGGTTGATCCGGAAACCGTTGATCGTTCGAACGATCGGCGGCTCTGGACGGTCCCGACTCCCCAGACGCGAAAAACGCCTAATAAACGATGGGATGCTCGGCCGAGCTTCTTTCCCACTTCTAGGATCTCATGCTGAACCAAGGTTTTTTGGGGCGCCGGTCTGTAAGTTGTTTGGTTTGTTTGGAAAGAATATTTTCAAGTGCTGTGACGAAGCCGGGCTGAGGATGCATCCTGCTCCTCCGGGGCTCGGCAGGCGCTGAAATTATTCGACCCGGCGCATGGTCCATTGGCGCATGTGGCCGTCGGCGGGATGGTCGTCGCGGGTAATGAGCGTGTCGCCCTTTAACTCGAAGTGGGTGCGCACCTCGCGGCCCTCGTAGTAGGCCGAGAGCGCGATCTGGGCGACGCGAACGAGTACATCTCCCTCAATCCGGTAAGCGTAGAAGCCGGCCCCAATGGGTTGCTGCGTCATCACCTCGTCAGGCGTCATGTCCGAGAGAGACTTTTTGATCTTCTTGCGATTGTCGGCGGCGAGGATGATCATCTCGTGCGACTCGGTGAACATGTGGAACTCGCGGCGCTTCGGCTCAACCTTGTCGGCGGTGAGATCGCGGATCTCTACGACTTCCCAAAGGCCTACGAGATCGCTGGCTGCAGGAGGCTCTGCGAGAGCCGAGAGCGAGAAGGCGAGCAGAATCAAAGCGGTGCGAAGAAGCATTGCCGAGTCAGTTTAGCAGCAATTACACACGACGCGAGAACAGTTGGGCGCTTCGTTCATCGATCCGTAACCTACTCAGCTCCCCCCGGTTCAAGCATCCAAATGTTGCCGCCCAGCTCGTCCATACTGAACACGACTTGATCGGAGATCACGCTGAGCCCTACACGCCCGGGACCTGCTCGGCTGACAATGTCGTTGCGAGCGTCGTGGACCGCGTAGACCTCGAACGGCGGGCCCTCGGGACGCTTCGTCGCTTGGTTGAGCTTCTGCGCCCAGATGCACGTAGACCCGTCTCGGTCTGAGACGAAATAGAGGAGGTTGCCGTCAGGTGACCAGGCTGGTCGGGCCTCATTCCGTGTTCCATCCGTAACCGGAATCCAGTCTTCCGCAGCTCCTGTGGCCCCATCTTGATATGGCGCGACGAAGATCTGCCGCCGTGAGCCGTCGAGGGCTTGGTGGAAGGCGATCCACCGGCCGTCCAGAGAAAACCTCGGGTCGTAGTCGCTCATCTCCGAGTCAAGAATGGTCTTCCACGAGCCATCCGAGAGCGTCAGAAGGTTGATGGCTGCCCGCCGATCCTCACTGACGCGCTGGGCGAACAGAAGAGCTCGCTCGTCGGCCGACCAATCCGTCGCGCTTTGGCAACCCGTGCAGATTTCCTTCGGCGGGCCGTCCGGCAATTGAGCAATTAGAATTCTGCGATCTCCGTCAGCTCGACGAGCTTGGTAGGCTACTCTGGTTCCCGTTGGACTGATAACAGGGGCACGCTCAAAGTCGGGTGCTGCATTCAGTTGCCATTCTTGGCCCGTTTCCAGATCCTTGATCCACACTGCGCCAACGTTGGCGGAGGTTCGAACCTGGTAGGCCAACATGCGGCCGTCGCTCGAGATAGACGGATAAAATTCGTCGCGACTGTCGTTAGTCAAGCGGCGTGGGTCGCCGAGAGCGGTCCCCGTGTCGGCGTCGAGCGGTAGGCTCCAAATATCGTGATTCCGAGTCGTGCTCGAGAAAATGACTCGACCGTTCGAGTCAACATTCGCCGACCTCTCGATGTTCGTACCGAACGTCACGCGCTCCGGGTCTCCGGCAATGGTCCAGTCCGCCGAATTCAAGCGCACTTTCCAGATATTGACGCCGTCGCCGGAACGAGCTGGGAACAGAACGGAGTTCTCCGCTTCATCGAAGAATTCCGGAAAGATCCAGGGCCCTGACGTGACCTCGGAAAGTCCCTGCTTCGCGAAGAACTCTATCGACGCAATGCCGCGCGGCGGATCACCGTCGATCGAGGCAACCGACCAGACGTCCTCACCGCGTAGATGCGTATACAAGATCCGTCGGCTGTCGGGTAGCCAAATGGGCGAGCGGCCCCTTGCGATGGCTTGAGGTGCGCCTCCGTTCAGAGGTACGAATTTGATGTTGAGGGTGTCCGCAAAGTCATAGAGCCCGCTCGAATACACAACCAGCGATCCGTCGGGCGAAAAGCGCGGTTGATGCCCCCCTTCTGCGATCTGGACTTCACGCCCTCCTAAGGCCGGGATCACGTAGACTCCGCCGCCGTCTCTGCCCGACTCGAATACAATCTTGCTGCCGTCAGGAGAAAAGTGCGGTTCTAAATCGTCCCCTTCGTGCGAGGTGAGCCTCGTCGGGCGCCCGCCTTCCATCTGCTGGACCCAAATGTCCAGGTTGCCCTCGCCGGAGCGGTCCGAGGCATAAGCCAGCAATGTGCCGTCGGGAGAGAGGGCAGGTTGAAAAGTAAGGCCCGAGTCAAAGGTCAATTGAGTCAGTACGGGCTGTGCGGCCGGCGGGTCGGATTGGAGAGCGAGATAGACGGCGGCGCAAACGACCGCGACCGTGGCGACCGCTCCGAGCAGGATTCGGGAGTTCGAATTCCGGTTCTCGTGGGCGGCGGATGCCGGAGGAGCGCCGACGCTTCCCACCGGCGCCACGAAACGGTAGCCTCGCCGCGGCACGGTCTCCAAGAATCGTGGATTCTTGGCCGAGTCTCCTAGCGCCTCGCGGATCTTCTGAGCGACCGTGTTGAGCCCGCTGTCGAACTCGACGAAGGTGTCCTCGGACCAGATGGCGTCCTTGATCTCTTCGCGAGTGACGATTTCGCCGGGTCGCTCGACTAGGAGCGCTAGCACGCGGAAGGGTTGATCCTGCAGCCGCACCCGCACGCCGCCCTTGCGCAGTTCGCGGGCTTCGAGATCCATTTCGAAGATCCCGAAGCGGACGACACGTCTTGCGGCGTCACTCGGCATCGCGCGGCTCCATGATCCAGATGTCGCCGGTCATCTCGACGATCGTGAAGGCAATTTTGTCGCGCGCGACGGAAAGCCCGATAGCCCCAGGATTGGGGACGGCGCCCAGTGAGAGCCGGGGGTCGTGGGAGTGATAGACTTCGCGGACCGAGCCGGACGGCTGCTTTGTGTCCGGGTCCAGCGGCTGGGCGTAGACGCACCTGTAGCCATCGCGTTCGGAGGCATAGTAAAGCAGTTCGCCGTTGGGGGACCATGCGGCCCGAAAACTATTGTCGGACCCGTCGGTGATAGGAATCAGTTGGCTCTCTTCGACCTCGCCTTCTTGGGGCAGGGGCGCTACGAACACTTGACGGATCCCAACGGCCCCCAGGCTGCTGTTGTGAAACGCCAACCAACTTTCGTCGGGCGAGAAACGCCAATCGGGCTGGTTTCCGAACAAGACGCGACTCTGTCCTGTACTGAGTTCGGTAAGAGTTACCGCCCTCTCTAGGCCGACTTCCTCCGCTGCTGCCGAATCGGCCTGCCCGATCAGCAGGTTTCCGGACGGCGACCAGTCAGAAATGGCGCCGCAATCTTCGCAGAGTTTCTGGACATGACCGTCAGCCGTGTTAACTGCGTAGCTGACCCGGAGCGAGTCAGTTCCGCGCTGTTCAATAACGCGGAACGTCACGAACGTGCCGTCAGCTTTAATAACTATGCCGTTCTCACTCCTATCCGTCGTGGTCAAAGGCTTCGTCTCATCCGTTGTGAGGTTCTTCATCCAGACGTCGATCGCTCCCGACCGGTTCGACCGAAACGCCAGCATCGTCCCGTCGGCTGAGAGGGACGGCACGTCATCCACGGCGGCGCTGGATATCGCCCTGCGAATCTCACCGGTCGCTTCGCCCCGGTTCGTTTCCGCGGGAGGGATCCAAATGTCACTGTTTTCTCTCAGGTCTGAAAAAGCAAGTCGAAGATCGTTCGCAGCGCTCGCAAACCTGTGTTCGCCGCTGCCCGTCGTGATTCGCTCGGGGGGAGCCGATGCTCGTCCACTACGTAGGGAAGATGGATCGACCAGATATTAAAGGCTTCGCGACCACCTGCGGAAAACAGGACTCGACCGTCGTTGAGCCAACGGTCGGGCACAAATACATGCTGACCGAGAATCTTCGGGTCGCCCGCCAGCTTACTTCCCCGAAGGAACTCCAGGGCTCCGGTGACAGACGGCTCCCCCCCGTCGAGTTTGGCAGTCACCCACTCCGGACGGGACGGACCGCCCCGCCCCGATCGCAGGTACAGGAGTCTGTCCCCTTCGGGAGACCAGACTGGGGAACGCCCGAAACCGACCTCGGTTGGTTCGCCGCCTTCTGACGCAACAAGGAGGACGCGTGAGTTACTTCCACCTGACACGTGCTCCTTGCCGATCCAGTACGCGACCCGCCTGCCGTCGGGCGAGAAGCGTGGACGTCGTCCGTCGGGAGCTAACCAGCGCGGCTCACCGCCTAGGCTAGCCACAACGTAGATGCCACCATCGCCGCGGCTTGAGCGAAACACGACTTGAGCCGCGTCGGGACTAAACGACGGCTCGAACTCGTCGGAGCCATCCGAAGTCAGTTGAATCGGATCGCCTCCTGCCGTTTGCTGGAGCCAGATGTCCAGATTGCCTTCGCCGGCACGGTCGGAGGCGTAGACCACGAGCTTGCCGTCCGCGGAGATAGCCGGCTGGTAGGCGAGCCCGCCGTCGTAGGTCAATCGCCGCAGTTGGAAGGCTCCGGGATCAAACGCAGAGTCAGTCGGGTGGGTCAGCCACCAACCTGCCGAAACCGCAACCGCCGCCAGGCCCGCGACGGCAGTCCATAGGAATCTGCGGCGCGGTTCGGTCGGCTCCTGCTGCCGCACTGGCCCCGCCCCAGTGACATCCACCGGCGCAATGAAACGGTAACCCCTCCGAGGCACGGTCTCCAGAAATCGCGGCGATGTCGCCGAGTCCAGCAGCGCCTGGCGTATCTTCTGTACGACCGTGTTGAGTCCGTGGTCGAACTCGACGAAGGTGTCCTCGGCCCAGATCGCATCTTTGATCTCTTCGCGGGTGACGATTTCACCGGGCCGCTCGACCAGCAGCGCCAGCACCCGGAACGGCTGATCCTGCAGGCGCACCCGCACGCCGCTCCTGCGCAGCTCGCGGGCGTCGAGGTCCATCTCGAAGACCCCGAAGCGGACGACACTCCGTTCGGCGTCACTCCTCATCGGACGGCTCCATCATCCAGATGTTGCCCCGAGCCTCGGTCAGGTTCAGCACCATCCGGTCGCCGGCAACGCTCAATTGGAAAGCCGAAGGCCCGGCTATGGAGCGTCCTGGCTCAGAAACGCGATAGATGTCGATCGGCGCACCGACCGGGCGTTTCGTCGCCGGTTCCAATCGTTGAGCCTGGATGCCGGCGCTCCCAGCAGCCTCCGAGGCGTAGTAGAGCAGCCTTCCATTGGGCGACCACGAAGGGTCGTGCTCGTTCATTGACCCATCAGTCACCAAGATCCAGTCTTCCGGCGAGATCGCGGCACCGTCGCGGAAGGGGGCTACGACGATCTGACGTCTGTTCTGCGCAATCCTGGCGTGAAGCGCGACCCAGCGATCGTCCGGGGAGAATCGGGCGCTGTATGTCAAGTGTTCCGGATGTTGAATCAGCGTCCTGCGCGTGCCGGACTTCAGGTCCAACAAGGCAACTACGCCCGCCCCTTCTTGGTGGAGGATTCTGTTTTCGTCCGAAGACCAATCGTCGAGTTGGCCGCATTCGTCGCAGACCTTCCGCGGCGCGCCTCCCGTCGCCGAAACAACGTAGGTAGCCCGTTTCTGGTCTTCCAGCACTTGATAGGCCACCGTTGCGCCATCCGAGGTGATGATTGTTTGTCTAATCTCGTCACTGGGAGATACGGTCAGCGCCGTATCTTTGGCGCTGTCGATGTCCCTGATCCAGACGTCGATGTTCCCTGATCGTTCAGAAGTGAAAACCATTTTTCTTCCGTCAGCGGAAAGTCCGGGACGGTAGTCGCCCGCAGTATCTCGCGTCAGCGCTTCGAGCTCGCCTCTTACCTCACCGCGATCCGGATCGAGCGGCAGGCTCCAGATGTCGGTTGTCTCGCTCCGGCCGGAGTAAGCCAAGCGTCCGCCCGCCGCCGCTGAAGCGTCAAGGTCTGCTCCCCGTCCGGTGGTTAATCGCTGGGGATCGCTGGCGACACGCCCCGTATCGGGGGAGATTGAGATCGTCCATAAGTTCGTACTGTCGCCGTACGCAGCGGAAAACACCACTCGGTCCTTCCCGCGTAACCAAGCGCCAGGCACGGGTACCCGTGAGGCCCCTATGCCGGTCAGGCGGTGCCGGTCGAAGACCTTTGACGCGCCCGTGTTTACTGCCACGCCCCCTTCTATCGAGGCGAACCACCACTCGTGAGAACCATCCGCAAACAGAAGATGTTTGCTGTCGGGCGCCCATACCGGATACCACATCCAGTCAGAGAAGTTCGAGGGCCGCAGCTGTCGGGACTCCCCGCCTGAAGCAGGAACGACCTGGACAGAGGGCAACCGGCCGCCCGAGCCGAAAAAGCTATAGGCGATCCACTTGCCGTCCGGCGAGAATCGGGGGCGACGGGCGTTGCTTGCGATCAGTGTCGCTTCGCCGCCCAGAAGCGGCACGACGTAGACGGCGCCGCCGTCGCGCTGCGAGTAAAAGGCTATTCGGCCCCCGTCGGGAGAGAATGCCGGCCAGTCGTCCACGGCTTCATGACTGGTGAGACGAGTCGGCTGCCCGCCGGCAACGGGCTTGAGCCAGATGTCGAGGTTGCCTTCAGCGGCGCGGTCGGAGGCGTAGGCAACCAGTGTCCCGTCAGGTGAGATGGCTGGGTGAATGCTTAAACCGACGTCGAAAGTAAGCTGCTCTATAGTGGGTTGCGACGGAGAGGACGGCGGACGGGTCAACAGCCAGGTAACGCCGACAGCCGCCGCGATTAGGAGAATCGCCGCGGCGCCAAGCTGGATCGCCGTTGGTGTGGTTCCGTTCTGACGTGGATGCTTCGCCTCGGAATCAACTGCTCCGGGAACCTCTGCCGTCGGACTCTCTCGTCCGGCCGGGTCTCTAGCTACCCTAAGCCCTTCGACCGGCGCCAGGAAGCGATACCCGCGCCGAGGCACGGTCTCCAGGAACCGCGGACTCGTGGCCGAATCGCCCAGCGCCTGGCGGATCTTCTGAACGACCGTGTTGAGCCCGTGGTCGAACTCGACGAAGGTGTCCTCGGCCCAGACGGCGTCCTTGATCTCTTCGCGGCTGACGATCTTACCGGGGTGCTCCACCAGCAGCGTCAGCACGCGAAACGGCTGATCCTGCAGCCGGACCCGCACGCCGCTCTTGCACAGCTCGCGGGCGTCGAGGTCCATTTCGAAGACCCCGAAGCGCACTACTCGACGGTGGTGCTGCCCTTCGCCCATCACTTGTGATCTACCGGCTCTAAACCGCTTCAGTGGAGTGGATTATATCACCTGCGAACGCTGCGTGCGCAACTATCGACTCTGTCGATATCGAAGATCAACTCTTTTCCCATCAACCACTTATCAGGTTGGATCTGTTTTGGAGACTGTCGGCTGACAGCTTGGAGCTGGTGCATTGAACGGCTTCTAGAACTGGCTCATTCTTGGCCTCACCAAACGCAAACGCGAGGTGAGAGCCATGACCAAATCGATTCTTTTTGCTACCTTCTTCAGCCTTCTGACCGCCGGCGCCGAGACCCTCGGAGCCACCCAGCCCAGCCCGGCTCCGGTGCTGACTGTTCGTTTCTACAACTACGCCGGCGTATCCGCCACGACGCTGGAGCGCGCCGCCGAGATCGCTGGCCGCGTCTACGACAAGGCCGGCATCCGCACGGTGTGGATGGAATGCCGCACCCGCGCCGACCAGCCCGTCACGAACCCGGCCTGCAGCGAAAAGCCGGGAGCGAGCGTGATTCAAGTCCGGCTGCTCAGCAAGTCGATGGCCGCCGGCGTCGACATCGACCCCACCGTCTTCGGCTATGCGGCGCCCTCGAAGACCGGAGGGTTCGGCGCGGTCGCCAACATCATTTCCCATCGTGTCGCTCAGCTAGCGAGGGACGTTGAATCCTCGGAGGAGCTGATCCTGGGCCATGTTCTCGCCCACGAGATCGGACATCTTCTACTGGGCTACGGCGGCCACTCCAAGCGCGGCCTCATGCGGGTTCACTGGGATGAATCCGAGTTGCAAAAGGCCGCGATCGGCGGGCTGGTCTTCACCAAGAAGCAAGTCAAGAAGGTTCGAGCGCAGGCCGAAGCGCGCGAAGACGCCGATGAGGTGGCGTTGGCCTCAAGCTCGGCAAGGGCGGGTGCCGCCACGTCGTCGGTGGGAGGCCAATCGTGAGCTGGCCTGACCTTCCAAGCTTCCACGCGTTGATTGAAATTCTCGGCGCGTGGGCCCCTATCGGCTGGTTGCTGCTCACTGTTGGGGCGCTGAGCGCTGTAGTCGTTCGGCTTGTCGCGCGTGCGGTGCGTTCTCGACGCCGAGCCGGGCGAGGGACGATTGTCATCCTTGGAGCGAGCGGTCAAGCGCGCTCGGCTGACGCTGGGCGGGTCAGCGCCGGACCCGGCAAACCACGAGAACGCTGCCGCCCTAGACGCTCGGAGACGAGGAGATGAATCGGCGGAGCCATTTTGCCGCAAGAACCGGGCGGCTCTAGACCTCGAGCACCCGGTCTTCGACAGCCGTCTGTCGCCAGCGTGCTGCGAGTTCTTTACCGGGGGCGCCGGCCTTCTCGCCCGAGGCGTAGATGACTTCGTAGAGCTGGTACTGGTCCAGGGCGCCCGTTTCCGGCTTCGCTGGATTGGCCGTGCGGGCGCCGTAGGACTCGACACGATGTTTGATTTCCTTCAGTTGTTTGCGCGCCATGATCGAATCGATAAACATGAAGACCAGTAGAGCGATCAGCGCTGTCGGCCCCTGGGCGTCGGCAGACATCCGAATGACGAGCCGTGAGCCTTCTCCGGCCTCAGAAAGTTGAATGTCGGTTACGAGACGGGCCGCGGACCCGGCGAGTTCCACTTCGTTCACCCACCAGGTCAACGCTCTACCAGGCTCGATACGCCGTAGGTAGCCGATGGCCGAAGCATCTCCTCGTCGCGGCGCCGGAATCCACGACACGATGTGTTGGGCAGAGACCTTGCCGCCATTGTCTAGGCGATCGACGCTATACCATCCAGCTCCGCGGCCGAGTTGAGCAAGCCAAGGCCACACGGTTTCGGGTTGGGCGCGGATCGAGACAGCGCGCGTCATCGCTACGCGAGCTCGGGGGCCGCCTCTTAGATAGGCGTCGCCGGGCATCTGTGACGCTCGTTCCGATGAGGTTGAGCCCCAGCGTGTTCCCCACCGCAAGTAGAGGCCGAAACCGATTGCCAAGAGGGAGGCAATAAGTGCGATCGATATCAGCAATTGTGGCTGCATTCTCACCCTCGCTCAGTTGCTATAGCGGCCTCAGGGTGTTGCCCGGCAGCGGGCTCCTTCTTGGAGCCCGCGCCACGCCTTGGCGGACCACGGCTTCCTCTACTCCATAGGCTCGAACTCGTACTTCAGCGAGGGAACGCCGAGCATCACGCTGGTTGCCAGAAGGATCTTGTGCTCTCCGAACTGGTCTCGCGCCGTCTTCTCTACTTCGTGACGCCCCGGGGTGATGGAGTAGAACGTCAGATGCCCTTCTGGGTTTTGAATCTTCGTGGTCTTCCTGCCGTGTGTCTTTTCAACGGGCACGCAGAAGAATACGGGCCGGGCGACGCGCACTCTCTCGGATCGCTCGATCTGATCCGACAAGGTCGCCGGCCGGTTGAGCGGTTCGCCCTGTAGTACGTAGTAGGCCTTGAAGTGATCGAGCCGCTTCGGCGGCGCGCTGCCTCTTTCGACCTTCTCGGCCGGAACCAGAAGATATCTCGGCTCATCGAGGTAGAGTCGCTGTAGGCCGAACTGGTTTCTGATCAGCACGACGCGTCTCGGCTCGGGCCGACCGTGCAGCTCGTAGAAGCCGAGGTGCGCGTTCTGGTCGATCATCTTGCTGCTGTTCTTGCGGACGGGCGTCGCGAAGTAGCTCATGCGTTCGAGTTCGGCCGGCAATCGCCGGCGGTCGAACTGGCCTTTCAGCACCACTCGCTGTGACTTTGTCGGCAGGTACTGTTTGTAGACCTTAAAGTGATCGAGCTTCAGTTTTTCAGAGATCTTGTCTCGGGGCATTGCAGTCTCCTTTTTCCACGCGCCCGCGGATCGCCCGCGGCGACCCTAGCGGACTCTAGGCCGAGGCCGCCGACAGGGCGACGGCTTCGGGTTGATTGCCGGCAAACTGAACCTCGCGGGCGAAGCCGGCCGAGCGATCCCGTCTGAGAAATACGGTCCTGTAAGGGAGTCGGGAAAGCCTGCTGCGAACGCATTGCACAGAAGCCGAGGCGGAGCGGGCCAAATAGCCCAACAATGATCGGAATTCTCGTCGGCGGGTTCTGAAACACGGGACCGAAGCGACTGTTCTTGAGGGCTTTCATGCCAACACCCGTCGGGATCGTGGTTTGTTGTCTTTCTAATTTGCAATCAACGTGCCTAAGCCGCCGCCCCCAGGCCGCCGCGTGTTGGACGACTTTGCTGTGGGCGCTGGAATCCTGATTGCTACGAAGCCCTCGCATAGGAGGTGCATCAACAGTCATGACGAACAAGCTCCTCTCCCGGCGTGGACTGCTCAAGAAGGCGACCCAGGCCGGCGCTGCGGTTGCGGGACCGCTGATCGTCCCCAGCGCCGTCTTGGGCCTCGGTGCCGCGACGCCGCCAAGCGACCGAATCAACCTCGCTGGGCTCGGGATCGGAAACAGGGGTCAGCGCGACTTGGGAGCCTTCCTGAGTCAGGAGGACGTGCAGTTCCGGGCGATCTGTGACGTTAGAAACGAGCGCCGCGAAGAGATCAAGTCGATGGCGGACAAGCACCACGGCAACAGAGATTGCGAGATGTACAGCGACATGAACGACCTCTGGGCCCGAGACGACATCGACGCGGTGCTGATCGCCACCGGCGATCGTTGGCACACGCTGCTGTCGATCATGACCGCGAGGTCAGGCAAGGACGTCTACTGCGAGAAGCCCTGTTCGATGACGATCGGCGAGAGCCGGGCGCTGGCTGACAGCTTCCAGCGTCTTGGCCGCATTTACCAAGCGGGCACGCAACGGCGCAACGGCACGAACTTCCAATATGCGATCGAACTGGCCAAGTCCGGTAAGCTGGGCACGCTGCGTACGCTCCATGCCAACGTCGGCCCCGGCGACCGCTGGCCGCCGATAACCTCCCACGATTGGTTGCCCGCCGAGCCGGAGCCGTCCAAGCAAGTGGTCGATTGGGACCGCTGGCTGGGACCTTGCCCCTGGCGGCCTTACAATTCGCTCTACATCCAGGGTCGCTGGCGCGGCTATTTCGATTTCCACGGAGGCGGCATCCTCGAATGGGGCTCGCACACCGTCGATCTCTGCCAGTGGGCGAACGACGCCGACGAGACAACTCCCATCGAGTTTGACCCCCAAAACGACGAGGGCGACACGCCGTACTCGGTGAACTGCCGCTACGCCAACGGGATGAAGCTGGTGATGCGCGACAAGGGCTTTGGCGAGTCGGGAAGCTGTGCGATCCGTCTCGAAGGCGACGACGGCTGGGCCGAGACGGGGGATGGAGGCGTGGTCGAGGTCTCGGAGAATCTGAGCGAACACCGGCGAGAATTCAGCGACTCTCGAGAGGCCACGACGTACCACGTGCGCGACTTTCTCGATTCCGTCAAGTCTCGCAGGCAGCCGAAGGCCAACGCGCTGTCAGCAGCGCAGACCCACATCGGGTGCCATGCGGCCTATATCGCGTTCCAGCTTGGGCGCAAATTGAGCTTCGACCCGGCGACAGACACGTTTGTCGGCGACGACGAAGCGAACCGGATGCGCTCGCGAGCAATGCGCGAGCCTTGGCGGCTGACGTGAGGAGGAGAAAGACGATGTCACGCGACGTTCTTTTTTTTGGAGTAGTTGCGCTCGTGCTCTTGGCGGGGCAGGGAATCGCTCCCGCCCAACCGTCGTCGTTGGCCGCGACCGAGGCCGAGGCGCGGGCCAGTACCCCGTACAAAGCGGCGGATATCATGAGCCTCTCGCCGGCCAAGCTCGTCGAGATCCTCAATGACGGAGACGCATCGACGTTTGCCAAGGCCAAAGCGTGCCAACGCCTTGCGGTGGCGGGAGACAAGACAGCTGTGGAAGCGCTGGCGTCCCTGCTGGCTGATCCGGCGCTCGCGCACTATGCGCGCATGGCTCTGGAACCGCTGCCCGACGCGGCTGCGGACGAGGCGCTGCGCAACGCTTTGGGAAAGCTGAATGGGGATCTCCTCGTCGGGGTGATCAACTCGATCGGGCGCCGAAAGGACACTAGGGCGCTCGATGCGCTGGCCAAGCTGCGATACGACGAGGACAGTTCAGTAGTCTCGGCGGCCGAGGCGGCGTTAGCGAGAATTCGAAGTCCGTGAAAGCGTCGCGAGATAAATGATTCAGTTTCCGTCGACCTTCCGCCCGAAGAGAGCCTGTACGTGGCGAGCGTTGTTGCCTTCAATCCGGTTGATGGTTACGATCTGTTCGGGCGACGCCTCGAAGACATAGGCGGCTATTAGCCAAGTCACGGTTTCAGTGAATGGCGGCGTGGTCAGCGAACCGCGGTACACATAGTAGTGCTCGTCCCCTCTCATTGCGCTCAGTAAATCTTCCAGGTAGACGGGCTCCCCCTGATCGAGGTGCGCCGTCTCGACTGCTTTAGGCACCTGGCCTAGGAAGGTGCTGAGGAAGTGGCTCTCGCTCCCCATCTTGAAAAAAAACGCTCCCACCAGGTACTCGGGAGGCGCATCTGAACCCTCTGGAGCCGGTAGGAGATTCACACAATGCATTTCCATCGGATAAGTAACACCGTCTACTGTGTGTTCGGATGGGGTGTGGAAGTGACACTGTTTGAAATCGTAAATCTTGCCGTCGAAGGTCGTTGTTGACCCGGGCTCGAATTCGAGCTGGATGGAGTGACCGGTGTTTGATACATCTCCGGCGCGGGGTTTGTTTCCCGACAATTGAATCTCGTGTCGCCCTAGGGCTGTCTGATCGGTCAAGATATTCACCGGGGACTGGATCAGGCCGTGGTCAAGCCCCGGAAGAGTGTGCAAAGGCTCTTCGTCAGCACGAGCGGCGTGTTCCCCGTCTGCCGCCTGATCAGCGTGCGGGGGCTCCGAGGAGCAGCCAGACAGGGCGGGGATAAGTAGGGCAATACAGGCGGAGGCGAGCCGCCCTCGCGTGGGAGCCTTCAGCTTGCTGGTCATTAGGTACACACTACCAAAAGGGTCCTGGTAGCCTTCCAGTTCTCAAGAACGGCGAGTCCGCTGGCTCGATTTACAGATCCTAAGATCCCAACCCGGTGAAATCCTGGTACTCGGTTCCCAACGGTTCGCGCAGGAGTCGTTCTGAGACGGAAACTAGCCGGTCTATGATTCCCGCGAAGAGCCGCTCCCCTTTCTCGGAGGACGCCAGATCGGGTCGCCCGGTGTAGCCGTCTCGGGTCCTTTGAAGCATATCCCGACTGATGAACACGCCGTCGATTTCGTCCGGCACGAGCTCTCCAGCGTTAGACAGTCTGTCTTTGTGAACCAGCTCCGGCCTGAGATGCAACATCATCGAGGTCTCAAATTCGCAGGCGTGTCCTACAAATTTGTGACCGCCCTCGAGCGTTTCCCGGATCCAGGCGTCGGCTACCGACCAGTAGGACCCGCCCGCCAGCAGCGCATTGGCGTAGGCGGGCTGGATTTCCCGTAGCGCTACCCGCATCGGGTCCACGTTCCCACCGTGGCCGTTGAGGAACAAGAGTCGCCGGTAGCCGTCATCGAGCAGCGACTTGGCAATCTCGCAGAGCGTGGCGACGTAGGTATTGAGCTTCGAGTTGAGCGAAGACCCGAGCCGTAGATGGTGTGAGCTGGCGCCCAACCAGACCGTAGGGGTGAGCAGGACTTGGTCGGTTAGTCGGGCCTCCAAAGCTTCCGCCACTGCCGTGCAGAGGACTAGGTCCGTTCCCGTCGGCATGTGCGGGCCGTGCTGTTCGACGGCCGCGATCGGGATCACGACGATCGTCCGCTCCCGATTGATTACGGCAAGTTGCGCCGAGGCCATTTCTGAAAACTTCATAGTCTCGCCTTGTTGTTGCGCATGATCTGAAAGTACGTAAAATCAGTTGGTTGGGCAGGTTGCAGGAGGCTTGCGCAGTAGCCCAGAACGAGCGCGGCGCCGAAACCTACAGGCCAATACCAAACGGAAAACCAGTCCTGTGTATACATCAGGATGAGGGTAAGCACGGTGGAGAGCGAAACACTCAATAGTACGCCCAGCCAGGTCGCCCTCCTTGAGAAAAGCGCCAAGATGAAGATCGCCAGAAGCGGGCCGCCGAACGCCGCGGTCAGTTTCTTGCCGATATCAAATACATTGCCAAGAGGGCCTACGAAGCAAGCCAGAGTGATGGCCGTGAATCCGATGGCCAAAACCATGAGGCGGATCGACCGCAATTCGCCGCGAGCGTCCTTAGGCCGCAGTCGAGGGAACAGCCGATCTCGAAAATCGACCACCAACGCGGTGGTGACGGAGTGGATGCCGGAATCGACGCTCGACATGATCGCCGCCATCAGCGCGGCGAGGAATAGGCCAGCCAGGCCCGGCGGGAAGTGAAGGCGCACGAATTCCGGCATGGCTCGGTCCGATATGGCGGGATCCCGGGCGAGAATCTCAGCCAACGTTCCCTGGCCCAGCTCCGTTGGATGCTGCGTGAAGTATCCGAATAGGCCGACGCCGATCATCAGTAGACCGGGAATCACGATCCACATCGCCGCCAGGTTGAGAGCGGCGCCCCATTGCGACGTTCGCTCCGAGCGAGCCGAGAGATAGCGCTGAACGGCGACCTGGTCGACTCCAAAGGCCGAAAGAGCTTCGAGAAATACGCCGAATAGAATAACCCAACTGCCGTAGGGCAGCGTCATCGACGGCGTGAAGTCGACGATCAGGCCTTCGCGGCCGGCAAAATACCCCTGAACGATCTCCCCGGGGCTTGAGTCGCCCTGCATCAGAATGAGACCCAGCGTCACGAGAATCGTAGCGGCGAAAACTACGAACTGGACCACGTCGGTCCACATCACTGCCCGCAGCCCGCCTAGCATGGTGTATCCAATGGACGCCGCTCCCAAACCGACGATCACGGCGGTTTGTGGAATGCCGGCAACGCTGGACACAACTAGAGATGCCGCGTAGGTCGCTGATGCGATCCAGCCGATGCGCAACAGGACGAACAACCCGCTGGCGAGAACGCGAACCGAGACGTGGAAGCGCTTCTCCAGATACTCGTAGGCCGTTTCTACGTTGAGTCGCGCGTAGACCGGGATGAACACCCAGATCACTACCGGCGTCATGAGCGCGAACGCGATCAGCGAAAGACCGATCCGCAGGCTGTCGCCAAAAGCGGCCGACGGGTAGAAGACGAAGCTGTTCGATGAGAACAGCGTCGCCATGACGCTGAGCCCGACCGGGAGCCAGCCCATGGAACCGCCCGCCAGGAAGAACTCACTGCGCGACTGATTCCGCCCGAATACAAAGCCTAAGCTGAGGATGAGGAGCAGGTAGACGAAGACGGTCGTGATATCGAGAGTGTGCACGGTCAACTATAGCTTCGCCGAGGATGTCCGCTTAGCAGCCCCTACCGTACACGAAACGCTTCGCGCAGGGTCGGCGAAATTGACCGAGACTTCTTAGCCGGCTTCAAACCAGCCGAATCGGGGTCTCCTTGCCCTCGTAGCGGCAGAACGTGCGCCGACGCTTGCCGACACCCCAAAAGCCGATCTGACCCACTTGTCTAAACCCGGCTCGAGTTGCGCTTCTCCTGACCGAGCGGTTCTCCGGCCAAATCGCTCCGAGGGCGAGGCGCACTCCGTTGTCCTGCAGCCAGGCGTCCATGAATGAGAGGCCCGCCGAAGTGACTCTGCTTCCCCTGAAGTCAGGAGTCGTAAACGTCTCGTAGAGATAAACCGCGTCCGCACCTACCTCGACCGTGACGTCCAGGTATTCGATCCAGCAGCGCCCCGAGCCCGCCCAACGAGCATTGATGAGCCGACTCCCGAGGGCGCAGTCGTCATGCCAGACTCCGAAGCATCGGTGTCCGGCTTCGAACCGGTGCATGATCGCGGACCTGTCGGCATCGGGACGGAGCTCCAGGTAGGCGTCGATGTCGTTGGGCGTCAGAAGGCGGCAGCTCACCTCGATTCGACTTTGGTTTTCTATCGGCGGCTTGCCGGGCTCTCTCTCGATGATCAGCAGTCGGCGGTAGCCCAACTCGCCGAGGATCTTGAAGAAGAGACTTCCGCGGCCCTCTTGGCGAAGCACCTCGAAGGCTCGAGCTGGAATGGAGCCGGCGCCGCGTTTCAAAGGGGTTTCGCCGCGATGCGGGCGCAGGGAGCCATCCCTACCGTACACGAAACTCTTCGCGCAGGGTCAAAGTGGTTTCGCCTATCTGGTCGCGGACGTTGAGTGCGACCACGTACCTGCCCGAGGGAATTGCTTTTTCGAGCTCTAGGCTGAAGTGCGCCGGCAACCACAGGCGCGGATAAAACGGCGAGCCCCTCTCTTCTACGGGTTTGAAGGCGTAGAGCTTCTTGCCCTTCGGGTCGAAGACCTCAAGGTCTGATTCCAGTTCGAACGTGTTGTCCTCTCGCGTCTTGAAGCCGGTTACGTAGAACGATGCCCAGACCGTGTCGCCGGAGCGGAAGGACGGTTCGCTGAGTCTCGTGCCGCCCTCTGTACGAGAGAAGCCGAAGTTGCGAATCGAGAGCTTGTCGCTGATCTCAATGTCTTCGCCCTCGACCGTGACGGCCAACTCGCGCGTGATCGTCTTTCGAGCCATCTCGTCGGTCACTTCGATTCGGATCTTGTAGGGTCCGGACTCGGCGTGCTGCGGCACTGCGGCGGTGAAGCGGACCAACGGCTCCCAATTCTCGTCTTGCGGCGCCAGCTCTTCGGCGAACTCGCCACCCTCGGCTAACTGAAAGGGATTGCCTGATGGTCCCTCGGTCGTGACTTTGTAGCTCACCCGCATGCGGTAGTCGTCGTCGAACTTGTAGCCCTTGATGTTGAAGGCGAGGTAGATTTTTTCACCCGGAAAGAACAGGCTGTCGTCAGGGATCGCGTAGCCGGCTGGGCCGTCGAGCAGTTCTAGTCGAGTGACTTCGAGCGTGGGCTGCTCGTCTTCTTCGGCGGGCGCGGGCGGCGCCTGCGGGAAGGCGAGCGCCGCCCCGAGCGCTGCCGACAGCGACAACCGAACCAGTCTCATGCGGCCTGCTTCCTCTCTCGCACCGACTTGAGCACCACCTCGCCTTTCTCGTACTCGTAGATCTCTCGTCGTACCGACTGGAGTCCTTGCTCGACGAGGCGATCAATCTCTAGATGCGACTCGGCCTGATCGAGTTCCTGGACGGACGAAAATATTCTCGGGCTCTTGGGCAGATACATCGGGCAGCAGTCAGTGAAAGGCTGATTCGAGATCTCGTAGGTGCCGATCTGGCGGGCAAGCGCGATGATCTCTTGCTTGTCGTCGCCGCATAGGGGGCGGTAGATCGGGTACCGAGCCACGGCCTCGATCGCCTCCATGTTGCGCAGCGTCTGGGAAGCGACCTGAGAGATGCAGTCGCCGGTTACTGTGCCGCGGCCATCGTGGAACCGCGCCAGCCGTTCGCAGATGCGCAGCATGATGCGGCGGTAGATCAGCAGTCGAAACTCCTCGGGCGCCGAGATCACGACCTCCTTCTGGATGTCGTCGAAGGGCACGAGATAGAGCCGCGAACGTCCTTGGTAGAGCGTAAGCTGTTTGACGATTTCGCGGGCTACGGGCGCGGACTCCTCGCCGGGTCTCGCAGGAGCGCCCCAGAAGTGTACGAAGGTGAGCTTCACGCCGCGCCGGATGATCTTGTAGGCGGCCGCCGCCGAATCGATGCCGCCGGAGAGTAGGCAACCAAGCCTGCCGCCGGTATTCGTCGGCAAGCCGCCGCAGCCGGTTGTCTTGTTGGTATAGATGAACGCCTCTTCCGAGGTCGCCTCCACCCAGCACACCGATTCCGGGTGGTCCAGATCCACGGCGAGAATGCCGCCGCTTTCCCGGTCTTCGCGCAAGATCCGCTCGCCGAGCACGCGCTCTACTTGAAGCGAACGGAACGGGAGCTGTTTGGTCGAACGTTTGGCGCGCACGGCGAAGGTCGCCGATTTGTTTCTGCACATCAGCTCGGCGCCGATTTCGACGATCGCGTCCAGCTCAGGTGCACAGGCGTAGCCGAGTCCGATGTTCTGCACTCCGGGCGTGCGCCGGAGCCGCTCGACGGCCTCTTGCGCCGCTTCTTCCGTCTCGGCCCGAAGGACCAAACGGCCCGCCACATGGCCGTCGTAGCGGACGGGTAGATCCGCAAGATTGCGTTGCACGGCTTCGCGCAACTTACTAACGAAAAAGGGACGATTGCAGCCCTTTAGCCATACCTCGGAGTAGTGCAAAACGAGGATCGGACGACGTTTCATCAGGCGACCTTCATTATAGGGACCGGCGGCGGGCCGATAAGAACGGCATGAAGGCCGTCCGGCTGTTTGTCTTTGTCATGGCGGCGGCTTCGCTCGAAGCACAGTCTCTCGATCCGAAGCCGTCGCCGACGGCGCTCCTCTCGCAAGACGAGCTAGAGCCGCCTCCGCCGGACCCGCCGGCTGCGGCCGCGGAGACGACCACCTTCTCCGGCGAGGCTATACGTCCGATCGCCTCGCCGGCGGACCGGCGTTCGTTTCGTCGGCTAAGGAATTGGGGCACGGACTCGCGCAACAGGTTGCGTCAGGTCGGCCTGCGGCACCGGGCCGCCAACGCCCAACGTCGCTAGCAGGGGTTCGCCTTCGCTACACTGGCGCGAAGGAACACCAATGGCACTGCCTCTCTCCGAGATCGAAGCGGCTCGAAGCCGACTTGACGCCTACCTTCGCCCTACGCCGCTGGCGTTTTGCGACGCGCTTTCGCGGCGCTGCGACCGAGCGGTCGCGCTCAAGCTCGAATCGTTGCAACCCACAGGCGCTTTCAAGGTTCGCCCTGCGCTCAACGGTTTGCTGACGCATCTCGACCAGGCGCGCTCGGCGGGCGTGATCGCCTCGTCGTCGGGGAACTTCGCTCAGGCAGTCGCGTGGGCCGCTCGTGAGCTCGCCGTCGACGCACAGATCGTGATGATGAGTGACGCTTCGGCGTTCAAACGCGACCGCACGCGGGCGTTGGGCGCGACGGTTGTCGAGTGCGAGCCGACATTTGAAGCGCGGTGGGAGACGACGTTCCGCATCGAACGCGAGAGCGGCCGTCTGCTCGTCCATCCCTACGACTCGACGGAGACGATCGCCGGCGATGGAGTGATTGGCCTGGAGTTGATCGAGCAATATGATGCGGACTTCACCATCGCTGTGCCGATCAGCGGCGGAGGCCTGATCTCAGGGATCGCAAGCGCCGTAAAAGCCGTACGACCGGGATGCCGCGTGGTGGGGGTACAACCGGCGGCGAATCCTTCGATGGAGCGTTCGCTGGCTGCGGGAAGCCGCACGACGACCCAACCGGGCGGTTCTGTCGCTGATGCGCTCGCGGTCGCGACACCGGGCGAGCGTACGTTTGAGATCGTGCGCGAGCTTGTTGACGATGTGGTGCTTGTGAGCGAAGAGGAGCTGATCGAAGCGGTGCGGTTTCTGGCGAACGAGGGTAAGGTCGTGGTTGAAGCAGGTGGAGCCGCCGGCGTCGCTGCGCTGCTTGCGGGTAAGCTACCCGCGAGCCCGGCGACCTGTGTTTGCGTCGTGAGCGGAGGAAATGTCGCGCCCGCCCAACTCGCTCAGTGGCTGGCGCAGGACTGAGGCTTTAGTCGGGACCTTCGAGCCCGACCGCCTGCTCGAAGCGCCGCACCGCGTGCTCCCAGGCGAATCGGGTCCGCACAAGTTCGAGACCGGTCTCGGCGATGCGAGCGGCGCGTTTCTCGTCCTCGAGCAACTCCAGGCAGCGCTCGGCAAACGCTTCAGCGTCGTCCGCCATCAAGATGTCGTCGGGCGGATGCACCTCGAGGCCTTCGGCGCCGACCGCTGTCGAAACCTGCGGGATGCCGGCAGCCATCGCTTCATAGACCTTTAGCCGGGTGCCGCCGCCGATGCGCAGCGGGACAATCGAGACTCGCGACTCCCACAGAAACGGCCGAACGTCGGGTACGGTGCCAGTGAGCGTCATTCCCTCGGTGCGCTCGGCGAGCTTGTGTGCGCTCGGCTGCGGATTGCGTCCCACGACGGCGAGCGAGCAGTTGGGGCGGCGCTTCCGAACTAGCGGAAGCACGTCGCGAACGAACCAGTCGACGCCGTCTTGGTTGGCCGGCCAGTCCATCGAGCCGACGAACACCAGATCGAACCGCTTCTCGTGAGCCACCTGTGGGTAGAAGAACTCGACGTCGACGCCGGTCGGCACGTGCGGCACGTCGCGCAGATCGAACAGCCGCTCCATCTCCCGCGCATCTTCCGCCGAAACGGCGACGACTCTGCGCGCCCGCCGGCAGACGTCTCGCTCGTAGCGAGCCATTCGTTTGGCCTGGAGGGCGTGGTAGCCGCGCCGCAACGGGTCGGGGGCGTGCTCGCCGCGACGCCGCCAGATCATCGTCTCGACGTTGTGCTGGAAGACGACTACGTCTTCGATGCGCGGGAAGTTGATCGACGGCGTGAGGAAATCGCTGACCAGGGCGTCGAAGCTGTTCTTGGCGATCAAATGCTCAATCGTTTGCTTCATCTCGTCTGACTCCCAGCGCGAGATGCCGACCGGCAGGCTTGCGAACAGCGCCGCCGCCCCCTGCATGTAGTAGCCCGCCGAACCCACCGCAGGCCGCGCGGCTTGAATCGGATGGACGTGTGAGGCGTATTCTCCGGCGCGCTGGGGGCCCTCCGGCAGAGCTGGGTCTTCGTAGGCGACGTAGTGAACCTCATGCCGGGCGTGGAGGCGCTTGAGCATTTCGAGCGTGCGGATCTGCCCGCCGCGCGTGGTCGGATGCAGGAAGTCGGACTTGGCCCAGAGAATTCTCATCGATCGAGGCCCGCAAGCAGCTCGCGCCAGTTGAGCGGCCCTCTCGCTTTGAGAAAGACCTCGCCCCATGTTTGGAGATTAACGAGGCGCCAGATGCGGTCGGCCGCGTCGATGTGTCCGGCGGCGTGCGCTCCGAGCAGCAGATCCACAGCGGAAAGGTTGAGGTGCTCTGCCAGCAAGCCGTCTCGGGCCATCAAGAGTCGGCGAATTTCCGAAAGTCGTTGCGTCTCGCTAATCCATTTTTTCCAAGGAGTTGGGAATCCCATCTTGGTGCGATGAATGATCTCTTCGGGGATCAATCCCTCGACCACTTTCTTGAAGAGATACTTGCCTGTTCGGCCTCGAAGCTTGAGCGAGTCCGGTACGCGCGCGGCCTGCTCGACGAAGCTGTGATCGAGAAACGGCACGCGGCTCTCGAGCGAGGCCGACATGCTCATACGGTCTTGCTTCATCAATAGCTCGACCAAATAGGTCTTCTGGTCAGCGTAGAGCAGTCGCGGGAGAAGAGGTGCGTCGCCGGCGCGATTCCAGTGTTCGAGGAACGAGGCGTAGGGCGAGCCGCCGTCCTTTTTCAGTAGGCCGGTCTGCTCTTCGGCCGAAAAGGCGCCGAGGAAGTTGTCGAGATAGAGCGATTCGACACTTGCCTCGCGCCCGAGGATGGTGTGTCCGAGCTTGCGCCGTAGATCGGCTGAAAGTAGGGAAGAGCTCTCAATGCAGCGTCGAACGCCTCGCCGAAGAGCCTCGGGCAGGACGCCGTAGCTCTTGGCGAACTTCTCGCCGGCGAGGTAGTGGCGATAGCGCCCGTAGCCGGCGAATAGCTCGTCGGCGCCTTCGCCGGTGAGCACGACTTTGACCTCTTCTGCGGCAAGCTTCGAGACGAAATGGAGCGAGATGCTCGAAGGCCAGGCGAGCGGCTTGTCTTCGTGCCACACGAGCCTAGGCAGCGCGTCGAAGAACTCGTCGGGCCCCAGGCGAACCTCGCGATGGGCGGTTCCAATAGAGCGCGCGGTCTGGGCGGCGTAGTCGAGCTCGCTGTACTCTTGCTCGGCGTAGCCGACCGAGTAGGTCTTGACCGGACCGTCGGCGATGCCTTTGAGCACGGCCGCGACGGCGCTGGAGTCGACCCCGCCGCTGAGAAACATGCCCAGCGGCACGTCGCTCATCAAGCGCTGTCGCACCGAGAGCTCGAAGCTCGCGCGGCATTCTCGCACCCACTCCTGTTCGGGCTTCTGCTCGAAGCGTTCAGGCGGCAGCGCGTCCCAATAGGGTCGGATCTTCGGTTTGCCGCCTGGGCTGATTGTCAGTGTATTTCCCGGCGGAAGCTGACGAATCCCGCGAAACAGCGTACGCTCATCTGCTGAGAAGCCGAAGGCTAGATGCTCTGCAATGAGCGTGTCGTCGAGCTCGGGCCCGACAGCGGGATTCCTGAGCAGAGCCTTGATTTCGGAGCCGAAAACGAAGGAGGCGCCGTCGGTCCAGTAGTACAGAGGCTTGATGCCGAGCCGGTCGCGAGCGCAGAACAGGGTGCGAGCCTGGCGATCCCAAATCGCGAACGCGAACATCCCGCGAAAAAGCTCGACGCAGCTAGGGCCGTGTTCAGCGTAGGCCTGCAGAATCGTCTCGGTGTCGCAGCGCGTGCGGTAGCGTCGCCCGGCGCGTTCGAGATCCGGGCGCAGCTCGGCATGGTTGTAGATCTCGCCGTTGTAGACGATCCAGTTGGATTCGTCTGTGTCGGTCATCGGCTGGGCGCCGGCGGCAACGTCAATGATGCTCAGACGGCGATGGCCGAGCCAAGCCGCTTCGTCATTCCAGAGGCCGCGTGAGTCGGGTCCGCGATGAGCCAGAACGTCGGTCATCGCAGCCAAGACCATGTCGGCGTTCGAGGGCGGCTGAGTTGTGATGAATCCCGCGATTCCGCACATGGGAGGGAGGAGGCTTAGCCTAGCGGGAAGGAAAAGACGTCGCCAAACCTTCAGGATAGCAGAGGGCGTCCGGCGAGCTTGGCTGTGCTACCTTGGGGCTTCCGCCGGGGTGTTTCGGCCTCGACGCACTCTCCGATGGTCGCCTGGATCGTCTTCTGGATCAGCGGTCTGCTGATCGCCCACGTCTACTTCGGCTATCCATTGTTTCTCTACGTCTTGGCGAAGCTGCGTCCGCGGCCGGTGGGGAAGCGCAGCATCGAGCCTTTCGTCTCACTCCTTGTGCCCGCCTACAACGAAGAGAACGCTGTCGCTGAAAAGATCCGTAGCTCGTTGGAACTTGACTATCCCGCCGACAAGCTCGAGATCGTCGTCGCCTCCGACGGATCGAGCGATCGTACCGCCGAGCGCGCGCGTGCGTTCGAGAACGATCCACGCGTTCGGGTGATCGACTATCCCGTGAATCGGGGTAAGGTCGCTGTACTCAATGAGACGATTCCCACGCTCAAGGGAGAAATAGTCGCGCTTACCGACGCCACGACGGTGATCGAGCCCGGCGCCTTGCGCGAGCTGGTCGCGAACTTTGCCGATCCTGAGGTGGGCGCGGTGAGCAGCCGCTACGGCGTTCGCGACTCGGCGGCCTCGGGTCTTGGCCGCCGCGAGAGTTTCTATTGGCGCTACGAGACCTTGCTCAAGGAGCTTGAGGGACGCGTCGGCTCGACGATCGGCGCGCACGGGGCGCTCTACGCTTTGCGCAAAGAGCTCTATCCGTATCCCGAAACGACGATTCTCAACGACGACCACGTGATTCCGATTCGCATCATCGCGCAAGGCCGCCGCATGGCCTATGAGCCGAAGGCTCCGGCGTTTGAGGCGGCGCACGAGATGACGGGATTCGCGCGCCGCGTTCGCAATACGACGGGGAACTTGTTTCAAATGCGCGAGCTGGGACGGCTGCTTCGTCCGCTGCGCCCGCTTGCCGCGTTTTGTTTCCTTTCGCGCAAGGGCGGCCGACTGATTGTGCCGCTCGCTCTGCCGGCACTACTCGCGGCGAGTCTTTTCTTGCTCGATTCGCCGTTTGTGCGAGTTGTGCTCGGGCTGCAAGGTGTCTTCTATGGACTGGCTCTGATGGGGACGGTCATCAAGTCGAGCCGGCTCTTCAGCGTGCCGTATTTCTTTTGTATGGTGAACGCATCGGCCTACCCGGCTTATTACTATGCGACCCTCGGCCGCGGCAAGCTGGTCTGGAGGGAGTGACCTTCTGAGTCGCGAGCAGCCGGCGTGAAGGCTGCTCCTGCTCTTTCCTTACCTGGTTTATTTAGCAGGATTGCAACACACTTGTCTAATTTTGTTTCAGTTTATTCGTCATAGTGCTTGCGAAAGGAAATAAATATTTGGTTGCAGCGCGGCTTGAGGTGTATACTTTTAATGGATAGAGCGAGAGTTAGTTTTAGTTAATTTGAGTCAAATACGGCAGCCGCGCCCGAGGGACATTACCAAGGAGGCTCCGCCGGATGCAACAAGCTCAGAAGGTGTTGGTTGTCGCCAGCGCGCGACATCGAGCGCCGCTCCTCGCGGCCTTAAAAGGGCTCGGGCTGAACGTACACACGGCTGCCGATTGTCGAGAGGCTCGGTCCTGGGCTGAGAAACAAGCAGACCCGATCCTCCTGCTCAGCGATCTCTCACTCAACGACGGCAACTGGTGGTCGGTTTGCCAGGATCTGGCGTCGCGAAAGACTAGCTTCGAAGTGCTGGTCGTGCTGTCCGGCGTCAACGAGAACGCCGAGCCGATTTTGTGCCGCGGCGCGTGCGGCGTGTTGCGTCCCCCCTACGATTCGGTCGAGGTGCGCGGACTTGTCGAATCCGCCCTGGCTCGCGGAAGAAGCAGATGGCTCGATCCCGCCGCTGGCCGGCGTCGCCCCAGACCAGGCGGAAAGATTCGAAACGGCATCGCCGGAGGGGGCGCGGCGTCGTAGTCGCGGAGTGGCAGGCCATGCCGGATACCTACGACGTCATCATCGTCGGATTGTCGGAAACGCCAGCGTATAGCGAGCTTCGGACGAGTCTTGAGGCCATGGGATCAAGAATCAGCGAGGTTCGGAGCCCGGAAGGGATTCCGGGCTTGCTGCGGGACATCCGCAGGGCGACGATAGTGGTCTACAGCCCGCAACACGACGCGGCGGCTCATCGCGCGCTCGCCGCCGTGGCCGGGGCACACCGCGGCACTCCGATCATCGTGCTTGTCGACCACTCGCAGTTCGGCGAGTACTACGAGCTGATGGCATCGGGCGTCGTGCAGTACTACGAACTCAGCGAGCGGCCGGAGATTATTGCCCGCGGGGTGGAACGCGCGGCCCGAACGCGCGCAGCGTAGCGGCTCGCCGTCGTCAGTGGGTCATCGAATAGATGATGTAGTTGATGCCGAAACGATAGGAGAGCGCCGTCATCGGCTCGGGATACTCCGGCATGTCGGCGTGCTCCCAGGCGTCGCCGATGTCCATGTTGTAGTTGACTGCGACCACGAGACGGCCTTCGTCGTCGAGGATGCCGCGCCACCGCGGACCGGCCCCTTGCGGCTCGGCGACGATCGAGCCTCCCGCTCCCCTGTAGAGGTGTCGCAAGCCGGGGATCTGAGTCCGTTGATCGACGTCGTAGAGCACGTGCATCGCCTCGTGGTTTTCGTCGATTTCCACGATGGATCGCTCCGGGAAGACGCGCTGCATCGACTCGCGAAAGACCTCCCAGGCGTCGGGCCCGTAGAAGTCGTCGGTCATCAAGAAGCCGCCGCGGAGTAGGTATTCACGGAGACGTACGATCTCGCCTTCGCTGAGATCCCAGAAGCCGACCTGCGTGGCGTAGGTCCAGGGGTAGTCGAAAACGCGGTCGTCGGTGAGCGGCACGTGGCGGCCGTCGCCTGCGTCGATTCCGGTCAGTCGTCGAACGCCCTGCGCGAAATGTGTTTCCGCAGCGGGCCAATCCTGCCGCCACCACGGCCGGCCTGAGCCGCGTGACGACCACGAGAGGGTGACGTACTCCAGGCGAAGGAAGTGAAATTCCCCGGGCTTCTCGGCCTCGGCAAAGCCGTCCCAGCGCTGGCTCCAGGAGGGGGGCGATATCGCGACCACGCTTAGGACGAGCAGCAGTGTTCCGAGGGAGACTCCGATGCCAACGCGACGCCCTCCCATGAGCCGCATTGTAGCGACAAGCCAAGTCGGACAGGAGGCGATGGAGTCGGCTGGGCTTTAGTTCTCGACGGATCTCAATCTACAGCAGGGCGATGATTCTCACCGGCGCCGCCGTCGCTCCCTTGAACTTGGTCGGGAGAATAATTACGGTCGACTGGTAAACCTTCCGCTCGGCCAACTCGTCGAGCTTCATGTTTTCGATCGTATATATCCCTTGATTCGTGATGAAGTGTTGATGGACCGGGAACAACACGCCGGGCGTCTCCCCGGGAAGAACTTCAACACCATGATTGTCTCCGCCTACGGCAATCACGCGGCGGCTGGACAGCCAGCGTGCGGCATCGACGTTAATGCCCGGCGTACTTTCCGCGTGGGCATGGGAGCTCGTAAGAAAGGTCTCGTCCGAGCCCGTGTGAATCAGGGCAATGACGCCCTTCGTTATCTGAGAACCTTGGGCCTCAAGTGCACCTTGCAAGTCCTCCGGCGTGATGGCTTAACCGGCCTCGAGACGGCCGACGCCCTTGTAACCTGCGACATCGATCAGAACCGCGCGTGCAATGAAGGGCGGCGCTTTCTCGATCCCGCCGTATGTGATTCCACTTGCGGCAACGGTCTCTTTGCCGGAAGCTCCGGAGTAGAGTGTGTCCCCGATACTAATGTGGCCTATTGCGTCAATGTGCGTACTCACATGCGTAGTCATCTCGATGCGCTCGAGATTGACGCCGATTCCATTGGTAGCGGACATCTCCTCCGCAAATTTCGCAGTAGTCGCGTCGGAGGTGAGATGCATGCCCAACTTGTACTCCGGCTGAAGGCCCGGGATGTGCGGCGCGCCCTCAGCAACGTCATGCGATAGTTCGATGACTTCGCCCGTCGTGACCGCCGAGAGAGCTTCGAGTATGCTCGCCGGAGTGATCAGATTGCCGGCGCCCCTTTCGTCGCCGTCACCCCATGACCAGGCCCTGGGGCCTGTAGGGTCCTGCGCAAGTAGTGGGAAGGCTGCCAGAACGAGCGCCAGCAGGCACGCTCGTCGGGCACATTGCATTTTTGGGCGGAGTTGGGCGGCACATGCTTCTTCACCCCTGACTCGAGAATATTGCTTCACGTTTGGTTTCCCTTTTGGCCCTCGCGGCACAGGTAGGGTAGCGGAACTGGAGCCGGCAGGCAATGTGTTTCGGCTTCCGACGTCACGCCTGACCGCGTACCCGGTCTTTCTTGGCCCTGTCGGCGAGTGGAGTTCGCACGAATCGGCGACGGCCCTTCTTGCGTCTACCAGCGGAAGCGCAGCGTGTGGTCAAAGGGCGTGAAGGCCGTTAGGTAGACGCTCGGTCCCGGGAGCTTGGGGAGCGCTCCGCGCACTGCGGTGTAGCGTGTCTCGGCGATTCCTGGTCCAAAGCGAATCTCGTCGCCGCCGCGCCGGAAGGTCGCCTCGCCCTCGCCGAGTAAATATACATCGTCGGAGCCGGGCAGGGCCGTGACTCCTTCGATCTCGCCTCCCTCCCGCAGGTTGATCTCCACCGCGATTGGAACGTCGTCGGTCCCCTCGGTACGGATACGAACGTCGAAACCGTTCTTGCGCTCCAGCACCTCGGCGGAGTAGCGGATCTTCGCTACCTCGGTCTGCTTGCGTTGCGGGCGTAGCTCATACCAGGCATCGACGCCCGGGGGCTGCTTGCGAGGCGGCTCGAAGGGCTGGAAATAGGGTCCTTCGAGCGATTGCTCCATGACATAGCGGTCGCCTTGCTTGGCCCCGCTGGTCGGCGTGAACTGGCCTTTTCCGAAAAACGCCGAGGCGAAGCGCACGCCGTGGATGATCGCCGCGCCGCGTCGGCAGGCAAAGAAGCGGCTGTTGCCTCGGAGGATCAACGAGGCGCTTGTCTGCCCGCGCCGGATGTGAACGAAGTTGGATTGTGGAAAGCTTTTCTCGTAGTCATCCGGCAGCGGAGACGGCGCTGGACCCTCGCCTTGCAGTGCAGGAAAGTCCATCAGAAAAGCCAGCGAAGCGGACTGCGGCTCCATCGAGCGAACGAGCGTCTCGTAGCGGCCATCGGCGTCCTTGCGCGCTAGGCAGCGCAGCGAGAACCAATAGCGGCTCATGTCTCCGACCGTGTTGCGATCCTGGCGGCGCGAGATTTCGGTGACGACCTCGAGTCCTGGATGCAGCAGAAGGAGCATCGCTTCGAGATTGCGGCGCACAGGATCCAGAAGCTCGGGACGGTCGAGCTTCTCGGCGACCATCGCGAGCGCGTTGTCGCTCACAGCGTTGTATTCCGCGGTCGACTGCTCGCTGTACTGGCCGTCGGCGTCGATGTCGATGCCCTCGGCGAGCCATTGATCGATGCGGTCTAGGTAGCGCTGCGCGGGAAAGAGTCCGTTCACTTGCGCCAGAGCGGCGCAAGTCACCCAGCGGTGGTTTGGCGTGTGAACGCCTCCGCGTGCCAACCCGTCGCCGGCTTTGCGGATCCAGGGCTCCATCCAGGAGAAGATCTCTTGCTCGTTGTGTTTGCGAGCCAGCGACGCAGCCGTCCCGGCATTGAGCATGATGAAGGCGAGGTCGGGCGGAGAGTTGAAGTTGGTGCTGAGCAGGTTGAAGTTGCCGTCGGGCGTTTGCAGCCGCGCGAGGTGATCGGAGGCGAGCTGAATGCGTCGGCGCAGCTCTGGGTCCTGATGGAACTTCGATTCCTGGTGAAGATACGCCGCGACGCCGACAGCGAGCACACGGCCCGCCGAGCCCGGCTGATGTAGGCCGTCGACGTCGGCGATTGCGCCGCGCCAACGGCTCGATGGGTCGGTGTTCTGGCTCTTGATGTAGTTGGCAACCCGTTCATCGTTGCTCCGTACGATGTCGGCGACGGCGGCTGCGCGATGCTGCGCTGTAACGGCGCCGGCGGCGGAGAGGAGGGCAATGGCGCTTCGGCGTGTCATGCCCTCCAATCATACAAGGGCATTCGAGTGCCGGATTCGGAGGTCTAGCGGAGTGCTGCGTCGGCTTCGCAGACCAGCGGAGTGGCTTTCTGCGCTTTACTCCGACGGATACTGGCAAAGCGTCAGCCAGCCGTCGTCGCCGAGCCGCTCGAGAATGGTATCGACGCGCTCGTTCAGGGGCTCGCGGCTATTGAGCAACTCATCGACGATGGTGGCGGTCCAGTAGTTGCGGGCGGCTGAGCTTAGGGCACGGTTTGCGGCGTCATGCTGGAACGTCGGGGCCGGTTGGGTCAGCAGTTCAGTCATCTTGATTCCATCGTGCCCGGATCAAGGCCTAGGGGCAATCGCCCAACGGTTTCATTCTCTTGTAGGGATTTCTCTCACAACGCTAGGACTCTCGTCCAATCGTTAGTACCAGCGGCACTAGGGCGCTGACGGCGGCGAGCTAATGATTGCTTATTTCGAGAAAGCGGCGCAAGACGCGGCGAACGAAGGCGCGCGTCTCGTTGTAGGGAGGCAGGCCTTCGTAGCGGTCGACCGCTCCCGGACCGGCGTTGTAAGCCGCCAGGGCTCGCACGAGCTGGTCGCCCGAGCCTTCGTAGCGGTCGAGCATCATGCGCAGATAGCGCACGCCGCCGTTGACGTTTTGACGCGGATGAGTGGGGTCGACCTCGAGCTCGCGGGCGGTTTCAGGCATCAGTTGCATCAACCCGACCGCGCCCTTGGGTGAGATCGCCTCGGGATCGTAGGCCGACTCGGCGGAGATCACGCTGTGTACTAGCGCGGCTGGCAGGCCAATGCGTTGCGAGATCTCTTCGATCGCTTCGTCCAGAGATTGTTCCGGCAGCGGCGCCGCAGGCGCCTCTTCGGAGGCGATCGGGACGATCGGTTCGAAACGGACGATCAAGCTCGCTGCAAGCTCGGTGAATGCCCCACCGGCGGAATAGAGCCGCACGCGATCGCCGATGAGATCATGACGCTCGGCGCGCAGCCTGCGGCCCGTCCGCAACAGAGCCCACTCGTCCGCCGCCGCCGCGCCGCAGACGAGCAGCGCCAAAACGGCGGGCGCAAGTGGACGAACACTGCTGAGCTGTAGCATACTTGCGGACTCTTCCCTATTATGACGACGTACGTAACCCACCTGGCGTGCAGTAAGACCGGCGAAAAGCTCGAGGCCGGACGCCTGCACAATCTTTCCCCCTCTGGTGCGCCTCTGCTGGTTCGCTACGACCTCGAGCGCATGCGCGGCGAAGTTACACGCGAGCAAATCGCCGCCGGGCCGCGATCGATGTGGCGCTACGCACCCTTCTTGCCGGTCGCCCAGGAGCAGAACGCCATCTCTCTTGGAGAAGGCTGGACGCCGTTGCTCGAGACGCCGCGTCTCGGAGCACAGCTCGGCGCCGATCGCCTGCTGATCAAGGATGAAAGCGCTAATCCTACGGGAACCTTCAAGGCGCGGGGCATGTCGGCGGCGGTTTCGATGGCCAAAGAGCTCGGCGTGACGAAGCTCGCAGCGCCGTCGGCCGGCAACGCCGCCTCAGCGCTGGCCGCCTACGCCGCCCGGGCTGGTCTTGAAGCGCATCTCTTCATGCCGCAAGATACGCCCCAGGCAAACTTCATCGAGTGCGCCGCCTGCGGGGCTGCAGTCACGCCGGTCGACGGGCTCATCAGCGACTGCGGCCGCATCGTGGCCGAGCGCAAGGATGCTGAAGGTTGGTTCGAGCTCTCCACACTCAAGGAGCCGTATCGCATCGAAGGCAAGAAGACGATGGGGCTGGAGCTCGCCGAGCAGCTTGATTGGCGCGTGCCCGACGCGATCTTCTATCCGACCGGCGGCGGGGTCGGCCTGATCGGTATGTGGAAGGCGTTTGAAGAGCTCGAGGCGCTTGGTTGGATCGGCTCGAAACGTCCCAAGATGATCGCCGTTCAGGCTGCGGGCTGCGCACCGATTGTGCGCGCCTTCGAGGCGGGCGCGGAAGCTTCCGAATTTTGGGAAGGTGCGGCGACGATCGCGAGCGGACTACGCGTACCCAAGGCTTTGGGGGATTTCTTGGTATTGCAGGCCGTACGCGAGAGCGGCGGAACTGCCCTCGCCGTCTCTGACGAAGACGCGCTTGCGGCAGGGTTGCTGCTCGCTCGCGCCGAAGGTCTCTTCATCGCTCCCGAGGGAGCGGCCTGCATTTCGGCGCTCCGCCGGCTGCTCGACGAGGGATTCCTCTCGGCAAGCGATGAGATTGTTGTCTACAATACCGGAACGGGGCTGAAGTACCTTGAGGCGTGGAGCCACGCGCTACGCGAGGAGTCCCGGGCCCCGCTGTAATAGCGGCTCATTGTTTTGGCTAGTACTCGAAGGAGTTCTGTTTATGAGAAAGATCATTGGGGCGGCCGCACTGACGCTGGCCCTTGTTGGATTGCTGTCAGCGGCGGCCTATGAGGAGTTGGCCTCGCCGCACGACATTATGGAGATGGTGCAGAAGCCGGCCATGGACAGGCTAGCCGCGATGAAGAAAGCGGGCGGACCGCAGAACGAAAAGGACTGGGAGAAGTCCAAGGCCGCCGCCTCGATTCTGGCTGAGTCGACGCAGCTCTTGATGATGGGCAAGCGCGTCAAAGACGATGTTTGGAGCGACGGCGCCGCGCAAGTCATTGCCGCCGCCAAGGCGACGATGACGGCCTCGGGTTCGCACGACATGGCCGCTTGGAACGCCGGTTTGGCCGGTCTCGGCAAGGGCTGCCGCGGCTGTCACAAGGCGCACAAGCCGAAGAAGAAGTAGTCTACCGGTTCGATTCTCAAGAAAAAACGCCTTCCGGAAACTCCGGAAGGCGTTTTAGCATTCTGTCGCCGCGAGCTTGGCGGCGTTTCGTCTCTGCTCTACTTGCCGTAGTAGGCGGCGTTCCTGGCGGTGTAGGCGTCCCACTTTTCGGGGAGGTCCTCAAGCGCGAAAATCGCCGACACGGGGCACACCGGGACGCAAGCGCCGCAGTCGATGCATTCGTCGGGCTCGATGTAGAGCAGTTCTTCCTGCTCGAAGTCGTCCTCGTCCGACTTGGGATGGATGCAGTCCACCGGGCAGGCGTCTACGCAGGCTGTGTCTTTGGTCCCGACACAAGGTTCCGCAATTACGTATGCCATAAGCTTTGGTTTCTCCTCACTCGAAAGGCAGATCGACCGAGCCGCAGTCCGGCAAAGGCTCGAAAGCCGCCACGCTAAGAAAGCGGATTATAGCATGAGATCCCAGCCGGGCAACACCATCGGGCGCCAGAAGCATTTTTCCAACCGCCCGGATTGAGTCTCCTACTTTCTCAGCCTATGATAAGAACCAGAGAAACGACATGACTCGCCGGCTCTGGATCGCTCTCTTCGGCCCTGCGGCTGCACTCGCCCAGGCGTCCAAGGACCGCATGCCGGACGGGCGCAGCCGCAAACTGGCGGTCCTTCGCAACGACGTCGACAAGTCGCGCGAGGACGTCAAGGAGATCCTTGAGTTGGCCGCAGAGCTCGACGAGGAGCTTGAGAAGAATCGCGAGTATTCGGTGAGCTTGGCCAGCGTGCGCAACGCCGAGCGCATCGAGAAGCTGGCCAAAGACATCAAGAACCGGCTGAAGCGCATTCAGTAGCTCCACCCCGCACAAGTGGGTGCGTTTTAACTGCTTGAGAATGTGTTGGTTCTACCTCGCCAAGCCGGGTTGACGCCTTTTCGCAGGATTACTATACTGAAGGTTCGCGCGCCTCGCTGAGAGGCGTAGGGATAGGAGCGCTCAAGGCGATGTACGCAATCATTGAAACCGGCGGCAAGCAGTACGCAGCTTCCGAGGGCGAGCAGATTCGGGTGGAAAGACTCTCGGGCGACGTCGGCGACCAAGTCGAGCTGAGCAAGGTCGTGGCGGTTTCCGACGCCGACGGCAAGATGCTCACCGGATCCGCCGCCTCTTCCGCCAAGGTGACCGGCACGATTGCTGGCCACGGACGCGGCAACAAGATTATTGTTTTCCGCTTCAAGCGCCGCAAGATGGAGCGCCGCCGCGTCGGCCACCGCCAGGGCTACACGACGGTCCAGATCGATAACATCGCGGTGTAAGCGTCTGAGCGCGAAGAAGAGAAGAGGAATCAGCAATGGCACATAAGAAAGCAGGAAGCAGTACTAGAAACGGTCGCGATTCGCAATCCAAACGTCTAGGCGTCAAGCGCTTCGCGGGACAAACCGTCAACGGCGGCTGCATCCTCGTGCGCCAGCGCGGTACGCCGTTCAAGCCCGGCGTCAACGTCGGCCGCGGCAAAGACGACACGCTGTTCTCGTTGATTGACGGCATCGTCGCCTTCCGCAACCGCGGCCGCAAGGGACGCTTCATCGAAGTCCATCCTGAAGCAGCCGCCGCCTAGGCGAGCGGCCTCTGACACTAACGGTTCACCAGGCGGAGGCCCTTACGGGCTTCCGCTTTTTGTTTGCCTAAGAGAACGTCTTGTTCATTGACGAGGTCAAGATCTGGGTTAAGGCCGGGGACGGCGGCAACGGCTGTATGGCTTTCCGCCGCGAGAAGTTTGTGCCCCACGGCGGACCTTCGGGCGGCGACGGCGGCCGCGGCGGAAACGTCGTGTTGCGCTCGAGTCAGCATCTCAACACGCTGGTGGATTTCCGCTTTCGTCCCGAGCACAAGGCGGAACGCGGGAAGCACGGCGAGGGGTCGAACAAGACCGGCCACAGCGCACCGCCGCTGGTGCTCTTGGTTCCCGCCGGCGCCGTCGTCCACGACGCCGAGACGGGTGAGAAGCTCTTTGACTTCGACGGTCCGGATCAGGAATTCATCGTCGCTCACGGCGGCGGCGGCGGCCGGGGCAACGCCCGCTTCGCCAGCTCGACCAACCAAGCGCCGCGGCGCGCCGACCCTGGCGAGATCGGCGAAGAACGCAGGTTGCGGCTCGAGCTGAAGTTGATCGCCGACGTCGGCCTCATCGGATTTCCCAATGCCGGCAAGTCGACGCTGATCTCTCGTATTTCCGCCGCCCGGCCGAAGATCGCCGACTATCCCTTCACCACGCTGCAACCAAACTTGGGCGTGGTCGACATGGGCGACTACGAGAGCTTCGTCGTCGCCGACATCCCCGGCTTGATCGAAGGCGCGCACGAAGGCCACGGCCTCGGCATTCAATTCTTGCGTCACATCGAGCGCACCAGCGTATTGGCGCATCTGGTCGACGTCAGCGACTTCTCGGATCGTGATCCAGTGGTAGACTTCGAGGTCATTCTGCGAGAATTGAGCGGGTTCAGCGAAGCGCTGGCCGCCAAGCCGATGATCGTCGTCGCCGCTAAGATCGATGCAGCCCAAGACCCCGAGCGCATCACGAGGCTAGAGGCTTTGGCCGCTGAGCGCGGGCTGCCGTTCTACAGAATCTCCTCGGTGACCGGAGAGGGTCTCGACAAGCTGCGCAGCGCCATGGCCACGCACGTCCGCGCGGCCAACGACGCTGCCCACGAAGCGGAGTCGTGAGAACCGCGATCTTCGGCGGGACCTTTGATCCGGTACACGCCGGACATATCGCAGCGGCGCTGCGGGCCGCCGACGGCTTTTCCCTGGATCGCGTGCTTTTCGTGGTCGCCTCGCAACCTCCCCACAAGCGACACGCCGAACAGGCCGACTACGAGGATCGCTGTCGGATGGTCGAGCTTGCCTGCGCGGAAGACGAGCGCTTGGAGCCGTCCCGGCTCGAAGCGCCGAGCGAGGGAGGGCCGAGTTATTCGATCGACACGATCGAACGCGTACGAGCCTCGCTACAACCCGACGACCGCTTGTTTTTTCTAATCGGTGAAGACGCCTTCGCGGACATCGAGACTTGGCATCGCGCCGACGACGTTCTCGAAGCAGTCGAGCTGATCGTGATTCCACGCGTCGCGGGCAACGAAGTCGAAGACCAGACGCCGAGCCGCGCGCGGGTGCGGCGGTTGGAGGGCTTCGAGCATCTCGCCTCCTCGACCGAAGCCCGGAACCGCGTGGCATCGGGCGAATCGCTCGACGGAATCCTGCCCGCGAGCGTGGCGGCGTACATCGAGAAACGCGGCCTGTACCGCGCGGAAGATCCGAAAGGCCAGCACACCTCGCAACCGAGCCGCGAAGCTTCAGCTCGTGGACGTTCGCCCATTGACAAAGAGCCCGCGAGCTAAAGCTTCACGGCTCGGTTCGACACGGGAACTTCGAGGCGGCTAGGTCTGCGCTAGCAAGGCTTTCATGTGGCCGATGGCGTAGCCCCATCCCGCCAGGCTCCCGGTTTCTTCGGGGAACCTCGGAACGTGGTCGGGGTGCAGCAGCTTGTCGTAGCCGACTTCCTTGAGCGTCGCCAACGCTTCGGCCATGTCGCACTGGCCCGCGTCGATGAAAGTCTCGGTGTATTTGAGTCGCGGAACGTCTCGCAGGACGTTGCGGAAGTGGACGTGGTTGATCTGCTTGCGCGAACCGAACCAGCGGATCACTTCCGGTACGTTTTCGCCCATCTCGGTCGTCACTCCGGTATCGAAGGTGATGCCGTTCGAAGGGCTGTTAACCGTGCTGGCGACTCGCTTGAGCCCGTCGACGCTGCCTAGGATTTGCACGCAACCGCGGAAGACCGGCGGCGGAGGGTCGTTGGGGTGAACGGCCAGGAACACGCCCGCGTTTTCCGCTTCGGGAACGACCGCCTTCAAGAAGTACTCGTAGCGCTCCCAAAGCTCGTCGGCCGAGTGCTCGCCGACGTCGGGCAGCACCGGAAGATCCTTAGCGCGGTCGTAGTCGTAGGCCTGAAGCTGCGTTCCGCCGCGGCCTTCCTTGGTGTAGTAGCCGCCCATGGCGCGCAGGGCGTACCAGTTGTACTCGAGTACCGGGATGCCGAGGCGTCCAGCGACGCGAATCGACTCGATGACATGCTCGATCTGCTCGTCGCGGCGCTCGCGGCCGAGGATTGCGTCGCGGAAATCGTGCAGCATCAAATTGCCGATCTTGAGTCCGAACGATTCGGCTTTTTCTTTGAGCGCTCGGACTTCCTCTTCCTTCCAGGGTCCGCGAGCCGTGTCGGTCGAACCGTCGCGTAGGATCACGCGCCCCTCGGGAGAATAGGTCGGAGAGTTGGGGCCGCCGCCGGTGATCCAGCGAACGCCGAGTTGCTGCATGAAGCGCAGACGATCATCGCGGAAGCCGCCGGGAAAGGTCAGCTTGATGCCGGACTCGTCGAAACCGGCGGCCCGGAGGCGCGCCAACGAAGCGGCGGCCGCGAAAGCGAAGAGGTGGCGTCTGGAAAGGTTCGGAACTTGCACGCCCCGGATGATAACACTGAGCGGGCGAGCCCTCAGAGATGCTTGTAGCGGAAGCAGCGCGTCTCGTGATCGTTGACCATGCCGACTGCTTGCATGAAGGCGTAGCAGATAGTGGATCCCACAAAACGGAAGCCGCGCTTCTTGAGGTCGCGGCTCATGCGGTCAGATTCAGGCGTTGTCGCGGGGATGTCGTCCATCGTCTTGAATGCGTTCCGGATCGGCTTGCCGTCGACAAAAGACCACAAGTAGGTGGCGAGGCCACCGGGTTCTTTTTGGATCTTGAGCGCGATTTGCGCGTTGGTCACCGAGGACTCGATCTTGAGCCGATTGCGTACGATGCCGGCGTCGGACAGGAGCTTTTTCTTCTTGGCGTCGCCGTAGCGAGCCACCTTGGCGATCTCGAAGTTGTCGAAAGCGCGGCGGTAGTTCTCGCGCTTGGCGAGGATGGTCGACCAGCTTAGCCCCGCTTGGGCGCCTTCGAGGATCAAGAATTCAAACAGCAAACGTTCGTCGTGAACGGGAACTCCCCACTCGTGATCGTGGTAGGCGATTTCAAGCGCAGATCGGGCCCAGCCGCAGCGGTGCATGGACTAAAGTTTAGCGCTGCGGGAAGACTCGCTTTGTCTTGCCTGGGATCTTCAGCTTGAAGGCTGCGTTCGACAGCTTGGGGTTGAGCGCGATCTCGGAGTAGCTATAGAGCCGGTAGTCGTCTCCGCTGGCCTGGTGGAGCTTTTGCTGCACCGGGTTCCAGTTGGCTTTTGAGACCCACATGTCGATTCGCGGAATGTCTTTGCGTTGCGATTCGTCCTTAGGGATGAGCTCGAGCTTGACCGTCTCAACTCCGGCGGCGGATTCTTCGCCGAGCACCTTGATGTCGTAGCGCTCCCGCAGGAACTTACCCGAGGCACCGAAGCCCAGCAGTAAGGCCTGTTCGAGCTTGTCGCGCGACTTCGAAAGATCGTACTCCTCGACGGTGGCGATCTTCGGTCTGTAGATCTCGACCTTGGTTCCGCGCACGAGCAGGAAGTACGGGTAGGGCTCTTGGAATTCGATCTTGAGGTCGACCTTCTTGTCTGCGCTTCGGCGCACGGCGACGACGCCGGATTCCGTGTTCTTGTCGTCGACCAGCGCAGTGTACTTGACCCACTCGACCTTGGCCTCGAGGCCCTGGAAACTCGCCGACGCCTCATCCATCGAAGCGAGCACTTCGTCGAGGTCGGCGGCTTGAACAGCGGCGGGGACGAACAGCAATACCAGATACGCGACGAACCGGGGGCTCATGTTTACCTCGACGACTCTTTCGATGAAACGGTTTCGGAAGACTGCCTCGATTGCGTTGATGATTTCGCGCTCAATCGCTTCCTTGCGGTCGCGGCTCGGCTCATCTTACGGTTTGGCGTAGACGAGATAGGCGTCCACGTGACCGTCCTCGCGAGGTACGGGCCGGGTGTCCACGACCTGCAACTCGTGCCCGGTGCGTTGCTTGAGCAAAGCTCTCAGGCGTGCTTCAGACTCGTCGGACGGCTCTTGTTCGACGACCTCGGAACCAATCCAAAAAACTCGCACGTCCTCGCCGAGCGACTGAATCTCCCGGACCGTGGGCGGGCGCGGCTGGTCATTGAAAAAGCTGCGCGGCGGGAGGAAAATGAAGGCCAGGATGGCGGCGCAGACGACGTCGTACTGCCAGGACCCGCGCCGATAGCTCCAGAACAACACCGGCCTGATGGCCGCCCACAACCTCTTCATCATCGATAGTTTATCCTAAAAGGAAGCGTCTCATCGACTCGCTTCGGACCGAGGCTCATTCCATGTTCCCACGATTACGGCAGTTCTATCGCATGGCGGTTTACACCCAGCTAGCTCCCGCCCTCGAGAGCGCGGATGACCCGCTGATCGGCGGCCAAGCCGTACTCGAGGGGGTCATGATGCGCGCGCCGCACGCCTACTGCATCGCGGTGCGTAAACCCGACGGTACGATCATCCGTGACGAGGGCGATGCGAAGCGACTCTCCGAGACCAGCCGGGTGTGGCGGTTGCCCGTGCTACGCGGGCTGGCGACGCTGGGGCAGGCCATGAGCCTGGGGATGAAGGCGCTCAACTTTTCGGCCCAGCACGCAGTGGAAGAAGAGGATGGGGAGGGCGGCTCGAAACCGGTCGAGGTTCCGGGCTGGATGATGGCGCTCAATATCGCCTTCTCGCTCGGGTTCTTCATCTTTCTCTACAAGTTCGTGCCGCTGGTGCTGACTGAGCAGGTTCAAGGTCACCTCGCGTTGGTCGACAATCAGGCTGGATACGCCCTCGTCGACGGCGTGATCCGGCTGCTGCTGTTCCTCGGCTTCCTGACGATCATCTCCAGGATGAAAGATATCCGGCGCGTCTTCGAGTATCACGGCGCCGAGCATAAGGTCGTTTTCAACTACGAGTCCGACAAGGCGCTCGGCGTTGAGAACGCTCAGAGCTTCAAGACTTTCCATCCGCGTTGCGGAACGAGCTTCTTGATGGTGGTGATGCTTGTTTCGATCGGCGTCTACGCGTTGATTCCCTTTGACGGCTTCTTGGCGAAATTCGCCTCGCGTCTAGCGCTGCTGCCGGTGATCGCCGGGCTGAGCTACGAAGTGATTCGCTTCGCGGCGCGCAAACAGGGCGGTCTGCTCTCGACATTGACCGCGCCCGGGCTCTGGTTGCAGCGCATCACCACCAAACCGCCTGACGACTCGCAGGTCGAAATCTCGATCGAAGCGCTCGAAGGCGCAATGCGGCTGGAAGAGGAAAAGGGAGGCGAGCTGGTCGTCGCCTGACGTCCCGGCTTGAAAAGAATTCCCATGCAGTGGAGCAATAAGCTCGACGAGATCGAAGAGCGTTGCGGAGAGCTCTCCGAGCAGCTCGCGGATCCGGAGATCGTACGCGATCAGGAGCGCTATCAGAAGCTGACCAAGTCGCTTTCCGAGATCACGCCGATCGTCGACACGTACCGGTCCTGGAAGGCCGCGAATCAAGAGCTCGAGGACACTCGCTCGCTTGTTGAATCCGACGACGCGGAAATGGCTGAGCTTGCGCGGGAAGAGGCTTCGGAGCTTGAAGAGAAGCTGAAACAGTTCGAGGCCGAACTGCACGTTCTGTTGTTGCCCAAGGATCCGAACGACGAAAAGGGCGTCGTGCTCGAAGTGCGCGCCGGCACCGGCGGCCAAGAAGCGACGCTGTTCGCTGCGGAGATCTTCCGCATGTATGTGCGCTACGCCGAGGCGCAACGTTGGAAAGTAGAGATCACCTCGCAGAGCGACTCCGAATCCGGCGGGCTCAAGGAAGTTTTTGCGCTGGTCACCGGCAAGCGAGTCTACAGCCGCCTGAAGTATGAGAGTGGAGTGCACCGCGTGCAGCGTGTACCGCAGACGGAGAGCCAGGGCCGAGTGCACACCTCGGCGGTGACGGTGGCGGTCATGCCTCAGGCCGAAGAAGTCGACGTTCACATCGAGCCGAGCGACATTCGCGTCGACACCTACTGTTCCTCGGGTCCGGGCGGGCAGTCTGTCAATACGACCTATTCGGCGGTGCGCATCACTCACTTGCCCACGGATTTGGTCGTTACCTGCCAAGACGAGAAGTCGCAAATCAAGAATCGCAAGAAGGCGATGATGGTGCTGCGTTCGCGGCTCTATGAGATCGAGCGCGAGAAACAGCACGAAGAACAGGCGGCGCAGCGTAAGGGTATGGTCGGTTCCGGCGATCGCAGTGAGAAGATTCGGACCTATAACTTTTCGCAGAACCGCGTTACCGACCACCGCATCGGAGTGAGCCTGCATCAGTTGGAGCTGATCCTAGAGGGACGCATCGACTCGCTTGTCGATGCACTAACCGAATACTTTCAGGCCGAACAGCTAGGCGGCCAAGCCTCCGCCGCCTAACCTGCCGCGACTCTCCTTTCACCGGTATGCCGGACGTGCGCTCGATTCTCGCCGAGGCGATCGCGCTGCTAGACGCGACCAGCGCCGAGACTCCGAAGCTCGACGCCGAGGTCATTCTTTGTAACGCGCTGGGCTGCGAACGGGTCCAACTTTTTAGCAGACCTGAACGCGCGCTCACCGAGGCGGAGGCGGAAGCGTTTCGCGCCGACATTGCACGCCGCGCCGAAGGAGTCCCGGTTCACTATCTGATTGGGCGAAGAGAGTTCTACGGACTGGAATTTGAAGTGAACCCCGACGTGCTGATTCCCCGACCTGAGACGGAAGCGTTAGTGGAAGAGACGCTGAGTCGACTCCGTCCAGGTATGCGAGTGCTCGACGTTGGTTGCGGCTCGGGGGCGATTGCTGTCGCGCTGGCGAAGCACGCGCCCGGGGCGCGGGTGACGGCCAGCGACGTTTCTCACGCGGCGTTGCGAACTGCGCGGCGCAATGCAGAGCAGCACGGTGCGCCGGTTGAATTCTTCGAAGCGGATCTGACGGCTGGCGTCGGCTCGGACGCCGTCGACATCGTGGTGAGCAATCCGCCCTATGTCGCCGAGCGCGACCGGCCGTCGCTGCCGCGTGATCTCCGCTACGAGCCTGCCGGGGCTTTATTCGCCGGAGAGGACGGGCTTGGCGTCTACCGTCGACTGATCCCCGATTCGGGACGCGCAATTCGGTCGGGCGGATTGTTGGCCCTTGAGTTGGGTCAAGGACAACTGGAATCGATTCGCTCGCTTGCCGCCGCGGCAGGATTGCGTGAGGTCGCCGTACGTAAGGATCTGGCGGGCGTGGCCCGAGTTTGGATCGGTGAAATCGCCGGAAGTGCGGCGAAAGAGTAAGGGAGACGGCAATGAACGAGGCTCGCAAGAAACGTTGGCCCCTGGCAACCCGACTGGTCTATGAGAATCTGCGCCACCGCACCGCGCGCACGGTGCTGAGCGCCGCCGCGATCGGGTTGGGCGTGACCATGATCCTGGCGATCGTTGGGCTCGGCGACGGCATGCTGAACGAGCAGCGCAATCGGGCCCGCGGCGCCGGCGCCGACCTGCTGGTGCTGCCTCCCGGCATGTCGGCGATTGGGTTGAGCTCGGCGCCGATGTCGGAGAAGTTTGTCGACTTCGTGCGCAAGGAGCCGCATGTCGTGCTAGCTACCGGAGCGGTCGTTCAGCCGCTCGGAGGAATCAAACGGATTACTGGCATCGACTTTGACGCGTTTGATCGGATGTCGGGCGGGTTTCGCTTCCTCGATGGCGGCCCTTTCACCAGCGACTACGACGTGATCGTCGACGAATACTACGCACGCCAGAACAAGATTGCGGTGGGCGACAACCTCGACATGCTCGACCGCGAGTGGAAGGTTTGCGGCGTCGTCGAGCCGGGCAAGATGGCGCGCGTGCTGATGCCGATTGAGACGTTGCAAGACCTGACGGGGTCCGACGGCAAGCTCACGCTGATCTACGCCAAGCTTGACGACTCGGCCAACGCCGACGCGGTTGTGGCTTCGCTCAAGGAAAAGCTGGAGGGCTACCAGGTCTATTCGATCGAAGACTTCGTTTCGCAGTTTGCCGTCGACAAGGTGCCCGAGCTCAAGGCGTTCATCGCCGTAGTGATCGGCCTCGCGGTCGGCTTCGGCTTTCTGGTGATCTTCTTGACGATGCACACGGCGGTGCTCGAGCGCACCCGTGAGATCGGCATTCTCAAGGCTCTCGGTGCATCGCCCAGCTACATTCTGCGGGTCTTCGTCCAGGAGTCTTTCGCCCTGGCATTGCTTGGGACGATCGGCGGGATAGCGGCCAGCTTCGGTACCCGAGCGGTCATCTCTGCCGCCGTGCCGGCCTCGATGCAGCAGGCGATCTTGCCCGACTGGTGGCTGATCGCCGCCGGGATTACCTTGACCGGGGCTCTGTTCGGCACGCTCTATCCGGCCTGGAAAGCCGCGAACCAGGACGTGGTCGAGTCGCTGGCCTACGATTGAGCCGTCGTCGACAGCGGATGTCAGGTTGCTTTCAATGCCTAGCTCATCGGCGGTAAAATTGAGCCGCTGTGATCGACCAGACCATCCTTCGCCGAACCGTCGCACTCTTTCGCTTCGCTATAGCGCTCGGCGCACTGGCGGCCAGTTTATTTGGTCAAGCGGGCGTACTTGACGATCTTGTCTTCGACCCGATTGGGCGGCCGCTCCTGCTCCCCGTAGCGGTTACCCACGCTGGGGACGGATCGGGACGGCTCTTCGTCTCCGAGCAACACGGGCGAATCATCGTCTGGGACGGAGACCACTTCTTGCCCCGCCCGATGCTCGACATCTCGCACAAGGTGGGCTGCTGCGGAGAGCGCGGCTTTTACGCCGTCGCTTTCCATCCGGACTTCTCCAACAACGGCTTCTTCTTCGTGAGCTACATCGAGGGGACGCGGGAGATCATCGGCAAGAGCGTGGTCTCGCGCTTTCGAGTTTCGCCGGATGACCCCAACGTCGCGGACCCCTCATCAGAGGAAGTCCTCTTCGAACTGGAGCAACCGAACGGCGGGCACAACGCGGGGCAGATTCAGTTCGGACCGGACGGAATGCTCTACCTTAGCCTCGGCGACGGGGGGCTGGGCGGCGACGACGAAAACTTTGCGCAGCGGTTGGATGTGTTGTTCGGCAAGGTCCTCCGACTCGACGTGAACGGCGAAGCGCCCTACGAGATTCCGCCCGACAATCCATTCGTCGGAACGCCGGACGCTCGCGGTGAGATCTGGGCTCTCGGACTCCGCAACCCATGGCGCTTTAGCTTCGACCGCGTCACCGGAGACATGTTCATTGGGGACGTCGGCGTCAGTAGGCGCGAAGAGATAAATTTCCTACCGGCTACCAGTTCAGGGGGAGAGAACTACGGCTGGCGAACGATGGAGGGGAGCCTCTGCTATACGCCGTTTAACGGCTGCGATATGGCGGGATTGACTCTCCCTATCGTCGAGTACGACCACGGGCCGGGAGGAGACTGCGACGGCTCGGTCTCGGGAGGCTACAGCTACCGGGGCGCCGACATGCCCGAGTTGGAGGGAATCTACCTGTTCGGCGACTACTGCCACGGTTGGATCTTCGGCGCCCGTCAGACAGCCGGCGAATGGATGTTGCTCGGACCCAAGGAGACCGGGTACACGATTACAGCCTTCGGCGAAGACGAGGCCGGGGAACTGTACGTCGTGGACTATTTGTCCGGGCTGGTCTACCGCATCAAGGACCGCTGGCCGCTGCCCGAATTGTCGGTGGTGACTCCAATCACGGTCGGGGCCGGCGGAGCAGGCTTCACGATGACGCTGGGCGGAGAGAATTTCGTTCCTGCCTCGCAAGTAACTTGGAACGGCGAGAATCTCGAAGTAGAGTATGTCGGCAGCGCGCGATTGCAGGCCCATGTGCCCGAAGAGCTCATCGCTGCGGCGGCGCCCGGAACGGTCCGTGTCTTCAATCCCGAGCCGGGGGGCGGCCTAAGCGCGGTTTTCTCGACAGCCGTGGAGCCTGCCGATTCGTTGGCTCCCAGCTTTAATGAGGGCGGACTCGTCGGCGCGACGGGGGCGGCCAGAGCAGCAACGGGCTCGCTGGCCACCTTGTACGGGATTGATCTAGCAATCACAACCGAATCGGCTGCCGCCGCGCCGCTGCCCACTTCGCTCGGAGGGGTCAGCGTGCTCTACAACGGCGAACTCGCTCTGCCGCTGCTCTATGCCTCGAACGGCCAGATCAATCTTCAGATCCCGTGGGAGGCTGACGGGACCGTCACGTTCACTCCGCGAGTCGGCTCGCGTGTCGGTCAGCCGATTGCCGTGCCGCTCGGAGGTTTCGAGCCCGGTGTTTACACCCTCTCGCAAGCGGACCCAGCGCAAGGAGCCATCCTGATCGCCGGAACGGGAGGAGCGGTGGCGGCTCCTCAGGGGGCTTTTTCGAGCTCGAGGCCAGCACGCGCCGGAGAGATTCTCGAGGTGTATGCTTCAGGTCTGGGTCCAGTCGAGGATGCGCCGCCAATCGGCATGCCCGCTCCGCTGCTGCCTCGGACCACGTTTGTCGAACCGACCGCAACGGTCGGAGGCGTTGAGGCCCGCGTCTTGTTTTCCGGCCTTGCACCGGGGTTGGTGGGTGTCTATCAGGTCAACGTCGAAATCCCTGCTGATTCTCCGTCGGGAGACAGCATTGAAGTTCGGCTGACCACCGCGGAGAGGAGTTCGGAGCCTGTGACGGTGGCGATCGAGTAGTCGTCCTCTAGCTAGAGGGATCAGAATGGTCGGGTCCGCCGGTTTACGATTGAACTGTTCTCGCCGCCGCTTGCAGGCAGCTACTCCGTCCGAATCCGCAGGTTGCGGTACCAGACCGGCGATCCGTGATGCGTCAGCACGATCGGGCCGGAACCTTTCAGGCCGTAACCAGGCATCTGTTTGAACTTCGTCTTCCGCACCCGCTCAAGTACTTCGGGCGAGCCCATCTCGAACTCGAACAACTTCTCGCCGTTGAGCCAGTGTTCACCGTGATTGCCGCTTACCACAATGCGCGATGTGTTCCATTCGCCGACTGGTTTGAGGGGCGTCTCATCGGCCCATTTGATGAGGTACAGAGCGCCGGTCGCGGATTTCTGCCAGTTGTCTTGCGAGCGGTCCCAGCGCGCGTCGTCTGAGATCTGATACTCGAAACCGATGGCGCCGCGCTGCACACGCGCCTTTCGGGCGTCGGACATACTCGGCCGGAATCGGTTGCTCGTCCACTCTTCTTGAACGTTGTATTTGATGCCCGAGTTACCCTTTTCGGCGATCTTCCACTCGAATCGCAGTTCAAAGTCCGAGTACTCGGCGACCGTGCTCAAGTCGCCTCCCGAGCGATCCTCCTGTGTACGAATCATGCCGTCTTCGATCGCCCAGCTTTGACTTGGCAGCGGGTTGCCGCGCATGCCGGTCCAGCCGTCGAAGCTCTTGCCGTCGAACAGCGGTTCGAAGCCTTCTTCGCCCCCGTATGCGACTACTGCGGCCGCGAGCAAGAGGGTCGGCAGGAGAGATCGAACAGACATACTTATATCCATTATCGTCCTGCCCTTGGCCTTCGACGATTCCCGCGCGGCGCGCCTCCCAGATAGGGCGGAATATTGAACATGCTCCCGCGCCCTTGAACGCGCGGGTCCTCAAGGCCTTGGAGCTCTTGGAAGAGGCGCACAGAGAGTTCCAGTCGCTTTTGATGATGCTTGGGATCGGCCGCCACGTTTCTGATCTGTCCCGGGTCTTCCCTCAAGTCATAGAGCTCCTCCGCCGGACGCTTTGCGAAAGCCAGTTCGTAGTACTTCTTGACGGCGGGATTGTCCCGGTGGGTCCAGAGGTACGTTTTCGTTGGGCTGTTATCGCAGTCGGCGAGCCATGCATTGGGGATGAAAGCCTTCTCACGATCGGGCGTACCGGCCGGCCAGCGTTCCGGTTCAAAGTTGCGGATGTACAGGTAATCATCGGTGCGAATCCCGCGCGACGGGTAGCCGCCCGAGTTCGGCGCCTCCTGTGCGGGCACGTGGCGCTCTCGCCCGAACACGACGTGATCGCGGTCGGCCTCGACGCGGCCCGATTCGCTCGAGGCCAGAATTGCAAGGAGCGATCGGCCGGTCATCTCCGCCGGTGCGCGCAAACCCGCGACCTCCAACAACGTCGGCGCGATGTCGGTGGTGGAAACGAAGTCGGTGACGCGGCGGCCTCCAGGGACGCCGGCCTTCCAGCGGATCGCCAGGGGCACGCGCGAGCCGGAGTCATAGAGGTTCCCCTTGCTGCGCGGAAACGGCATGCCGTGGTCGCCGGTCATCACGACGATCGTGTTGTCGAGCTCGCCCAGTTCCTCGAGGCGTTCGAGCAACTCTCCCACCTCGCGGTCGAATCTCTGCACTTCCCAGTAGTAGTCCGCTACATCGCTGCGGGTCTCTTGCGCGTCTGGATTGTGTTCAAACAGATGGACCTTGCTGAGATCCATCCCACTCCCGGCGCCCCTGCCGTCGGTGTAGGGTCGGTGCGGATCGCTGGCCCCGAACCAGAAACAGAAGGGCCTATCTTTGGGGCGCGTAGAGAAGAATTCGTCCACGCTCTCGTATCGCTTGCCGGCTGGGTTGACGGCGCTGTCGGGGTGACGTCCTGGCCCCCACCCTTTGCGATAGCTGCCCACGAAGTACCCTTCCGAGGAGAGCATTTTGGGATATTCGGCGAATTTGGACGGCCAGACGCTCCAGAGATTACCTCCCGCTTCGAGCCGCCAGAACTGTTGGCCTGTCAGGATCGCGCCGCGGCTTGGCGTACAGGAAGGCGACGAGATATAGGCGTTCTCAAAGAGCACGCCTTCGCGAGCCAGACGGTCGAAAACGGGCGTCTGAATCACCGGGTCGCCGTAGGCGCCGGCGTGAGGCCAGCCCCAATCGTCCGCGATAGCGAAAACGATATTCGGCTGGTCGGCCGCAACGACTGGGAGGGAGCCCACAAGGGCGACGAGTACGGCGAGCTTCGCGGATCGTGATGTCATGGGTCTGCTCTTTTGAGTGAATGGCTAGGGCGTCTAGCGGCTTCGGGCAATCGAACCCGCTGCAATCCATAGCTCATAGTGCCTTGGTCGAATTCCCGTCGACGTCTCATACCCTGGGATGTATCTCGCCGAGACATTCGGCCACACGGTTTGAACCGTTGAGGCCAAGCCCTCCGCTTCTGCTTTGTCCACTTGTCTGAAGTAACGCAGCTCGCTATCTTGCGGGCTGTTTACTTGGAGCTCGATGCCGGGGACGACGACGGCGGAGGCGCGAAGAAGTTCCGCGACGGTCCCCGCATTCCCGCGCTGTTCCTCTTTGGCGATATGAATATAGACGCGCGCTGAGATTGTCGCTGCGGCAGGCCGGGGGCTTAGCTCTTGTTCCAGTTGTGCGACTCGGTTTAGCAGCCGCTCACGGGATGCAACGTCGAGTGCCGCGCTGTCTGCCTCTTCCTGCAGGCGCACCTTTTCGTCAAGCTTCTCTTGAAACTCAACCTCGATGATTTGCGCATACTCGGTCCAGCGTTCCCGAAGCTCTGCAGACCTCGTGACATGAGAGAAGTACTGGGCAAGCCGGCGGCGAACGCCGACATCTTCCTGTAACGCCTGTTCCAGAAACCTGGCGTTCGCGTCTTGCTCCTTGATCTCGACTTCGCGTGTCTGAATCTGGTTGCTGATGACCGCGGAGAAGACGCCGAGCACGACGGTGCCGAGGATGAACTGCCAGAAGGTCAACCATGCTTTGAAGCGTTCGTCTGTCATCGGGTTTGCTCCGTCTTCTGGTTGCCCTGACTCATGTTAGGCTGACCTGGATAGAACCTGTCCCCTTTGGCCGTGGGTTTGCCCCATAGAGGGTACCACTCGCATGGCATCCTCGGTCTCAACCGAGCGAGGTTTCAGCTTTGGGGGACCGCCGATGCCCACGATTCCTGACGACGGCGGTCGTTTGGGACGAGCGACCGGCATCAGCATCGGCTCAAGACCCGCGCTGTGACCAACGAGACTTCAGTCTGGACAGCGGATCAGGCCAAGACAGCTCTGATCGGGAGCTCGTTCTATTCGCCGTTGAGGAAAGCGACTAGGTCCGAAACATCGCGGGCGTTGAGATCCTGCCGCTCTGCAACTCGGACCACGCTTGCGCGCGCTCGCGCCGTGTGGCCCCAGACGGCCCCGGCGAAACCGAATACACTGTGCCGCCGACCGTCACCTTTCAATTCCGGAGCGCCGCTCCTCGGCATTCCATGACAAGCGAGACACCCTTTCATCTCGAAGATCCGCGCTCCGCGAACGCGGTTTCCTGGGGCGCTCTCGAAGGCCTGCTCTGAGAGAAAAGCCAGTATCGTCCGCATCTCGCCCCGCCGCATCCGGGGCAACACGGTATTGCGCACGGCGGCGGCCCGGCTCATCTCGGGCCACTGATTCGATATTGCCGCGGCGAGGCCGGCGGGGGCGGGTTCGCGCCGAATCGCGCGAAACAGGTCGATCTTGGCGTAGCCGTTTGGGCCCAAGGAATGGCACTGCGAGCAGCCTAAGCTCTCGAAGGATCTTTGCCCCAGCGAGGCGGCGCCGCCGCGGCGCGCGGTCGGTTTCGGGGCCGGAGTCGTCACGCTCCCTAAATATGCGACGAGGTCGGCGGCCTGCTGAAGCTCTAGCTGAGGCCAACCGTCGCCGGCTTCCTGCATGGCCGGCAGCATCGCCGGTGCGTGATTCCACATGCTCTCCGCCCAGTCGGCGATCTCGGAGATCGGCTTCCACCGAGAGACAGGAGAAGCCGTCTTGGGCTCTGCCGCCGAAGCGGCGTGGCAACTTGCGCATTGCTTCGTGAAGATCGTGCGGCCACGGCCGGTGTCTCCGGTTGGGCCGACTTGGCGTAACGAATGGAAATGGGCGTAGAGGTCTCGCGCCTCACGCTCCGAAAGGCGAAGCGCCGCGTCCTCACGCGCTCCGTCAGATGCGGCGTCGCCGTGGTTCCAGATGACCGCGGCGAAGGTCGCCGGCGAGAACGGTCCGGACAAGGGAACCGCGAGAGACTGTGCCCGGGCGGAGGCTTCCTGCATCGAGCCGTGGCATTCGAGACAGCCCCTTTCGCTCAGCAGTGCTTGACCCCGATCGGCATCGCCGGCCTGTGCTTCAACCCCACGCGGCGAATGGAGAAGGACACAAAGAAGGCCCGCCGCGATAGACCGCGACAAAAGGTGCCTTTTAGTCCAATGTACGGAGAGCTTCACGGCGCGGCAATTCCTAACCAAAGCGGAGACTCGTCGACATAAGCAACAGAAACGGCGACGCCATGGCTGCCATGACGTCGCCGACGCAGCAAAGGAGTAGTAGCTGCTCACTGACCGGAGTCAGACTCTCCGCCGGGCCCGCCGGGCGCGTCTACGGTTTCCTTCCACCAGATCCCATCTGGGCCGTAGAAGATCTTAAGCCATTCGGCCAATCGTATGTCGGACGGCTCCGTCCAGTTCGTCAGGCTGTCGTCCTGCGGCAAGCCAAACAACGGCGCCAACGGCCGATGACAACGCGCGGCGCAGGAATTCGGCATGCTTCCTTGGTCTAGGTACGCCAGCGTCCTGCTCGGGGGCACCACTTCAAATGTGTGTGCCGGGATGTCGTACGCAACCGCGGACTTTGCGAGGTGTCCCATATGGCATTCCGTACAGCGGCTCAGACCTACAGTGCGATCCGGATTGTAGGAGTGGAAGCTGTGCTGCTCAACCGCGCTCGCGATTCGATCGAGGTTCGCGTCGATGTCCACGATATCTTCGCGTTTCAGCGCCTCGAACGGTTCAAATCCGGCGTGGCATGCGAGACACATCGAATTGTCTTCCATCTTCGTCTGGATGGCGACCTCGCCTCCATCGGTCCCTTGTACCGTCATGACAGGCCGTATGTGCTTTAGGTTGTCAACATGAACGTCGTGGCAGTCGAAGCACCGCACTCCTTCGTCGAACTCCATACCCTCCTTGTGGGCGTTGAGGAAGTCCTGATACTGCTGATGGTGCTGCCGCGAACTCTTGCCATCCGGCCATAGGCCGTGAGAATCCCGCCAGAATCGGTCGTACAGCTCCTCGCCTAGATTGAAAGCGTAAGGCTCGTTCGTCGTCTCGTCGTACGGGAAGTCGTGAACTCCGTCCGGGAGACTCTTGCCGCGCGAGTGGCAGCCGCCGCAAATCTGATTGGCTTGAGTCGTCGTGAGGTCCGAATTCGGATTGATGATCTTCTCGGGATCGCCCCGGTTGAGCACGTGTCGAGATCCCGGACCGTGGCAGCGCTCGCACCCAGTGTTGATCTCCTCCGGGAGGCCGTCTCCGTTCATGTCGTAGTAGTGCGGGCTCTCAGGGAACGGCAGGATAGCGGGCGGCGCGGCCGCTGTCCACTCTCCTTCGGCGCTCTTCGAAACCGCTAGGCCGGTGAAGTGGCAGCCGGAGCACTTCTTGTCGAACGAGCGGCCCTTTGCCCCTGCGTCGGACATGGTGGTGGCCGGTGTGAAATGGGGCGTGCCGTCCGCGGCCCACCAGTCCTCCGGGTGGTACGCAACGTATTCGCTGGTGACCTCGTTGTACTGGATCGGGCCCACGTAGTGCCCTTTGCCATAGCCGCCGGGTCCGTCAACCGTTGGGATCTTGACCACGAAGCGCTGCTTGTAGAGACCGCTACCGCCGTAGGCGAAGCGTGAGTCGTGAGTGACCTGGCCGATCGTGAAAGTATACCCGCGGTTCTCGTCGTAACCGAGCACCGGTGCGTTGGGCTTGTACTTATCGAACACACTCGAGATCTGGTTGAAATCCAGCCCTTGCTTGAAGTCGTCGACGCCGTTGCCGTCGTAGTCGACGACCACGCCGAATTTGTCTTGCATGCTGAATGCGTCAGTGGAGGTGATCTTGAATCCCGTCGCGTGCATCGACGTACGCCACTGGTCCTGGTCGGGATGGCAGGCCAGGCAGATCTCCGAACCGACGTAGGTGCGCGACTGATCCACGCCCGGGCCGTAGTAAGTCTCCAGGGCCGAAACGACAGCTTCCGCCTGAGGGGCGTCAACTTCCGCCGCCCGGAGCCCCGGCAAGATAATGAGAATAAAGACGATTAACGGTAGAATCCGCCGTCGCACATTTAGCTTAGTGGTCATGGTTGCTCCTTCTTAACCCCAAAAACGTCGCTGCGGCCACCGGGCCGCTCTTCTGAAGACCACCGGATGACCTGAGACGCGTCAACGGAGAACCATGGCAGGTTCGCTCTCTGCGCGTCCGCGAAGCAGGAGAAGCTCCGGAGGTCGGCTCCCAACTCGCAGAAGACCGAGTACCCTTGAGTGTCTGCTCGAGGCCAATGAGGATCTAGGTAATCCGCTTCCTTGAGCTTGAGAGGGTCTGCGTACCCGCCCCTGTCCGTGAAGTAGGCCATCTGTACCGATGCCGCCAGCCGCAAATCCTGTAGCGCGGCAACGGATTCCGGGGGTAATTCTTGCTGGGCCCGAAGGATCTCGGCGACTTGGGGCGTCAGTGGCAAGCCGGGATTGTCGGGTTCGCCGCGGAGCATCCACGCCGAGGCGGCTGCCAGAGCGACGACAAAAGCGATGATGAACCCGACTCTGCTCATCTGTTCTAATCCTTCCGGATACAGTAAACCCGGTTTTTTATTTGGGGCTGCAATTTCGCTACCACACTGCCTGGCTGAGGTCTTGTCCGCTAATACCGGGGTGCGGCGCGCGATCGAGGGCCTGATGCTCGGTTGGAGGAGACTTGCAGTGGGCGATTAGCCCCACCCGGCTCAAAGTGTCTGAGCGGCCTTGGCCCCTGGCGGCGCGGGAGTGCGTGAACATCCCCAGCCCCGAATCGTCCTCATCCGAAAGCGAACCGGGAGTCGCCTTCCAACCAATTCCGCTCTCTTCCTCCCGGGGCGAAGCGAGCCCTTTGCACCACGCGCTATGCTAGAGAATTCTCGCCTCAATGACTTCCGGCTCCGCAGATTCTGCACTCCCTAAGCCGCTGCTGTTCGGCACAGCGGCGATGCTGCTGGCTTCGCTCTATCTGATGTTCATCTGGGTTCCGATGGAACTCTCGATGGGCGTCGTGCAGCGGATTTTCTATTTCCACGTGCCCTCGGCGTTCACCGCCTTTTTGGGGTTCTTCATCGGCGGCATCGCCTCGATTCGCTACCTGGCCACTCGCGAGCCTCGCTTCGACGAGCTGTCGGTGGCGGCCAACGAAGTCGGGTTGCTTTTCGCCGTGGTTAATCTGGTGACCGGTAGCCTGTGGGCGAAGCCGATTTGGGGCGTCTACTGGGCATGGGACGCGCGGCTGACAACCATGCTGTTGTTAGCGCTGATCTACACCGCTTATTTGATCTTGAGGCAGTCGGTGGTCGAGCCGACGCAGCGCGCGGTCGTTTGCGCGGTGGTGTCGATTTTCGGCATGGTCGACATTCCGATCGTCTACATGGCCAACCAGTGGTGGCGCACGCAGCATCCCCAGCCGGTGCTCAGCGGCGAAGGGTCGATCGATCCGACGATGCGCTTTGTGCTCTATTTCTCGACGTTTGCGCTGTTTGGTCTGTATTGGTGCCTTGTCCGCGTGCGCAGGAGAATTGAGTCGTTGCGCCGCGAGGCCGACGGATTGCGCCGCGCCGTACACGCGCTGTAGGAGACGCCATGGAAGAAAATCTAAAGTGGGTATGGATCGCGTTCAGCATCGCCTGGGTGTTACATCTGCTCTACGTGGCGTCATTGGCGTCGCGCCAGAAGAGTCTGCGCCGGCAGATTGACGATCTCAAGGCGCAAGTCGAAGAACACGAAGGCGGCTCGTAGCCGTGTCTAGGGCCCGCGTCGGCCCCGGCTACTCGTCCATTCGCGTGAGCCAGCGCAGTGCGTTGCGAATGAGCCGCTGCATCATCGGGTGATTGAGCGCCTCAGGCGTGTGTCCCGGAGCGAGGTAGCAGAAACGGCCTTCGCCCGGCTCGCGCCACCAGCCTGCCGGCGCTGCTTTGTTGGCCTTGGAAATGTTGCGCAGCAGTAGATGCTCGCGGTCCAGGTAGTATTTACTCATATGCTGCTCGTCGAAAGTCATGAAGTCTTCCACGCCGCGGGTGATGGGATGGCCCTTGTCTTCGACCCGGACGGTGAACTCTTCGGGCGGCGGATGACCGCCGTAGTCGCCGCCAAACAGCTTGTAGTAGAGCCCGCCCTCTGGGTAGATCCCGTGTGAGTTGTGCAGCGCCAGGAACGCGCCGCCGCGGTGGACGAAGTCCCAGATGGCTTGCTGCTGTTCGTCGCTCATCCAGAGCACCTGCGCGCCGCGCTCGTAGCCGTTGGGCCAAATCATGCCGTCTTTGAGGAAGATCAACAGATCGAAGTTCTTCAGAGCTTCGGCTGTGAGCGCCTCGTGGCTCTCGATGAAGACGACCGGGATGTTTTCGAGTGCGAGCGCGCCCGACAGCCCTTCGCGAATGTAGACCGGGGAGTGGTAGCGGTCGCCGATCAGGGCGAGCGCCCGTGGCCGGTCGGCGCTGTCGTAGACGCCGGATGAGGTTTGCGCCGACGAGGCGGCGGCGAGGACGGCGAGAGCGAGCAAGATACGAATCATCGCGATTCTCCTTCTTGGCGAAAATCGTAGCAACATCGGTAGCCTAAGAAAAGCGTTATGAAAAAACTGTTGGCAGCCAATCGCGGAGAGATCGCCATCCGCATCCTGCGCGCAGCGACCGAGCTCGGCCTGCGCACGGCCACCATCTACTCGCAAGAGGATCGCCTGAGCCTACACCGCTTCAAGGCCGATGAGGCCTACCTAGTAGGCGCCGGAAAGGGTCCGGTCGGGGCCTATCTCGATATTGAGGGCATCGTCGGCCTAGCCAAGGAACGGGGCATCGACGCGATCCATCCCGGTTACGGCTTCCTCTCAGAGAACCGCGGCTTCGCCGAAGCCTGCGCCCAAGCCGGCATCACCTTTGTCGGGCCTGCGGCGGGGCTGCTCGATTTATTGGGAGACAAACTGGCTGCGCGGCGTTTGGCCCAGAAGGCCGGCGTCTCGGTCACGCCAGGGCAGGAAGAGCCCGTCGATGATCCGGCCGTCGCGGCGGAGATCGCCCGCGAGATCGGCTTCCCCGTGATCGTCAAGGCGGCCTTCGGCGGCGGCGGACGCGGCATGCGCGTCGTCGAATCCGAGGATGAGCTCGAGGCCAAGCTCGACGAAGCCCGCAAGGAAGCACAGCTCGCCTTCGGCAACGGCGCTGTCTTCATTGAAAAATTCATCAGCCGCGCACGCCACATCGAGGTGCAAATCCTGGCCGACTCCCACGGCAATGTGATGCATCTCTACGAGCGTGATTGCTCGGTGCAGCGCCGCCACCAAAAAGTGGTCGAGGTTGCTCCCGCCGGCAAGATTACGGCCAAGCTGCGGGCCGAGCTGTGCGAAGCGGCGATCAAGATTGCGCGTGCGGCCGACTACGTGAACGCCGGCACGGTGGAGTTCTTGGTCGACGCCAATACCGACGAGTGGTACTTCATTGAGGTCAATCCGCGCGTCCAGGTCGAACACACCGTTACCGAACTGGTGACCGGCATCGACATCGTACGCAGCCAGATCTTGGTGGCGCAAGGGTGCCGTCTGCACGAAGAGCCGCTGGCGCTGCCGCAACAGGACGAGGTGAGCCTGAAGGGCTACGCTGTGCAGTGCCGCGTGACGACCGAAGACCCCGAAGACAACTTCTCACCAGATTACGGCACGATCGCGACCTACCGCTCGCCTTCCGGTTTCGGTATTCGGCTCGACGGCGCAACGGCCTACTCCGGGGCGGTGCTCAGCCCCTATTACGATTCGCTTCTCGTCAAGCTGACGGCCTGGGACAACACACTTGTCGGAGCCTGCCGCCGCGCCGACCGGGCGTTGCGTGAGTTCCGCATCCGCGGCGTCAAGACGAACATTCCTTTTCTGGAGAACGTCGTCAATCACCCGACGTTCCGGGCCGGCGAGACAACGACCGGCTTTCTTGAGCATGCGCCGGAGCTGTTTCACTTCACGAAGCGTCGTGACCGCGCCACTCGGCTATTGGCCGCGATCGGCGAGGTTATCGTCAACGGCAATCAGCATGTGAAGGGCAAGCCCGTGCCGGAAGTTTTCGAAGAGGCGCCCATTCCCGCTTTCCGCCACGGAGAGTCGCCGCCGCCGGGCACACGTCAGAAGCTACAGGAGCTTGGACCGGCTGGATTCGCCGACTGGCTGAGTCGACAAGAGCGGCTGCTGCTGACCGATACGACGTTCCGGGACGCGCACCAATCGCTGCTCGCCACTCGCGTACGTACATTTGACTTGCTCAAACCGGCCGAAGCCGTGGCGCAGCGTCTTCACAATCTTTTCAGTATTGAGATGTGGGGCGGCGCGACCTTCGACGCTTCGATGCGGTTTTTGCACGAGGATCCTTGGGATCGCCTGCGGCAGCTTCGCGAGAAGATTCCGAACGTCTGCTTCCAGATGTTACTGCGCGCCTCGAACGCAGTCGGCTACACGAGTTACCCCGACAACGTCGTGCGCGAGTTTACGCTTGAAGCGGCGAGGCAGGGGATTGATGTATTCCGCATTTTCGATTCGCTCAACTGCATCGACAACATGGACGTTGCGATGAATGCGGTGCTCGAGACCGGTTCGATCTGTGAGCCGGCGATTTGCTACACCGGCGACATCCTCGATCCGGGGCGCCCGAAGTACGACCTCAACTATTACGTCAAGCTCGCCAAGCAGCTCGAAAAGATGGGCGCCCACGTCCTCGGCATCAAGGACATGGCCGGATTGTGCAAGCCGTACGCCGCCTTTGAGTTGGTGCGTGCGTTGAAGCAGGAGGTCGGGATTCCGATCCATTTCCATACGCACGACCCTAGCGGCCTCAACGCCGCGACGCTGCTCAAAGCCGCCGAAGCCGGAGTCGACGTTGTTGACGGCGCCGTCTCTTCGATGAGCGGCGGCACTAGCCAGCCCAACCTAAACACGATGGCTGCCGCACTGCGCAATACCCCGCGCGACTCCGGCCTCGACGACGAAGCGCTGAGCGAGTGCTCACTCTATTGGGAAACGGTGCGCAGCTACTACCTGCCCTTCGACAACGCGCCGCGTGCCGGCAGCGGCGCGATCTACCTGCACGAGATTCCGGGCGGGCAGTTCACGAACCTGCAGCAGCAAGCCGCGTCGATGGGCTTGGGACACCGATGGCGCGAGGTCGAGCACATGTATGCCGACGTCAACCAACTATTCGGAGACATCGTCAAGGTCACCCCGTCAAGCAAGGTCGTCGGCGACATGTCGCTCTTCTTGCTCTCGCACGGCATGAGCTGCGACGACGTGCGCAAGCTCGACGAAGACCACAGCGTCGCTTTCCCCGATTCGGTGCGCGATTTGTTGGCAGGAGCGCTCGGAACGCCGCCCGACGGCTGGCCCGAGAAGGTGCAGAAACTGATCCTGCGCGGCGAACAACCGATCGAAGGACGTCCCGGCGCCTCACTGCCGCCGGCGGACTTCGACGCGGTGCAAGCGGAATTAGAGAAGAAGCTCCATCGCAAGGCGACCCATGAGGAGTGTTTGAGCTACCTGCTCTATCCCAAAGTGTTCTCGGACTACGCCGAGATCCGCCGACGCTACTCGGACGTGAGCGTGCTGCCGACGGCGGTATTTTTCTACGGCATGTGGAAAGGCGAGGAGCGCGCCCTTGAAATCGAAGCCGGCAAGACGCTGATTGTGAGATTCCTCACCGTCGGAGAGCCGAGCGCTGACGGCACGCGCGTCATCTTCTTCGAACTCAACGGTCAGCCGCGTCAGGTGCGGGTCCGCGACCAGTCGCTCAAGGGCGAGGAGAAGAAGCGAGAAACCGCGAAGATTGGCGAGCCGGGCCATGTCGGCGCGCCTACGCCGGGGTTGGTGACAGGGCTGTTCGTCTCGGTCGGCGACGAGGTTGAGAAGAACGATAAGTTGGCGACGCTCGAGGCGATGAAGATGCAGTCGACGATCTACGCGCCGACGGCAGGCAAGGTCAAGCGGATCTTGGTCGAGCCGGGCGATCAAATCGAGGCGAAGGACCTGCTGATTGTGCTTGGATAGTACGTCTTGGTTCGACGGGGCGTGTCGCAGCGCTAGATTTCGCAGGTTCCTACAGTCGGTCGCGAACGACCTTAGCGGTTTCCGGGTCGAGTGCATCGAGCTCGGCAAGCAGCACGGTGTGCGCGGCACGAACCTCGACAAGCTCTTCGAGCAGTCGGTTGCGCATCTCCGCGACCAAGTTTTTGCCGAAGCTGCGGGCCTCGTTTGCACGACGCATGATCTCCGAGAGAGAGGAGGAGTTGAGCAGACCGATCGCTAGGTGCATTTCGCGAATGCGATAGCGCAGCCAGGCGATCTGGCGAGCCGCGACCGCTTCCTCGGATTCCGAACCGGCGATGAGATCCTCGCCGCCGGCTTCCCAATGCTCGAAGAGCCACTGTAGCCGCTGTAGGTCGCCGGCGCGGTAGGCGGCGCTTGCCTCCGCCATCAGTTCGTGGCGGCGACGGCGTTCATCGGGGTCTTTTGCGAGGTCCGGATGGACGCGTCGCGCCAGCTCGCGAAAGATCTTCTTGACGTCGTCCTCGGGCACGAATGCCTCTTGGGGCGCCTCCTCCGAGAGTGGTTCCGGTTCAGGAGCATCGAACTCGCCGCGCTTGGCCTGGTCGATTGCCTTGCGCAGACGCGATGTCTCTTCGCGCAGGCGCTCAAGCTCATCGAAGCGCACCCCCACGGCGGGACGATAGCGCTTCTCGAACTCCCTCAGGGCGGCCTGATCTTTCTCGTAGACCCGTTCCATCTCGGCCAACTCGGTTTCAAGCTTGGCGGCCATGGCGCGGCGCGCCTTGAGCGTGTGGGACTCAGGCGTTTCGGCGGGAATCAACGAAGAGGAAGAGCTCATGGCGGGCCGGACCGGCTGTTTCTATTGTCGACCGCGTCCGGCGAGACGAGCAACCCGCGCTAACGGAAGAAGAAGTAGAGCACCGCCATCACGGCGATCAACACGGCTGCGACGTTGCGCGGGTCGACTCCCTCGCCTTCGTACGGGTTGGTCAACACCGCGAGCGGGCTTTCCCAGGTCAAGCCGTCGATCTTCTCGGGCGGCGGCGGAGGCGTCATCAAGCTCACTACGACAAACACTATGCTGCACAGCATCGTCGCGTAGAAGGCCTGCATCATGAACGGGATTCCCCAATCCTGAGTGAGCAGCATCGTCTCGCCGATGAAGTTGTCGACGACGAAGGTGACACAGCCCAGCGAGCAACCGAAAATGAGCGCGGCCAAGGCGCCTTGGTGCGTTCCCCGTCGCCAGAACACTCCCCAAACGAACACCGTCGTCATCGGAGGCGCCAGCGCGGCGCCGATCTTCTGCACGCCCTCGAAGATGCTGGCGAAGCGCTCGCCCTGGGTCGACCACAGCATGGCCAGCAGCATGATGACGACGGCGCTGATCTGGCCGATGCGCACCTGCGCCTGGTCGCTGGTCTGGGGACGAATCCGGCCGACTATGTCGACGGCGAAGAGCGTTGCGCAACTGTTGAGCGCGGCAGCGATGGTGCTCATCAGCGCCGCCAGCAGGCCAGCGGAGATCAAGCCCTTGAGCCCAGTCGGGACCAGTTCTTGGATCAGAAAAGGCAGCACCTGATTAGCGTTGTCGCCGAGCTGATCGTGATAGAGTGCATATCCGATCGTGCCCGGCAGCACGAGGATGAAGATGGGCAGGATCTTGATGAAGCCCGCGAAGAGCGGTCCAAGCTGAGCGTCGTGTTCGCTCTTGGCAGCGAGCACGCGTTGCACGATTGTCTGGTCTGTGCACCAATACCAGATGCCGAGCACGGGGTAGCCCAGCAAGACCGACCACCAAGCCAGCCCTGCCGAATTGTCGCTCCAAATCATCGAGAGTTGTTGCGGCTTGAGCGCGGCTTTGAATTCGGCCATCGTGGTGATGCCGTGCTCGGGCAACGCCATCACCGCGAGGATCGTCACTAAGATTGAGCCGCCGATCAGCAGCACGGTTTGAATCGCTTCGGTAATGACCACCGCTTTGAGCCCGCCAAGCACGGTGTAGATGCCGGTGATCACGGAGATGATCACGATCGAGGCGATGACGTTTATGCCGAAGAACTGCTCAAACACCGTGGCGCCGGCGTAGAGGCTCATGCCGATGTGCATGAACAGCGCGCCGAGGATCGCCATGAAGGCCAGGAAGGAACGAGCTCCGGGGCTGAAACGGCGCTCTAAGAATTCCGGCAACGTCGCTATACGATTGCGATAGTAGAACGGAGCGAAGACCAGCGCCAGAATCACCAGGGTGAATGAGGCGGCCCACTCAAAGTTGCCCCAGACGATCCCCTCGTTGTAGCCCGATGCGGCCAGGCCGACGAGGTGGATGGTCGAAATATTGGAAGCGAACAGCGCTGCGCCGATCATGACCCAGCCGAGCGAGCGTCCCGCGAGGAAGTAGACTTCTCCGGTGAGTTTGATGTTGCGGGTCGAAAGCACACCCACGGCCAGGATGCCCAGCATGTAGGCGATAATGATCGCGAGATCGAGGACGGGGATCTGTAGGCCGGATTCGGACATGGCTCCTCAATGGATCAGCGCCCTTCCGCGCTGACGAAAACCGCCATTGTCGCGCGCCCGACCTCCGTTTGACCACATTGTCAAGCCATGATCTCCGGCAATCTGCGTGATAAAGTAGAGATCCTAGGAGTTTTTTCTTCTCGTGGACCGCATCGGGCGCTACGAAATCATCTCAGAACTGGGCCGTGGGGCAATGGGCGTGGTCTATCGCGCTCGCGACCCCAAGATCGGCCGCGAGGTCGCGATCAAGACGATCAAATGGGCCGATCGCGCCGAAGAGTCCGAGATCAGCAATCTGCGCGAACGCCTCTTTCGCGAAGCGCAGTCCGCCGGAAAGCTCTCACACCCGGGCATCGTTACCATCTACGACATCGATGAAGTTGAGGGAGAAGCCTTCATCGCGATGGAACTCGTCGAGGGGGAAACCCTTGAGAGCATGATGCACGAGGACCGGCCGCTAGAGCTGAGCTTCGTCGGCGACTTTCTGCGGCAAACCTCTGCGGCGCTGGACTACGCCCATTCGAAAGGCATCGTCCATCGCGACGTCAAACCAGCCAATGTCATGATCGTCGCCGACGGCGGAATCAAGATCATGGACTTCGGCATTGCGCGGGTGACCTCCTCGCAGTTGACCCAGACCGGCACGGTGATGGGCACGCCGAGCTACATGTCGCCCGAGCAAGTAAAGGGAGAGACGGTCGAAGGCCGCTCGGATCAGTTTTCCTTCGGTGTCATTGCCTACGAGATGCTCACGGGACGCAAGCCGTTCGTCGGCGAGAATCTGACGTCGGTGATCTTCCAGATCGTCTCCAGCGAGCCGCCCAACGCACAAGCGCTCAACCCAAATGTGTCGCCGGGGATCGACGCAACGATCCTCAAGGCGCTCTCCAAGGACATCAATCAGCGCTACGCCACCTGCCGCGAGTTCGCCCAGGCGTTCGCCAGTGCCTTGCACGACTTGCCGCAGGGCGCCGCCGGCCAAGTAGGAGCGGCCGGATTCGACCCCAATGAGACCGCCGCTCCGGCGCCTATCTCGGAGATAGAAACCGACGACGGGGCAGGCGCGACGACAGCGGCCGCCGGGAAGGTTTCCGAATCGAGGCCTGCTTCATCGCCGACGTTGCCGCCGCTCGGCGCCAAGCCGGCGGAAAGCTCCGATGTCGCGGATGAGACGCTCTTCTCAGCGTACGAACCGATCGAGGAGCCCAAGCGGGACTGGAAAAAGGGCTTCGCAATAGCTGCGGCCGTCATTGTCGCCGCGCTACTGGCGGTGGGCTTCACATCCCCGTGGCTGCTCAACGATCCTGGCGCTACGCTGCGGATCCTGGCGGGCCAACCCGCGCCGGTCAACGTGAATCCGAGCGGATTCGTGGCGGCGGTTCGGGAAAGTTTTGACACGCCGCCTCCTGACGAAGCGCTCACCGCGGGCTTTGAGATCGCTTTCATCGAAAGGCAGCGCCTAGAAGCAGAAGCGCAAGCCGCGGCTCAGGCTCAAGAGGCTTCTAATCCCGATCCGCCCCGGCCGCCGCCCCCGCCGCGGAAGGTCGCCGTCTACTTTCGAAGCAACCGCCTGGGCGCCACGGTCACTGTAGACGAACGTCCCGACTGGAGCTGCCAGGCTCCGTGCCGAATCTCCGACCTCCCGGCGGGCCAGCACACCGCCGTCGCGGTGCTGGCGGGTTATCATCCGCTGACTCGGCGGCTCGATCTAGGTGCGCGCAACGAAGAGGTTATCCAGCTTGACCTCGAAGATGCGCGGATCATCCTGATCGTTACCAGCGAGCCTAGCGGCGCCGACATCTTCGTCGACGGCGCTAAGCGCAGTGAGACTACCAACGCCAAGATTCCCCTGTCCCCCGGCACCTATCAGGTTCGAGTGAGCAAGGAAGGCGTCGGCTCTGCCGAACAGGTCGTGGTGGTCAACAAGGACCAGCTTCCCCTAGCTCGGTTCGTGCTGCAATAAGAGAGCGATCGCCGAGTCGCTTTCGTTCTCACTTCGAAGGACGCTTCCGGCCGCCGCTCCTCACGTCCGTATGCTCGACAAGATCATCGTCCGCGGCGCGCGCCAACACAATCTGCGCGATCTGCATCTCGAGATTCCCCGCAACGCCTTGACCGTCGTCACCGGTCTGAGCGGGTCGGGTAAGTCTTCGTTGGCTTTCGACACGATCTACGCCGAGGGGCAGCGGCGCTACGTCGAGACGTTGTCTCCCTATGCGCGGCAGTTTCTCGACCAGATGGAGCGGCCGGATGTCGATTCGATCGAGGGGCTTTCTCCGGCGCTGTCTATCGAGCAGAAGACAACCAGCCGCAGCCCGCGCTCGACGGTAGGCACGATCACTGAAATCTACGACTATCTGCGTCTGCTTTATTCCTCGATCGGCGTGCCCTACTGCGCGAACTGCGGCACCCCGGTCGAGCGCCAGACCAGCGACCAGGTCGTCGAGCGCCTGTTGCGGGAACAGGCCGGCCGCAAGGTCGCCGTGTTGGCGCCGGTCGTCCGCGGACGCAAGGGAATCTACCGCCGCGAGCTTGAGCAGTACGCTTCGAAGGGCTTTCTGCGGGCGCGTGTCGACGGCGAGATGCGCTCGCTCGACGAGGACATCCGGCTGGCGCGCCATCACGAGCACACGATCGAAATCGTCATCGACCGCCTAAGCATTCGCGACGGTGTTGAGACGCGCCTACGCAATTCGGTGAGGACCGCGTCGAAGCTCGCCGACGGGCTGGTCGTCGTGCTCGACGAGGCGGGCGAAGATCGAGTTTACTCCGAGAAGCTCGCCTGTGTAAGCTGCGGGTCGAGCGTTGCTGAGCTTGAGCCGCGTTCGTTTTCTTTCAACAGCCGCTACGGGGCCTGCGACGAGTGCGCCGGCCTCGGCAGTTTGTGGGACTTCGATCCCGCGAAATACGTGACCGATCTGTCGAGGCCGTTGCTTGACGGCGGCGTGCCCCAAGCGTTGATGGTCTCCACGATCGCTTCGGCGATGCGGCGGGCGGCGGCGCGTAGGCACATCGATCTCACCCGGCCGGCGCGGGAGCTGACCGACGAGCAGTGGCGCTACCTAGCCGACGGCTCAGGCGCCTGGCGCGGCATGACGCCGATGCTACGCGACTACTACGACCATCCGCTCAGTGAGGATTGGCGGCAGTGGCTGATGCGTTTCCAATCGCCGACGCCTTGCCCAAGTTGCGGCGGCGCACGTCTGAAGGAGGCCAGTCTAGCGGTGAGGGTCGACGGTCTTACGATCGCCGAAGTCGCCGCACTGCCGCTGGGGCGCGCTCTCGAGACTGCCAAGGCGCTGCGGCTGGGCAAGCGCGAGAAGCAGCTTGGCGGGCGCATCCTAGACGAGATTCGCACGCGTCTCGGATTCTTGACTGGGGTTGGGCTCGACTACCTAAGCCTCGACCGCTCGGCCTCAACGCTCTCCGGCGGTGAGGCGCAGCGCGTTCGGCTGGCGACTCAGATAGGAACGCAACTGCGCGGCGTTCTCTATGTCCTCGACGAGCCGTCGATTGGGCTGCATCCGCGCGACAACGCCCGACTCCTCGACAGCTTGCAACGGTTGCGCGATCTCGGCAATACGGTTCTGATCGTCGAACACGATCAAGAGACGATCGAGCGCGCCGATCACGTCGTCGACCTTGGACCGGGCGCCGGCCGGCTCGGCGGGGAGCTTGTGGCCGAGGGCTCGCCGAAAGAGATCTCGCGTGTCGACCGCTCGTTGACCGGACAGTATCTCAGCGGCCAGAAGAGCACTCGCGCGCCTGCCGCGCGGCGGCCGGCAGGCGACAAGCTTCTCGTTGTCCGGGGCGCTGCCGAGCACAACCTCAAGAACATCACTGTCAAGTTTCCGCTGGGGCTGTTCTGTGCGGTCACAGGGGTTTCCGGCAGCGGCAAGTCGACGCTCGTCAACAGCATTCTCTATCCGACGTTGATGCGTCAGGCGTTCCGATCGCAGATCCACGCAGGCAAGCATCGCTCAGTCGACGGCCTCGATAACGTCGACAAGGTCGTACGCATCGACCAATCGCCGATCGGCCGCACGCCGCGGTCAAATCCGGCGACCTACACGGGAGTCTTTACGCCTCTGCGGGCCTTCTTCGCGATGTTGCCCGAGGCGCGCGCGCGCGGCTACAAGCCGGGTCGCTTCAGCTTCAACGTCAAGGGCGGCCGCTGCGAAACCTGCCAGGGCGACGGCAACCGCCGTATCGAGATGAACTTCTTGCCTGACGTCTTCGTGCCGTGCGAGACCTGTCGCGGCCGGCGCTACAACCAAGAGACACTCGAAGTGCGTTACCAAGGGTTTTCGATCGCGGATTTCTTGGAGGCGACGGTCGATGAGGCTGTGCCGCTGCTCGAGAAGCTGCCGCAGGTCTACTCGAAACTCAAGACGCTCTCCGAGGTCGGGCTTGGCTACATCCACCTCGGACAATCTTCGACTACGCTCTCCGGCGGCGAGGCGCAACGCATCAAGTTGGCGCGTGAGCTAAGCAAACGCCAAACCGGATCGACGGTCTACCTGCTCGATGAGCCGACGACAGGGCTGCACTTCGACGATGTGCGAAAGCTGCTTGAGGTGTTGCATCGTCTGACGGACCTCGGCAATACCGTGATCGTGATCGAGCACAATCTCGACGTGATCAAGTCCGCGGATTGGATCGTCGATCTAGGTCCCGAAGGAGGCGAAGCCGGCGGGCGAGTCGTCGTGAGCGGATCCCCTGAAGAAGTCGCTGCCTGCAAGGCCGGCTACACCGGCAAAGAACTTGCCGCGATCTTGAGCTGAGCCGAGTTCGCGGCCGACCGTGAGGTTGACTTGTCGGCGGCCTGGAATTTCACTCAGCCGCTTGACCGATTCTGGCCTCAAGCGCAGGCTCTCGCTCGCGGCTCCGTTTTCAGATTCTTTGGCCAGCTGCGAGCCGCGGCGCGTTCACTGGATATAGCCAAGGGACTTCAGCCGTTCAATCTCTTCGTCCTTGAGCTCGAAGGATCGCGATCCCTCGATGCCGAGCCGCTCGCGTAGTCTCGCGCTCTGGGCTTGGTGAGCCTTTAGGAGATCTAGTGCGAGCGCTTGTGTTTCGTTGTCGGAGTCCCAGATGTTGGTCGTCTCACCGGGGTCGACCGTGAGATCGTACGCCTCGCCTTGCTCGCAGTCGCTCCGGCAGATCAGCTTGAAGCCGTCGGCGATAACCGACTGCAGACGCGGCCCGATCAGGACCGCGGACGCGAAAGAAGGCTGCAGGTCTTGTTCACCGCCGCCGTCGATCAAGGGCTTCAGTGAGCTCTGAGAGAACGCCTCGGGCTCGTAGCCGACTCCCGCCAGATCCAGAACCGTCGGTGCGATCCGTAGGGTCGATATTGTACGGTCAATCCGTCCTGTTCGGCGCGAGCGCGGCAGTTTTACTATCAACGTCGCGCCCAGTAGTTCGTCATAGAGCGTATGACCGTGGTCAAGGCGGCCGTGCTCCCAAAACTCCTCACCGTGGTCGCTCGACACGATCAGGACCGCTTCGTCGTACAGCCCGAGGCGTTTGAGTTCCTCGACGATACGTCCGACCTGATCGTCTACCCAACGTGTTTCGGCGTCGTAGAGCGCCTTCACGGGCTCTCTCGCCGCTGGGTCGAAGGCTGTGGGATCAGCTTCGTGTACCGTGAATGAACGGAGCGGTGCTCCCGAAGGTAGAAATTCCAGCGGCGGCGCGTATGGCGAATGCGGGTCGTAGTAGTGCAGCCACAGAAAGAAAGCGCTGGAAGCGTTCTCGCGAAGTCGCCGCACGGCCGCTTCTGTCAACTGCTCGCTGTTCGCCTCGAACCCCATCAAATCGAACAACACGGCACGTGCGAGGCTCGCACCGATAAGATTCGGAATTCTAGTTCCTTGCAGCGGATACATTTCATAGCGCTCGAAGCCGCGCGCGAACGATCCGTCGGACTCGAACGCCGACAGCAAGCGGTTTGATCCGACGGCCTCGGTGCGATAGCCGGCTGCGGCCAACATCTCGGCCAGCGTCGGCGCCTCTAGTGGAAGCCCCTCGTTGATCGCGCGCAACTGATGGACCTGCGGCGAGAGACCGGTCAACATGGAAGCCATCGCGGGTTTTGTCCAGGATGAGGTCGAGTAGGCTCGCTCGAAAACGACGGAGTCGCGCGCAAGCTCCGCAAGGCTGGGCGTTGGGCCGTCAGTCCCGAAGTGCACGGCGTCGCGGCGCAAGGTGTCGATTGTCAGCAATACGATCGGCCCGGCCCCGGGGCTGGCTCCATCGAGAGGTCGCGCCGGCGTTTCGTGCACGCCGCCGCTAAACGGCGCCGACACGCCGAGCGCGACGATCAGTGCCGCCCCAATCAGCGGCCCTCGCGCCAGGCGCACGCTGTCCGGGCGCAATAGGCTCCAGGTGAGCAGCGCCGCGGTCAGCACTGCGCAGACGCCGGCCCAAGCTGCGTGTGGAAGTCCCCATCCAGCCGGCTCGCTGATGCGTTTGAGTAGTTGAATTGCGACGAGAGATGCAACCAGCCATGGCGAAGCAAGCAAGATTGCACGGGCACGACTGGGCGAAATGCGGCCAGCGGCCCAGAACGCCCCGGCGGAGGCCAATACCCCGATCACGATTCCCGAGGCAGCGGAGTTTCCCGCGTGGAATGCGCGCGCCGCCAAGAAGCCCGCGAAGCCGGCGCCGCAGAATGCCGCCCAGGCTGCGCCCGCGAGAGACCGATGCTCCCGGGCAGGGAACCGATCTATTGTGAGCCTACCGAGCGCGATTCCGGCCGCCGCTAGAACGCCGACCTGCGTCGTTGCAAACGCCGTGGGCGCCCAAGCCGCCGACTGGAGCGCCGTCGCCGAAAACGACAGCAATCCCAGCGCCAGATCGAGCAGCGCCAAGGCGAGAGCGAGCGACGCAATGGCGTGCCAGGTCAACGTTTCTGCTTCCTGGGAGCTTGGAGGGGTCTCTTGGGGAGATGCTCGCATTCAGCGGGATGGTCGGTCCGAGCCGACGATTATTGCAGGCTTTCCAGCCGGTTTGCCATGGCTTGCCTAAGGCGCGCCGTCACTGGATGTCGACAATTCGTCGCACGGCCTGGGCCTCTGTCAGCAGCAACCGCGCCGCTTCAAGCGTCCTTTCCGCACTGGGTTGCGGCGGGGTCTCCTCGGGATTCCCGAGCCCCGTGCCGCGAGCCTTCTTCAAACGCGCCAGGATCACGTCGCGAATCTCAGCGGCGTTTGCGACGCCGCGAAAGTAGCCAGTGTGCGCCTTGTCTTCCGTCTCTTGTTCCCCAGGTTTCTGTCTTCCGCTTCCGCCGCCGGCGGTGCGGACCTCCAGGTCTTCGATGCCGAAGAGGCGCTGCAAAGGGCCTTGCTGGATCGAAACATTCTGGATGTTCGCAAGAAGGATGGTCTGCTCGCGGATCTGGGTCAGCCCTTCACGGATCCGCATGCTGCGATCCGTCATCATGTACCAGCGATTTTCATAGTCGAGCAATGTCATCACGAGCGTCGTAGGAGCTTGCACGAGGAAAGCCGCGATCGCCGCGAGCTCAATGAAAGTGAAGATCGACGCCACCCACCCGTCGGCGCCGCGAATGAAGCTGGGAGCATCCTCCGGTAGACCGGCTAGAAAGTCGTCCGTGCCGTAGAGGAAGTCGAGGCCGAAGCCGAAGAAGAACACGACGCCGGCGAGAACCCCGAGCTGCTGCAGCCCCCAAGCCGCCAAGCGGAATCGAAGGAAACCCGGCGCGGCCCGAAACACGCGCAGGGTTCCGGGATCGCCCAAAGGCGGATCAGGCTCGCCGGGTACGCGCAGGATCCGAAGCAGAAGCTGTTTGAGCCTGGTCATCGATCGTGTTTACCGGGCTCGGCCTTGCTTGCTTCAAGCCGCCGTCCGATTTCGCGCAGCTCTAGGGCTGTCTGCGTGAGAATCGAAGCTAGGTCGTCGCCGCTTCCCGATGGGCCCCCATCGAGCCCGGAGGAGGACGGAGTCTTGACAAGCTCGGCGCCGCCGCCCATTCTGCCGTACAAGAAGTCACGCAAAGCAACGAATTCAGGAAAGCCTTCGATCGTCATTTCGGCCTTGGCGCTTCCGCTCGCGGTTTGAATCTCGATCCTCGCGAGATCCAGCCAGCGCTCGACGAAGTTGCTGCTCAGATGAATGTCTTGTATGCGGCCGTAAGTGAGGTGGATCTCGCGCCGAAACAAGATGCCCCAGCTCATCGAGACGCCTTCTTCATCGAAGCGATAACGCAGGGTGCGGAAGCGAAAGTACCGCAGGGCAAATACGATTGGAAACGCTGGGCCAGCGGCCAGGGACGCCAATAGGTAGTACTTGAGAAGAACGGGCCGAGGGCGCGTCAACTCGGATACGGATGTCGCTGAAACAGCCGTGTCGTCCATACCCTCAAGCATACGCTCGAAGCCAGGCAAAGGTTCAGAACGCTCCGCTCGGCCTCTATCTGTCCGCCCGGTAGGCCACTTCGCCCCCGACGATTGTGTAGACGACCTCGGCAGTTGGGATCTCTGCCTCGTCCACGGTCAGGATGTCCTTCGACAGCACTGTGACGTCGGCGAGCTTACCGACTTCGAGCGAGCCCTTGAGGTGCTCCTCGAACGCCCCGTAGGCGGCGTCCAGCGTCGCGCTCTTGAGCGCTTCCATACGGCTCATGCGTTGGTCGGGATAGAACTGTGAGCCGTCGGCCATGAGACGAGTGACGGCGGCATGGAAGTTGGCGATCGGGTCGATGTCCTCGATCGGAGCGTCAGTGCCGTTCATCACCACCGCCCCCGATTGCAGCAGCTTCCGCCACACGTAGGCCCCTTGTTCGCTGCGCTTGTCGCCGAGGCGGTCCGGGACCCATGGCCCGTCAGACGTGCAGTGCACGCTTTGCATCGAAGCAATGACGCCGAGTGCTCCGAATCGCGGGATGTCGGCGGGATGCAGATGCTGGGCGTGCTCGATCCGCCAGCGCAGGTCCTGCTCGCCCGGGTGGGCGGCAAAGGTCTGCTCGTAGAGGTCTAGTACCTCGCGGTTCGCCCGGTCGCCGGTGGCGTGGATGCACAGTTGCACTCCGTGCTCGATCGCCAACTCGGCGGTCTTCCGGGTCTGCTCGATCGACACCAAGTTTAGGCCGGTCGACTCAGGGCTGTCGCTGTAGGGCTCGAGCATCCAGGCGCCGCGCGAGCCGAGGGCGCCGTCGACCGTGACCTTGATGCCGCCGACGGCGAAATAGCTGTCGCCTTGCGCCCGCGTCTTAGCGTCGGCGAGCTTCTCGGCCAGCGCCTCATTGGAGTCGCGGATCATCATCCAAAGCCGCACTCCAAGGGCGCCCTCGCGGGCCAGGGAGTGCAAGAACTCGACATCCTCGAAGCTCGATCCTGCGTCTTGAAAGCTGGTGACGCCTTTCGCTAGGCACCCGTCTGAGGCCAGCTTGGCCATCTTCCGAAGCTCGCTTTCAGGCACCGAGCCAGCGGCGGACCGGGCGGCGCGGAGCGGCCTCATGGCGGTTTCGCTGAAAAAACCGATGGGATTGCCCGATGCGTCCCGGACGATCTCGCCTCCCGGCGGATCGGCGGTCATTCGATCTACTCCGGACAGCTCCATGGCCTTGGCGTTGGCGAAGAGGCCATGGCCGCTTGCGTGAGTGAGAATCACCGGGTTGTCGGGCGAGACGGCCGATAGTGATGTGTGTACAGGGAAGCCCTCGGTCTGAGGCTGGGGCGTCGCACTCCACTTCTCCTGGTGCCACCCGAAGCCGCGGACCCACTCGCCGGGCTCCGCACGCGCCGCCGCCTGGGCGACTTGATCGACGATCTCTTGCCAGGTGTCCGCGGTCGTGAGATCGAGCTGGATCTGGAAGTCGCCGAGCATTAGGAAGTGACCGTGACCCTCGATGAAGCCGGGCACAGCTAGAGCCCCAGCTAGGTCGATGACTTCGGTGTCGGGCCCGATGTAGCTCTCGACGTCGGCCCGCGTGCCGAGGGCCGTGATGAAGCCCGCTTTGGCCGCCAGGGCCTCAACCTCGGGCTTCGCCTGGTCGACAGTGACGATCTTGCCGCCGACGAGGACCAGATCGGCTGCCGTCGCCGGGCGCCGCTCGACCGTTTGATTGCACGCTGCCAGGGAGAGGACCATCAGGACCGAGGCGGCTACCTTCGCCGAAGCCTGAGAGCGGTTCATCTCCACCAGCATACGCCCGGAGTCTGTCAACAGTTCAAAACAAACGGCCCTGCAGGCGATAATGATGCCTCTATGCGCTTGTGTACGTTCGAGCATGCTGGCCGATGCGAAACAGGGATCGTCGTCGACGACGATCTGCTTCCGCTCTCAGAGGTCAACGCCGGTCGAGGGACTGACTTTCCAACCGAGATGCTTGCCTTGATTGCCTCGGGCCGACGCGACGAGCTCATCGCGTCCGCCGCCGGGCTCTCGGGCTCGATCCCACTTACGGAGACGCGCCTTCGATTGCCTTACCCCGTCCCCGGCAAGATCTGGTGCATTGGGCTCAACTACAAGAGCCACGCCGAGGACATCAACGCCGTCCAACCTGACGAGCCCGGCTCGTTCATGAAGCCAACCTCGGCCATGTTTGAGCCCGGAGGCGAGATCGAGCTGCCGCCGGAGCGGGTGACGAACGAGGTCGACGCCGAGGGAGAACTGGCGCTGATCTTCGGCAAGCGCTGTCGGGAGATTTCAATCGACAACGTTAGAGAAGCGCTCTTCGGCTATACGACGACGCTCGACCTGACCGCGCTTGATGTGTTGGCCCGCAACCCGCGCTACCTGCAGCGCTCAAAGAGCTTTGACACGTTCTTCAGCTTCGGCCCATTCATCACCACCGTTGACGAGATCGAAGACGTGGAGGCGCTCGAGGTCGTCACGCGCCACAACGGCGCGGACTTTTCGCGCGACTTCGTGCGCAACATGCGCCATAGTCCCTTCAAGTTGGCCGCCTTCCACAGCGACGTGATGACGTTCGTGCCTGGAGATATCCTTTCGACAGGTTGTCCTAAGGGCGCGCGAATTGCGCCTGGGGATCGGGTCGAAGCGGTCGTCGAAGGCGTGGGCCGTCTACAGGCGACCGTGACCAGGCGCCCCGCCGGCTCGATCCTGGTCTGAGCCGGCGTTTCGGAGGTGTCCCGTATTCGCGTCGAACGACTCTAGCCAGGCGATCGGTTCTCGAAGGAATCGCAGACCAGGGATGGCGTCCTAAACCCTGATGGGGTAATCACTTAATGTGTAAGTTTGGATACGTTCATGGACTGAGCACGCTATCCTTTGACTCTCTGGAAGGGCCGAGATGAGGCAAAGCGCCCGGGAGGACTTTGTTTGGTGTCGATTTTTACCTAGTTTTGGTGCTTGACTTACCCTAGGATGTGATGGTATCTTCATTTTGACGACAGGAAGCGGCCAACTGTCAGGGCCGTTGGTCAGGAGGATTCGGATGTCACGGATGTTGGTTAAGTGTCTGGTCAGCTTGGGGATGGCGCTGGTTGCGATCGCTCCTCCGGCTATTGCGGACACCTTCACTCTTACGAATGTGAACCCTTCAGGAGCGAACCTGGGCGGCGTTTACACCGGACCCTACGTCGCAACGATCAACGGAGTCCCCAACATCCAGGTTATTTGCGACGATTTCGCGACCACTACCTACCTGAATCAGACGCTGAACGTAACCGAGACCAGAGTGTCGGAGCTGGCATCGCCCAGCCCCAACCAGACCGTGAAGTTTACCCGGGCGGATGGCGTCCAACAGCAGAACAACTACATGACTGCGGCCTACCTTGCGATCCAGATGATTGGCGTCGATCAATCAAGCGCAGCCGGACAGATGCAGGCAGGGTTGCTGAACTATGCTATTTGGGGCCTTTTCACTCCATCCGCATTCACTCGCCTCAACCTACTGGAACAAGCCGCCGCCATGCAGTACCTTGCTGACGCTCAGGCCGCGATCGTGGGCCAGACCGTAGGCATGTATGCGAACGTCAGCATCTGGACGCCGAATCCGAACGGAGCAGCTCAAGAGTTCCTTTCGGTCACAGTGACCGAACCAGCAGCTGCCGCCATGCTGCTCTTCAATCTGTTGGCGGTGTTGGGATTTGGATTGTTCGTCCGTCGGCGCAACGACGGGCTGGTCCAGTAAGCACGTCGTACGACTCCTGTAGCGATCACGAACGCTCAGAACTGCGGCAACTAGGCTTAAGGCCTAGTTGCCGCTTTCGCGTTTGCCCAGCCGATGCGCCGTCGAGATGTGGAAACGGACGCTCTTCTTGTCCTTCGACGGCGCTTCAATCCGTCCTTGTCGGCCTGAGGCGCTCAAGCTGCCCATCTTCCAGTTCCGCTGGTAGGCTGATCTTCAAATCGAGCCCAAGCTCTGGTCCTCTACTTGCATGAATAGAGGGGGTCGAGGCCGCATCGGCCGGAAGTGCATTACTTAATGATCGTTCAAAGATCGCAAGCTTTTTATTTTGAAGGGGTTAGGTCGGATTCGGTCGAGTCCCCGAGCTTCGCGGGGAAGCTTGCCCCGGCGAAAGTTGCGGACATTGTGAGATTTATTTGCTTGACCCTTGGATTGGCCCTCCTGTGGGCCTGCGCCGGCGATCCGAAGCAACAGCAACTGGCGTACATCGAGAGCGGCAAGGAGTATTTTGAAGCGGGCGACTACGAGTACGCGGTTGTTCAGTTTCGAAACGCCGCCGAGGCCATTCCCGGGGTAAGCGAGGCTCACTATCAGCTTGGACGAACTTACTTGGCGCTAGGGAGATTCGAGGCCGCGTACAGCGAACTGACGAATGCGGTGTCTCTGGACGCGAATCATTCCGAAGCTCAGCTGCAACTTGCAAGGCTGCAAATCGCCCGTGGAGAACATGACGAGGCTCAGCGTCTGGCGGAAACGGTTGTCGAGTCAAACCCCGACAGCGCCGAGGCGCACGCGATACTGGGCGCAAACCACTTCGCGACTAGAGATCTGCCGGAAGCCATCGTAGAGCTTCGGAAGTCGGTCGACATTAACCCCGAGAGGGTCCAAGACTACGCAGCATTGGGAGCAGTTCACCGTGCAGCGGGGCAGCCTGTTGAGGCAGAGGCGGTCTACGAGGAGGCGGTTGCCGTCAACCAAACGTCCGTCCAAGCACGGCTGGCGTTGGGTCAGTTCTATCTTTCTCAAGGCAGACTGAGCGAGGCTGAGGAGCAGATTCGAGCGAGTGGCGGCTTGGACCCTCAGGCCGTTCAGCCGCGGCTCTTTTTGGCGGAGATTCAACAGGCCAATGGCAACATGCTCGACGCGGAAAAGACGTACGCCGAGTTGAAAACGGTTGCGCCTGAGGACCCTCAGGCCGTTCAGGCGCTCGCAATGTTCTACCGCAGTACCGGCCAGCGAGAGAAAGCGGTTGCCGAACTGGAGTCTCTACTAGCGGGCACAACTGACGATGTTGCCGTCAAGCGCTATCTGGTTGAGGTTCTCATCGACTTGGGCAGAATCGCAGAGGCAGAGAGCCTGAACGGCCAAGTCTTGAGGGCTGACCCGGCCGACGCGGAGGGGCTTCTGGCCGAGGCCCGAATTCAGATCTCGCAACAACTCTACAAGGAGGCGATCGGCACGCTCGAGAGGTCCGCGATATCCGGAGGCGAATCGGCCCAGCGCCATTACCTACTGGGTGGGGCTCAACGAGCGATTGGGCAGCTTCAATTGGCCAAAGCATCTTTTACGCGGGCTCTGGAACTCGATCCGGAACTACGTGAAGCGGCCCTGGAGCTGTCCCAACTCGAGGTCCTGTCTGGGGATCACGATGCTGCTCTCCGGCTGAATACTGACGTGCCGAGGGAAGATCCAAGCTTTCCTTCGGTCACCACGGTTAAGGCACGGGCGGCCTTGGCTAAGAACGACGCGCTGGCCGGCGAGGCTTTGCTCGAGGATGCTCTTTCCGCAGATCCCGCTTATCTTCCGGCGCTCTCCTCACTCCTGGCGCTCCGAGCCGACCAGGGAAGAGCCCTCGAGACGGTGTCAAGGATCGACGGCCTTCTGGAGCGTTACCCCCAGAACGCGGGCCTCCAGTTCTTGTTGGCGGTCGGCCAGTTCAGTCTGAACAATCTGGCGGAATCGAGAGCCAGCGCATTGCGTGCGACCAGCCTCGACCCCGAATCTCCTTCTGTACATACGCTGTTGGCAAACATAGAGTTAGCCAATGGCTCGATCGAGAACGCCAAGGGATACTTTCGGAAAGCGATCCAGCTCAATCCACGGTCTGTGACGAACTACATGGCGCTCAAGGAGCTCTATGAGAAGGAAGGCGATTGGCAGGAAGTGGGGCTGTTGTACGAGAAAGCCCTTGAGGTCGACCCTGACTCGCCCCGACTTGCAAATGATCTGGCCTATCACTATCTGGAACACGGCGGCGATGTGAATAGCGCCGTGACGCTTGCGCAGTCGGTGGTTCGAAGAATGCCGAACTCACCCGTCGCAGCAGATACGCTTGGCTGGGCCTACTATAAGGCCGGGCTGTACGAGCCGGCCCTGGCTCCGCTAAGCAAATCGGTGGAGCTCGCTCCCAATAACCCGCTCTATCGCTACCATTTGGGCATGGCCCGAGCGGAAGCCAACCAAATCGAAGCGGCTCGCAGCTCTCTAGGGAAGGCGATCGAGCAAGGGCTTGATTCCCGATACGCAACGAGCGCAAGAGCTACGTTGGATGAAATCTCTCAGGCCAGGTAGTGAATCGGCTCTGACGGATTTCGAGACGCGGTTCGCTGGAGAGGTGAACTTGTCGGAAGCGCCGGTTCCGATTGCTTCGGCTCCAACTCCCATGCTATAGGCGGCGCGGTCCGATCCCTGCAGCCACAGGATCGGCGGAGCAGGTTGGGTATTCTTCGGCTGCGCTCGGCTTCGTCCAGTCACACTTGGCGCTTTCTCCGCGGGTAGATTCGACCGGCCGGGGCGCCGATAACGCCCCGATCGTGTAAAAACCTCGCGCTTGAGGTCTCGGCGATCAAGCCGCAAAAACTCTGGCATAGAAAGAGTTAGGGTTGAGGCGACGTTGTGGCAGCAGACTTGCCTCGTGAGAAGTTCGACGGCTCCGTGGACCTCGGGAACCTTATAAGCGACACGGTTTCTTTTCTTCAATCCCTAAGGCGAATTTGCGCGACCCCAAGTACCTGAGTCCTGGTACCTTCAAATTAGCGATTCCCGGAGGGTGGCTGTACGTACATCGACGGCTCAGTAGGAGTAAATGTGATTAGGAGCGACCAGATAAGGCATCTATCCTCAAGGTTCTTGGCGGTGATGGCGGCGCCGCTTGTGTTGGGACTCATTGCGACCACCTTCGTTCCGGGGCGTGCTTCGGCGCAGGCAGCGGGTCTTGTTGCGGCCTATTCGTTCAACGAAGGAGCCGGAACGGCGATTGCCGACGCTTCGGGGAGCAGCAATTCCGGAACTGTGAGTGGGGCGAGCTGGACCGGGCAGGGAGTGTACGGCAGCGCCTTGTCGTTCGATGGCTCGAACGATTTGGTTACCGTTTCGGATGCCGGATCCCTGGATCTCACGACTGGGATGACACTGGAGGCGTGGGTGTATCCAACGGCGCTAAGCGGATGGCGCACCGTGATCTTGAAGGAGACGTCTGGCAATTTGTCCTATGCTCTCTATGCGCATGACGACGCCCCACAGCCGGCCGCCTACATCGGCGGCACTTCCGTTTCGGGCAGCGGAGCCCTGCCGCTCAATACGTGGACGCATTTGGCGACCACCTATGACGGCGGGACCTTCCGGCTGTATGTGAACGGTGTGCAGGCAGGCAGCGGCAGCGCAGGCACGATCAGCCCTTCAAACGCGGCGCTTAGGATCGGAGGGAACAACGTCTGGGGCGAGTGGTTTCAAGGGCGGCTTGACGAGATTCGCATCTACAATCGCGCTCTGACGTCGGGCGAGATTCAGACCGACATGAACACGCCGATTGACGGGAGCCCGCCCGCCTCGTCGTGCGACCTCACGCAGAACGGCGCCGTCGAAGCCGATGACGTATATCTCTCCGTAGACATGGCGCTTGGTTCAACTCCCTGCACAGCCGACATCGTTGGGCTAGGCGTTTGTAACGTTATCGTTACGCAACGGATCGTGAACGCCGCCCTCGGCCAGCCCTGTGTGACGGGCGGTGGGGGGCAACCACAGAGCGTGCTCCTAAGCTGGATAGCGAGCCCATCGCCGAACATTGCGGGCCACAATGTCTACAGAGCGACAACATCGGGCGGACCGTACACAAAGCTAAACAGTTCTCTGGTGGCGTCTACTCAATTCTCAGATACTACGGTTCAGGGCAGCCAGACGTACTACTACGTGGTCACCGCTGTTGACACCGGCAACCTAGAGAGCGCCTATTCGAACCAGGCGACGGCAGTTGTTCCTCCTTCCTAGGCTGCCTGGTTCACAGGCGCCTTTTCCTCAGGTCGAGGAGGGAAGACTAAGTTCCGTCGCCTTTCATAACAGCGCGAGGGGTCTGCAAGAGAATCTTGATGTCGAGCCACAAAGACCATGAGCGGCTGTACTGAAGATCAAGCCGCACCATCTCGGCAAACCCAACCCGGCTCCGCGCCGTAACCTGCCAAAGGCCGGTGATGCCGGGCGTGGCATCCATAAAGCGACGGCGGTGCCATGTATCGTACTTGTTAACCTCGTAAGGGACCGCCGGGCGGGGGCCTACAAGAGACATTTCTCCCCTTAGTACGTTCATGAACTGAGGCAGTTCATCGAGGCTTGTCCGCCTCAGAAATCTCCCGATGGGCGTGACTCTCGGATCGTTCACGATCTTAAAGTTCTTCTGGGCTCGCGCGCCGTCGCTAGGATCCTGAGACAGCTCAGACTGACCGCTCCGATCGCTGATGAGGCGTGAGACGAACTCCTCGTGGAGGCGCTGATCATTGTCGACACGCATGGAGCGGAACTTCATCATTTGGAAGCACCGTGCGTCGCGCCCCACGCGTTGCTGTCGAAACAGTATCGGACCCTCCGACGTGAGCTTGACAGCGATTGAGATAGCGGCCATCAGAGGGGCCAGCATGATCAGTGCTGCTGAACTGCCGATGATGTCTATCGCTCGTTTGGTGCGAAGATCCAGTTTGCTTCTAGCCCTTTCGCCGGCCCGACTCGCGTATAACGCCGATATGCTCGAACCGCGATCGCCCTTCTCTTTCCACTCAGTCGGGAAAACCTGGAGCGACAGTCTCAGACGGCTGACTTGGTCGACACTGCAGGTGCTCGACAAGACGTTATTGAACCGGTCGAGAAGAGCGCTTGCGACGGCGTGTGTCGGGATAGCATCGATTTCTGTGAAGATGGCCCCGACGGTCATACTCTCCTCGTACCAGCCGACTATGTCGGAGTCTCGGATCCATTGGCGGAGCCTGAGGAGGATGTCGTTGAGGGATTCCTCGTGCTCGCCGTCCGCGGCCAGAACACTTACGTCGAGCAGCACGAGGACGAACGGCTTCCCGGAACGCTCCGTTCTGAGTCGTTCGCGCCTCAGCGCGGGACCAAATGATTCTTGCGAAAGGACGTTGTGGTGCGGCGGCAGTTCTCCCTGCTTAAGAACGTCGCGACGGAAGCTGTCATCTCTCGATGTCTTCATAGGCTTACTCGACACGGCTGCGGGTTCTGGCAGACGAACTCGTCCCCGATTGTTCGATCGGTCCGTTGGCCGGATAGTCCATGGTTTCTCACCAAAGGGCGAAGACAGCGAACGTTGCTCTCGTACGAATACATCATCGGGCGCCCTATCCCCCTGTTGGGCTCGCAACGTCAACGCTGGCCGGATAGGCCGCGCCGGAGTTGGGTTCTCGGGGTGAGTCAGCCACAGCTCTCTCAGAGCGGCTCAAGATCCATAGTATGAGGAGCAATAGCGCCAAAGCCGGAACCGAGAAAACCGGTCCGCCGCTAGTGTGCAACGATCCTCGCAGATAGTCTTGCGACACATATAGACCGAGCCATGAGATGGTGACGATTCTGATGGCGTTCTTGAGAAGCGCGATCGGCAGAGCGGCAAGAACCAACGTTGCTTTGGTCCAGTTTGACCGGAGACCTAATCTGCCTAGCACTAGCGCAGTGATCATGAGCGACACGCTCGAGCGGATTCCACTGCACTCCCTTGCGATCTCGATGGTAAAACCAGGGAGGGAGAATAACAGATCTTGCCTGAAGACGGGGATGCCGATCATGGAGAAGATCTGAGCGGAGAGCTCCGCGGAGCCGTGCTGTAGGAGGGTCTCAACCGCGCCAATCAGTGCCGCCGGCGGCGGGACCGCCAGAAGGAGGAGAGACAGCGAAAAGACGGACCTCCCAGCGACAGTCGTCCCGAATGCGAGCACAAATGCCCCGACCCATGTCAGGATGATGCCAATCGCTCCCGCAGCCAGGTGCAGGTACGGCGAGTCGAGCCACGGTCCGAGGGGAGCCTGAATCACCACTCCAGACAAGACCGCGAGCAGCCCGAGCCGTGACTTGAAATTTGGTCGACCCGTCAGGAAATGCCGATCATACAGGATCAGCCCGGCGCTAATGAAGGGGACTATAGCGAGGTGGGTATACCGACTATCGCTCCAGGCAAGTCCGGCAAGCTCCTGAAGCCGAGGCCACGCGATGATACAAGAGACCAACCACAATGCCCCGAATCCGCAAATCGACAGGTACCGCGTGTCGAGCGCGGCCGTGTTTAGCCTCTGACCCTTCGCGAGGGGGGCGCAGGCTTGCGGTTCGTGTTGTCGACCTTTCATTCGGAGCAACTCGCGTCGAGCCTAGGAATCAGCGCCGAACTCTCCAATGCGTCCGCAAGTCGGCGGGCCGGTTTCAGTAGTCTCTGAGTCGGCGGATTCTGTTTCGGCTTGGAGACTCGGTTTGTCCTCACATCAGTAGGCCGGCGAATGTCCAGGTTGGACCAACGGCTGAGGATTCATCTTGAGGACGCTTCTCTCCGGCGAGGGATCGATCGCTTGAACGTCCAATTCGTCGATCTCTGCCGCCACGGCTTGGGAGAGGAGCGAGAGCGACAGTAGAATTCTCGTTTGTGATTTGTGTCGGAGGAAGATCCCTTCCGATCCGACCAGCGGTCCTGCGATCACGCGGACTCTATCACCCTGCTTCAGGGCCGGGTGACTCTGCCACTTAATCGGTGAGGTCAGCAGTTTTTGAATCGCCGAGATCTCGAGATCGGGGACCGCTTCGATGCCGCCTCCGGGGCGGTGGCCAATGATTGTGGCTACTCCTGGGGTCTGCAGAACCCGCAGCCTGTTGGGGCCCGAATCGGCGAATCTTGCGAAAACGTAGCCGCTGAACAATGGCATATGAATGGTCTTCCGCCGGTCGTTCCAACGTCGGATCGATGTTTGGAGCGGAAGATAGTATGCGATGTCTCTCGCTTCGAACTGCGTCGCAACCCGATTCTCGAAGTTCGACCTGGTGTAAACGGCATACCACTGTTCGTCTTGATCCCCGATACTACCCATATCCATCTCCGGCCGTTCGTTGCCGCCTTGAGGACTGTCGGCGGCGGTAAAGGCAAGTTCGTTCGTCACAGTTCATCTGCCTCGTCTCGGTACAGCAAGAAGAAGGGCGGCCATATCTTCACGCACCTGGCGCTCCGCGGATGCGCTCTGTGCCCGGCAGTTGCTCTAGAACCAGTTCAAGCGATGCCGCCGTTTGCCAATGAGCCCAGATTTGTAGGCCGCAGACCGTTCGAAGCACTTGGAGGGCCAAACGCAGTTGCGTTGAGAGACCAAGAAATCTGCTTGGACGGCCTGAATCCAGGAGCGAGTCTTGGACGTTTGGCTGCGGATTCAGCGGAGTGGGACATCGTCACCTACAGATGGGGAAAGCTTTACAAAATTTGGGAACCTAACGGATTGGCCCGTTGCCTCGCGGATCTCAAGGTCCTAAGAATTCGGCAAGCGCTCGATCCCGATCAGTCAAGCCCTTGCCGCGGTCGGTCGGACGCGACGTCGGTCGAACAAGGGCTATCGGCGCCGAGTACCTGTGACCTGTCCAGCAAGCGTTCCGTTTGTTGAGTGAGCGGCTAGGGCTCATGGCGGACACCCGGTCTCAACCAGCGTCAGGTCTAGAGATCAGGGCACATCTTTTCGATCTTGCTCGTCGGCGTAGTTGAAATAGTAGTCGCCTGGCTGGCCCAGGAGAGGATCTCGATGCTGGTTGATGGTAATGCCGACTAGTTTAGAATCCGGAATCGAATCGAGGGCTCGGGTCAGTAGGGGCCTCGCCGTGTGATTTATGCGAACGACTAGGATCAGGGCGTCCGACGCTTCTTCCAGGAGCTTGTACTCCGCGACTGAATCAACCGGGGGGCCGTCAAGAATCGTATAGGTCGCTCTTGAGCGGAGTTCCGCGCAGAGATCTTTCCAGCGCGAGGAACTGAACATCTCGGTAGGGTTGCTCAAGTTGCTCCCAGCCGGGATTAGATAAAGGCCAGGGAATCCCTGAGCATTCACGATTGCGTCGTCAATCCCACAAGAGCCTGCAAGAATCTCACCCACTCCGGGGGCCTCAGGGACTCCCAAGAAGCTTGCGATCGAAGGTCGCCGAAGATCGACGTCAACGAGCAGCACGGTCGCGCCCCCATTGAGGGCGAGGGCTCCGGCAGTATTGATCGACGTAACGCTCTTGCCGTCCCCCTGTCCGGGGCTTGATACCAACAGGAGCTGAGGGTCTAGGTGGTGTTGAAGGATTCTTGTTCTTATGCGGCGGTACTGCTCAGCAGGGATGGCGCCGTCACCGGAGTCAAAGGGTAGGAGCGGCGATACGGCAGGGAGACGCAACTCGACGGAGCGGCTCGTGGCATTATCCAACAGCGCTGAGTGTTGGCTAGAGGCTGTCGGAGCTGCGATCGGAGCGGCCGTCTCGACGGTCGTTAGTGCGTTTGTTACAGCTTCTTCGACCCACGACTCCGACTCGTCCTCAGGCTTCGGCCGCGTCGGCGCCGATGTCTCAGGAAGAGGAGGAGAAGGTCGGGCGGACGCCTTTTCGGATGAACCCGAGCCCGGACCGCCGGAACGAGGTTCCGCGCTCTCTCGGAGCACCTCGAACGTCAAGCTGGCCGCTTCACACTCGGTCTTTCTCAGCGCTTCAATCATCTTGCTCATGAAGGCCTCCGCGCGAGCCGCTTGGGCCTGGCGGGTGAGATTGTTGTGGATGAGGCGCCGGCAACTAGGCCGTTAATTGAGGGCATGATCAGCGTACGATTGCAGAGGCATCTATAGGTTCGACGGATTCAGGAAGATCGAGAAGGTCTAACTCCATAGCCGCTTCGTTGACGTGCTGGACGGTAACAAGTCGGGTGCTTTGGGAGTACGCTAACAGCAACGCGTTGTCGCAGATAACATTCACCGTTCTAGGGATGTTTGACGAATAACGGGCGATCGACTCGATCGCTTCTGTCGAGAATGGGACCGCACCGGCTCCTCCAGCCAACACCCACCGGTGCCGCATATACTCCTCGACCTCTCTCGGGCCCGACAGCGGAGAGAGCGTTAATCGCACCGCGATCCGCTGCTTGAGCTGGCGAAGGTCAGGTCTGTTTAGCGAGTCTCGCAGAGTGCTCTGCCCAGCCAGGACTACCTGAAGGAGCTTTTCATCCGGGTCCTCGATATTGGTCAGCAATCGTATCTCTTCGAGTAGCTCCTGACTGAGTTGTTGCGCTTCGTCAATGACGAGGACGCAAAGCTTTCCGTTGCGGTGGGATTGCTTGAGGTACTGCTCAAGCTGCATCAGCTGTTCGACTTTCGTGTTTGGAATTGGATCAATCTGGAAGCCGACCATCACCAGCTTCGTGAATTCGGAGGCAGGTACGTTGGGACTGGCAATAAAACACTTGTTCGCGTCCGTCGCCTGTAGGACGCGGCGCAAAAGACTGGTCTTGCCCGTTCCGGCATCGCCGATCAGCGTGATGAACCCTTTGCCGTTCAGGATGCCGTACATCAACCCAGCGAGCGCTTCGCGGTGAGAGGGCGTGAACATCAACGAGCGAGGATCTGGGGACATCTTGAACGGACAGTTGTTTAGCGTGAAGTACGATTCGTACATGGCTGTTACAAAGACGCTCGCCCAAATAGAGTTAGGATTGTGTCGCCTAGCGCAAACATGCTGAAGGCGACTTGAAGTGTTCCAGTACTGCGAATGCTGAGATCGGCTCGCCCGCGAGTATCCCTTGCGCCCAATTCGTTGCCGCCCACGGAAAACGTCGGTACGCGAGCCAGAACCGGAAGATGCCTGGGCAGTTCCCATTCGCCGAGGACCACGTTGCTCCGGAGTTCAATCGCGAGCCCTACTGCCACGCCCAACAGAAGGCCCAGAGCAGACCCAATACCGCTCAGGCGAAGGACGTTTGGGCTCGCCGGTTTGGCGGGAGTCCGGGCTGGCTCCAGGAGGACAAATTTTTCAGATTTCTGTCTGAGCTCCATCTCCATTGCGACTTCTGCATCCAAGCGCTTTTGAAGCAACGATTGGTAGTTTTCTTTCGTTATCTCGTAGTCCCGGATCAGCGACGCCATCTCCTGCTCACGAATGGGAAGGTTCCGTACGCGAGCGTCGATGCCAGCGATCTGAATTGCGGTTCGCTCCTGCGCGGCCTGGAGCGTGTCAAGGCTGAGGTCCAAGGAATCAAGCCGAGTCTGCAACTCCGCGATCTTCTCCTCTCGACGACGAAGCTCAACCTGAAATGGGTTGAGCGGAAAAGGCTTTGGCTGGCGCGTCTCGACTAGGTCGGCAGCCGTGTCCTTGCTTTGTGCAACGTCTCCAGAGGCGGCTCCGGACGGGTCCTGATCCTTGAGGGATTCTTCCATCGCCTGTAATTCGGCGGCCAGACGCCGGACATCGGGATGCTGGTCCGAGTAGTGGCGCTGGAGCTCGACTAGATCCGATTGCATTTCGCGGAGCGCGAGCTCGCGGGGAGCAACTGCGGAGCCTGTTGAGAGGTCCAGTGCATCTCCGCCCGAGCCAACCTGCTCTGCCAATACCCGCAGAGCGTCAGCGGAGGAGATGGCCTCGCGCAGAGAACTCTGGGTGAACAACTTGTCCTGCTGCGCTCGACGGATCGATTCCCGGTTGGCCTCCAGTCGAGCTTCCAGTCGAGCAAGACCTCCCTGCAGCGAGACTTCCTGTTCGGGCAACTCGCCATTGTGCTCGGATTTGTACCGGCTGACTCGCGCTTCCTGGGTCTCAAGCTGCGCTCTGGCAGCTTGAACCTGACTCTCTAGGAAGTCGGCCGTGCTTTCAACCTCCAACGCTCGCGTTTCCAGGTCTCGTGCGATGAACAAGCCAGCCAAACGATTAGCTACCTGGGCCGCCACATCTGGATCAGGCGCGGAGTATCCCACTCGGAACGCCGGCGGTCTGTCGGATTGCCCCAAGCCGGTTTCCATTTCGACGGTGATGTCGTCCCTCATTATTGCGACCAACTCATCCGGAGTGAGGTCTTCGGCCTCTTCCGCGTACAGGTTGAACGAACTCACGACCTGCGTCAAGCGTGTATGGCTAAGAACCTTTTGAATCAAAGAGTTCAGCCGCTGCCAGAGATCGGAATCGACGGTGGTGGGCGAAACGAAGCTCTTGGGAATTCTCTGCGACTCGAGCAGGACGACGGCTTCGGAGTGATAGACAGGGGGGAGTAGCCTGACGATCAGAGGCGTTGCTATGCTGATCGCCACCCAGATCGACACGACCCACCATCGTTGCTTCCAGATCGCGTGGACGAGAGACAGCAACGAGAATTTAGGGCTTCCCGAGTCCTCCTCGACCGTCCCTGCGTCGCCGACTACGTATAGAGGCGAAGGATTGGGATCATAGCTATCGGGCTGACCGGTCGGCGCCATAAGGGGCTGATGTAGCAAGACTAGGGCCAAACGCCTATATGGGGGCCTGTTCCGCCTCGGGGTCGGGATCTCAGGGCAAAGCGGACGTTCCGAGTGCCTCGGAGCCTCTAATCTGGGCTCTCGGAAGACTGAGGGACACCCGCGCACGAAGATCTCGACCTGCAAAGTGCTCTAAAAGCACGACAAAACCGGAACGTCGTCCCAAAAAATGGGACGTCTTCCAGGAGACGCCGTTCAGTAGTCTCGCTTCCGATTGGCCAGAATTCCCTAAGGCGTTGACCCGAAGCTGGTTAAAGGATTTTGAGTAGATGTGGCCGCTGACGTGCTTCCTCGCCGAAGCAGGTCGCCTAGGGTCTTGGCGGCACGGTTTCCACTGATGAAGGGAGTGGGACTGAAGGGGCGGGAGCCCATCTGCGCCACTGAGATCCCGGATAGAACCCGTCCCTGAAGCGTTGCGGCTTCTCGGGTGGGACGAACGCCGAGCAGGGGCGTTCCGCCGATGTCGAACGCGGCTCTCGGCAACTCAACCAAGGGTCTTTTGGACTACCAGTTGCAATCGTCTAGCGAGCCTGCCGCTCGCCTGCGATTGTGACCTGTCGAAGACCCGAGGGAAAGCCAGCGAATGTGGAAGCGGTCAAGCACTCGACCTGCTGAAGGCGACAAGGGGCTGTCGTTGACAGAGGTTGACGTCCGCCAAGCAGTCTTGTCGGAAGGGTCTTTCCTTCACTGCCTTCAGCAGGAGAGGCGGAGATCGGAGCGCTCGGGACGCCCGTTCGCCCTAATGCTGCTTCAGTTCGGCGATTCCGACGGCAACCGGAAATCACTTGGGGCGCTGGCGGGCGCGGCTGCTCAATCGACTCGCGAGACGGACGTGGCGGGTTGGTACGAGGAAGGCTCTATTCTGGGAATCATTTTCACGGAGCTCGGACTCCTGAAGCGCTCCGACGCCATGCAGACCTTACGCACTAGGATCCAGCGGATTGCCGCATCTGAACTGCGTGCTCAAGAGTTCCGCGACCTAACTTTCTCACTCTTTCTTTGTCCCGCAAACACCGCCGAAGACGTTGTCGGCGAAAAGCTCCACGTCGAAGCGCTCTCGTCCGACAAGGTCGACCAAGCCTACACGGTCGAAGATGAGCGGGAAGGGAGCTGGGAAAAGCTCACGACACAATGACCGAACGCTACCCGAGCGGCTCGTACCGCCGGTGGCTGCAGGAAAGCTCAAATTTCAGTTTGTCTCTAGGGAGGACTCACTTCAATGATCAGATTCGGCGTAATAGGCTACGGCTACTGGGGTCCAAATATCGTTCGAAATCTCTGCGGCTTGGACACGACGCAGGTGGTCGCGATCTGCGATCAAAGCGAGAGATCTCTTCTGCGGGCTAAGCAAGATCATCCTGACATTCACGTAACTAGCGACTGCAAGGAACTGCTGGAATCCACCGAGATCGACGCCATTGCAGTTGTCACTCCGGTTTGGACCCACTTCGAATTAGCCGAGAAAGCGCTCCAAAACGGCAAGCACGTCTTCGTCGAAAAGCCCTTTACCGCGAACACGGCGCAGGCGGAGGTGCTAATTGAACTGGCGGAACGACGAGGCCTACAGATCATGGTCGACCACACGTTCCTCTTCACGGGAGCCGTAAGAAAGATTCGTGAACTGATCGACGACGGCACCCTCGGAAAGCTCTATTATTACGATTCGACCAGGGTGAATTTGGGTCTATTCCAGCACGACGTCAATGTCCTCTGGGACCTGGCTCCGCATGACCTGTCCATCGTCGACTATTTGATTGGCGATGAACCTGAGGCGATAGTCGCTACGGGCGAGAAGCACCTGAACGGACTCACGGACGTTGCCTATCTGACGGCCTATTATCCGAACAATGTCATCGCCCACATCAATGTTAACTGGCTGTCTCCGGTCAAAGTACGGACGACCTTGATCGGCGGCGAGAAGAAGATGCTCGTCTGGAATGACCTGGAGGCTGACGAAAAGCTAAAGGTCTATGACAGAGGCGTTGATATGGACAATCGAGACGGCCTCTACGACCTCCTTATCAGCTATCGTTCGGGCGACATGTGGGTGCCCAAGCTGGAAGTGGTGGAGGCTCTGAAAGCGGAGCTCGGGCACTTTGTTGAATGCATCGAAACGGGCCAACGGCCGATCAACGACGGCCATGCCGGACTGAAGGTAGTGCGGACTCTTGAGGCGGCCGAAGAGTCGCTGAGCCACAAGGGCGAGGCAGTCTACGCGTGAGCGACTATCGCTGTGTTGCGGCAGACGTCAAGTTGGGACCAGGGGTCAAGTTGGCGCAGTTTGTAAATCTTTACGGCTGCGAGATTGGGGACGAAACAAAACTAGGCGCCTTCGTTGAGATTCAGAAAAACGCCAAGATCGGCAAGCGATGTAAGGTTTCGAGTCATTCGTTTGTCTGTGAGGGCGTAACGGTCGAAGATGACGTATTCATCGGCCATGGAGTCGTGTTTATCAACGACTTGTATCCGCGCGCAACGACTTCCTCCGGCGAGCTTCAGACGGAAGCCGACTGGAGCGTTGAGACCACCCAAGTCAAGAAGGGGGCGTCGATTGGTTCCGGAGCCACTATCTTGGCCCGAGTGACGGTGGGCGAGAACGCAATTGTTGGCGCGGGCAGCGTCGTTACCAAGGATGTGCCTCCCAATGTGGTCGTCATGGGAAACCCGGCGCGTGAGCGCCGGAAGATAGATGAGAAGTCCGCGGGGAGCTAATGATGAGTGAAAAAATTCCATTTCTAGATCTAGTTACGCCTCACCGACAACTGAAGTCGGAGTTGATGTCGGTTTTTGAAGCGGCTCTCGACACTGGAGGCTTCATTGGGGGCCCGATGGTGACCGGGTTCGAAGAGGACTACGCCCGGTACTGCGACGTGCAGCACGCAGTCGGAGTCTCTGACGGCACCAGCGCGTTACGGATCGCTTTTCTCGCATGTGGAATCCAGCCCGGAGATGTGGTTCTGACGGCGGCGAATACGTTCATCGCGACATCCGAGGCTATTTCTCAGGTCGGCGCCAGGCCTGCCTTTGTTGATATTGACGAGACCCTTTACAACATCGATCCGTCGGCGATTCAGCGTTACATTGATACGAAGTGCGAATTTCACTCCGAGTCCGGAATTCTTGTCGAGCACGAAACGGGCGCGAGGGTGTCCGCGATCGTTCCGGTTCACCTATACGGACAGTCGGTCGACATGGACCCGATTCTTGCGATCGCCGACCGCTATCAACTCCTGGTCGTGGAAGACGCGGCCCAGGCGCATGGAGCTGAGTATTTCTCTCAGGCAGAGGGTGCGTGGCGCAAGGCCGGCTCAATGGGGCGAGCCGCTGCATTCAGCTTTTACCCGGGTAAGAACTTAGGGGCTTGCGGTGAGGCCGGTGCGATTACGACCGACGATCCTGAGGTTGCTGAACGTGCTCGGATGATTCGAGATCACGGGCAAAGTAAGAAATACTACCATGACGTCGAAGGCTACAACGGCCGTCTGGATGCAATTCAGGCAGGAACGCTCGCGGTCAAGTTGAAGCACTTAGCCGCATGGACCGAGCAAAGGAGAGAGTCGGCTCGGCTATATGGCGAACTTCTGGAGGAACAGACCGCAATCACGGCCCCGCATCAGGCTAGCTGGGCGAAACACGTCTACCATCTATACGTAGTGCGCGTAAAGGAACGGGCTGCGCTCCAACGCCATCTCGCCGAAAACGGTATTGGAACGGGGATTCACTATCCGATACCGCTGCACCTGCAGAAAGCGTATGCGGGGCTGGGCTACGGTCCCGGCAGTTTTCCCGTTGCGGAGCGGGTGGCGGAGGAGATTCTTTCGCTGCCGATGTTCCCTGGGATGTCGAGAAGTCAGCAATCGCGAGTCGTCGATTGCGTGCTCGAGTTTACTTGCCAAAATGCATGAATGTCGCCCTGCGCTGGAGCGCGGTAAAACCGATGTCTACTGCTGAACAGGACGGAACCTCAGCCCTGCAACAGGTTGCAGCAACCTTCGGTCGGTTAGAGGGCAGGGAGTCGCCGACTTGGGAGCTGGGGTTCGCGTCCCATCTAAAGGACACGCTCTCGATCGATGAACTCCAGGTGCTTTTTGCCCGATTCGGAAGCGGCGACAACACCTTTGAGTCGATGATGCGTCGCATCGTTCTACGGGCGATGTGCAAAAAGGCGGGCAGCGATATCCAGGTCGGTCCAAACGTAGTACTGAAGCATCCGGAGACAATGGAGTTTGGCGATTCGGTGTTTATCGGCGCTCAGGCGATGATTCAAGGCAGAATTCACGGAAGCTGTAAGATTGGCAGCCACGTTTGGATCGGGCCGCAGGCGTATTTCGACGCTCGCGCCTTGGTTCTGGAAGACTATGTTGGCTGGGGCCCCGGAGCCAAAGTCCTGGGCTCAGCTCACACTGGCGTACCCGTAAGTGAGCCGATCATTAAGACCGACCTCGTGATCAAGCCTGTCGTGATCGAATACGGCGCCGACATCGGCATGAATGCGAGCATCTTGCCCGGTATCCGGGTCGGAGGAAACTCCATTGTCGGTGCTGGGGCCGTCGTAACCCGGGACGTGCCTAGCTACTCGATTGTAGCGGGCGTACCGGCGAGTTTTGTACGTGATCGAAGACAGTCTGAAGCGCTATAGACAACCGTGCGGCCATCGGAGGGCCACCGGTTAATGCCAACTGATCACAAGAACTGTCATAGGAACTAATAATGATGAATAAGATAGAAGGCTCGTGCTGTCTGGTTACCGGCGGCGCCGGATTCGTCGGCAGCGCGATCGTTGATCAGTTGCTGGCGGCCGGCGCCGCTGAGATTCGTGTGATCGATAACTTCATCCGGGGGCGGCGAGCAAATCTATCGCCGGCAATCGAGCAAGGCAACGTGAGCGTCATCGATGGAGACATCCGGGATGCCTCGCTGGTAACGCAGAGCACGGCCGGCGTCGATCTTGTGTTCCATCAAGCGGCGCTGCGGATCACACGTTGTGCCGAGGCGCCCCGAGAGGCGGTAGAAGTCCTGATTGGCGGCAGCCTTAACGTGTTTGAGGCCGCAATTGAAAACGGAGTCAAGAAGGTCATCGCGGCATCGTCCGCTTCGGTCTACGGAGAGCCGTCGTATCTCCCGATTGATGAGTCGCATCCCTTCAATAACCGCACCATGTACGGCGCTGGAAAGATAGCGAATGAACAGATGTTGCAGGCCCTTCGCGACACGTCTGGTCTCGACTACATAGCGCTTCGTCCGTTCAATGTCTATGGACCGCGAATGGACCTGGTCGGCGTCTATACCGAAGTACTTATCCGGTGGCTGGATGCGATTGAATCTAACAGCCCCCCCCTCATCTTTGGCGACGGAAAGCAGGCAATGGATTTCGTGTACGTCGGTGATGTAGCCCGCGCGAATCTGCTTGCGGCTCAGAGCGACGTCACGGATGAAGCATTCAACGTCGGAACGGGCACGCAGGTAACCCTCAGTGAGCTTTGCATGTTGCTCCTTCGGTTGACAGGATCGGGGCTTAAACCTGAGTATCGTGAGGCCAGAAAGGTGGCTAACGTCAAGAGGCGACAGGCTTCACCGGAAAAGGCAGAAAAGATCCTCGGCTTTAAGGCGATGACCACGATAGAAGAGGGTCTTCAAGAGTTGATCCGCTGGCGCGAAGAGCGCAAGGCGGCTGATCTTGCTGTGGCGGGCGCGCGATGAGTACAGCATTGCGAGCGAAACCGATTCCTGTGGCCAGGCCCTTCTTTGGGCCGGAGGAGGAAGTGCAAGTCGTTGAAGCTCTCCGCAGCGGTTGGGTGAGCCAGGGCCCCCGGGTTGCTGAGTTTGAACGACAGTTCGCGGAGTTCGTCGGGGCGCCGCACGCGGTGGCGGTCTCCTCCTGCACCACTGCGCTTCATTTGGCCCTGTGGGCGGCCGGTGTTCGGGCTGGAGATGAGGTCTTGTGCCCTAGCCTATCCTTCATCGCAACGGCCAACGCGATTGCTTACACCGGAGCGAAGCCAGTCTTTGTTGATATTGACGACTCGACGTACAACATAGATCCAGCGCTCATCGAGAACTCAATTACCGACCGCACCAAGGCCATTCTTGTCGTGCACCAAATTGGCCTTCCTGCGCAGCTCAACGAAATCAACGAGATCGCGACTCGCCGCGGGTTGAAAGTTGTCGAAGATGCAGCGTGTGCAATCGGCGCAGAGTACGAAGGACGACGCATTGGAGCTCCGCACTCTGAGGTGGCGTGCTTTAGTTTTCACCCGCGCAAGATTCTTGCGACGGGAGAGGGTGGCATGATAACAACCGCTAGCGAGGAATTGGCGGTTCGGACGCGGAAGCTACGACAGCACGCGATGGGCGTTTCTGATCTGGCCCGGCACACGGCAAGTCAGGTAATGATCGAGACGTACGACGAGCTTGGTTTCAACTATCGTATGACGGACCTGCAAGCGGGAGTTGGCATTGCGCAACTAGATCGATTGGATCAGATGTTGGCTCGCCGGCGCTCGTTGGCGCAGCGATATACAACTCGCCTGGCCGACCTGCCATGGTGCATAACGCCCGCCGTGCCGTCGGAATGCATCCACAATTACCAATCGTACATGATTCGATTGCGTGAAAACGTTCCGTTCACGCGCGAATCGTTAATGCAGGGGTTGCTGAACTCGGGTGTTTCCACTCGGCGCGGAATCATGGCGATTCATCGTGAGGCGCCCTACCGCTCTTCGCAGTGGGAGAGGCGGCTCCCGGTTACTGAGAAGGTCACGGATTCCACGATCGTTCTTCCCTTGTTTCATCAGATGTCAGAAGAAGATCAGGACTACGTGATAGAGTGCCTCGAAAACACAGGTGGCCGCTAGCAACGACACCGAGGACCGCCGCGCTCGGTCTTCTGGTTGATCAGCCTTCGTCATTGATCTCGGGCCAGTCTGTCACAGTATGTCCGCCGCCGCAAATAGCCAGCAGATCGACCAACCGTTGCCTCGGTTGGTCGAAGAAGACGCGGAGGCTAAAACAAAACAAACCTCGTATCGCCAGATTTTGAAGTCGTCCGCCCTCATAGGCGGTTCCCAGGTACTAAGTATTGGAATCGGAGTAGTCCGGACAAAGGCGATGGCGCTGATGCTCGGGCCTGCGGGATTTGGGCTGTTCGGCCTATACGGTTCGATTCTGGACCTCACGCAGGCCGTCGCGGGAATGGGCATAAGCAGCAGCGGTGTTCGTCAAATAGCCGAGTCAGTTGGGTCAGGCGATAGGCAACGAATCGCTCGAACAGCTGCCGTCCTCCGCCAAACATCAGTTTGGCTCGGTCTGATAGCTGTCGCCCTTATCGTACTGCTCTCAGAGCAGATTTCAACTCTCACATTCGGAACCAGCGAACATGCCGCTGCTGTTTCCCTCTTGTCAATCGCGGCGTTCTTTCGCCTCGTTTCCGCAGGGCAGGGGGCTCTTCTGCAGGGTATGCGAAGGATCTCGGACCTCGCGCGCATGGGGGTTTGGGGAGCGCTTCTAGGCGCCGGCTTCAGTATTCCGCTAGTGTTCTTCTTTCGGGAGGACGGCGTCGTTCCTTCTCTGATCGCCGTGGCAGCGATGATGATTGCCACCTCTTGGTGGTACGCACGCAAGGTCGACCTGGTTATACCGAAGGTGTCGGCCTCCGAGATTCTGCACGAGTCCTCCGAGTTGCTGAAGCTGGGATCGGCGTTCATGGCCAGCGGCCTGCTGATGATGGGCAGCGCCTACGTCGTCAGAATATTTATCACCCGTAAGCTTGGCGTGGATTCAACCGGGCTCTATCAATCAGCTTGGACATTGGGCGGCCTCTATTTGGGCTTCATTCTTCAAGCTATGGGTGCGGACTTCTACCCGAGGTTGACGGCCGTCGCGAACAACAACCTTGCGAGCAACCGCCTTGTCAATGAGCAGGCGCGGGTTGGAATGCTGTTGGGCGTTCCAGGCGTCCTGGGTACTCTGACCTTCGCACCACTGGTGATCTCGCTCTTCTACAGCGCCGAGTTCGAAGCCGCAGTCCCGGTGCTCCGATGGATATGCCTAGGGGCGGCGGTGCGAGTGGTCAGCTGGCCGATAGGTTTCATCGTGATAGCGAAGAACAGACGAGCGCTCTTCTTTTGGACCGAATTGGTTTGGACGCTTGTCCATCTCGGGCTCGCTTGGGTGCTCGTTGATAAGTTCGGTTTGCCTGGCGCGGGCATGGCGTTCTTTGGCGCGTACCTTGTACATGCTCTGATGATGCTTGTGGTTGGGCACCGCATCAGTCAGTTTCGGCTGACCGTCGAGAACAAGCAAACTGCGGTGCTCTCTCTTTCCGTCATCTCGCTTGCGCTATTGGCCTTCTACGCCCTGCCTGGTGTCTGGCCTTTCTTGCTTTCCATAGTGGCCGGCTTGGCCACCACGGCCTACATGATATACTTTTTGCTCCCAATGATTCCGGCGGATCGCCTTCCAGCCCCGGTCCGTCGTGCAATTGGTGCGTTAGGCCTAGTGGTCCTCAACACCGAACCGAATTCATGACAGCGACGATGAAACTCCTCGTATTCGGACATCAACTTGAGATTGGAGGTACTCAAGTGAACGCGATCGACCTCGCAGCTGCGCTTCGCGACAGGCACGGATTCGACGTGACATTCTTTGCCACACGAGGGCCCATGGTCAAACTCGTCGAGGAAAAGGGGCTGCGCTACGTAGAGGCTCCGGATGCGCGCTTCCATCCTAGTTTTACGAGAATGCGCGCGTTACGACAGGTAGTTCGCAATTTGCGCCCAAACCTTATTCACGCCTGGGATTGGTATCAGTGCCTAGACGCGTATTTTTCAGTCTTTCTGCCTATGAGGGTGCCTCTTGTAGTAACAGACATGATGATGAGCGTAAACGGCGTGCTGCCAAAGAGATTGCCGACAACCTTTGGTACGCCCGAATTGTGCGACCAGGCAAGCGCACAGGGAAGACGAAAAGTTGAATTGATGCTTCCGCCCATTGACGTCGAACATAATTCACCACAATCTGTCTCCTCTACCGCGTTTCGCCTGAAGTACGGTATCAGGACAAACGAGATTCTCATCGTTACGGTTTCTAGGCTAACGGAGTGGATGAAGCTGGACAGCATTATTAGGACCATCAAAGCGATCGAACAATTGGGACGCGAATTTCCGATCCGGTTCGTGCTCGCAGGAGATGGAACCGCGCGTCAAAAGATCGAACACAAGGCAGCTAGCGTGAACGAGAAGCTAAACAGGCAGGCTATCACCCTAACTGGAGCAGTTTTGGATCCCCGGCCGATCTACAACGCCGCTGACATTGTGGTAGGTATGGGGGGCTCGGCGCTCCGGGGCATGTCATTCGGAAAACCAGTGATCGTAGTAGGGGAACAGGGGTTCTGTGAACTGTTCGGGCCGAATACCGCGGATAGCTTTCTCTACCACGGAATCTACGGCCGGGGCAGCGGAGAACCGGGTTGCCAGAGCCTAGTGAGAAAGTGTCGAGGACTGATTGAACAACCGGACAGACGACTGAGCCTCGGTGAGTTTTCAAGACGGTTTGTAAAGGAACATTTCGCGTTGGCCGCCGTTTCGAAGCGACTAGCTGCCTTCTGCGAGCAGTCGGCTCTTATGGAGCGTAGCCTCGCGTCAACCGCTGTCGATTCAATAAGAACCGTGGGGACCTACTTTCGGTACAGGAGTTTTCGAATCGAGTCAAGGGCGGCGGGCCGCCTTCAGAATCGATTCTAGCACTCGTACTGAACAGAATCGTTCGATGGTATGAGCGTGAACTCCGCACCTCTGCCAGAAGCTGAAACTTTGCGCCACCGCAACGGAACCTAGCCGTATATTGGCAGCGCAATCAATTAATCGGCAAAGGTTAATGACGTTACTATCAATGCGAGCACCGAGAGTGAGCGTCGTCATGGCGTTGTACAACGGAGCGACATTCTTGCGCGAAGCGATCGACAGCGTTATCGCACAAACCTATCGAGACTTTGAGCTGATCGTCGTGGACGATAGTTCCACGGACGAATCATTGTCGATCTTAGAAAGCTACAGTGATCCACGAATTCGTATCATCAAACATCACTCAAATGCGGGAGCCGCCCTTTCTCGGAATGATGCCTTATCCATAGCGCTAGGCGAATTCGTCGCAATCTTTGACGCCGACGATATATGTGCTTCGACACGACTCGAACGGCAGGTCTCCTTTCTCGACGCGAATCCGACGGTAGGCCTAGTTGGATGTGGAGTCTATAATAACATCGACGTAAGCGGCGCCGTGCTGTACACGTCATATTTGCCGGAGAACAACGAGACGATCCAGCGAACCCTACTCGAACGATGGTGTTTCCTCCATCCCTCAATCATGTTTAGAAAGGCGATCCAAGAAACGGTCGGCGGGTACCGCAAGGTGTTTGAACCCGCCGAGGATCACGACTTCATACTGCGGATTCTGGAACACTGCAAGGCACATAACCTATCGGAAGGCCTCGTGCGCTATCGACTAAACCCTTCCGGACTTTCGGTGGTCGGTCATCAATACATCAACGAGTTGGGGCAGGCTGCAATCCGCTTGGCAAAGAGGCGCCGTCGCGGGCAGGCCGAAGATCTAGACGCTGAGATGGGTTGTTTGCTGGATCTGAAGGGAAGGCGAAAAAGCTACCATGGTCTGTCGGGAGCACTGCAGAGATGGCGAGACTCGCTGTATGCAGCCGATCGTTATTACGGGTTCGGATGCCGTGAGCTTTGCGTCGGTCAGTACGGACCGTCACGGCGTTGCTTCGCGCGGTCACTACGTACAAACGGACTGTTTCTGAAATCTTGGATCGGGATTGTTCTTACGTTTGTCCCATTTGCCGCCACTCGGCTAAGATTTGTATACCGATCATCAATGCGTCACAGCAATAGCCGGAGCGAGCCGCAGTGTTCCGAGAACCCGGTTCAAGGACGGCAAATAGGTGTCGTTACGGCCAGTTCCAGAAAATAGCGTCGAAGTTGATGCTTTCGGCCCACCATAAATGAAACTCCTCGACCTGTACTATTTCGTAAAGCCGGCGATTCCACATTCAATTCGTTTGAGTCTTCGCGCTCAAATCGCCTCTCGACAGCGGCGGCGCAATTTGGACGTATGGCCGATCAAGGAGTCAGCAGCGCAGCATCCAATATGGTGGAATGGCTGGCCTAAGGGCAGAGAGTTTGCCTTTGTTCTTACGCATGACGTTGAAGGATCGAAGGGGCTTAGGCGCTGCCGGTTGCTTGCCGAACTAGAAATGACACTAGGGTTCCGTTCGTCCTTCAATTTTGTTCCAGAGGGTGAATACAACACACCCCTCTCGTTGCGGTCGTTTCTTGACGGTAACGGATTCGAAGTCGGAGTGCACGATCTTCACCATGACGGGAGTCTATATCGATCGAAAGGTGAGTTCGACGTCGCGGCGAAACGGATCAATGAATACCTAACAGATTGGCAAGCAGTTGGATTTCGGTCTGCGTTCATGTTGCACAATCTAGATTGGTTGAAGCAGCTCGATGTCTTGTACGACGCATCGACGTTTGACAGTGACCCATTTGAGCCCCAGCCCGATAGCGCTGATACAATTTATCCTTTTTGGGTCGAACGCGCAGATGGCAGCGGTTATGTTGAGCTACCATATACGCTTCCGCAGGATTCTACGTTGTACTTGGTTCTTGGCGAAAATACAAACGAGATCTGGAAACGGAAGCTCGACTGGGTAGCCAAGCACGGTGGAATGGCGCTGGTCAACGTACATCCTGACTACACGTCGTTCGGCGATACCGTCGAGCAGGCTGAGTTTCCAGTAGAACTCTACGAGGAGTTTCTTACTTACGTGTCTTCAGAGTACGGCACAACTGCTTGGTGCGCTTTGCCGCGCTCCGTGGCGCAACATGCGAAAGACTCAGTGCTTGCGGCTTCGCACCCTTGCTCGAATGAATCGGCGTGTATTCGCGCGAATGGCAGTGAGTAGTCGCATCGAATAGTGCCGAGGCGTATCCGGCGAGGGTCAGACGGCAGTTAGCCTGGGTAACGGAGCGGATAGCTAGTCGGGGATAGAGCAACAGGCGTCGCGTCGGTACAAAGTATCTAAGTTGTTAGCGCCAAAAACGTGTTTTGTCTGTCTGTAGCTCGCGAGTCGTTTCCCGCGGCAATCAAGAAATGCTTGATACGGTGAGTTCATGAACGTCTGCATGCTTGCGTACGCGCATTACTTCAACGACGCGCGAATAAAGTCTTACGTCCGTACCCTGGAGGACCAGGGCCATCGAGTCGACGTTGTCACGTTGAAGGCTGAAGGAGACTCATCGATTCTTGAGCGCCAACAGGGTACCAACTTCCATGTAATGACCAAGTACCAGGGCCAGAGCACCTTGATGTACATTTGGTCTTATTTCGACTTTTTTGTGAGGTCTGCTATTCTCTTAGCACGACGCTCCTTTCGTAATCGGTATGACGTCGTTCACGTTAACAACATGCCTAATGCGCTTGTTTTTGCCGCGGTCGTACCTAGGTTGTTTGGAGCCAGAGTCATGCTAGATGTGCACGATCTTATGATGGCCAATTATATGGCAAAATTCGGCACGGACGAGAAAGCATATTCGGTTAAAATCTTGAAGATCGAGCAGAAACTGTCAGCCTTGTTCGCAAATCATGTGTTCTGCGCGGATCACAACCAACGTGACTACTTGATTGAAGAGTGTGGGATTGCCCCTAGTAAGGTAACGGTGCTAATGAATCTTCCCAATCTCAAGTTGTTTAGGTCTGTCACCTCTTCCAGCAAGAATGACACGTTCCGAATTGTCTATCATGGTACAATTGCGCACCGTCTCGGTATTGACCTGATAGTGAAAGCGATGGCCAAAGTCTCGGATAGGATTCCCGCGGAGTTGTGGGCGTACGGCACCGGCGACTTCTTACCAGAGGTTCTGGCATTATCATCGGAGTTGGGCCTAGAAGGAAAAGTTCACTTCAGTCAATCGTTTTTTCCTGTTGAGGAAATACCTGAGATCGTTACGGGAATGGATTTGGGTATCATCGGTAATCGACGTAATCTGGCATGTGACAAATTCATGCTGCCAGTGAAGTTATTGGAGTACGTATACCTAGGTGTCCCTGTGATTGCGCCCCGGCTAGACGTTATCGCGCGATACTTTGACAGCAGCATGGTACGTTACTATGAGGCTGAGAACGTGGAGCAAATGGCCGAATCCATCATCGAACTGTATCACGACGGTGTCGAGCGTAAGCGACTTGCGCGTGCGGCTTCCGTTTTCTATGACAAACACGATATCAAGCGACAGTCGGATCGGTATTTGGAATTGCTGGGGGCGCCCGCCGTCAGCACGACCGCTTGACGTTGAGCGGCATCTGTGAAACAGGCAACTACTCTGCCCGTTGGGTTGGGGGCGCCTTCGTGGTGGATATGGGTGCCGTTCGTCTGGTTGTTTATCATTAGTACTCGCGCTCTTTCAAACTGGATAGACCTCACGCCGCAGGACGGCTCGGTAGTTGATCCGGGCGTATCTGGTAGCCCGGTGGACCGGGGGTTATTGACGCTGCTGATCATTCTCGGTCTATTTATCCTTGGCAGACGGATCGGGCAAACAAAAAGAATTCTAAGGCGTAACAAATGGATGATTGCTCTCTTCGTCTATATGGTATGGAGCATCACGTGGTCCAATTTTCCGGCTATTTCAATCCGACGGAGCGTCCGTTCCATGGGCACGTTGGTGATGGTGCTAGTTGTCCTAACAGAGCAGGACTCGCTCGGTGCGATCCGTGCCCTGCTTCGCCGGCTCTATTTCGTGCATATTCCTCTGTCAATCGTCGTAATCAAGTATTTTCGAAACATCGGAGTGGCGTACACTTGGAACGGCGTGGAGGAAATGTGGATCGGCCTCGCGGTCCACAAGAATAACCTAGGACAGGTCGCTATGTGTAGCGGCCTCGTGGCTACATGGGCAAGCTTTCAAACCTGGACGAGAAAGCTGCCGGCCTGGGATTTGCTGCTCCTTGGACTCACGATGTGGGTATTGGCCGGGTCCAAAAATTCTCATAGCAGCACGGCAATTCTAGGTTTCACTGTTGGCGTGGTGGTCCTGGTTGCGTTGCAACTGATCAAGACAAGGCCCAAAAGCGCTAAGCGCATTGTTTTGGCTGGATTGATGGTTCTTGCGGCGGCGGCGCCGTTGCTCTACGTTGGGTTAAAGACGCTTGGAACATCGCCGACAGCACTGATCTTGGAGGCGACGGGTCGCGATGCGACGTTCACAGGCCGTACCGGATTGTGGACGGACGTACTGAACAACGCAGCCAAGAACCCGCTGCTTGGTGTGGGGCTTGGGGCTTTTTGGGTAGGACCAATCGGGTACGCCATGTATCCCCTTGAGAACTGGTCGAGCGTCACGCCTGGCTGGCGTCCCGGGCAGGCACACAATGGCTACGTGGATGTTTACGTTGACCTGGGCGTCGTCGGGTTGGGTCTCGTGCTGCTCGTAGTTGCATCCGCATTCGATGGGGCGCTAGATGACCTTAAGAAGGAGTTTGAGGTTGGCAGGTTGCGCCTGACGCTGTTAGTAAGTATACTTGTCACGAATATTACAGAGTCTAGCCTGCTGAAGGGCACACATAGCCTGTGGTTTCTCTTTCTCTTGGTGGCCGTAAACGTGCCAAGTTTTCGTGAGCGCGGCCGAGCGGGTCGAGCGGTGCGGCTGCGTGCTCCTCTTCTTGGCAGAGTTCGGGTCCCGGATCGAACCGCAGGCGATGCTGTACGAGTTCCGGCGGCTTGAAGCGACTTGTTCTATTGGACTGCGCGGACTCGAGTTCGTGAATCACTAGACGCGTGGCTTGGGTAGCGTATCTAGAGATGGAGAATCTAATGAGCGAACGAAGACCTGCCGCGGCTATAGTCGCCGATGACGGTCTGGCTGCAGAGATAAAAAGTATCACGGTTTGTGTTTGCTCATACCGACGTCCGGAATTGCTTGAGCGGCTGCTCTCCGCTCTGGCGCTGCAGCGTACGGATGGTCAATTTACGTTCTCTTGTGTCGTTGTGGACAACGATGAGTTGGCAACCGCCCGACCGGTGGTGGAGTCCCTACAACCGAGTTTCCCCGTACCGATCCAATACGCTGTTGAGCCCGTACGGAGTTTTGCTTCAGTGAGAAATCGTGCTCTTAGCCTGGTACGCGGGGACCATTTTGCGTTTATTGACGATGACGAGGTGCCGAGGGAAGACTGGTTAATCAGGCTTTGGACCACGTTGCACACACATGGTGCTGATGCTGTCCTTGGGCCGGTACGTCCATTCTTTGAGGGTGAACCGCCTTCTTGGATTGTCAAAAGCCGGATCTGCGACCGCCCGTCGCACGCGACCGGGAGAGCGCTCCACTGGAGCGAGACACGGACCGGAAATGTACTGCTCCGGACTGCGGTCGTCATCGAAGACGGTGTACGCTTCGACCCCAAGTACTCTATCGGAGGCGAAGATGTCGATTTCTTCAGGCGTGCCGCGCGGTTGGGCAGAATGTTCGTCTGGTGCGAAGAAGCGCCCGCCTACGAACTAGTGCCGAAAGCGCGGATGACGAGGCGTTACCATCTGAAACGGGCGCTGTTGCAGGGACGCGTCTCGCTACAATATGCCCAAGATCAACCGGAAGCGAAGCTTGGAACGCTTCGTGTCGCGGCGAAGGCATTCACCGCCATAGCCCTCTACAGCTGCTCCTTACCGCTGTTGTTTCTACTGGGTGACCACTGTGGAATGAAATACCTGATCAAGAATTGCCACCACATCGGACGGCTACTGGCTATCTTGGGTGTAAGACATTCTACGACTAGAGACTGTTGAGTCACAAAAGCTGTCCAATGACGCCTGCTGTGAGCTCAATAGTGACGGATTGCAAGGATCAGAAATGCCGAGCTACAGAGGCCGTTCCTTCGAAACGCGTTTTGCTGATTTCCAATCGGGTGATGCACTATCGTGTGTCGATATACAACTTCTTCTCGAGGCGCTTCCGGGAGCACGGCTGGGAGTTAGTCGTCCTCACTAACGAGCTGCAAAGTCAGAACCGAACCAGCTGTGACTTCGATCTCATAGAAAGGCCGTTCAACTTCTCACACTACAGATCCGAAATCCTCCGGCTAAACCCTGCTGTGGTCATCCTGTTTTTGCATCTAAAAGATGTCATATTGTGGCCATTGCTACATTGGCTGAAAATCACTCGACGCCCGGTCGTGCTGTGGACAAAAGCGAGGAACCTAGATGACCCCGACAACAAGTTGCGGAACGCCTTCTTCGATTATGTGCACCTTCTAAGCGACGGGCTAATTCTCTACTCATCTTCGTTGATTCGTCACATTCCCGAATCGTGTCGCGGCAAGGTGTTCATCGCCGCGAACACGATAAACTTCGAGGACTTTCCGTCCGTTCCTGAGTCCAAGGCGGACATTAAGCGCGATCTCGGAATGGATTTTCAGAAGATTGTGTTGTTTGTTGGCCGTATTGGAGAGGAACACAATCGCAAGAAAGTCGACCACTTGATTGACATATTTCGTGACTTGAATCGCACGGATGTCGGACTGGTTATAGTCGGTTCTGGACTCGGGGATGACCTGCGGACACGTATGAATCCGTCAAACACCCGATATTTGGGAGAAATCCACGACTCTGACAACGTTCAGATCAGCCGAGTGTTTAAAATGGCTGACATTTGCTCAATACCAGGCCACGTTGGGCTAGGCCTGAACCAGGCATTCTTCTGGGGGTTGCCGATGGTTACCGAGTCGGGAAACCAGCCACCCGAGATCGAGTACTTGAAGAACGGTCAAAACGGTTTTATTGTACCTGAGGGCGATCGTCTCGCATTGAGAGACCGTCTGTTATTCCTAATCGACAATGACGATGAGCGCCGACGAATGTCTGACAACGCCCGTCGGGACATTCTTGCAAACGCTTCCATTGATGGCATGTTTAACGGGTTTCTGTCCTGTGTGACCCTGGTGTCGCGATAACCTCCGGCTGGATGGTTTGACTGCGAATGCGATGCGCACGCCTTGCCTCACTTAGGTATAGCTAGACAGTATCTAGACCGGTCGCTACGGAGGAGCCAGGGTCGGAAGCTAATACTAGCATGGACAACTCTACACCTAACATAGCCCACCCGCATTCGGTCGGCGCAATCGTGGTCGGCGGAGATTATCAAGGGTTGGGGATAGTCCGCAGTCTTGGAAGGCGAAACATTCCAGTCTGCGTGATTGACGATGAACATTCTATTGCAAAATATTCACGCTATACTAAGCACTATATTCGAACGTGCGAGCTAAAGGATCAGAACCGCACGGTGGAGCAGGTTATCGAGGTTGGATCTCGCCTAGGGTTGCAGGGCTGGGTTCTATTTCCTACGCGCGAAGAAACTGTTGCCGCGTTTGCGCACCATCGCTCGGAGCTATCACGGCATTTTCGTGTTCCCACTCCTTGCTGGGAAGTGGTTCGATGGGCCTGGGACAAACGACAGACTTATGCCCGGGCCGGAGAACTGGGTATACCGGTCCCGACAACGTGGCGAGTGGCGAGTCCGGATGAGCTGTCCAAACTGCCGATCCGCTACCCTGTTGCGATAAAGCCTGCCATAAAGGAACATTTCATCTACGCAACCAAAGTCAAGGCCTGGCGGGCGAACAACGAGGAAGAGCTCATGGCGCTATTTGAACGCGCTGCCGCACAGGTAGGTCATGGCGAGGTAATGATCCAGGACTTTATTCCAGGCGACGGTCGGGACCAGTTTGCGTATTGTGCGTTGTTCAAGAACGGTAAGGCTCTTGGCAGTGTGACAGTCAAACGCAATCGGCAGCATCCCGCCGAGTTCGGCAAGGCTACGACCTACGCTGAAACAGTCGATATGCCCGAGGTGAAGTTGCTATCGGAAAGCTTTCTACGATCGATCAATTACTACGGATTGGTTGAGCTTGAGTACAAGCGGGACTCGCGGGACGGCCTGATGAAGCTCATCGATGTCAACCCGCGAACCTGGGGTTACCACTCAATCGGTTCAGCTGCCGGAGTGGATTTTCCTTACATGTTGTTTTCTGATCAGATTGGCACGACGTTCGATAGACAGCATGGAAAGGTCGGCATCCGTTGGATTCGGATCGTTACGGACTTGCCCACCGCTTTCCTCGGAATTGTGAACGGTCGGCTACGAATCCGTGACTATCTGCGTTCATTGTGTAAGGTTGACACCGAGGCAGTGTTCTGCTGGGACGATCCGATGCCCGGCTTAGCCGAACTGGGCATGCTTCCGTATCTATACCTAAAACGGGGATTTTGAGCATACCGTTCCTGGGATTATTGTGATGATGAACTCTATTGTGCTAAGTATCGGTATGGCTTGGGCGCTGCTTCTTCCTCTGGCATGGAAGTGGCAATTGGGAATGAAGCGTGTGTCGATCTTCGTCTCCTTGAGCTGCGTGGCATTTGTCTGCGCCTTCCGTTTGGCGGGCCTCGATATGTCAATCTGGCTCAATGCATCTGTGTCTGCTGCGAGTTCAGTTGCGGTTGCGGCGGCCTATTTGGCGTATCGTTTCTATCGCGATCCGGAGCGGGAAGCCCCCAGTTCCAACGGGGCGATTGTGAGTCCTGCAGACGGCGTGATTATTTATGTCAAGTCGTCTAGACGAGGCGAACTACCGGTTGCTACAAAATACGGTCGGCAATGTTTAGTCGAAGAGTTAATTAAAACGCCGTTTTACTCGTCTGAAGCATGGGTGATAGGAATCAGTATGAGTCTTCTGGACGTGCACGTGAACCGGACGCCAATTGGCGGTCGGGTAATATTTCAGCGCCATTTCCCGGGGAAGTTCGGATCGTTGAGAGTTGCTGAGCGAGAGTTTGACAACGAACGAGCGACGACGATGGTTCAGACGGACGATCTGCAGGTAGCGATTGTGCAAATCGCCTCAAGGCTGGTACGCCAGATCGTCTCATATGTCGAAGTGGGCGATGAACTTGTCCCTGGTCAACGTGTGGGGGCTATCCGATTGGGATCGCAGGTTGACCTGATATTGCCAGTTCGCCCGGATCTTGACGTGACGGTGGAGGTCGGGGCTGAGGTTAGGGCCGGCGAAACGGTGCTTGCAACGTATGCTGGCAAACCGCATGTTGATAACCCGGCTACGCTTGCTGAGCTGTCCGTGCGGCGCTAGTGTGGCAGGGACTTGGATGATATAGGTTTAGTATGACGAATCAATCGATGCTAGCTTTCAAAGTTGATAGGGAAGGCGCAGCCTTTCGCGAGGACTCGGCGCACTCTAGAATCCAGCGTCTGCTTGACAGCGCTGCAGCCGTGGAAGGTTGGGTAGAGGCGAACTCGTATCGCGGCTACGAGCCGTTCGACGGCTTGTCTAGCCCACTTAGGGCGCTGACATTTGGTAATCTTTTTGCCGAGCGGGTTCTGCAGCAGGCCGTCAGGCAATCACCGGTGAATATTCGCCCGTTGATAGGAATTAGGCCCCTCGACTCAACAAAGGGAAGGGGAATGATGGCTTGGGGCTACTTGCTCCTGAACCGAATAGGGCAGGGGCAGGAGTATTGGACGAAGGCTGTTGATTGCCTTCGTTGGTTAGATGCTCATCCGTCTCCAAAGTTCGAGAAGCATAGTTGGGCAAACTATTTCGATTTTTCGAGTAGAGGCGGGGCATATCACAAGGATGACAGCATCATTGTTTGGACCAGTATGATCATTCAGGCATACATAGAAGCATTCGAGCAATCACAAGATCAATGGTTTCTCGACGTTGCAACGAGTGCTAGCGAATGGATCATGTCGTTACCGCGTGAACGAACGGGCCGTGGCGATTGCCTCAGCTATTTCGCACACGAGCAGGAGTCAATTCACAATGCGAACATGCTGGGCGCTGCGGCGTTGGCCCGTGCATCGCTGCACACTGGGCGCCGGGATTACGTCGACGTAGCAGCTTCCGCGATGCGCTATAGTTGTGAGCGCATGCTCTCCAATGGTGCGTGGTGGTATGCGGAAGATCAACAACATCAGTGGATCGACAACTTTCACACGGGATATAACCTAGATAGTCTTAAAGCGTATATGGAGTATAGCGGAGATACGACATATTCGGGTCATTTGAGTCGCGGGCTTGGGTATTTTAAGGATCATTTTATCGAGGCGTCTGGGCGGCCGAAGTACTACCACGACCGAGCGTATCCGATTGATATTCAGTGTGCCTCGCAGGCGATTGATACTCTTTCTAATTTTGGGGCGGAAGACCCAGAGTCACTGTCTCTTGCCGTTCGGGTTGCCGACTGGACGATTTGCAACATGCAGGACAAGGGAGGATTTTTTTACTATCGCAAATACCCATTCGGCGTGACGGCGCGAACTCCCATGCTTCATTGGGGACAGGCCACGATGTTCAAGGCGCTCGCGCATCTGGTATCTCGGATGTCCGTTAAGGACTAGGTGGTCGGTAGGCGAGAGGTGAAGACGGTACAAGGGGTTAAGGTGGTTAGGTCGGTAGCGTCGAATCTTGTTTGCCGCGGTGCCGCAAGGATGCCCGTTGATTGGACTTGTCGAGCTTCTGGTGTATCGCTGGTAGTTCCCTACTACCATATGATTAGCGACAAAGTGGTCCCTCACGTTGGGCATTTGTATCGGTTTCGGACTATCGCGGAGTTCAAGGCGGACCTGGAGTTTTTTCTACGTCACTTTGAACCGGTAACGCTAAGGGATATTGTGGATTCCATAAGTGCTGGACGCTCTCTGGGTCGGTCTTGCTTCCACCTTACCTTTGACGACGGTTTCACGGAGATGTACGACATCGTCGCGCCTATCCTCCGAAGCGCGGGCGTGCCGGCTACGTTCTTTCTCAACACGGCATTTCTGGATGGCGGCGGTTTGGCGTTGGACAACGCGCTTAGCCTAGTGCTTGATCGGATCGGGTCGAGCGGCGGCCGGTTGAGTCCGGCGACTATCAAAAGGCTGGATTCGATTCTTCCGGAGCCGAGATATGACGATTCGGGCCTGCGAGCTCGAATTCTTTCGATTCGGTACGGTGAAGACGCGTTGGTAGGCTCGCTAGCTGCGGCTCTGGAACTTGATCTGGATTTGTACGTCCGCGAGGTCCGCCCGTACCTCTCCTCTCAGGAGATTAAGGCTATGCTGAAGATGGGTTTCACCATTGGAGCGCACAGTCACGACCACCCTCATTACTCTGATCTGCCTCTTCATGTACAACTTGAGCAGACGCGGAGGAGCGTGGCCTTGCTTCAAACGCGCTTTGGTATGAGTCCGAGGGCTTTTGCGTTTCCTCACAATGATACCGGGGTCTCTGATGCGTTCTTCCGCACTGTTTTTTCAGAGCCGGTGTTGGACATCTCTTTCGGGACCGGAGGCCTTGTTCCGCACCCTCATTCGAGGAATATCGAGCGAGTGAAAATGGAGAATGGAAGGGCTTCGGCTGCTCAGATTCTGGCTCGGCAGCTTGTTCGAGCGACGTACTTCAAACTGCGTGATTATGGGGCCACCGGTAGGGGTTTTGTTTCTCGGAGGTCGCCGGAAAGCGTCGGCGAGGGCGCAAACGCTTGCAAAACCCCTGCTGCTAGCCGGTCTAGTCGGGCGTAGATTTGACCCCTTGTAAGCGGGGGACTCTTGACGTGGGTAAGAAGTGCACACTGCCGCTTAGATGGGGAGTTGAGTGAAGGCGTTGATAATAAAGGAGATGAGGGAGGCCCTGCCAGATGGCAGGAGAGTTGCAAGTGGTTTATGTTGTTGCTCCTTGACCTTTGGGCCCTAGTCGTCCACAAGGCGTTTTTCTTCGATGACTAAGGTAATTATCAACTCCACCAAGTACTGTGGTCCCGGTATTCTGGTACCAGTGTCTCTTTGGTGCCGGACAAACGGTCAGGCCAAGGCGATGAATCTGGCGCTTCGGCGTTGTCCGGGAGGATAGGAATGAAGAGGCCCGACGAAAGAGGTGGGGTTTTCAACTTCAGGTGCAGCTGGACGCAGAGTAAACGTCTTTGAGACCGATAGTCGTTGCGACGCTTCTATTGGAGAATTCCCATGATGAGAACTGCCACCATTATAGCGGCGTTTGTCTTGTTTGCCTTGACGGCAGCCGGTCCCGTCGTACAGCGTGTTTTGGCGCAAACCGGCGTGTATGACCTGCCTAATGACGACGCGGGCTGTCCGGAGAACTGCCGCCAGATTCCGTGGCTTGCTGGATCGGATCTGTGGAACGGTGGAACTCTGCCCGTGTATTCGGGGGCTACATGTTCCGGTTTAACTGAAGGGAATGGTACAAGCAACAACGCCGCCGCAATTCAGGCCTGCATTAACAATGCTCCCGCCGATACCGCCGTCCTTATCCCTCCCGGGATGTACTACGTAAACAGTCGCATCAATCTAAAGAGCCGTGTCGTGTTGCGCGGCGCGGGCGGAGGGCCAGGCGCGCAAGGTACCTGGATCTCAAACTCCTACAAGGGAGACGTGGGCGCCGGTTCCACAGTGACGACGCTGAAGTTCGGTTCCAACGGCGGCATTCAAACGCCGGGCTCCCCTTCGCTTGGGTCCTCGAAGTCGCTTGCTAGCGGGTTCGGCAAAGGTAGTACGACCCTCGTGGCGTCCAATTCGCCAGGGTTGTCGGTCGGTGACTGGATCGTAGTGTCAGAGCTCCAGGGCGATGCGGATATTCCAACGAGCTTCAGCGGTGACATCGGTAACTGTACCTGGTGCGGAGAGTCGAACAACTCCGGGCGAGTGATGAATCAGATTGTTCAAGTTTCGAGCGTGAGCGGCACAAGCATTGGAATCAGCCGTCCGATGTATTATCAGTTCAAGTCTGGTCTGAGTCCTCGGTTCAGGGAGCTTACCGGCACGACACAGAACACTGGCGTCGAAAACATGAAGTTATGGGGTTCGTCGAACTCTCGATCTGATGCGCACATATATTTTGACGGCTGCGTGTACTGCTGGGTCAAGGATGTAGAGACGTACAATACTCCAGATGTTGCGAAAGCATATCCCGTCTATATGGAGTATTCCTATGGTGTGGAAATTCGTGATTCATACTTCCACTTCGGGCAGGGGAATAGCGGCGATCGAAATTACGGCATCGGTATGTTCGGGCCAAACAGCGATCACAAAGTAGAGAACAACATTCTTCGCGAGAACCGCCACAGCTGGTCCCAGGAGGGCGGTGGGTCCGGCAACGTTTTTCTTTACAACTACGTTGACGATAATTACACGAATGATTCGTCGTTTCTGGGGTCGCCTCGCGCGAACCATGGCGCTCACCCGTACATGACCTTGTTTGAAGGCAATATCGTTTCACATTTTGCATCGGATTACTTCTGGGGTACTTCGTCCCATATCGTAATGTTCCGCAACTGGTTCTGGGGAGACGCGAGCGGTAACTATTCTGGGTTTAGCGGCAGTAATCCAAGCTGGGGCTTTGTTGCGATGGAGATTGATCGGATGCAGCACTTCTATGCTGCGGTCGGCAATGTACTTGGTAACCCAAATCTCCATACGAACTGGAGCAACGCAACTCTGCTTGATTCCAACTGTAACTGGGGATCGAGCCGATCAAGCCCAACTGTGTACGGTTTAGGTTGTGTGTCGCAGAGCGGACCATTTGATTCCGCCGTTCGAAGCACGATGATCCTCCATGGAAATTACGACTTCAAGACACAGGGAGTCGCTCACTGGGATGGAGGTTCTCAGCACGCGCTGAAGGCTTCGATGTATTACAGCGCGAAGCCGCCGTTCTTCAGTGAATGTGCGTGGCCAGCATTCGGCCCGGACCTCGGCTCGGTCACCAACGCGTTGCCGGCGAAAGTGAGGTTCGAAGGCTCCGGGGCCTGTGGCAACCCGCCGCCCCCCCCGCCGCCGGGTCCGGAGCCGCCAACGAGTCTTACGACGTCTCTGCAATAAAGTCGACCGAGAGCGCGCCGAGAGCCAGCAGGCGGGCTCGGGCTCTACTCTTGCCTTTCCGCTGATCTTGCCGCTACGCTGCGGATGGTGATGAGGTCTAAGGCATTCGGCTGCAGCAACTTCACTTTCGTTCAAATGGTTCTCCGCTTCAGGCGCAACCCGGAGGCCGACCTAGATGTTATGGCCTGTTCGTTGCCGAGAGGGTATGACCCGTCTGCGAGCGAGCGAGCCTAATTGCCAGAGGTGGCTTGGGGCGAGGTTTGGCGTCGGCGGATTCGGGGCCAAACCGTAGCTCGGGATCGTTCTCAGTGTAATCAATCGCCAGGTATCCCTGTGCGATTCAGCACGTCTTTAGCCGTAGAAGGTGAAGGGCTGAGCCTCCCCATTGCTGAACCAAGAGGTGTTCAGCGTACGCTGCGTGGCAGTATATCATCTGTTTTATCAACATGTTACGTTCTACGTTCAGACCGGCTCGAAGAGCTAGAAGAATCGATTTGCAGGATCGTGACGTATTGCCGTTGATCTATAGGGGTAATAAAGGGTACACTCTAGCAGTGACTCGATTGCCCGAAGAGTATGCAGGTTTAGGATGCTCGGATGGGACCCGGGATTGTGTGCACTGCGCGCGCTAAGGCCATGACTGTGGGCTGTGCGCCACTTCAGCAGGTCCTGCGCCAGATGGAGCGTTCACTAGTCCTCGGGTGAGAATTCACATGGAATCGATACGACGTATGTCGCTTGTGACCGTACTGGCCTTTTCGCTGCTGCTGGCGCACAGGCTCGGTGCGCAAGATGCTCCCGTTCTCGTCATTGGCACCTCAAGCAATGCCTTTGGCCAATACCATACGGAGATCTTGCTGGCCGAAGGGCTGAACTCGTTTTCCTACACGGACATCTCTTCCGTGACGGCGGGTATGCTCTCGACTCGGGATGTCGTGATTCTTGGAGAGATGGCTCTGAACAGCACGCAAGCGACGATGTTTGGGGACTGGGTGGACTCTGGAGGGAACCTTATCGCGATGCGTCCGGACCAGAATCTGACGGGTCTACTGGGACTCGTTTCGTCCGGCGGAACTCTTTCGGATGCGTATCTACGAGTTGAAACCTCTGCCTCCCCTGGCGCCGGCATCGTTGGAGAGACGATGCAGTTTCATGGAGCCGCCGACCTCTATTCGGTCGCTGGTGCGACGGTGGTAGCGTCCCTGTACACCGACGCGGTGACGGCTACGACGAACCCCGCGGTAACGATCAGAGACGTCGGAATCAACGGTGGGCAGGCCGCTGCGTTCATGTTCGATCTTGGCCAGTCCGTGGTATACACGAGACAAGGGAATCCGGCCTGGGAAGGCCAAGATCGAGACGGGCTTGCTCCGATTCGCTCCAACGATCTTTTCTACGGCGCCGCGACGTTCGATCTGCAACCTGACTGGGTCGATCTTACAAAGGTCGCGATCCCTCAGGCTGACGAGCAACAGCGCTTGCTTGCGAACTTGATTCTCCATATGAACCAGAACAATAAGCCGCTGCCGCGGTTCTGGTACTTCCCCTTCGATAACAAAGCGGCTGTGGTCATGACGGGCGACGACCACGGCAACAACGGCACGGCAGGTCGCTTCGATAGTTTTATTAGTGCCAGTTCGTCCGGGTGCTCCGTCGACGATTGGGAGTGCATTCGGGGCACCTCCTACATTTATCCGAATACCCCCATTACTTCTACGCAAGCGAATTCCTACGAGGCTCAGGGCTTTGAGATTGCTATTCACTTGAACACGAACTGTGCGGACTTCACTGCCGGCGAACTCGACGAGTACTTGACCGATCAGCTGGCAGCGATGGCAGCCAATTTCCCAGGCGTGCCTGCTTCAACCACGAATCGGAATCATTGCATCAGCTACAGCGACTGGGATTCTCTCCCGCTCGAGGAACTCAACCATGGGATTCGACTGGATACGACCTACTACTTTTACCCGCCGACGTGGGTTAACAACGCGCCCGGTTTCTTCACCGGCTCCGGTTTCCCAATGCGCTTCGCAGCGTTGGACGGAACGCTGATCGACGTTTATCAGGCTACTACCCAAATGACGGATGAATCCGTTCAGACCTACCCGTTTACGATTGATACGCTACTCGATCGCGCGATCGGACCGTTAGGGTACTACGGGGCGTTCACGGCCAATATTCATACGGATTCTAGTATCAACTTTACTCAGGATATTTCGGATCAGATCGTGGCTTCGGCTCAAGCCCGCAACGTTCCGGTCGTAACAGCACGTCAACTGCTACGGTGGGTCGACGCTCGAAACGGCTCCTCGTTTTCGTCGCTCTCTTGGGCGGGAAGCGTTGTGAGCTTCTCCATCTCCGCAGATCCTGCCGCTAATGGTTTGCGGGCTTTGCTCCCGACTGCCAGCCTCGCGGGTGGGCTCGTCACCTTGTCTCGGAACGGTATTCCGATCGTCTATTCGACCGAGGTCATCAAAGGTTCAGAGTATGCCGTCTTCGATGCGCTCGACGGCCTCTATGATGGGACCTACTCCGCCACACCGATGACTATTTCGGTGACACCGCCATCGGCAATCTTGGCCGAGTCCGAGACCGAAGCCTTCGACGCTTTGGTCACGGGCGTGGGCGATACCTCCGTTACGTGGTCGGCAGATCCCAACGTTGGCACACTTACTCTCACCGGGCCATCCTCAGTTCAGTACGAAGCTCCTGGGATCACGACGGGAGCCCTGAGCGTCGACGTCACTGCGACATCGGTTGCCAATCCCAGTCAAAGCGCGATTGCGACTGTGAACCTGGTGACCTCGGGAACGGGCGGGCTCTTGCTGCAGGACACCACTGACGCCGATTTCGGAGCGGGATCCGGGGCCGGCGCCTATATCTCGAACTCGGTAGATGGCGAGGTCACTCTCCAACCCACGGTGGGAGAGGAGTTCACGGACCCGACGTTACCGCCAGGTTGGACCGTGACGCCTTGGAATACGGGAGGGGCGGTCTCGGCCTCTGGAGGCGCCTTGCAGGTCGATGGGGCAAGGTTTGGGGCGGACGCTGTGTTCGGACCCGGACGAACCCTTGAGTTCGTAGCCACGTACGGCGCCGACAGGTTTCACTACGTCGGCCTTGGAACCGATTTCAACGCGGCGCCGTGGATTATTCTCGGCACGGTTGCGGGCAGTACGGAGCTTTTTGCTCGCACGAACGACGGAGCGCAGTCGCTCGACACGCCGCTTGGAGGGGCGTGGCTGGGCGTGCCAAACCTTTATCGAATCGAGTGGAACTCAACAAGCGTCGTTTACTATATCAACGGGCTTGAAGTCGCCAACCATCCCTTCGCTCCGACCGCGAGCCTCCGGCCGCTAGTTAGCGACTACCTCGTTGGCGGGGCCGGCGTCGCAGTGGACTGGATTCGCGTGAGTCCTTATTCGGCCTCGGCAACATTTTCGTCGCGAGTGTTCGACGCCGCGGCGACGGTGACGTGGGGGTCGATTAGCTGGGTCGCAGCGACGCCGGCCGATTCCGCGCTCTCGATGAGCGTTCGCGTCGGAGACACGCCGACGCCAGACCCCAGTTGGTCCGCGTTTGTCCCCGCGCCTGTGTCGGGTACGGTGATTAGCGCAAGCTCTCGATACATACAGTACGAGGCGCAGTTGTCCGCCTCTAGCGATCTTTCGACCGCGCCCGACCTGAGCGAGGTGGTGATTCTCTCGACCACGCCGATCAGTTCCGTTGGGGTCGCCGGGATCAGTATGGATTCCGCTACGGTAACGTGGACGACCAGCGATCTCGCTGATTCGCAGGTTGAGTACGGCGAGACTGTAGCCTATGGCCAGTCAACTGCACTTGATCCAACGCTGGTGACGAGCCACAACGTCGCGCTGACCGGTTTGAACCCTGGGACTCTGTACCATTTCCGGGTGCGGAGCCGAGACACTCAATCCGCGCTTTGGTTTTCGGACGACTTCGTCTTCACTACCCAGTCGCCGCCTGTCATCTCAGGCGTATCGGGCACTGCCGGCTTGGATTCAGCAACGATCACGTGGTCAACTGACACGCCTTCGGATTCCCGAATCGACTACGGGCCTTCGCCAACGTCCCTTACATTGAGCGTGAGCGACGCGTCCCTCGTTACGTCGCACAACTTGACGATGACGGGTCTCTCGAACGCGACAACATACTTCTACCGCGTGATCTCGACGGATGCCCAGACGAACTCTGCCGTGTTCCCGGATCCGCCGGCTGCGCCTGCAAGCATCGCGACGCTTGATCCTAACCCCGCGGTCATCTCCAGTATCAACGCGCTGTCCGGCGTGCAGGGCTCCGCCGCGATTCGATGGACGACGAACAAACTCGCGGATTCACGAGTGGACTACGGGGTCGACCCTGAAACACTGACCCTAAGCGTGTCCGACGGCACGTTGACCACCGACCACGCCCTGGTCCTCACGGGATTGGTGCAAGGGACTCAATACTACTATCGCGTTACCTCGGTCGACTCGTTGAGCAACTTGACTGTGGCCCCCGGCGGAGCACAACCGCCAGCAAGCTTCGTACAGAATGCAATCTCGGTCTGGGACGCGCAAGCGACGCCGACGGTGATTTCGGATTCTGACACCCGGCCGATTGAGGTAGGAGTTAAGTTCCGCACAGCCGCAGCGGGCGTTGCGACGGGAGTGATGTTCTACAAGGGGCCGGCGAACACCGGCCTGCATGTCGGAAGTCTATGGGCGGGCGACGGAACTCTGCTCGCGAGCGCCGAGTTTTCCTATGAGACCGCTTCAGGCTGGCAAGAAGTTTTCTTCTCAAATCCGGTCAATCTCGCTGCCGACACTACCTACGTGGTTTCCTACCTTGCGCCCGTGGGCAGCTACTCTCTAGATGAAGGTTACTTTGCAAGCTCTGGAGCCAGCAACGGCCCACTGACCGCGCTCGCGGAGGGTGTCGACGGATCCAACGGTCTGTACCAATTGTCGAGCACCACCGTCTTCCCCGATCGAACGTTCAACTCAAGCAACTACTGGGTGGACGTCTTGTTCGTCGACAACCTGCCGCCTGCGATTGCGAATGTCGGTGTGACGTCGGGGTCTCCGACGGCGACTGCGACTTGGACGACCGACGAACCGGCCGATGCTCGAATCGACTACGGCACTTCGGCCGGAACGCTTGACCAAAGCGTCTCGTCCGCCGTGGTGGGCACGAGCCAAAGCCTGGAGTTAGGCGGCTTGACGCCTACCACGACGTACTTCTACCGAGTGACTTCGCTCGACGCGTGGCAGAACGGAACGACGGTGCCGCCCCTGACCGATCCGCCGAGTTCCTTCACGACTGGCGATGGTATTCCACCAATCATCTCGGGAGTTTCCGCTGTTGCCGGCAGCACTGCCGCGGCCATCACCTGGGCGACCAGCGAACCTGCGAACTCTCGAGTCGAGTACGGCGTAGCGCCGACCGCTCTGACGCAAACAGTGAGCAACCCTGCGCTGGCCAGCTCGCATGGACTGGTGGTATCGGGGCTGACTCCGGCCACCACGTACTACTACCGAGCGATCTCACTCGACGCGGACGGTAACACCGCAACGTTTCCCGAGCCCCCGGCGGCTCCTCTCACGTTCACGACCTCGGGCGGGGGAGGCGGGGGCGGCGGCGCGCTGGCGATCTGGCCGACCGACACGCCGACCGTCGTCGAGGAGAACGATCCATCGTCAGTGGAACTTGGCGTCAAGTTCCGCTCAGGTTCCGCCGGGGAGGTGATTGGTGTACGGTTCTACAAGGGACTGGGCAATACGGGTGAGCATATCGGAAACCTCTGGGCGAGCGACGGCACGCTGCTGGCGACGGTAACGTTCGCGAACGAAACCGCCTCGGGTTGGCAAGAAGCGTTCTTCTCGAATCCCGTGAGGCTTGCACCCGAAACGACTTACGTCATTTCCTACTTTGCGCCAAACGGCAGGTACTCGGTCGATTCCGGTTTCTTTGCGGCAACAGGGGCCAGCAACGGAGTATTGACCGCTCTCGCTGAGGGTACGGATGGCTCCAATGGTTTGTATCAATACGGCGCGTCGAGCGCGTTTCCCGAACAGAGCTTCAACTCCGGCAACTATTGGGTAGATGTGCTTTTCGTGGATACAGCTCCATTGATATCAGGACTCACCGCATCGGCGGGCGGCGACACAGCGAGCATTGAGTGGGCGACCGATGAACCGGCGAATTCGCGCGTCGACTACGGGACATCGCCAGCTACGCTTGATCAGAGCGAGAGCTCGGCGACCTTTGCGATGACGCACAGCCTTTCCCTGACGGCATTGTCGCCGCTGACGACCTACTACTACCGCGTTACTTCCGCTGACCCATCGCTCAACGCTGCGGTACAGCCCCTTGCGACAGATCCGCCCCTGAGCTTTACGACGAACAACGGAACACCGCCTGTGATCTCGGCTGTGAACGCTACGCCCGGCAATAGCAGTGCGCTCGTCACATGGACGACGGACGTCCCGTCAGATTCGAAGGTTGTCTATGGTGCATCACCTGGAGTTCTCGACCAATCGGCTAGTCATGCGACGCTGACCACAGCCCATTCAGTCGCTCTCGGAGGGTTGTCGCCTACGACTATTTACTACTACCGCGTGATCTCGGCGAAGGCGGATAACAACAGCGCAACATTTCCTGATCCTCCCGCTCCCGAGCTCACGTTCACGACCTCCGGAGGTGGAGGCGGGTCAGGCGCGTTGTCTATTTGGCCAACCGGGACTCCGGCTGTGGTCGAAGAGAACGATCCATCATCGTTGGAGCTCGGTGTTAAGTTCCATTCGAGCTCGGCCGGCGACGTTATCGGCGTGCGGTTCTACAAGGGCTCAGGTAATACGGGCTCCCATATTGGAAATCTGTGGGCCAGCGACGGCACGCTTCTGGCGACGGTAGCGTTTGCGAACGAGACCGCCTCGGGTTGGCAGGAAGCATTCTTCTCTAACCCAGTAAGCATAGCTGCGAACACCACGTATGTGGCGTCGTACTTCGCTCCCGCCGGCAGGTATTCTGTCGACAACGGCTACTTCGCGGGGCAGGGGGCCAGTAACGGCCCGCTAACCGCCCTTGAGGAAGGGGTGGACGGCTCCAACGGCTTGTATCAATACGGTGCGGCAAGCGCGTTTCCCGACCAGAGCTACAACTCCGGCAACTACTGGGTGGACGTGCTCTTCATCGATACGGTACCCACAATCTCAGCGGTTGGCGCAGCGGCGGGAGGCGCAAACGCCACTGTAACGTGGAGTACGAATGAAGGCGCAACATCACGTGTCGACTATGGAACCTCTCCGACTGCGCTCGCCCAGAGTCAAACTTCGGCGGCCTTGGTTGCGTCTCACCACGTGCTTCTGACGGATCTCTCGCCGCTTACCACCTACTATTATCGAGTCACATCCGAGGACTCCTCGCTGAACGCCGCGACTCACCCGCTTCCGACGGATCCGCCTCTCACGTTCACGACGAACAACGGTGTGCCGCCTTTGATCTCCGGGGTGTCAGTCATTCCCGGGAACACTACCGCCTTGGTTACGTGGACGACGGACCTAGCGTCGGATTCGCGAGTCCGGTTTGGAACCTCACCGGGTACGCTAGACCAAACAGCCGCAGACGGAACGTTGGTCACCGCGCACGCGATCGCCCTTACAGGACTCACGCCATCCACCACCTACTACTACCAAGTTAGTTCGACTGAGGCTCAGAACAACACCGCAGAATTTCCCGAAGCGCCCGCGAGTCTCATGTTTGCGACATCGGGCGGGGGCGGAGGCGGTGCGCTCTCAATCTGGCCTAGCGGGACTCCCACCGTAGTTGAAGAGAACGATTCCTCGTCCGTTGAGCTCGGCGTCAAGTTCCAATCGAGTTCGGCCGGCGACATCATCGGCGTACGGTTCTACAAGGGCCTCGGCAATACCGGCGCGCATGTAGGGAATCTTTGGGCCGCCAATGGCACGTTGTTGGCAACGGTTGCGTTCTCCAGCGAGACGGCAACGGGCTGGCAGGAATCGTTCCTTTCGAATCCGGTTAGGATACTGCCCAACACGACCTACGTCGTCTCTTACTTTGCGCCGGACGGCGGATACTCAGTCGACTCCGGCTTCTTTGCGGCGTCTGGCACCGGCAATGGAGTATTGACCGCCCTGGCAGAGGGGGTCGACGGTCCCAACGGCGTGTATCAATACAGCGCCAGCAGTGCGTTTCCCGACCAGAGTTTCAACTCCAGCAACTACTGGGTGGATGTGCTCTTCATTGATACCGCGCCCCTGATTTCGGGGGTAACCGCGTTTGCCGGAGGCCAAACGGCCAGCATCGACTGGACCACCGACGAACCGGCGACGTCGCGTGTCGACTATGGGACTTCGCCAAGCACGCTGGATCAGAGCGTGACGCTGCCGGCCTTCACGACGTCGCACAGTGTGGCTCTGACAGGTCTGTCGCCGCTAACGACCTACTATTATCGGGTCACGTCGGCGGACCCCTCTCTGAACTCTGCTACCCAACCGCTGGCGACGGATCCGCCGTCGAGTTTCACGACGAGCGATGGACTTGCGCCTACGATTTCGGGCGTGGCGGTTACTTCCGACAATGTGAGTGCATTGGTCACCTGGACAACTGACGTAGCGGCACATTCTCAGGTGGTCTATGGGACCTCTCCTGGGACGTTAGACCAGATCGCTGCCGATGCTGCGCTGGTCACGGCTCATGCGGTCGCATTGAATGGGCTAACACCGTCGACTACGTACTTCTATCGGGTCACGTCAGCGGAGGCGGGCGGTGCCTCCTCGACGTTCCCGCAGCCCCCAGCTGCTCCACAGTCGTTTGCAACCACCAACGTGGGCAGCCCGCCTAGCGAATGGGACATCAGCGGGGCCGGAGATCCGACCATCCAAGGGTTCACCACCGACATCAGCTACAACATCGGTGAGACCGCACGGTTCAAGATCGATACCGACGCAACCGCATACCATCTCGAGATCTATCGAATGGGGTACTATGACGGCGACGGCGCGCAGCGAGTGGCGACGGTCAATCCATCCGCAGCTCTTCCTCAGGTTCAGCCTTCGTGCCTGGACGACCCTGCAACCGGACTCATTGACTGCGGCAACTGGACGGAGTCCGCTTCTTGGGACATTCCGGCGAGCGCCACGTCGGGAATTTACTTCGCAAAAGCCGTCCGCGATTCCGGCCTGCCCGGCGCGAGTCATATTGTCTTCGTCGTACGCGATGACTCGAGCACTTCCGAAATCGTCTTTCAAACGTCGGATACTACCTGGCAAGCATACAATCAGTACGGAGGCAACAGCCTCTATGTTGGCTCTCCTGCCGGGCGAGCGTATAAGGTCAGCTACAACCGTCCCTTCACTACCAGAGAGTACGCGCCGGAAGATTGGGTGTTCAATTCCGAATATCCGATGGTTCGCTGGCTGGAGGCCAATGGATACGACGTAACCTACACGACCGACATTGACACCGATCGTCGTGGCGGTCTGCTTACAAATCACAAAGTCTTTATGTCGGTAGGTCACGACGAGTATTGGTCCGCAGCCCAACGCGCAAACATCGAAGCTGCTCGTGATGCGGGCCTACATCTGGCTTTCTTCTCAGGAAACGAGGTGTTCTGGAAGACGCGCTGGGAAAACAGCATATCGGCGCAGCCCGACTCCTATCGGACGCTGACTTGCTACAAGGAGACCCTCGACAACGCTAAGATCGATCCGTCAACCGAATGGACAGGGACTTGGCGCGATCCACGGTTCAGCCCGCCGGCTGACGGCGGCTTGCCCGAGAATGCACTGACTGGGACGATATTCACTGTGAACTGTTGCACGTACGCAATCGAAGTTCCTGAAGCGGACGGCAAGATGCGATTCTGGAGAAATACGGCCATTGCCAATCTCTCGCCCGGACAAACGGCCACTCTGCCTGACGGCACTCTTGGGTACGAATGGGACGAGGACTTGGACAACGGTTTCCGACCGGCTGGGACAATCAGACTATCCCAGACATCAGTGGATGTGCCACAAAAGCTCCAAGACTTCGGTTCGACGTATGGACCGGGAACCGCGGTCCACGCCTTGACGTTATATCGGCATTCCGGCGGCGCTCTCGTCTTCGGCGCGGGTAGCATCCAATGGTCATGGGGCTTGGACAGCAATCACGACAGGGGCGGCACTGCGCCCGACGTCAGGATGCAGCAGGCGACGGTCAACCTCTTTGCGGACATGGGAGTTCAGCCGACATCGCTACAAGCGGGACTAGTGCCGGCGGTTCAGTCAGCTGACTCGACTGCTCCGACATCGGCCATCGTCTCTCCGGCCGACGGTTCGAACGTGACCTCTGGGACTCCGATCACCATAGCTGGAACGGCGGTAGACGGCGGTGGAGGAATAGTAGGAGGCGTGGAGATCTCGGTCGATGGAGGCGCAACCTGGAACAGAGCCAACGGCCGAAGCAGTTGGGACTATGACTGGACGCCGACCGGATCCGGTTCGGTCACAATCGTGACGCGCGCGACTGACGACAGCGCAAATATCCAGAGCGCACCCACCAGCGCTACTGTAAACGTGCAATGACGACCTGAATGAACAACTGCCTGAGAACCGGGCTAGAGAGGAATCGCCGCTCTCAACTTTCAAATGGAGACAAGCTCGGTGAGCTAGGAGGAAGGTACAGCCGCTACTGCCTGATTCGAGTATGCGCTCTCGAGGCCGCTCGTATCGACGGCAGTGACCGCGTAATAGTACGTTTGGCCTGCCTCCACGGTAGGGTCGGTAAACTCCGTCGGTGCAACCAAGGACGAATTCAGTTTTGTCAGTGGGCCGCCTGAATTCGTGCCTCTGTAAACGTTGTGCCCTGCCACATTTGGAGATGGACTTGCTAGCCATGTTAATAGGACGCTCGAGGGTTGACCAGTACCTGTGACGCATGGCTGCCCGACGACAGCGTTGACGATTCGCTGTGTTACGATCACGTTGCAGACGCCAGGACCAATAATGTCAGCCGTGCAGGGCGTCGACCCAAGCGCCATGTCCACCGAGAGATAGACATCATCTGCGTCGACGGAACCGTTCTGGGTGAGGTCACACGAACTGGCCGGAATGCCGCCAACGGGAGTGATCATATCTGTCTGGATTTCGGCTGAGGTTAAGGCTCGGTCGTAAAGTCTCGCGTTGTCAATCTGACCTTTGAAGAATTCACTGGAACTCGTCCAGGCGCCAAACCGGAATGGAGTATTGGTGTTCGCCAGAGTGGCTGGAACCGTGCTGCCAACTTGTACGCCGTTTTTCCACAAAGACATATTACTGCCATTGAATACTGCAGCGACATGTTGCCAGACCCCTGTATCCAACGGCAGGCTTCTTGTCCCGCTCCAGGAAGAGCCGTCTCCGATGCCGAAATACAGAGTGTTGCCCTCTGCCTCTATACCGTACGTGTAGAGTTTCATCGCGATCGAGCCCCAGCCGGATTGCGGCGCGTCGTGCTTGACCCAAATGCTCAAGGTAAAGGCGTTCCCCGGTATGTCGACGTCGCCGATCGAAACGTAATCGTTGACGCCGTCAAGAGACAGAGCATTGCCGAAAGTGCCCGCTACCCAACCCGGCCCGTTGGCAAGTGTGCCGTTCCAGCCGTTGCCGGAAGAGTCCGCAAGAGTGATTCCAGTGCCCTCGTCGAAAGAATAGGCCGCTATTAGGCCTGGCGCTTGCGCCGAAGCGAGAACAGGTGCGAGCAAAGTTGCGATGAATCCCACGCCGAGTTGAATCGCCAAGAATCTTGGGGACTGAGAACTCATGTGCCATGCTCCAGATCTGTTGGTCATCAAGGAACTTCTCAGCACACGGAAGGAAAGCGACTATTTCCTTTCACTCAAACGCCGGGTCCGCGTGCCTGCCTAGGACCGCGTAGATTTGTTTTGCAAACAGATCTCTGTGAATAGAGTAGCAGGAGATCGTGTCTGGGCTCGCTCAAATTCACCTTAGCGGCCGCGGAAGATGTCCTGCAAGAAACATAAGGTGCTTTTCTCGTCACTCGTTGCAACTCGCTTGCCAGGAGGTTTAGCTGGCCTTAAGCTCATCCTCATCAGTAGTTTGTGTCCGACACTATTAGCTTCGGCTGTGTAAGTTCTACCCGTTCCAGACGGTGCGGGTACTGGGATAGCTTCCGGTTGTGTAAGTTCTACCTGTTCGAGAAGACGCGAATACTGGGACAGCAGAAGGGGATGGCGCGTCAAGCCAGCCGCAGTGGATGAAAACGGGCGAGAGCTGGTGGGCCGGAGGTGGGACGAGGCTGATCAAGCGCACGGGGGCGACTGAGTCCGAGGGCCAGCTTGGCCTTGGACGCAAGACGAATCTGACCTAGTGGAATGGAGCCCGGCCCGGAGGGGCGTTGGAAGCTTCGACGACGAGGTTCATTCTGATGAAGGTACGCACGGTCGGGTTAGATATCGAAAGAACATATTTCACGTACACGGCGTGAATCAGGGCGGGAAGAGTGTTCTGCGGCGCAGGCTACGACGGAATCAGGTAGCCGCCTTCTTTGCCAATCTGCCGCATTGCCCGGTAGGCATCGAAGCGTGCGGCGGGGCGCACTATTGGGCGCGGGTGTTGGGGCGAGCTGGCCACCAGGTTCGTCTGATGGTGCGCGGTTGGGCATGTCCGGAAGGGCGACGCAGGCTGCGGGCGATAATAATACCTGCAAAATGCTCTTCGAGGTTCGCCTGCGTCGGTGAGACAAATGCTTCACTCGCTGAATCCGCTTTCGGACCCCCGATGGCACCGATTGGTCGAACGGCACCCCGGCTCTTCAGTTTTTCACAGCGTCGCGTGGATGAGTGCTCTGTCTTTGACCTGCCGCTATGAGCCAATCGCCTACACGACTACCGCGCCCGGCAACGAACTTGAGAACGGTATTGCCTTCTGCCGGATTCGGAGCAGCCTGACGGGAAGTCGCCTGGTTTCGCTGCCGTTCGCGGATCACTGCGATCCCCTGAATGCGCAACAAGGCTTGCTTGATGAGTTGGGTCGGCGTCTAGACGGGATCATTCGGAACGACAAGCTTGGCCATGTCGAATTGCGTTCCAATCATCCAATCAGCCCGAGTTGCCCTGCTGCACTGGGCCAATCAACGTACGAATATCGCCGGCATGTTCTGGACTTGGCGCCGAGCGTCGAGACGCTGTTTCACGGGTTTCATAGAGCATCAACCCGGCGAAAGATAAGGCGCGCCGAACGCGAGGGGCTGCTATACTCCGAAGGGTCCTCCGCGGCGCTGTTTGATTCCTTTTACCAGCTACATCTAAGCACTCGACGTCGCCACCAAATACCGGCTCTTCCCAAGGTGTGGTTCCGGAATTTGATGGAATGTTTTGGGGAAGATCTGAAGATACGCATTTCGGCTAGCGGCGAACGATCGGTCGCGGCGATGCTCACTATTCGCCACAAAGACACGTTGGTATTCAAGTACGGGGTCTCGGACGCAAGGTTTCACGCACTCGGAGGAGTCCACTTGCTGTTTTGGCGATCCATTCTGGATGCCAAACAGGCCAACCTCAGCCAATTCGACCTTGGCCGTTCCGAAGCTGCCCACACTGGGCTGACGGTATTCAAAGATCGCTGGGGCGCGACGAGCTTACCGCTTACGTACTCGCGATTCTCCTATGCCGGCAGTGCGTTTCCAGCCGTATCCTCCGCTGACGAGAAGTGGAAGACGAGAGCAGCCAGACGTCTTGTCTGCTCACTGCCCGGCCCTCTCTTTAGGTCCGCGAGCACGCTGTTGTTTCGTCACCTCGGTTGAATGTGGCGCAGCGGGTTGCACCTCTTGTGACCGCTAGCCGTTCACCTTCAACAACAAGCTTCCCACCTGTCGGACCAAAGCTAAACGACTCGACCTCGCTGCTGTGTCGCATTCTGCCGGCGATCCTCGTCTAGTCTCGATTGGCGGGCATTCGAGGATCTCAACGACGCGGTTGGTCTGCCGACTGATTTGACGTTCCGTTTGATTGGCTCGAAGCGCGACTGGAGTCGTTGTATACTTCAACAATTTCGAGTTTCTTGATCTTGTACAAGAGTCCCTTGTAGTCGATCTCGAGCAGCCTAGCGGCCTTTTTCCTGTTCCAGGTGGAACGATTCAGAGCCGCAATGATGGTTCTTCGCTCGACTTCTCTAGTAAGGGCAGCCACCTGCGGAAGGGTAGTGGAAAACTGCCCTTCGCTCTCGAGGGGATCGAGACAAGCCCGCACATCCTCGGCCGGTCTAACGGCGCCGTTCGTAGGACCCTCATTCCGCCTGGTTGAACTCTCCTCTCTGAGCTCGTCCCGCCTGTCGGTAAACCCGTCTTCGTGCTTGTTTGACCACGGGTCCGGCTGGCTTCGCGAAGGCCTATCATTGGATGAGTCCTGGCCTTGAAGCGGCCGCTCTTCGCGCCAACTGCTCCGTAAGACCTGCTCTACGATCGGATCGATCGCCTGCTGGATCGAATCCGGCGGGGCCGATTCAGAAAGCGGCGCGACACGGCCTACACTCTCACCGCCCTTCGGGAGGTTTCCACTCGTCAAGGCGCCCGCCGCATGGCCGTATTCCGACGTCGTCGCGTGGTAGTCTGGGCTCCTGCCCTGACTGAAACCTTCCCCTCTGCCGTGCTCGCCTCTTGCCTCGCTAGGCGCTTTCGATCCAACAATCTGAAGGCTGGCTTGCGGAGTGCCGCCTTCAGCCGAACCGTTTGACGAGACAGTTCCCCCGGCCACCGCAAGCAACTGAGAAGCCGTGGCCTGCCGGCGTTCTGGGCATCGTTTCCTCAGCTCGGCAATAATATCATCCGGCTGCCGAAATACCAGAAACCGTCGAGCGACGTTTTCTAGTTCTCGCACGTTGCCGGGCCAATCGTAGTCCAAGAGCGCCTCCCCCAAATGGGTCGGAATCTCCGGCGCCTCGACGCCCTTCGGAGCGCTGTACTTCTCGAGAAAACGCTGTGTCAGAGAGATGACCTCGTCCTTTCGTTTCCGAAGGGGAGGGATAGTGACTGAGGCAACGTTGAGCCGGTAGTAGAGATCCTGCCGAAAGGAGCCCTCGGCGATCGCTGATTCCAGGTCTCGGTGGGTGGCTGCAAGGACCCTCACATCAACCCGAACGCTCTTCTTGCCCCCAATACGATCAAACTCACCGTCCTGCAAAACGTGGAGGAGCTTCGCCTGAAGCCCCAAATCCATGTCGCCGATCTCGTCTAGGACGATGGTCCCGCCGTCCGCCAACTCGAACTTTCCGGGCTTTGCGCCGACGGCGCCCGTAAACGCGCCCTTTTCGTACCCGAAAAGTTCGCTTTCAAGGAGTTCCGAAGGCAGCGCCGCGCAGTTTATCTTGACGAGCGGTTTCGCAGCTCGTGACGACAAACGGTGCAATTCCCTGGCCGCAACCTCTTTGCCGACTCCTGTTTCGCCCAGAAATATTACCGGAACATCCCAATCTCCAAGAGCCTCTAGCGATCGATGTACTGACCGCATCGCCGGACCGAGCCACAGCGAGTCTGACTGCCGGCCCTCGGCGTTGAGCGACTTTCGGGACCCCGCGCCTCTGCTGCTGGTCACTCGGTGAAGAGTGCGTACCAGGCCGTCACGATCGACCGGTTTCGGCGCCCAGGCGGTAGCTGCGGCGCTGCCGGAATTCGGCGAGTCTCCGGTTTCGGTTAGAGCGACGATGGGTACTGCGGGATCGATCCTGCGCATCTTGCGCAGGACCGCCAGGCCGTCCTGTTTAGGCAGATCCAGATCGATCACGACAGCCGCCACAGAGTCCTTGAACCGCTGTACGAGATTCACGACTCCGTTGCTGTCATCTACTGCCTTGACGTTCCAGCCCCTGAACTCATTGCCCAAACGCCCCAGCAGGTCTTGGTCATGATGCGCGACGAGAAGAATCTTCTCCATGGTCCTGTTTCCCTCCCAAGAAACAGAAAGGCCCCGATGAACTAAGGCCCCAATGCCGCTAAGCCCCTGTTTGAATATCCGCGGAGCAGTTAACCCACGGGAGAAATAGAGCAGGATCGCCGAGCTCCACCAGGGGGATGGTGCCACAGCACTCCTGCCAACAGTATCCGTCTTCACAATATTAACGCAGTTCGTTCCCGGCAGTAAGGGGTGTATCTTTCACTCCCCCGGGGGGGAGTGTGCCCCCTCCCCAAAAGGGAGTATTCCACGGAAATTTCTAGAAAATTTAGATGGATACAGGGAGCCGCACGCAGAGCTGGAGGGCCTCACGCGAAGCGGAGCCGAGCAACGACAAACAGGCGGGTATGGGCTAGGTCGCGGTTGCCTGCCGTAGGTCGCCGGCGGCTCTAGAGGGGGGCTTGCTCACAGGTTGTGCTGTGCGCTGGAAGGGCTCTGACCCCTGCACGACGGATTGATCGTCAGCGAACAGCCGACTGCCGAAAGTCACCGCGCCAAGGCGATTCTCAACGCCGATCTTCGAGTACAGGCCGCGGATGTGCCATCGAACTGTTTCGCGTGCAACGCCGAGGTTCTCCGCGATCTCAGCGTTCTTCAGTCCCCCCGTGATCATGCGAAGAATCTCCGCCTCACGCGGAGTCAGCATGGGCGAGTGCAACTGCGTCAGTGATCGTCGCAGCAGCCCGGCGATGTGCTTTCGGGGCGCCCAGACTTCGCCTGCCGATACGGCCTGAACGGCCTTCCTGAGCAGAAGCTTCTCGCTGAGCAGGCCCAGGCATCCCAGCTCCAGGTAACGGACTGTCCGATCAAGACCTGCAGTCGTAGCCGCCCCGTAGGGAAGCACTCGTACGGACTCTCCAAATGCAACTTTTTCGCGGAAATCGCTAGGATCTAGCTCGTCCAGCGCTTCGCAATCCATCACAAGCACACAGGGCGCCATTCCTTCGGCGAGATGTACAGCGTCCAGAGGGGAACCGGTGCAATCGACCAGAACGAACCCCTCGCTCGCGGGCAATGCCTGGTGAATCCCATCCCAGGAGCCAAGCTCTCGGGAATGGATAATGACCTTTTTCTTGTTGGGCGCCACAGCGTCCAGTTCGTTCTCTACCATCTGCGGGTACGAAACGGTAATGCTCACCACTCCAGGGTACAACGGAGTCAGGCCGCTGTCTATAACAAGGCTCACTGACGTCAGAATTCAACCTCACGGTCTGCGAAAACATGTTGCCGCTGCTCCGTACATCGTGCTTCTGCTGAACGGCCATTCCATCGGAGGAAGGCATTGACTCAAAGTAATACGACTTTACCGTAATAGATATATGGCAAAGAGCTTATCCACTGGTTAAGCCTCTGTGTATGCCGCTGCCAAGGCATCCGGCGCGCCTCGGTCGCGACGCCTTTGGCATTCGGTGCTGAGAGACGGCAATCGCAATCTTGGCACGATATCATGTGATTAGTGGGTGGAGTTCGATGAGTCGGCCCTGGATTGTGCGCTGCTTGACAGCTCTACTGGCACTGGCATGTCTGGGAGACGTATGGGCACAGACGGCGGAGTTGACCTTGTCGTCCGCCTTCGGAGTTCCGGGAAGCACTGCGGCAATGGCGGTCAGCCTCGCTGGCGAAGCCTCGCCGTCTGGGCTGCAGTGGCGCTTGGACTACCCAGTGGAGGCCCTGAGTCTCGAGAGCGTCCGGCCCGCTTCCTCCGCCATAGCCGCCGCGAAGTCCGTGGAATGCTTCGGAGCGCTAGGCCAGACCTCGTGTATGGTGATCGGCCTCAACCGGGATACAATCCCGTCGGGCGAAGTAGCGGTTCTTGAATTCGCCGTTTCTCCTGCAGTACGCGCCGCGTCGATCGACGTTGTTTTGTCGGCTGGCCTCGCTGTCTCCCCGGAAGGGTTTTCCCTTCCTGCAACCAGCGCAGGTGGAACCGTGACTATCGATCCGTCTCTGCTCACGATCACCGGTGTTGTCGACGCGGCGGCATTTCAACCGCTGATATCGCCTGGCGCGATCGTTTCGGTCTTCGGAAATTTCGCGGAGACCACTGCCGTCGCCTCCGGCGTTCCCCTCGGAACGGAGCTCGACGGGCTTTCGATCACCTTCGACGGTGTTCCCGGAGCCTTGTTCGCCATTTTTGGGTACGATGCTGCTGCTAGCTTCAACCAAGCCAACGTGCAAGTCCCGTGGCAACTGAGCTCGAATGACGGTGTAGTCCAGGTCCGTTTGCTGCGCAGGAACGGAGACGAAGAATCTCTCAGCCCGCCGTTCAGAGCCAAGCTCGAAGCGGCGTCCCCAGGCATCTTCGAATTTCCGATCGGTTCGGGCCAGGCCGTTGTGACTAACGTTAGCGTGGACCCGGAAGATGGCGTAATCACGGGTTCTCTCGCGCAGCGGAAGGGCTCTGTGGGCGACGCGCCCGGTCAGCCCGCCTTGGTCGGAGGTTTGGCGACGGTCTGGTGCGGGGGCCTGGGGACCGTTACGCCGCGAGTGCCCACGGGCGCTGTGCCGGGAGGGGGTGCGCCGCTTTCCGAGACCGACCGAACGGTGCGGGTAACGATCGGCGGAGCCGAAGCGCCGATCATCGGATCGCCCGTGCTGCATCCAGCCTTCGTAGGGCTTTATCAGATTAACGTCTCAGTGCCCCTGATTGTCCCGAGCGACGCTGCACCGATCGTGATCGAGGTCGATTTCGGAAACGGCGAAGCGACCCGAAGCAAGGACGGGGTCACGATTGCCGTACGCGAGCAGCCATAGGCTGGTTCCGCCATCACGAATCTGGCGGCTCTTGGCCGGCGTGGGATCCGTACGCCCGAAACCCCACCCACAGGCTGACGATTCCAGCCGATCGTCACTTCCGCAGATCCGGCTTGCCGCATCGGAATCCTGATAAACGCCTCAGTCTGGACCCAGTGTAGGTTTTGCCCCCATTGGGACAAGCGCGCAAGATGTACACGGCGAGATTGGCCGGCCGATCCACAAAGTCCTGCCCCATCAGTACGAGGCGACTTTGGCGCCAAGGTTGCCTGAAGAGACCATTCTGGTACGACTTCTGTCCTAGTACTGAACTTATTACCCGGCGTACGTGTGTCTGCATTGACCTTTAGGCGGAAAGGCCGGTTGTCCTCCCCAACACTCGCTGGTACTTTCGTTCCAGTGAGGCCAGGATTTAAGGGCTACTTCAACGGTTGTGACTGAATCAATTTTCATGTTCTCCCTACTCCGAAACGCCGCAGTCCTGGTCGTGATGTGCGGAACAGCGCTCAGCGCACAGACCGCCTCCTCCTTGAGCGTGGCGTCCGGAACAGGGTGTCCAGGGACCGTAGTCAGCATCCCGATCGCTTTGGGCGGAGGAGCCAACCCTGCGGGTGTGCAGTGGGATCTGACGTATCCGTCCGCCGATTTGGTTGCGCAGACAGTGACTCTCGGTTCCGCCCCCGCGGGCAAGACCATCGATTGCGTGGAGTCATCTGGGGCGACAACGTGGGCGACGTGCTTGATCTACGGGATTGACCAGAACTTTATTCCGAACGGGACTGTTGCCGACGTCCTATTCGAGATTCAGGCCGGGACAAGCGCTTCGTCTGTCCCCATCCAACCTGCGAATCTATTTGCAGTGGCGCCTACCGGAGGGTCGGTTCCGGTTTCGGGAACCGGCGGTACGGTCACTGTGGTCCCGTGTGGTGGTTGCCCCACCGATCTGGTCCTCGCGAACCAGACGATCACGGGACCACAAACCCTGCAGGCAACCGCGACCGCGACGCTTGGCTCGAGTCTGGTAATCAACGGCGACAACGTTGTCGTCAACGCCCCGATTGTGGCGATGCTCGCCGACACCGAAGTCAGCGGCGCTTTCAGCGCGGGCAACAATCCGTCCTGTCCGTGAGCGAGGTCACCCGTCGTTTGCCAGAATCCTCATCCAAGACTAAGTCAGGAACGATCAATGAGAAAGGAACACAATAACAATCTACGGTTTGGGAACTTTCTAGCCGCCACTTCGGCGCTTCTGTTCCTCGCGACGGTCGCGTCAGGCCAGCAACCAGTGCTTCGCCTGCTTGCCGGCGCGCCCTCCAATTCGGTTGTGGTTGAATCCACCGGGCAACTCGGCGTAGGAACGGCTGACCCCAGCCTGGATACAGGATTCGGCATCCACGTTGCAGCGCCCTCGAACGGCTTTGCGTTTCTCGGCGCCGGAGTAGACCCGGCGGCGGGCGGCAGTTGTGCCTTCAACATCGGCTATGGCGGCGGAACTGCGCCCGGCACGGTGTTCATCACGACGCGGCCTTGCGGCGGCGACGAAATGTTGCGGCTTTTCGTAGGTAATTCGGAACGTGCCCGAGCTGACGTAGCAGGCTTCCAGGTCTTTGGAAGTCTACGAGTCAACGGGACAGGAGTAAACGTACCAGACTACGTGTTTCGTCCCGGATTCGAAATCGAATCGATAGAAGAGCACGCCGAGTCGATGTGGAGCGAGAGTCATTTGCCCGCGCTCAGCCCTGCCGCTGAGGGCGGCGACTTTGAGGTCGCCAAGACAACCATGGGGATGCTCGAAGAACTTGAAAAAGCGCACATCTACATCGAGCAGCTTAACGACCGGATCAGCCAGACGGCGGTGGAGAAGGACGCGGAGATCGCTGAGCTGAAGCAAGTCAACGAGGAGCTGACTTCACGGTTGGACCGGATCGAGGCTTCCATCAATTCGAGCCGCCGCTGAGTCTCAACGCGACTTGGGGAAAAGAGAAAGCCTGCTGTGCTTCGAAGTCGCCGGAACACCACAAGAGACATCGCGGGACCAGAGAGCCGGAGTCAGGGCCGGACAGCGGAACGTTGCAGCCCGCCCCGGCCGGGGGGACGCAAGATGAGGCTCAGCCGAAGTGTGGTGCGTGCGCCATCCCGCCATGGTCAAGGCTGCGGTGACGCAGATGTCGAAAGACCCCAACACCGACGATTAATCCCACGAGCAGCATCAACTCGGCAAGAGCCGGCGGCTCTGGAAGCGTCGTAACGCCTCCTCGCACGGCAGTCACGTAGGTGCTTTCATAGACGGTCAACTCTTCTGTTCCGTTGAACGAAAAGAGGTTGATAACGCCTCCATTCCGGCCTCTCATCCCAAATAGCGCGAGGTCATCGTTCGGCAGTTGGTCCGTATCAAAGGTGATCGTGAAACTCAGTATTTGGTCGAAGACCGCGAAGAGTTCCAAGTACCCGTTGACGTACTGAAACGAGGGCGCGCCGTCGCTGATGACTAGATTGCCGTCGGCGAACGATCCAGACACGTTGCCGGTTTGCACGGCATAGCCTTCCTGCTGGACCCCAGTGACATTGGTCACGGCCAACTGGCTGGCTACGTCCGCGTCGTTATCAAACAAGGTGAGCAACAGCGATGCTCGAGGACCCGTGACGCTGGTGTCGATAGAAACATCGTATGGGATGGTGGCAGCGAATCCCGCAGAACTCGCAATCAGAAGCAGCACTAGCATTCGCAACATATGTTTGATCCGTCCCAGGCCTGTGTGACGTAGGTTATCCACCTAAGGCTGGATGGTCAAGCTCTTAGGTGAAGAATTTCGATGTTCGGCATGGCTGGACGATGCCTCTATTGTATCTTGCTTATTCTAAATGATTTAGAATTGACGAGACGGTTGTAACTTGCAGTGCCGGCGGAGAAGTCGCAGCGACGAAATGAGCTGCTCCGGGCCGCTGGCTCGACGTATCTGCGTGCTACGGCGGCCCTCAGCGGTGTTCGCTCGTTGGCCGCGGAGTTCGAACCCCTGACTTGCGTTCATTGGTTGCTGCGCTGTTGCCGACAACCCACCTAACGCCCCTACCCTCTCCCAGCGCCGCCCCGATGGCGACACCAACGCGACAACCAACCAGAGCAGCTATACGTGTGCGCTACGGCCTGGAGCCGAGAGACTGATCGTCGCCCTCAACGCTACACAACCCGTGCCAACAGGCCCATCGAATTCAGTCCGGCAGGCGCCCCGAAGGGCGTCGTTGCGCGGATCGGCGACAGGATGACGCGCTCGGTCATTGATCGCTATACTGACCTGAGGGAGAATCATCTCCGTGTAGCGGCGGCCCACTCTGAGACGCCCCTTCCTGAGATCGCAGCGGCTCCCTGCGAGGCGGCTGAGCAGCTTTCTGATTTGTCTCAGAGAGATGTCGACAAGTTGCTCTCGAATGTGCGCAAGTGGCGGAATTGGCAGACGCGCTAGGTTCAGGTCCTAGTGGCCCTTACGGGTCGTGGAGGTTCAAGTCCTCTCTTGCGCACCACACTTTTTCTTGCTGAGTTGATCGGCAGCCTACGATCGAGCGGTTTCTCTACCCAACCGGTTTGATCGCAGCGGGACTCTCGCTCGCTGATACGGCGTCCGACGAAGTCGCATCCAACCACCCGAGTTCTTCCAGATTGCGTGCCAGGCTCTCGGCCGCTAGCTGGTGGCCTTCCGGTACCATGTGCACGAAGTCGTAAAAGAGTTCGGCCCCGCCCTCCGGTTCGAACAGCGGGAACAAATCAATAAGCGGTATGCCGAGCTCATTGCAGACGTGCCTCATCTTGCGCTGAGGTTTCGTTACGTACGCGCGCTCTTGGCTCAGCAGAGGCTGCTCGTATTGCGGTCCGAAAGGTACGCTCAGTACGACGACTCGGGCGCCGACCGAGTCGGACAAGTCGCGGATCACGCCGAGCTGTTCCGCGACAAACTCCCACGACTCATCTCTCCACGACTTCGGGAAGCCGGGATACCGATCCCAGGGGTACTTCTCATCGGACTTTTGCAGCGCCATCCAAACGACGCGCACCCGCAGGGCCAGATAGCTATGCTGAGCGAGCCAATCGAGCGGTCCGTCGCCCTGTATTGCATAGGCTCTCCGCGCTTCTTCCGTGAGCAATAGGCGAGCCGATTCGTCGTAGCGGTGCAGGAACTCTTGGTTGTCGTTGAGCGTGTGCTGCACCACGACGATGTCCGGCTTGAACCGCAGCAACTCGTGCTCGAGCATCAACCGCTGTTGGTAGATCGTGTAGCCCGAGACCGCTCCGTTGATCACCTCGCCGCGCTCTCCTATTCGATTCCGCAATTGAGCGATCAGCCCCTCCGGCGTGTTAGGCTCGCCGTAGGTGAGGACCGTGACGGAGTCGCCGAGGATCACGATGCGTTTCTTGCCCAGCGGTTTCTCAAGTTCGATCTCCGGATTTCGCAGCCCGAGCGAATTAACATCGTCGACCTTTGGGTTGTAGCGAAAGCTCAACACGGGGTCCGCAATTAGCGGCAAGTCCTCACGCTCGCTGGCAGTCGGTGCTTCGAGGTCGGAAAACGAGCCGACCGCGCCCCGCAAACCGCTCTCGGTACGGACGCGCAGGGTGAGCTCAGCGCCGAGCGCCCCTAGGCAGAGGCTGATTGTGAGGAACAGCGCGTGGAAGAATAGCCGCTTGGGAAGCGAATTCACGACAGCAGTGTTCCATGTAGCTCCCCAATGCGGCTAGGAGGAACGTCTCCGACACCCGAGCGGGAATCGCCTGAAGCGCCGCCCTCGATTGACCCTAGGAGCCTCAGGCAGGCCGCGCCTACTCGATGCTGAAATCCCTCGTCAGAACCCGCGGTTGGGTCGTGCCGGCTTGGGGCAGGCCGACCATCGCCTGGTATCTGCCCGGGGCCATTTGGCCGGTCTGCAGCATCACGCGGTAGCGTACTTGTTTCTGCGGGGCGAGCACGACTGCGTCGCCGCCCGCGGGCGCCTCGGCGACGGGATTCCCGCCCTGCAGTACGACGAACTGCACGGGCGGCGGCTGAGCCAGCATCTGCGCCGGCGTGTTGTAGAGGTGGTACACGATGAAGACCGTTTCCCCGGCGGTGAACGTCGTCGCGGCGTCGGGCCGGAAGTGACTGTCTCCCACGACGAGCAGATCGCCGTGCGGGCTTCCGGGCGGCAGCGCTCCCTGGCCCGCGCCGCGAGTTAAGAACAACGAGCTTGCGGCCAGCTGCTGCGAGAAATCCGGAACCTGTACGGAGAGCTTCGTCGACGCTGCGCCGCTGGACTCATTCTTCCAGCCCAGGGTCAGCTCGTAGGCTCCCGGCGCGAGGCCCCGTAGCTCGCCCGACCAGTTCGTCCGCATGCGCGGGTCGCGTAGAGACTTGCGAAACGGTTCCGCGGGGAAGGCTCTTTTCTCCCGTACGGCGGAGTAGGAGGTCTCGGCGCCGCCGGACGTTGCCAAAACGCCGACGGTGAAATCGGCTTCAAGCGAACGGCCCGCCTCCGTTGTTTTCAGCGCTTTCGGGTGGACGCCCAAGACGTAGAGGATGACGGGGGCGCCGTCGGCTGCTCGGAAAACCGCATAGGAGGCCTCCAACGGGAAGTCGGCTTGCTGTTTTTCGAGCAGTTCCCGCATCGCCGCGTCGTCGACGGCCAAGGCATCAGGTCGCGCGGAGGCGCGTTGTGGAGCGGCCTGCTCTCCGGGGCGGCGTTCCATGTATTCGCCGAGCGCGGCGACCTTGTAGCCCTTCGGCTTGACCTTAACGCCAATGCGTCGCCTGAGCCCGCGCTGTCGGTCGTCTTTCGGCTCGTAACGCAGCAGATAGTAGCCCGAGCTCTCGCTCAAGACCCGCTCGAAGATTGCCGAGGGATCTCCCTGGCTCAACAAAGCCACGCCGCCGGTTCGGCGAGCGAGCTGGTTCAGCCCTTGCGCCCCGACGCCTCCGAGCGTCGCCGCATCGGGGCGCGCCGGGAAGAACGAAACGCGATTGCGAAGCGCTTCCGAGGCTAGGCGATCGAAAGACTCACGATATTGCATCGGCGCTGCGTCGTTGCTTCCCACTGTCGAGCGCAAGCGGTCGTTCGCACGTCCTCCTTCGCCAAGGTCGGACGACTCCGCATTGCCGGTATCGAGCCCGTCGCGGTCGAGTCGCAAGCCTTCGCGAAAAAGCACGACGGACTTCTTACCCGGCAGCACGCCGAGCTGACGCACGAGAAGCGTATAGCTGTCGAGAACGGGACGTCCGCCCAGCCTCGCCTCGGATCCGATCTTCCAAAGCGACCCCAAACCGGGCACTTGTTGACCGTCGATGCCGCCCTCTCTGAGAACGGGGCCGGGCAAGAGCAGCTTCTTGAGGGCCTCGGCATCGTTCGTAAACGGCGAACCGCCCAACGAGACATGGGAGCCGGGCTCCATTATCTCGTCGAGGAACTTGAGGATCGCTCGCTGGGTGCGAGGGAAGTCTGGCGGCGAAACGTCCACGGCGACGTAGATCCAGCTACTCCCATCGCCCTCGCCGGCCTGGGCGACGTAGCTCGACCCAATTTCTTGGACCTTACCGTTTTCCTTGAGCTCGAAGTCGGAAGCCGTCAACTCGTCGGCCGCAGCGTTCTTGCCGGTGACCCGGACCTCGAGAACGATGGGCTCGGCGGCGCTAAGAGGGAGCGAGCAGCTCACCGCGATAGTCAAAAGCAGCAGTAGTCTCTTCATGGTTCTGTCCCCTGTGGACATGTTTAGCCTATCACTCGGATCGGCGCTGGGCGAAACGGGTCGCGACTTCATTCCGATCTCGCTCTGAGCTATCCTGAAGGTGATGAGACTGCGGGCTCGACACGGCCTCGCGCTCTGGGTGGCTGTCGCTCTCCTCTCCTCCTGTTCCGTCAAGAAATACGCCATCGGCAAGGTCGGCGATGCGCTCGCGGCCCCCGGGCCTTCCGTCTACGAAACCGACGACGACATTGAGTTGGTGGGCGGGGCGCTGCCGTTCAGCCTCAAGTTCGTCGAGAGTCTGCTGGTCGAGGCTCCCTACCACCGTGGTCTACTGCTGACCGCCTGTCGCGGCTTCACCCTCTACGCCTACGCCTACGTCGATTTCGAAGCGGAAAAAACCATCGAAAAGGATCTCGCGCAAGGCCGCAAGATGCGCGAACGCGCCAAACGGCTCTATCTGCGCGCTTTCGACTACGGCGTTCGGGCGATCGAGACGCGCCATCCTGGATTCGGCGATGCGCTGCGGCGAACCCCCACCGAAGCAGTCGCTGTCTTTGAGCCGAAGCGCGCCGTTCGCGAGATCCCTCTGATCTACTGGACCGCGTCTTCCTTGGGTTTGGCGATCGGATTGGCCAAGGACGACGCCGCAATGCTGGCGCGGATTCCTGAGGTCGAGGCGTTGATCGAGCGCGCCGTCGAACTCGACCCCGACTGGGAAGATGGTTCGCTCGACGAGTACCAGGTCACCTTCGCGTCAGCCAAACCCGGCGGAGGGGATCCGGAGATCGTTCGCAATCACTACGACAGGGCTCTGCGCCTTTCGGGCGGCAAGCGCGGCGGCTTATTTGTCGCGTTCGCTGAAGCGTTTGCCGAGCCCGAGCAAGACCATCGTCTTTTCAGGCAGATGATGGAGCGGGCCCAGGCGATTGACGTCGACGCCGTTCCGCGCTATCGACTCGTAAACTCCTTGGCCAAAAGGCGCGCCGAATGGTTGAGTGGCCGCATTGATGAACTATTCTTGATACAGGACGAGACAAGCGAGCCTCAGGGAGAGAATCCGTGAAGAATCGCAGCCGTATTCTAGCCGTCGCAACCTTAGCGATCTTCCTCGCGGCGCCTGCGGCGGCACAGCGCGCGATTCGCATCAACCTCGGGACGGTTGTGCCGGAAGGCTCTGTATGGCACGAAATCCTCTTGCAGATGAAGCAGGATTGGACGACCCTTTCCAACGGGCGAGTGCGGCTCAACATCTTCGCCGGGGGTAAGTTGGGCGACGATGCCGACATGCTTCGCCAAGTTCGTATCGGCAAGCTCCAGGCTCTGGCGCTTACCGGCATCGGACTGTCTTTGATCGATTCCAACGTCGACGCGCTGCACATTCCGATGTTGTTCGACTCCTACGAGGAGCTCGATTACGTGCGTGATCGCCTGGCGCCGGACCTCGAGGCAGTGCTCTCGGCGAAGGGTTACACGGTGCTCAACTGGTCCGATGGAGGCTGGGTACACTTCTTTACCAAGAAGCCGGCGAAGACGCTCGACGACCTGCGCGGCATGAAGCTCTGGATCTCGGCGGGCGATCCCCGCACCGAGAAGCTTTACCGCGATTTCGATTTCCAAGTCGTGGCCGTGCCGGTCACCGACGCCCACCTGCAACTGCAGACCGGAGCGATGAACGCGATTCAAATGCCTCCGCTCTTCGCCATGCTCGACCGCTTCTTCGAGCGCGCCGAATACATGACGAACATTCGCTGGGCGCAAGTGATGGGGGGGACGGTAATCAGCAACAAAGCCTGGGAGCGCATCCCCGCTGAGCTTCGGCCAAAGCTCTTGGAGGCCGCCCAACGAGCCGGGCAAGAGACCCGAGCTCGCATTCGGAAGCTCGGCGACGATTCAATTGCTCAAATGGTCGAACGCGGTCTGGTCGTAGTCGAAGCCGATCGTGAAGCCTGGCTGCGCGAAGCGACTGAGGTCTATCCGCGGCTCCGCGGCCGGCTCGCGCCCCAGCCGCTCTTCGACAAGGCGATCCGCCTGCGCGATGAGTATCGCGCCTCGTCGGGCGGCCACTAGCGCACACGCTCCAGAATGACGCCAAGCGACGAGCGCCCCCCGAGCGAGTCACGTGTCGAACGGGCATTCGCCGGCGGCGTTCTCGTGCTGATGGCGCTCGTCACGCTGGTTGAGATGGTTGCGCGCCGAATGGGCGGGGGCGTCGCCGGCTCGTTCACGCTTGTTCAGCACCTAACCCTCGTCATTACCTTCTCGGGAGCGGTTCTCGCCGCCGGATCCGATCGGTTGTTGGCGCTCTCGACCGCCAACGTTCTGCCGGAAAGATTCCGTGGAAAGACTCGCATCATCACCTCGGGCCTCGGCGCTGGTCTTGCCTGGTGTCTGGCGTCGGCAAGTTGGGACTTGGTCGTCGTCGAGCACGACGCCGCCGAAATCGCTGCCTGGGGCGTGCCTGTTTGGATCTTCTTGGCGGTGATGCCGATCGGCTACGTGCTGATTGCGTCGCGGCTAATCTGGCGGGCCTCTGATAGCCGACTCGGTCGCGCCGCGGCATGCTGGGGCCTCGTCCTCCCAGTGCTGTTCGCTTTCTGGTCCGGTATTGAAGACATCGACATCCTTTTTCCCGGCGCCATGCTGCTCCTTGCGGGAACGATCTTCGGAACGCCCATCTTCGCCACGATCGGGGGCGCCGCCTTGATGCTCTATTGGTACGACGGCACGCCGGTCGCTGCAGCGCCTTCGGAGACGTATCGGTTGACGGCGTCGCCGATGCTGCCCGCGATTCCCTTGTTCACTCTGGGCGGTTACATCCTCACAGAGGGCGGCGCCAGCCAGCGGCTATTGCGACTGTTCCGAGCGCTCGTCGGTTGGCTGCCGGGCGGTCTGGCGATCGTGACGACGCTGGTGCTCGCTTTCTTTACGCCTCTGACAGGCGCCTCCGGGGTCACGATTCTCTCGATGGGTGGACTGCTCGCACCGGTGCTGGTCAAGGCGCACTACCCGGAGCGCACCTCGCTCGGATTGGTCACTGTCTCGGGATCGATCGGGTTGCTGTTTCCTCCCAGCCTGCCGGTGATTCTCTACGCCTTCTACGCAAACCTCTCCATCGAGGATCTCTTCGTCGCCGGGCTCGTGCCGGGAGCGATTCTGGTCGTCGCCGTCGCGCTGTGGGCGGCTTGGCGCGGTTGGCATAGCGGCGCTCGTCCGACGCCGTTCAATCGCGCCGAGGCAAAGTCGGCATTGTGGGGCGCCAAGTGGGAGGTGCTGTTGCCCGTCGTCGTTCTGGGGGGTATCTTCAGCGGATACGCCACGTTGGTCGAGGCGGCTGCCGCCACCGTGCTCTATGCGTTCGTCCTCGAGTGCGGCGTGCATCGAGATCTCGACATCCGAAAAGACCTGCCGCGCATCCTCGTCGAATGCGCCACGCTGGTCGGCGGCTTCATGATCATCCTCGGCGTGGCGCTTGGTTTTACGAGCTTTTTGGTGTTCGACGACGTTCCGACGCGAGCCCTGGACTGGGTGCAGATGCACATCACCTCGCCCTGGGTGTTTCTCCTGGCGCTCAATCTATTCTTGATCGTGGTCGGCGCCCTGATGGATATCTACTCGGCGATCATCGTGGTGACGCCGCTGATCATTCCGATCGCCGCGGCCTACCAGATCGATCCCGTCCACATGGGCATCATTTTCTTGGCGAACATGGAACTCGGGTATTTGATGCCGCCGATGGGCGAGAACCTGTTTCTCGCCGCCTACCGCTTCGACAAATCCCTTGCGGAGGTCTATCGCTCCACGCTGCCGTACGTCGCAATCTTGCTCGCTGCGGTGCTGTTGATCACCTACTGGCCGACGGCTTCGCTGGGGCTTGTAGAGATCCTGCGGCGCTAGGCTAGCCGCGACGATTGGCTCAGCCCTCGATCTCTTTCTCGAGAGCGATCTTTCGTTCTTGGCGAGAAGCTCTCCGTTTGTCCTTCATCGGACCCGCGCCGCGGGGTTGCGACTGCGCCTGCTTCGCTGCCAGATTGCGTTTTCTAATCTTCTTGAGCTTGCGCGGTAGCCGTTTCGCCATAGTGCCTCGATTGTCCGCTATCATAGCGAGCCATGGCGGACGACCCCCTTCAACGCGTTACGCGGCTGACCTTCGATATTTTCGGCACTGTGTTGGATCTCACCGGAACAATCGTTCCGGCGCTCGCGGAGTATCTGACGCAGAAGAACGTTTCGCTCGACCCCGCCGAGATCTGGAAGCAGTGGCGGGCTCGACAGCGCATCGAGCAGCATCAAGACACAATTCTAATGCTCGGTCACAGCGGTTATCTCGAAGTCGCGCGTCGCGGACTGGCCTACACATTGCGTCACAACGGGGTCGCTTTCGAAGAGCAAGAGACGCACGAGATGATCAAGGTCTTCGAGCGCTTGGAGCCGTTCGAGGACGCCAAGCTCGGCCTAGCCCGTTTGGCCGAGCGCTACAAGCTCGTCGCGCTCTCCAACGGCAATCAACATCTGCTCGATCCCTTGGTCAACAAGATCGGCGTCCCATTCGAAGCGCGCCTGTCGGTCGAGCGTTGGGGGCGTTTCAAACCCCATCCGTCGGTTTATCGCGGTGCGGCTTCGGTCTTGGGATTTGATCCCGGCGAAACCATGATGGTCGCCGCGCACTCCTTCGACGTTCATGGCGCCATGGTTTGCGGCTATCGCGGGGCGTTCGTGAATCGCTACCGTCTGCCCTACGAGGACACGGCGTTGAGGCCGGACCACGAGGTCAACGATTTCCTTGAGCTGTGCGAACGCCTTGGGGTCTAGGCTTCTTCGTCGTGGTGTCGCGGCAATAAGCCGATCGCGGCGGCGCCGAAGGCCGCTAGGCCGAAGACCGCCCACAACGCGCTGCTGTAGCCGCCCCACATCGTGCGCAACCCGGCGACCATGAACGGGAACCAGAATTGCGTAATCGTGTCGGTCGGCAGAATCGCCGACATCGCTTTGCCCAAGGTCGCGAGACCGAACTGATCGGCTGCCATCAGCGGAATCAGCATGTAGTCGGCGCCCATCGCAAAGCCGAATACGACGGCGAATAGGTAGACGTAGTTCGGCTGCTCGGGTCGCACCAAGAACAGCAACGGAATCGCGAAGGCGACGATGGCGTAGGTCGCCAGCATCACCCACTTCTTTGGGAACTTGTCGGCCAAGTAGCCGGCCAGTAACCGTCCTCCGATGCTTGAGAGCAGGTAGACCGACGAAGCGTCGGCCCAAACCCTATCACGCGCCGCTTGCTCGACGAAGCCTTGCTCCTCGAAGACAAACTTCATCAAGAAGTTCACGGCCGCGATCGATCCGATCGAAGCGGCGCTGCCCACCAACAGAAGCCAGAACGAGTACTTGCCCATCAGGAATCCGAAGGTCTTGGGAGCCTCGACGTGCTTCGGCGCGGCGGTCGGCGATTCGACATGGTCGGCCCCGTCGGGAAGCTGGCCCACGTCTTGCGGTCGGTCCTTGATAACGAACAACGCCAGCGGCCAAGCGATCAGCGGCAAGAAGCCCATGATCTGGAGAGCCTCTGTGTAGGGCATCTGTCCCGCCAGCCACGGACCGAGCCGATTGCCGGCAACGCCGACGACGGCGACTCCGACGTAGGCAATCCCCATCGCGCGCCCACGCTTTTTCTTGTACCAGTTAGAAATGATGATCTGGTGCGGAATGGGTCCGGCCAAAAAGTAGCCGAACATGTAGAGACACCACGCGGCATAGTACTCGATTGAGCTGCCGCCCAAGCGCCCAAACCATTCGAAGGAAACACACGTCAGCCCGGTGCCGATGATGATCAATAGTCGCGGGCTCACCCGCGGCACAATCATCGGCCCAGCCCAGATCGTCAGCAGCACCGCCAACGGCGCACCCATCGTGACGAGTTCCTGTGTCCAACCGTGGTCATCGCGGAAGTAGTCGAAGAAGAACGCGATGTTGTAGTAGGGGAAGCCCGTAGAGAGACCGAAGGTGAAGAAGCAGGCTGCGATGATCCAGGGTCCTTGGAATGACTTTTTGTCGGCGGTTGCGGCGGTCATCTGGGCTCCCATCGGCGGCTTGGCCGAAGTCGTTCAATATACACGATCCCGGGCTGCCGCGGTTTTTACAGAGCCGCTGCCGCCGAGCGTGATAGGCTGAGCCCGATGAGACGTTTCTCAAGGTTTGTTCGGGCGATGATTTTCTCGGCGATCGTGCCGACGGCTGTGGCCTGGGCCGTTCCGGTCGACTCCGGGACGACCGCGCGACTCAAAGCGATGGCGTTTGCTCACGATTTCGCAATGCTCGAGAGATCGATCGAAGCGTTGCGGCCGAGCGCCGAACCCTCTGATCCAACTTGGCTCGCGGCGCTATCCTGGGCCGCTCGCGGCGCAAGCTTCGTCAAGGAGTGGGAGAAAGCGGACGCCTACGCGAATGAAGTCTACGAGGGCTCAACGGCGTTGGTCGACTCGGGCAGCACAGTCGACTCCTCCACTTACCTCGCGACAGCGCTCGGCGCCTCGATCGAGGTCTTGGGCCAAGCCCGCGACGCAGCCGGAGACCGATCCGGTGCGGTCGCGTTTCTCGGCGAGCAAAGAGATCGCTATCGTGGAACCTCGATCGAAACGCGCATCCAGAAGAACCTGCTGCTGATCAGCCTCGAAGGCAAGCCGATGCCAAAGCTCGCCTCGGACGACGGCTTCGTCGGCCCGGCTCGACCGCTCGAAGAGGTTGTCCATGGCAAGGCGGCATTGTTCTTCTTTTGGGCGCACTGGTGCAGCGACTGCGAGCGGCAACGCCCGGTCTTGGCACGGCTCCACGACGAGCTTGGCGATCGCGGTTTGGTCATCATTGGACCGACCCAGCGCTACGGCTACATCGCGGGCGGCGTGGATGCCGACAAGGCGCAAGAGCTGGCCTATTTGCGCGGCGCTTTCCAAAGGTCGCGGCCGACGCCCCAGTGGATGACGTCGCCGATCAGCTCGGAGAACTTCGTCAACTTTGGAGTGAGCACGACGCCGACGCTGGTGCTCGTCGATCGCGACGGCGTAGTGCGTATGTACCACCCCGGGCGAATGGCTTACGAGGATCTCAAGGCGAGAATTGAAGCGTTGTTGTAGGTCCGCCGAGCGGCTCTGTCGTTTACGCTTTCAAACGTCGAGCCCGAAGGCGTCAAGGAACTTCCGATTCTTCGCCCGGCTCGCCCTCGGAAATCCCATCGGGTTTTCTTCTTCGGCGAACACTCGCGCGTTCTCTGCCCGCTCACGCTCAAGCTGCTGCCGGGAAGGGAACTCGATCAGCTCGGTCTCGATCCAGCGCACGTCCAGCTCTCGTGAAAGATCTGCGCCCCGTAGATAGTCCTCGCGGCGCCGCTCGCTCAACCACACGACCGGCAACAGGAAGCCCCAGAACGGCTTCCGCCCAGCGCCGTACTCGGCCAGCATCCGCTCATAAGCCTTGTCGACGCGCACGGCGTTTAGCTCGGCCGGCGCGCACATGTCGTAGTCCTCGCGTCCGCAAAAGCTTGCGTCATGCCAGACGTAGCAAGCCCGGCAAGCGTCCGGCCGCGCCTCATAGACCCCACACTCACCGTGCTCGCTGAGGAAAACGCAGGCTCCCAAATCGAGCAGCTTGTTCTTCGCCGCATCAGGCGAGGCCGGCGTCAGCAGCGCCCGCTCCAGCAGCTCGATGCGCGAAAGCCGCTCCGCCCGCAGCTCGTCGACCTCTGGGTGAGCGTCCAGAGAATCAAGCAGCCGCAGGGCTTCCACCGAAGTTGCGACAACGGTCATTCGCTCACAGCAAGCCGAGCAGCCGGGACCGCACGTCGGCGCTCCGATTGCGGGCGACCAGGCGTCGAGCAGAGTGCGAATGTCAACGTCGATGCTGAATGAGCTAGGCACTTGTAGGTGCTACTCAGAGCTCGTGGCGAAGGCCGAGCGTTCGATCAACGAAGAACTGTGTCGATCTAGCGCGGAACGCTCCCCTAGATAAACCCGATCGACCCGTCGGCGCGATAGCCGACCCCACGCTTCCAAGACCTTGGCGGGTAGTTCGCGAACGCTTCTTCGTTAAGCTCAACGCCCCAGCCTGGCTTGTTCGGGATATCGAGATAGCCGTCCTTGACCATCAGCGGCTCCTTGAGCACGTCTTTGTACGCGCCGCTGACCGGGGCGCGGTACTCCAGGACCAAGAAGTTAGGCGTCGAGGCAGCGAAATGCACGTTGATGGCAGCCGCCAACGGGCTCATCGGATTGTGTGGCGCGACCATCATGTATTGCGCCTCAGCCATGGCGGCGATCTTCTTCATCTCCATGATGCCGCCGCAAACGCAAATGTCGGGCTGCACGATGTCGACCGCCTGGATGTTGATGATGTCGCGGAACTCGTACTTGGTGTAGTTGCACTCTCCGCTCGCCAACGGAATGTCGACGTGGTCGGCAAGCTTCTTCATCGCGTCGGGGTTTTCCGGCCGGATCGGCTCTTCAAGCCAGAACGGGTAGTAGGGCTCGATCTCCTTGGCTACCCGAACGGCGCGCTGCACTTCGAGATAGCGCGCGTGGATGTCGACCGCGATGTCCACATCGGGACCGACCGCGTCGCGAACAGCTTTCACCCGTTGGCCGGCGATGCGCGTCACCCGGTTGTAGGGCATTTGCAGATCGCCGCGATTGTGAGGCGACATCTTGACGGCCGTGTAGCCGTGATCAGCGATGAGGCGCTGCGCGTTCTCGGCAGCCTCCTCGGGCGTGCCTCCCCCGATCGACTGATACGTGCGGATCTTCTCTCGGACCCGTCCGCCCAGCAACGCCCATACCGGCAATCCCGCTGCCTTACCGCTGACGTCCCACAACGCGTGCTCAATGCCGCTGATCGCGGCGTTGACGACCGAGCCGCCGGGGAACCGCGTCGTGTTGTACATCATGTCCCAGAGGTATTGGATGTTTCGCGGATCCTGGCCGATGAGCCACCCGCGAAAGTCCTCTACAGTCTTGACGGTCGCCTCGTCGGGACCGACCGAGTAGGCCTCGCCTATGCCGCTGATGCCTTGATCGGTCTCGACCTTGACGTAGACCCAAGAGCGCCCGCCGATGTTCTGAGTGCCCGAGCCCGAGCTGTCGCGCGGAACGGTGCCCACCAAGAACGTCTTAATGTCGGTAATCTTAATAGCGGGCTTGTCGCCCATCGGCGCCGGAGCCTGTGGTGCGGCGGCGGCCGAGGCGGCGGCAAAACCGCCGGTGGCCAAGAACTGTCTGCGTCTCATCGCTCCTCCATCGGGCGGCGATATTGTAGCAGGCGGCTATGGTAGGCCACGGTCTTGGCAAGGTGATTCAAAAGATTGTCCAACGATCCAAGGCTCGATTCCGTAGAGAGTCGATAGAAGCGGCATGAGATTTCTCCTCTGGCTCGGATTGCTTGCGTTGGCCGGCTGCGCCTCGGATGCTCCCACGGCGTTCGATCGGCTCAAACCCTGCGACCCCGACGACGGCCCGTCCGACGCTTACTGCGGCGTCTACGAGGTTTTCGAGAATCGGGAGGCGGCCGAGGGACGAGAGATCGGACTGAAGATTGTGCTGTTGCCCGCTTTCGCCAACGATCCCGCCCCAGACCCCGTGTTCTTTCTCGCCGGAGGCCCAGGCCAGGCGGCCGGCGAACTTGCAGATGGAATCAGCGTCCTGTTCTCGCGCATCCGGCGAACGCGCGACGTCGTTCTCGTCGATCAGCGTGGAACCGGCGAAGGCAATCCGCTCGACTGCGACCTGGAAGAGGACGACGACTCGCTCGAGGACCTTTTTGACCCCGGCCCAGCACACGAAAAGCTTCGCGCTTGTCTCGACGCTTACGAGGCCGACCCAACGCTCTACACCACGGCGGTTGCGATGGACGACCTCGACGAGATTCGCGACTGGCTGGGCTACGAAGAGCTCAACCTCTACGGGGGCTCCTACGGGACACGCGCCGCCCTGGTGTACTTGCGGCGTCATCCCGAAGCCGTCCGCGCGGTCGTGCTCGACGGCGTCGCGCCGACGAACATCGCATTGCCGTTGAGTATGTCTCGAGATGCCCAGCGGGCGCTCGACAAGCTAGTCGCCGACTGCGCCGCCGATACGGCTTGCAACGAGCGTTTTCCCGCGTTCGGAGAGAAGTTGCGAGCGCTGCTCGAGCGGCTGGAGCGCGACAAGCCGGTGGTACAAGTTCGCCATCCGAGAACGGGGGAGGCTGCCGAAGTTCGCATTCCTCCCGAAGCGCTGAGCCTGCCCCTCTTCGGCGCCCTCTATTCCCCTTGGCTGAGCTCGTTGGCGCCCTTGGTCGTCGACGAGGCTTCCTCCGGCAACTTCGAGCCGCTTCTGGCGTTGGCGATGGCGCGAGAGGGAATAGGCGAAGGCTTCGGCCACGGCATGCACTATTCGATCGTCTGCAGCGAAGATGCGCCCCTGGCCGAGGCCGCCGACCTCGACGCTGAGACTACTGACACATTTCTGGGCCGAGCGTTCTTGGAGATCCGCCAAAAGCCTTGCGAGTTCTGGCCGCGTGCGGCGGTTCCGCCCGAATACTACGAACCTGTGAGTTCAGACAGGCCGGTCTTGATTCTCTCGGGCGACCTCGATCCGGTTACGCCTCCGCGCTGGGGCGAAGCGGTCGCCGAGACGTTGCCCAACTCGCGCCATATCGTCGTCGGCGGCGTCGGCCACGGAGTCTTGCCGAACGGTTGCGCGATGCGGCTGATCGAAGAGTTCGTCGAAACCACCGACGCCGCGGCGCTGGATGCAAGCTGTCTCGATGGGCTGCGGAGGCCTCCGTTCTTCGTTAGGCCGAGCGGGCCGGAAACCGTCTCGGGCAAGGCGGGCGAACAATGATTGAAGTCTCCGATCTGCGCAAGACGTTCGGCCAAGTGCATGCGCTTGACGGCGTCGGGTTCGAGGCTCGCGACGGTGAAGTCACCGGGCTTCTCGGCCCCAACGGCGCAGGCAAGACGACGGCCTTGCGTATTCTCTACGGACTGATGCGCTGCGACGGCGGGTCTGTGCGGGTCGACGGAGTCGACGCTCTGAGCGACCCCTCCGGCGCCCAGGCGAAGCTTGGCGCGCTGCCCGATAGTCACGGCCTCTACCCGAGGCTCACAGCCCGCGAGAATATCCGATACTTCGGGCGCCTACAGGGCGTCTCACGTAAGGTCGTCGACGAACGGATCGAAGAGCTTGTCCCGGTGCTCGACATGGGCGACGTGATCGAACGCCGCGCCGAGGGCTTCTCGCACGGCGAGCGCATGAAGACGTCGCTGGCCCGTGCGCTGATTCACCGCCCGCGCAACATCTTGCTCGACGAGCCCACCAACGGTCTCGACGTGATGAGTGTCCGTGCCTTGCGCGGCATCATCCAAAATTTGCGCACGCAAGGTTGCTGCGTGCTCTTCTCCTCGCATGTGATGCAGGAAGTTTCGGCGCTGTGTGACCGCATCATCATCATCTCCGCCGGCCGCGTCGCAGCGACGGGAACGCCCGACGATCTGCGCCGCCAAACCGGGCAGGACAACTTGGAAGACGCCTTCGTCGCACTCACCGGAATCTCCGAGGAGGCGCAAGTATGAAGCTTTTCGCGGGCGCTGGAGTCGTCTTCGCCAAAGAGCTGATCGAACACGTGCGCGACCGCCGGGCCTTGTTCTCCTTCATTGCCACCTCGCTGATCGGTCCGGTTCTCATCGCCGTGATGCTCAATCAGATCGCCGGCGATCGCCAAGCCGCCGAAGAAATTGACGTGCCCGTGATCGGGCGCGAGTATGCGCCCGATCTGATGGAGTGGTTGGATCAACAGGCGGGCGTGTCGCTGGTCGACGGACCCGACGACCCGGCTGTCGCTGTCTCGGCGGGCGATGTCGATCTGGTGTTGGTCGTCGACGAAGAGTTCGGCAAGGACTTCGCTAGGGCGCTTCCGGCGCGCGTCCAGCTCTTCCACGACGAGGCGGACAACAAGGCTCGTCCGAAGGTCAACCGCGTACGCCGCATGGTCGAGGGCTACGGGCGCGGGATCGGCCAACTGCGCTTGATCGCGCGCGGCGTCGCTCCGGCGGTGAGTCGACCGCTGTGGATCGACAACGTGGAAGTCTCAAGCGCGCAGCGCCGGGCCAGTCGTGTCTTGGCCTTCGTGCCGTTGATGCTGCTGGTAGCGGCCTTCGCCGCCGGCATCTCACCGGCGGTGGACTCGACCGCCGGCGAGCGCGAGCGCGGGTCGCTTGAGCCGTTGCTGCTCAATCCGGTTTCCTCCGAGGCGGTCGCCGTCGGCAAGTGGCTCGCCGCTGCGGTGTTCTCGGGCGGAGGACTCTTGCTTTCGCTCACGCTGATGCTGGTGATTCTGCTCAAGCTGCCGCTGTCCGAGCTCGGCATTCGCCTCCACATTGAGAATTGGCAGATTGCCGGAATGATCGTGGCCGCGGCGCCGGTCGCGTTCTTGGCCCCTGCGTTTGAGATGCTGGTCGCCTGTTACGCCCGCTCATTCAAAGAAGCGCAAGCCTACCTCGGCTATGTCATGATGATCCCCACCCTGCCGGCCGTACTGATACTCGTGTTGGGCATCGACGACGCGCCCTGGCTCATCTACGTGCCGATCCTCGCGCAGACGAAGATGGTGCAAGACTATCTGGCGGCGGAAGGTCCCGCCTGGTGGGAGTTGATGCTCGCAAGCGGCACGGCGGTCGCGCTTGCGCTCGTCTGCATCGCCGCCGTCGGACGCCTGCTGAGCCGCGAGAAGATCATCTTCGGCCGCTGAAGGCCGAGCGCGCGGCTTTCGCTACAATTGCGGTCCAAGGCCATGCCGGAAACGAAACCTCCCAATCGTCGCGACTTCGCAAAGCTTTCCGTAGCCGCCGCCGCTTCCGCGGCGCTGACATCCGCGCAAGCTCAGGCGCAGGGCGATTCGCCGCCGCTCGTCGACGACTTCGAGCGACCTGACTCCTTCTACGCAGGCGACGGTTGGCATTCGCTCAACCCTGGCTACTGGAAGATCGAGAACAATGCCCTGCGCCGCCGCGTCGAAACGCGTGGAGGCCGCGGACGCAAGACCGGCTTCCCGTTCCACGCGCCGATCGAGACCGACTACGAATTTCTGCCTCCCTATGGCATGATTTGGCGGCGCGACTGGAAGCTGCGCAAGAACTACAAGATCGTCGTCGAAGCAACCGTCAAGACGCTCCCCGCCCAACGACCCGAGCCGGGCTACTCGCTGATGGGGATCTGCTTCGGCGGCCGCACGTTATACGAAAGCTGGAACGGAAACGGCGAGCGCGGCGACGCTTGTTGGTATGCCGCCTGGCGTGACGACGGTCGGTGGGGCGTCTACGATCACACCAGCGACGAGGCGCGGCCGATATCGCGCAGCGGCGAAACCAAGGCGCCGGAGCTTTCGCCCGGCGACAAGGTGCGGCTCGAAGTCGAGCTCTCCGGCTCGAGCGGCAGTATGGCCACGGTTGACGCCCGTTTCACCGCTAGGGGCGAGACCGTCTCGGTGCACTTAGAGAACTTCGATCGCTCCGACTACACCAATGGATACTTCGGCCTCGTCGGCCGCGGTTGGCTCGATTTCGAGTTCAACGAAGTTCGGCTCGATCCGACCGATAACGAGCCGATTGAGGCCCCGGTCAACGAGCTGCGCGTCTGCTACCCGCTAGGAGACACGCTCCAGCAGGTCGACGGCAAATGGCGCTGTCGCTTCATCGCAGTTTTTCGCCAAGAGGGCCAAGAAGCCGAGATTCGGATCTCGAAGTCCGACAACGCCCGCGAAGGCTGGGACGCCGTCGCGGTTGCCGGCAGCGGCGCCATCGTGACCAACGGCTTCCGGCGCGCCACCGCCGTTATTGACTGCGAGCTGCCCGGCGATCCTTCCGAGAGCGAGTTCTATTACACCGTCTGGAAGGACGGCGACGACGTCACGGTCGACTCCCGCAAGGAGGCCGACAAGTACATTGGCCGGCTGCCGCGCCTCGCCGCGCCCTACAGAATGTGTGGGCTCTCCTGCCACGCGATCAACGGCAAGAAGCCTGGCATGGATCGCACCGCGCCGTTCCAGGAAAACTGGGTCCACCCGCAGCCGCTGCGCGACGCCTTCCTCTATCTCGATCACTACAACTTCCAAGTGATGCTCTGGGAGGACGACGTCTGGTATCTGGAGTTGCTGCTCTACCCGACCTCCACCGACGACGCCTACCAGATCATCTTCACCACGCTCGCCAACCCAACGACGCGTTGGCAGATGATGCATCACTGGAACGTGATCAATCCCGGCGATCACGATCACGGCATGGACGACGTGAAGGGACCCGAGCAGCTCGCCGTGCGTCGCCGCGGAGACCTTGGCCAAGACGCCGAATACATGCGCCGCAACTTCGAGATCGTGCAGCATCTGATCACCGGCGACGATGCGCCCTCGGGCGTGGACAACCCCAAGCGTTGGCGGCGCTGGAAGATGCCCGACGGCGATTGTTCGCTGCTGATCATGGACGCGCGGCTGTGGCGCACCTCGCAGGACACGCACATCTGGGAGACCGAGGGTTGGGGCGGCAAGGGCCACATCTACGACCGCAAAGACCCCACCCGCGCGTTGCTCGGCGAGGAGCAGTTCGCTTGGCTCGAAGAGACGATCAAGACCGACGCGTCGTCGCTGATTTGCCTGACCGGCATCAACGGCATGCACACCATCTGGCAACCCTCATCCGAAGCAGAGCAGCGCAACCGCATCGCGGCCGACTACGCCGGCTGGGTGAAGGCGGGCTGCGACCGCGTGCTCGACTTGATCAGCTCGCGAGAAGGCATCGTGAGCGTCTACGGCGACGTCCACGTCGGTTCGATCGTTCGCAATCGCGACAAGGGCGTCTACGAGTGTTCGTTCGGCCCGATCGGCCGCACCGGCGGACGCGCCGTCAAGCCCGGCTTCGGCCCGAAAATGGACGACTACGACGGCCGTCCGCTCGACGTGATCGCGCTTTACCATCAGGACTACGAAACCCCCGAGTTGGCGAAGCAAACTCATCCCGGCTACTGGAACTTCTTGGAGATGGAGCTCGATCCGAGCCGCGAAGATCCGCGAATCAGGCTGCAAATGCGCCAACTCGACGACGTGCCGACGCTCGCGCCGCGGGGCGGCGGTTGGGTGCAAGTCGGCGCCTCAACGACCGGCCGTCCGCACGACTGCGGTTTGCCGGAGATTAAGATGCTGCCCAACGCCGAGGTGCGCTTGACGATGCTCGACGGACGTCCGCTGCGCGGCGCGCGCAGCCGCGCTGACGGTACGCTGCCGGTCACGGGACTAGTTGATGTTGCCCCGGGGACAAAGCTATTGGCGACGGCCTTTGACGGCGAGCAGGCGGAAACGCAAGTGGTGGAGACGCTGTCGTTAGGCTAGAGCGTCCGACCCAGGCCCAGCGATGCTATTGAGCCGAGACGCTGACTCGCACAGAATGCTGCTTCGGTTCGCTGTCTTCTGGACTGCGAGTGCGACTACACTTGCGGCCCAAGTTGGGACAGATCCGGCCTTTAGCGAGCTGCTTGTCCGCGAGCAACTGAAAAGCGACGCCGCCCTCGCAGTTCTGGGCATCGTGTTTGTCGCCCTTGGCTTGCTTTGCGGGCTCCTCTCCCTAATGCGCCGGCAGGCGAAGGATTGGAGTCTGCTGACGCTTGGAGCGCTCTCCGCACTCTACGGACTACGAATTCTTTTCCTTGAGACGCCCACGGTTGCATTCCTGTTTGAGCTCTCACCCGCGCTGGTTGACCATGCGCGCGCAGCTGTCGGTTATGTCATCACGATTCCGGCGTTGTTGTTTGCCCGACAGATGCTGGGTGACGGATGGAAGTCGTCGCTTCGCTGGCTCGTCCGCGCGCAGAGCGTCTTCGCGCCAGTCGCCATCATGAGCGACGTGCTGCAGCGAGAACCTTACTCGGTTGAATCGATCCAGCGAGGGCTGCTGGTGGCAGGCATGGCGACTGTGGGCGGCGCCTTCCTCTGGTCGAACCGACTGCCGCTGGCAGGCTCCCGTGCCGTCGTCGCTGGACTTAGCGTGTTTGCAGCCGCCGCCCTCTTTCGCAATCTCCCGGGCGGCGAGGGGCTAGGGCGTTACCTCGAGCCGACGGCTCTACTGCTTTTGGTCCTGTCCTTGGGATACTCTGCTGCGCTCCGCATTCTTGGGCGTGAGAACCGATTGCTCGCGATCGAGCAGGAGTTGGCGACCGCAAGGCAGATTCAAAACTCGATCCTTCCCAAGGACATGCCGCAAACGAACCGTGTCAATGTCGCAGTGCGGTATTCGCCGATGACGGAAGTTGCGGGTGATTTCTACGACTTTGTCGAACTGGACTCGTCGCGGCTTGCGGTGCTTGTCGCGGACGTCAGCGGACACGGAGTTCCGGCGGCGCTGGTGGCGTCCATGGTGAAGGTCGGTTTTGGCTTAGAGCAGACACACGCTTCGGATCCGAGTAAGGTCCTCACTGATCTCAACCGCGTGCTCCATGGTCAGACCGATAGCCAATTCGTCACCGCCGGATGCCTCTACATCGATACCGCGTCAGACAAAATGTTGATGCGGTACGCAGGAGCCGCTCACCCGCCGCTGCTACGGTGCAATCGGGAGAGTGGAGTCTTCGGTCGATTCGAGGAGAACGGGCTGATGCTGGGTCCGTTTGCACAAACCGAATTCGGCAATGTCGAAGCGGATATCGAGGCCGGCGATCGATTCGTGCTGGTCACCGACGGCATCCTCGAGGCCGCTGACTCGACGGGCGAGTTTTTCGGGGAGGAAAGGCTAAAGCAGTTCACCGAATCTCACGCTCAAGTTAGCGCCGACGTCTTCGCGGATGAACTTCTGCGTGAGCTAGGTCGCTTTACCGGCTCCGACGTTGGCGCGAATCAGGGCGACGACATTACGCTGGTAGTCGTAGACATTCTGGGTCCGTAGGCTCCAGCGGGAACGGCTTGGGGCTTCGGACGATCGAAGAAGTACGCTTCCACGGCCTCGCGGACGTCGGCTCGCAGCTCTTCCCAACGGTCGCCTTGAGTAAAGATCGCGGCAAACCGAACGGAAAGTCTCGTTGTTGCGCTGGATGCCCGCGCGGAAGAGCCTAGACGGCTAGGCTCCTAGCTCAGACCAAGCCGCTCGAGCAACTCCGATCGAGACGTCCCATCGTGGTCCGCAACCGCATCAAGGATCGCTGCCAGAGTGCCGACCTTGAGAGGATCGTGTAGCGGTACGGTCACATGATGCTCGCCGCCGCCGGATGTGGTCAGCCGGACGTGACTCCCGGCCTGCCTGCTTGGTCGATATCGATGCCTCCGGAGCGCGCGTACTAGCCGGGCTCCGGTCAGGCCGCGAGGCAGCCTCAAACGGCGATAACCGATTCCTATACAAGCTTCAGGCGGATCGACTTCGGCCGCTCGGCCTCCTCAAAGTGGCACTTCACCGCGTCTCTCGCCATCCGTTCGACCTCTTCCCAGTTCTCGCCTTCTGTGAAGATCGCCTCTCCGTCCGCGCGAGCCGTATAGCCGCCCTCTGGGGCCGGTTCCACGATGAACACCAGTTCTTTCATTGCTTCATCTAACTCTAGTTCTCGACCGGCGGCAACCTGGATCGGTGTTTCGCGCGATACCGCTCGCAATCGAAGCTGGCGCCATCGCTGATTCCGCAAGCTCATCACCCCCGTCCAACCGACCCAGCCCAAAATGCTATACTGCCCTTAAGTCTTTCAAAAGACTTCCGTCCGGACACCCCCGTTAGGGACAGATCGACTATGGAATGCGTGCGTTCGCGCTTCCTTGCGGACGGATAAACGAGGATTACGCTGTGCCGAAGCTAAAGACACATCGCGGGGCCGCCAAGCGCTTCAAGCTCACCTCCAAAGGGAAGGTGAAACGGGGCCATTCGTTGGCGAACCACATTCTCACGAAGAAGACGACCAAGCGCAAGCGCAAGCTGCGCAAGAGCGGACTGGTGAGTCCGGCCTTTGAAAAGGCCGTCCGCCTGATGATTTCCCACTAGGGGAATCACGCTCGGGCTCGCGAGCAGCGCCACAGGCGCGTGCCTGCTTCGCAGCCGTCATTTTGCCGAACCAACCCGTAGGAGGGAAACCGTGCCAAGAGTCAAAAGAGGGAACCACCGCCGTCTCAAGCGGAAACGCGTTCTCAAACAAGCCAAAGGCTACTTCCAAGCTAAAAGCAAGCTCTATCGTTACGCCAAAGAGGCGGTCGACCGAGCGCAGAAGTTCGCTTTCATTGGGCGCAAGCTCAAGAAGCGCGACTTCCGCTCTCTCTGGATCATCCGCATCAACGCCGCCGCGCGATTGCACGGCCTCTCCTACAGCCGCCTGATGAACGGGCTCAAGCTGGCGGAAATCGAGGTCAATCGCAAGATGCTCTCCGAGATGGCCATCCGCGACCCTGAAGGTTTCGGCCAAGTCGCCGCGGCGGCTAGGGAAGCGCTCGAAGCGGCAGGCATCACGGTTGGCGCTGCTGAACCCGAAGCCGTCGCCTCAGAGGCCGCTGCGCCCGAAGCCGCTGCCCCTGAAGCGGCTCAACCCAAAGCGGCCGAATCCGAAGCGGCCCCCGAATAAAAGGTTCGCCGGGCTATGGCGATCGATGACAAGGTTGGCCAGGCCCTGCCTGAGCTGATCGAGGCGGGCGACACCGCCGAGAGCCTCTACGCCGAGCTACGCGCGGCCTTCGGCGAAGAACGCGCTAAGCTCGCCTCGGCCGAAGATCTCAAGGCGTTCCGCGACCGCTGGATGGGCCGCAAGAACGGTCTGCTCTCCGCCGTCAACGATTCTTGGCTGAAGGCCGCCCCCCGCGAGCTCAAGCCCGTCGTCGGCAAGCTCCAAAACCAGACCAAGAAGGCGCTCGAAGCCGCTCTCGGCGAGGCGCAGAAGACAGTCGAGGCAGCCTCGCGCAAAGGCGAAGACCTCGACGTCACGCTGCCTGGTCCGACGCGTCCGATCGGCGCCAGGCACCCGATCCGCCTCGCTCTCGAAGAGATCCTCGACATCTTCCGCTCGCTCGGCTACTCCGTCGCCGAAGGGCCTGAGATCGAAGATTTCTTCTACAACTTCGAGGCGCTCAACTTTCCGCCCGATCATCCCGCGGTCGACGAGATGGATACCTTGTTCATCGAAGAGCGCATGCTGCTGCGCACGCATACATCGCCGAACCAGATCCGCATCATGGAGAGCATCCAGCCTCCGCTGCGCTACGTCGTCCACGGCAAGGTCTATCGCAACGACGAAGCCGACGCCACGCACAGCCCGATGTTCCATCAGCTCGAGGTCTTCGCCGTCGATGAGAACATCACCTTCGGCGATCTCAAGGGCACGCTCGAACTCTTCGTCAAGCGATTCTTTGGCGAGCACACTAAGACGCGCTTCCGCCCAAGCTTCTTTCCCTTCACCGAGCCGAGCGCCGAGGTCGACATCACCTGCCCCTTCTGCGATGGGCGCGGTTGCCGCATCTGCAAACAGACCGGCTTCATCGAAGTGCTCGGCTGCGGCATGATCGATCCCGAGGTGATGCGCGCCGCCAAGCTCGACCCAGAGAAGTACCAAGGCTTCGCCGCCGGCTTCGGCCTCGACCGCTTCGCGATGCTCAAGTACGACATCAACGACATCTCGCTTCTCTTCCAAGGGGACGTGCGCTTCTTGCGCCAATTTCGATAATGCGCGCGCTCGTGAGTTGGCTTAAGGATTTCGTCGAGATCCCGGAATCGGCCGAGGAGTTGGCCGAAGCCTTGACGATGGCCGGAGTCGCCGTCGACGGGGTTGAGGAAGAGGACGGCGAAAAGATCCTCGAGCTCGACATCACCTCCAACCGGCCCGACGCGATGAACCATTTCGGGCTCGCGCGCGACATAGCGGCGATTTACCGGCGTCCGCTCCAGCGCCCCAAGATCGAGTTCGCCGAAGACGCCCTCGAAGCGACAAGCGCCGCGTCGATCGAAATCGTCGACGCCGACCTTTGCCCGCGCTACGTCGGCCGAGTCTTGCTCGACGTCACGATCGGACCCTCGCCCGACTGGATTCGCAAGCGCATCGAGCTGTGCGGCGTACGCAGCATCAACAACATCGCCGACCTGACGAACTACGTTCTGCTCTCGATCGGCCATCCTACCCACGCCTTCGATCTCGACCTGCTCACCGACAAGAAGATCATCGTGCGCCGCGCCAAAGCGGGCGAAACGCTGACCACGCTCGACGGCGTCGAGCGCGAGTTGCGCGAAGACGATCTCGTCATCGCCGATTCGCTTCGTCCCGTGGCGCTGGCGGGCGTGATGGGCGGGCTCGAAACCGAGATCTCCGACTTGACCAAGAACGTGCTGATCGAAGCCGCTTGGTTTGAGCCCGGGCTGATCCGGCGCATGGCGCGCCGCTACGGGATGCACACCGAGGCCTCGCACCGCTTCGAGCGCGGCGCCGACTGGGAAGCGCCCGGATGGGCTGCCGACCGCATCGCAGGCCTGCTCGGCGACGCAGGCGGCGGCCGCGTGCTCAAGGGACGTATCGACGTCTACCCCGAGCCACGCAAACGCGAAGCCATCGAGCTGCGCCGTGACCGAATCACCAAAACCTTCGGGGCGGCGATCCCTGACGAGGAGGTCGAGTCGATTCTAGGCCTACTCGGTTTCGAGCCGCTGCCGACCGGAGACGGCTGGGAAGCCTCGGCGCCGACACACCGCCTCGATGTTGCGCGCGAGATTGATCTCATCGAAGAAGTCGTGCGCATCCACGGCTATCACAACGCGCCTTCGACGTTGCCCCCAATCGGTGCCGCGCCGGAGGACGTCCCGCACGCCGCGGCCGAGGCCAAGGTGCGCGAACGCGTCTCGGCGCTCGGCTACGACGAGACGGTCGGATACTCCTTCATCGCCGCCGACGAGGCCGAGCGTTTCGGCTCCTGGCCCGCGCCGCCGCTGCGCAACGCTTTGACCGAGCATTGGGCGGTGATGCGCAACAGCTCGGTTCCAACGATGCTGCGCGCGCTCGAGCGTAACCTTAACCGCAATCAAACGGACGTACGCTTGGCCGAGTTCGGCCGGCTGTATCGGGGCGGCGGAGGCAAGTACGAAGAGCCCTTGATTCTCACCTTGGGCGCGACCGGCGCCGCCCGCGCGGACTCGCTTCGGGAAAAGGGTAAGCCGCTCGAGTTCTACGATCTCAAGTCCGACGTCGAGTCGCTGCTTGCGCCGTTCGACCTCGTTCGCATCCGGTTCGACACGAAGAAGCTTCCTTCCTACTACGTCGAGGGCCGCGCCGCGCGTGTGATCGCCGACGGCGTCCCCGTGGCCATGCTGGGAGAGATCGACCCGGCTGCGGCGCACGGGCTCAAGCTCAAGCAGTCGGTGTTCGTTGCTGAGATCTACCTCGACGCGCTATACAAGGCGGGGTTGCGGCGCATGCAGCACCGCCGACTCTCTCGTACCCCCGCTGTTCACCGCGATTTTTCATTGTTCGTGCCCGAGGGAATTCCCTTCGCCGAGGTCCGCGCCGCCGTTGGCCGCACCGAGCATTTGACGCAAGTCGAGCCGGTCGAAGTCTTCCGCGGCAAGCAAGTACCCGAAGGCTATTACTCGCTGTTGCTGCGTGCGACCTGGCAGAAGGACGCCGAGAGCCTAACGGACGAAGAAGTGAACCGCTACGCCCAGACGATCTCGACAAATCTCGCGAAGAAGCTCGGCGTCAAGCAGCGCGTCTGAGCCGTTTTCCGGCAAACGCTTCCCAGGAACGGATACTCCTCGCCAGCGAAGGCCTACTCGAAGTACCGCGAGCCCTCCGCCAGATGCCGGCGGCATACTTCGTCGTTGAGCTCGATCCCAAGTCCGGGTTTGTCGGTCAGAACGTAGTATCCGTCCTGATAGAAGGGAGCGTCGCGCAGGATCAAATCGTCCCAGTGCTCCAGTTCGACGGAGTCGCTTTCCAGCGCCTGGAAGTTCTTCACGGCCCCGCAGAGATGTGCGTTGGCGACCGTTCCCACCGGCGTGCACATGTTGTGGCAGGCGAAGCCCATGTAATAGAGGTCCGCCCAGTCGGCCAGCTTCTTGGTTTCTAGCAGGCCGCCGACTTTCTGAGGGTCGGGTTGGATGATGTCCATCGCCTGCAATTCAATGAACTCTCGGAAAGTCTGGCGCGAATACAGATTCTCGCCCGTGCATGTCGGAATCTTGCTCTTCTCGGTGAAGCGCGCCATTGCGGCCGCGTTCTGCGGAGGCATCGGGTCTTCCACGAACCAGAGATTCAAGTGCTCACACATGTTGGTGAAGCGCAGCGAGTCCGCGAAATTGTAGTTGAAGTGCAGATCGATGCCGAGCGGGTAGTGCTCGCCGATCAATTCCCGAATCGCTTCCAGGATCGCCACCCACTGCTTCATCTCCAGTGAGCTGATGCCCTTGTTCCAGATCTCGCCGCGGTACTTGTAGGGCTCCCCGGCGAAGAACTGTCCGCGTCCTTCCCAATCCATGTCGAACTTGGTGGCTTTGAAACCGTAGTCGAGTGACTTCTGCGCCTCCTCCACCCAAGCTTTCGGGTCGGGCGTCTTAGGAGAGCCCGTGTCGTGGTAAATGAGGACCTTGTCGCGGTAGGCGCCGCCAAGCAGCGTGTGTACCGGAGCGCCGAGGATCTTTCCGGCTAAGTCCCACAAAGCCGTTTCAATGCCCGAGATCGCCGAAGAGAGCGTACCCGTCCATGAGCCGTGACCAAGCTTGGCCTCAACCATTGCGTTGTACAGGTAGTCGACCTTTAGCGGGTCTTGACCTATCACCACCGGCGCCACGCTCTCAATCGATTCGAGGATGCCTTCCCGATTGAACGACTCGCCGATTCCATACAAGCCCGAGTCCGTCTCGATGCGTACCAGGTGGGCCGGGTACTTGATCATCACCGAGGCCGTCTTGACGGCGGTGATCTTGACCTTGCCGAGCTGGCTCTCTGCCGACGGCACGGCGCGCAGTACCTGAGAAAGCTCGGGAAGGAAACCGGCGGCGGCGGCGCCAGCCGCGGAGTGAAGAAACGATCTGCGGTCCAACATAGCGCTAGTATTCAATCATTCTCTAGGCGCACCGCGCAACTAGGCGTCCAACGCGGCGGATGAGTGCGAAGATAGGCGGAGCATGACGACCGAGAGCCGATTCAGCGTCAAGCCTGCCGGAGCTGTGCTCCTGGCCATCCTAGGCTCGATCAGCATTGCCTCTGCCGCGGAAGTCCGCGCGATCTTTCCCAAGGACGCGCCAAAACCCACCGCGTCCTACTCTCCTGGGCTGCTCGCCGGCGACTACCTTTTCGTCTCGAGCCAAGGCCCGCGGCGGGGCGACGGCGACATCCCCGACTCCGTCGCGGATCAAACCGAGCAGTGCCTCGCCAACGTGCGGGCGGTGGTTGAAGCAGCCGAGCTCACCATGGAGCACGTCGTCTACACCCACGTCTATCTCGTCGACATGACGAAGGACGACGAGATGAACAGCGCTTACGCCAAAAGTTTTCCCGCAACCCCTCCGGCGCGCGCGGTCGTAGGCGTGGCGAAGCGGCCCTCAAAGATTCTCGTGACGATCAACGCCGTTGCAGTTCGCGATCTATCCCACAAGCAGCCAGTGCAGATCGCGGGTTTCGAGCCCGACGAGCCCTACACGCCCGCGGTGCTCACGGGCGACATGCTGTTTCTCTCCGCGATGCTTGGGCGCGACCTGCGCAGCGGCGAGATCCCCAGCGACGTCACGGCTCAGGTAGACCTCGCGCTCGACAACCTCGGCGAAACACTCAAGGCCGCCGGGCTTGGCTTCGAGCACATGGTCTTCGTCAATCCCTACTTGACCCAAGACATCACGTACGGCGAGCTGAACGGGGCCTACCGCCAACGCTTCGAGTTTGGGAACACCCCCGCCCGCGCGACGATCTTCGTTAGCAGCCTGCCGCGAGAAGCGAAGATCGAATTCACCGGCGTGGCGGTGCGCGACCTGAGCAAGCGCCGTGCTGTCCGGCCGAAGAACATGAATCCAAGCCCGACCGCCAGCCCCTGCGTATTCGCCGGCGACTGGTACTTCTGCTCCGCCAAGAGCGGCTTTATTCCAGGAGTGAACGGCGGCATCTGGGCGTCCACGCCCGAAAACCAGTTCCGCCAAACGATGCGCAATCTACTCGACGGACTCGAGGAGGCCGGACTCGACTTCAGCAACGTCGTCTCGACAACGCTCTACTTCGACGACCGCCGAGACTACGACAAGCTCAACCCGATCTACGAAGAGTATTTCACCGACGGCCCGCCCCCGTCGCGTACGACGGTGCAGCAACTGCCCGCTGCAGAGCGCAAACCACGACCAAACGGTCGGTGGCCCACACTCGAGCAGATGTCGCTCATCGGCCTGCGTTGATTCGTCGCGGGGCGCTGCCTTGTATTAAAGATGGTGTTAGGAGATCCAGAATGAACCTTGAAGGAGCTGTCGATCCGCTTGTGGCGGCATCAAGAATCAAGGAGCACGCTTCTTGGTACCACACGATCGAAGTTGCTCCCGGTGTTGTCACGCCGGGGGTACACGATTCGAAGAGCGGTCTAGGGATTCTCGACGAAATGGGGCTGCCGACGGACTGCAGCGGCCTCAGGGTCCTTGATATCGGATGCCGCGACGGCTTCTTTGCGTTTGAACTCGAACGTCGTGGCGCCGTCGTCCTCGGGATCGACTACGTAGAACCCACGAGGACCGGTTTCTCTATTGTCGCCGGGCTCCTGGGCAGCAAAGCAAGATTCGTCGTGGAGAACGTATACGACCTAAACGCTGAGACGCACGGTGTATTCGACATCGTTCTCTTTCTTGGAGTTCTCTACCACCTTCGCAATCCGATGCTCGCTTTAGACAAGATTCGGAGCGTGACAAAGAACGGCGGGCTTCTGTTTGTGGAGACACAAATGGCCGTAGATCCGGACCTGGCGGCGTGTGCGACGCCTGCTATGCAATTTTTTCCTCGCCACGATCTGAACGGCGATCCGACGACCAAATGGGGGCCTAATCTCTCAGGACTCCGCGCCATCGTTGAGGAGAGTCAATTTCACGCTCTGTCGGACTCTCTTCATGGTGGGCGAGGTTATCTAAAAGCGGTTGCCGTCGAGGACGATGCCTTGGCGAGGGCCAGCGCCCTCGACAGCGCAAACTGTCCGTTGGAACCAGGGATGGATACTTTCCGCGCATGGATATTGGGGAGCGGTACGTGAGCTGGAAGAATCACCGGAAACCCCTCCTCCTCTGAAAACGGTAGGACTCCTCGCCGCTCTCGATGATGTGCTCATTAGGGCCTAAGTCCGAAAGTACGGCTGCACAAACTCGTAGGTCCGGTCCAGCGCCGCTCGCGCGTAGTCATCCAGCGGCCGCGCCTTGGGGTTGCGCACTTTCCAGTTCTTGAACACGCCCCGTTTCGTGAGGATGTAGCTCAGAGCCGGCAACCCGTAGGCTGAGACCTGGGTCACGAAGAGCATGTTCTTAGAGAACATGTCGAGCGCCTCGCCCTTTCGCCCCTGATCCCAGAGCTCCCAGGCGTTGACGTAGAGATCGACCCACGAGGCAGCGGGCATGTTGCCGCGCGAGCCGCGCGCCATCTCGTCGAGCAGCGTGCGGCCGTGTCCGCCGGTAAACACGACCGGCTTCTTGGCCGCCGTCACGCGCGAGAACTCAGTAATGCGTGTGAGCGTGTGTCCGGCCTCGTCCTTGACGAAGTAGATGTTCGGGATCTCCTCCACCAAGCTTGTGACGTACTCGACGCTCATGTTGCCGATCGCCTGGATGAACATCGGCAGCGGGCAGGCCTCGGCGACGGCCTTGTAGTAGGCGCGCGTGGCGTCAAGGTCGAACTCGCGCTGGTCGGGCTTGCGGGCGGGTAACGCAATGATGCCGTCCGGCTTGATCTTGGCGGCGTGCTTGGCGAAGCGCACGGCCGTCGCTGTGTCCTCAGCCTGCACTCCGATCACGAGCTTCGGCTTGAGACCCTTGCTCTTAGCCTCGACCAGAGCTTCCGCGCCGCGAATGCGCTCGTCAAACTCGAGTCGAACGTACTCGCTGGCGAGCTGCGGCCAGACCATGCCGTGCGTTCCAGCGCGGTGGCAAAAATCAGCCTGCTTGCCGAGCGTGCCGAAATCGACGCTGCCGTCGTCGAGATAGGGCGTCTGAAGGATCGGATAGATGCCGCGGAATTCGTCGGCTTCCGTCGCTCCCAGCCGCGTCGCCGAAAACGCAACCCCGCCGCTCAATGCAAAGAAATCCCTTCGTGTCATGACTTGACGTGCCTCTTGATCAGATCTTCAGTGAGCGCGGTTCCAAACCCGGCGCCTTCCGGCGGAAAGTAGTAACCCTTCTCAAAAGGAGCCGTAACAGCATCCATCAGCTCGGTCGCCGAGTCTCCGGTGCCGAAGCTCTCCGCCAGCGTGGCGTTCGGTTGTGACAGCACCAGCGGCAGCCCAAAAAGACTGCCGCCGCGGTGCGGGATGAACGGCAGCCCTTCTGCATGCGCCATCGCCGCGATGCGGCGTAGCGCGGTGACGCCGCCGCACCAGGTGACGTCGGGCTGCACCACTTCGACCGCCTTGTGATGAAACAGCATCTTGAAACCGTGATGCGTGTATTCATGCTCGCCCGAGGCGATCAGCGTCCCCTCGACCTCGCGCACCAGTTCGGCGTAGCCCAGAACGTCGTCCGGCGAAAGTGGCTCTTCGATGAAGTACAACCTTACCGCTTCGAGACGCTCGGCCATCTCTTTGGTGTAGGCCACATCGTCCCAGCGCGAGCTGCAATCGATCATCAACCCACGGTCGGGCCCGATCGTCCGACGCGCTTCGGTCAGCATGTCCACTGTGCGCTGCATACCGGCGCGGCCTTCAAAAAGACCGTCCCGCACCGGCATCTTGAAGTGCTTGAAGCCTAGATCGAGACCTTTCTCGGGCGTGGAGCTCGTAAAGTACGATGCCGCTTTCTCCCTCGTCGTCCCTCCGAGCAACCGCCAAACGGGCTGTCCGGCATGCTTGCCGTAGAGATCCCAGAGGGCGTTGTCGACGCCGCTCAACGCCATCACAAACACGCCGCGCCGTCCGTAGGCGTTCGACGATGTGTACATCTGATCCCAGAGCATCTCCACGTTCAGCGGATTGACTCCCAGGAGAAGGTTTCTTAGGTGACCTTCGATGATCTTGACGGCCACCGCCCCGCCGGCGCCCATGCCGTAGCCAGTGACGCCTTGGTCCGTCTTGATCACGACCATGATGGCCCCGGCGAGCTGCGCGAAAGGACCGCGATAGCTCCAGCGCCGCGGGTCGTAGTCGGACGTGAATTTGGGCAACGTTCCCTGCGTCGAGCGCGCCCACAGCCGTACCGGATAGGCGTCGACGGAAACGATCTTGAGTTTGTCGTCCGCGGCAGGCAGCGGCTTTGGCGCGGCGGCAAGGCCGGCAAGCGAAGCGAGCAATCGCCGGCGGGAGAAGTGTTGTTTGAACATTGGCTACACCGAAGCTATCCAAAGACGGCTTGGCTCGCGACTCCGAGCGGACGCCGGATAACGTGCAAAGCGATCGGGAAGTAGAAAGTCCCCGGCGAGCGTTCAGACCACCGGACCGCGATGCTCGCCCCAGTCCTTGGCCATCATCTTGCCGGCCTTGGTCAGCTCCATTCGTTCCGAATCGTCGAAAGGCTTGTAAGCCTTGACGGTCGCCACGGCCTGATCCAACTCCGCAACGTTCTTGACGCCCATGATGGCGACCGAAAGCCCCGGAATGCCGAGCGCATACCGCACCGCCTTCTCGTAATGCTCCTTGCCGGAGAGCTTGGCGCCTTCGCCCTCGGCGCCGCCGAGCACCTTCATCGCAACGATTCCAACGCCCTGCCGCTTCGCCTCGGCGAACACCGTCCCCTCGAAGTTGTAGGTGTGCATGTCGACAAAGTTGGCGGCGCACATGACAGCCTCGATCTTGCCGGTCGACAAGATCGGCAACGCGCGCTGAGGGCGAAGGTGGCAGGTCATCCCGACATGCCTCACGACGCCTTTCTTTTTGAGCTCCAGTAGCCCTTCGAGCGCGCCGTCGGCTCCGAGCAGGATGTCGAGGCTCGGAAAGCGGTCGGTGCGGCCGACGTTGTGAATGTGTACCAGGTCAAGGTAATCGGTCTGCATCTTCTGTAGCGATTCTCGAACCTGCCACAGCGCGTCTTGTTTCGAGGTTGCCTCGACTTTGCTGACGAGCACGAACTTGTCTCGCTTGCCTTTGAGCGCGGGTCCAAGCCGGCGCTCGGCTTGGCGATAGATTGGAGCCGCGTCCAGATAGTTAACGCCCAGATCAATCGCCCGGTCAATCACGCGGTTGACTTCCGCTTGAGTAACTTCCGGCGCGCCTAGGGGAGACGTGCCGATGCCGAAAACGCCGACCTGCATACCGGTCTTGCCAAGCTGCCGTTTCTCAAGATCGCCGGCGGCCGCTGTAGCCGAACCGGCCGCCGCCGCAACGGCGCCGGAGGCCAAGGCAGCCTTGCCAAGATCGCGTCGAGTCATATCGCTTGCCATTGAAATAGCTCCTGCATGCGGTGAGATCGGAGTCTATTCTAACAACTATAGAGGCGATGCTCTCGGCCTCAATGCGTGCAGTCGCTGTCCTTACTCAATCGAACCGGATCAGCGGCCTGTCGAAGAACCAGCCCACGCCATCCACAACCAGGAACAGTCCGAGCAACATCAAAACTACGATGATGAATCGGCGGCCCCATTTTTCCGCCGCCTGACGGACGCGGTCAAAGAGGCCGCTCGCGCGCTCGCCCAGCGCCAGCCTCAGTACAACCAGGCTCACTGGAATCGAAATAAAGACGAGGTTGTAGTACCCAAGCGCCAGGAACGCTTCGACGTTGGTGAGGTCCGCTCGCAAGATCTGGTCAATCGCGGCGAAGTAAGGGAGAGCCCCCCAGGCGCCCGCGATCGTGAAGCCCGCCCCCAAGGCAAAGCCCTGCCAAGGAGTCATGCCCTCGAAGGCTTTGTCCGCGGCCTTGCGTTTGCGCTCCTCCCGAGCTGCGGCCATCTTCAATCCAAAAAAGAGAAGCACACCGCCTAACAGCAACTGAAGGACGAGATCGAGCGTTCCGGGTTTCTTCTTGAGCAACTCCTCAAGCTGTCCAAAGACCGTATCAAGACCCAACGCGATGAAAACGCCGAAAAGATAGTACGGAATCGTGACGCCGGCGAGGAACATCGCTGATCCGAACACAGGCCGCCTGCCAGCCAACAGGATTGCCAGCGGCACAATGCACATCGGCACGACCGACATGGAATCGGCCAGGCTGATGGGCGTGAGAAGGACGAGCAGCTCCGTCATTCAGCGTTCTGCGGCTAGAAGTCGCCGAAGTCGTCAAAACCGCCGAAGTCGTCGAAGTCGTCGAACCCAACATCGTCATCGAAGTCCCCGAAGTCCGGCTCGTCGAACGAGTCGGAGTCAATCACGTCCATTTCGCCTTCGAAATCGAGGGGTTCAGCCGAGAGGTCCTCCGCCTCCATGTCCGTGACCTCGAAGTCGCCTTCGTCGAGGAACTCGTCCATTGTGCCGGCTTCGACATCGTCGATGTCCACGTCCAGATCGGACAACTCGAGATCTTCATAGTCGGCGAGGTCGACCGCCAGGTCGTCCATCAGATCCCAGTCGTAGTCGATGTCTATCACGTTGATGACGTCGACGTAGATTTCGGTGTAGCCGAAAAAGAACGATGGCCCCCAGCCCCCCCAAGGCCCCCACCACGAGTGCCAGCCCCAGATGAGGCCCGAGATCATGTTCATCGCGCTCATCGCGAACATGAATCCGTTGAGGTCGTTGTGGCAGTGCTGGACTCGTTTCGATTCCTTCTGGAGTTTGCGGACGCCGTCCAGCATGGTCTTGTTCTTCCCGACCTTGCCCTCCAACTCGGTTAGCTTACGTTGCAGGTCCGCCTGCTTATCTTTGATCTCGTTGAATTTCTTGCGCTCGGCGGCGCTGAGCTCGCCGCCCTTCTTCAGGCGCACCGCCTCCTTGCTGTAGTTCTCGCGGAGCAGGCTCAAAGCCCGGTCGGCTTTCTCGACGCCTTCGATCACCTTGGCGTCCTTGGCGCCGCTCATCGAGAACGAAATCTTGACTTCTTCCATGGCGGCGTTGGCTTCGCCGAGAGAAGTGAAGAACGTCTCGTCCTTGAGAAAAAGGCCGCGATCTACCTTGGAAACCGCTTCGTTGAGATTCTTCACTCCACGCCAGAAGGGCTCGGATTCCTTCTTGTCGGGATTAAGCGCGGGGTCCGAGGACTCCCGGCCTGCTTTGACGATGAACGACACAGCGCGGTCGGCGGACTTCACGAGCTGCGCCGCCCCCATCTTATTTGAGCCCGACGCTGAGGCGGTCTGGGCCGCCGCCTCCGCTTGAGCCGCGGCTAAAGGAATCGGGTGGAGGAAAAGAGCGACACAGAGAAACGCCGCGATGCTTGCCTGAGGGGTCATGAGAAAGTCCTCGTCTGATTCTCCACAATACCGTATCGGGCGACACGGGCTATTGAGCCGCGGCATTCTTGTGAGAGCCGCTCTCTTTCAACGGAGATCCGGACATCCTCGCCCCATCACAGCACTTGAAAACAATTTCTCGACTCAAAACAAAAGGCTTACGAACCTGCACCCAATAAACTCTTGGTCCAGCATGAGATCCTAGAAGTGGGAAAGAAGCTCGGCCGAGCATCCCATCGTTTTATAGGCGTTTTTCGCGTCTGGGGAGTCGGGATCGTCCAGAGCCGCCGATCGTTCGAACGATCAGCGGTTTCCGGATCAACCGATCACGGCAAAACAGACACGCCTCCGACCGCATCGGTCCCCTCGTGGGGCTGGAGAGGAGCGGAGGGCGAGAAACAGCGAAGATCTTCGCGGAAGTAAGGTAGAGGGGTCGCCGGCGAGGCTGGCGGATCGGAACCCCGTTTGCGGATCTCGAAGCT